>Ga0209257_1000264_pt1 | contig 120518 bp, 115 predicted proteins | sample AraplaCvi_mCL_r2_FD_184277 | JGI IMG/M metagenome (GOLD analysis project Ga0209257, IMG submission 184277) | Arabidopsis root microbial communities from North Carolina, USA - plate scrape MF_Cvi_mCL_r2 (SPAdes) (version 2) | ecosystem: Host-associated > Plants > Roots > Endosphere | place...
GGCGGGGCCTGCAACGCCAGGCTCCCCGGACACGCTGGAGTAACCCCCTCCAGCCCAGTCCCGCTCGATCGCCCCCCGCCGCCGCATCGGTCGCTGGCCATGCGCCCTTTCCACGCGACGAGGTGGGATCAGGATAGGGGCGGTCTGGAAGGGTGAGGACAGATTGGGGTCGAGAAAAATTTGAGCCTTGATTTCGCTGGGGTTCGTCGCGGATACGCCGAGCATAAGCGGCCGGGGACATGCTCTCACGGCAGGGCGTCGCGGCTTGACCCTCGGCCACGGGGTGAGTGCGTGTCCCCAACGTCGTCCACGGCGTCATGAGATTTCAGCCCCGGACTCAGCGGGTCCGTTGGGGACACGCACTCACGGCCGGCGACCTGCAACCCGGCCGGCGCGTTGCCGTGAGTGCGCGTCCCCGGCTCCGTATGGCGCTATCGCCCCTCGATCCACAGGTTCAGCGGCTGCTTTTCCTCGTGGCGGACCAGGATCATGTAGCCGACCGCGAACACCAGGATCCCGACGACCAGGCCGCCCAGGAAGCCGGCCGGGGTGGCGAACCACAGGGTCAGGGTCGAGATGGCGGTGGCCAGGCCCAGCATGCACCATCGCAGGAGGATGCTGAATCCGTGATAGGTCTGCTCATGGGCGAGCAGTTCGGGTTTTCCTGTGTCGTTGAAATCGGCGTCCATGCGTCACCTCCGTCATTGAGGTCGACCCGGCCGTCGTACGCGGCCTCGGGCCGAACACTAGGAACATCCTAAGCCCGTTCCGGGTTTCGCGCGAGGGCCTCGACCTTGACGGGAGGCGCGGGCCCGGCGCCTATGTCGGCGCGAGGGCGGGGGCGCGACCATGGCGGCGAACGGCAATCTGACGGGCATCTGGCAGGGGCTCTATCATTATCCCAAGGCGCGGGCGCCGGTCGGCTTCACGGCCACCCTGATCGAGAGCGGCGCCTGGCTCAGCGGCTCGATCCACGAAACCGTCCAGGACGAATGGGGCGACTGGTGCGAGGCGTTTTCCACCCTGCTGGGCAAGCGCGCCAGCCAGGTGGTGAGCTTCACCAAGACCTATGACGGCGGCAATGGCTGGTCCCACTCGGTCGTCTACGAGGGCGCGCTGAGCGACGACGCCACCGAGATCGAGGGCCGATGGTCGGTTCCTGGGAACTGGTCCGGCAAGTTCCTGATGATCCGGCCGGAAGGGCGACGGGCGCCGATCCTGCGCGAGGTCTTCGAGCGGATCTAGGATCCGCCCACCGCAGGGCTCGATGAGGCGGAGGATCGAAGCTCCGTTTGAATTGCCATGCCGGACAAGCGCGCAGCGCGAAGATCCGGGACCGACGCCTGAACTCAGCGCTTCCGGCGGTCCCGGATCTGCGGCCGGCTTCGCCGCCCTTGTCCGGGATGACAACCGTTAGGACGGCAGGGCGGAAATCACCGTCCGCATCAGCGGGGCCAGCACGATGTCGCCCGGCGCGGCTGGGTCGATCCAGGCCAGTTCCTCGATCTCGGCGTGGGCGGCGATCCGTCCCTCGACCTTCGCCAGGTAGGTCGCCGCCCGCACGGTGAAGCCGGGCTCGTTGGCGGCCGGGGCCTCGAAGGCGCCCAGCAGGGTCGCGCCGACCAGCCGGCAGCCGATCTCCTCGTCCAGTTCGCGGGCCAGGGCGGTCAGGTCGTCCTCGCCCGGTTCGCGCTTGCCGCCCGGCTTCATGAAGATCGCCGTGCCACGCTTGCGGACCACCAGCATGCGGCTGGCCTCGTCGCGGATCACGGCGGTGACGATGTCGATGCAGGGCCGAGTCATGCCCCTATCCTAGCGGCGACGGCGAGTCGCGTCAGGGCTCGACCGCCGCCAGGATGTGGTCCGTCAGCAGCTTCTCGGAAATGGCGTGAGGCTGGCGGACGTTGAAGTTGGTGGTGGTGATCACCGCCACCAGGGCCAGGTCGGGCACGATCACCACCTTGTTGCCGCCCGTGCCGCTCATCACCCAGGCCTTGTGGCCGCCGAAGGTCTGCAGCCAGATCAGGTAGCCGTAGTCGGCGTCGGACCGGGCCTGGGCGTGCGGAGCCGTGGCGGCGGCGACATAGGCGGCGGACAGCAGCTGTCGTCCGTTCCAGCGGCCCTGGTCCAGATAGAGCTGCCCCAGTTTCAGCAGGTCGCGGCTGCGCAGACCCAGGCCGCCGCCGCCCTGCGCCAGGCCCAGCGGCGAGGCCTGCCATTCGGGCTTGTCGATCCCCAGCGGCCCGAACAGCGCCTCGTCGGCGAAGGCGGCCAGGGGTTTGCCGACCGCGCCCTGGATCACCGCCCCCAGGGTGGTGACGCCGGCGGTGCAGTAGCTGAAGGCCCGGCCGTAGCGCGACGCCTCCGGCTTGGGCGACCAGGCCGGGAAGCCGCGCACCGGCAGGTCGAGATAGAACCCGACCCAGTCCTCGATCAGGTACATCCGCTCCTCGTTGCCGCGCGAGTACTGGTTGTCGTCGTCGCATTCGGCGATCGAACTCATGGTCAGCAGGTCCTCGACCGTGACCCTGTCCTTGCGCGGATCGGGATTGGCGGCCGGCGGGCGATCCTTGAGATAGGTCTTGATCGGGGCCGAGACGCCCGGCAGCGCCCCGCGATCGATGGCGGCGCCGGCCAGCATGGCCGTCACGGTCTTGGTGGTCGAGCGGGTGTTGCGCCGCGCCTCGGGGCCGCCGGACTGGCCGTCGTCGTAATAGGCCTCGAACGCCAGCTTGCCGTGGCGGGCGATCAGCACGCTGGTGATCTGCTGGAACTGGCCCGCCTTGATGGCGGCCGACATGGCGTCGAGCCTGGTGGCCGACAGGCCCTCGGCGGCGGGCGCGGCGATCGGCCAGTCCGAGGGGGCGGCCCGGACGGCCATGGGGGCGGCCAGCAGCAGGGCGGCGAGCAACAAGGATTTCACGAGACTCTCCAGGCGGGCGTGAAGGTCTCGTCTAGCCGACCTCTCCCGGGGCGTCTTGGACGGGTGAAACATCCGGTCGCCGTCCGCACAGCCGCGCGAACTCGCCGGGTGTGACGCCATAGGCCTGGCGAAACTGGCGGTTCAGGTGGCTCTGGTCGCAGAAGCCGGACGCCAGGGCGATCTCGCCGATCGAGGCGCGGCCTTGCATCAGCAAGTCGGCGGCGCGCTCTAGCCGGCGGGTTCGGAGGCGTTCGCCCGGCGCCGCGCCCAGCCACCGGCGATAGCCTCGGGCCAGGTGGACCGGATGCACCCCGGCCGCGCGCGCCAGGTCGGCGATGGCGATGGGCTGGTCGAAGCTGTCGGCCAGGAACGTCTCGGCCGTCACGAGCCAGGGCGGCGGATGGTCGCCGTCGCCGATCGGGGCCATGGCCTGGCTGGCCAGTTCCAGGCCCAGGCTTTCCAGGGTGATCGGGTCGGCGTCGCGGCTGAGCAGGGTCCGGGTCAGTCGCAGGGCCGCGCGGCGGGCGACAGGACCAGTGAGGCGCAGGGCGTCGGAGGCCGCGCGCCTGGAAGCCTCGGAAAGGTCGCGCCAGACCGGGGCCTCGAAGCTGACGGCCAGGAAATAGCCGCCGGTCTCGACGAAGCGGTCGCGGTGGATCACGCCGGGCGGGTTGTAGACCAGCACCGGCCCCTCGGTCTCGGGACCCCAGGCGGTGGTCAGGTAGCGGCCATGGGTGGCCAGGACGAAATGGGCGTCGTCGTGACTGTGCTCGTCGACCGCCTCGGCGCTGGTGGTGGCCGACAGGTGGGCCAGGCGCACCTGGGGCAGGCGGCGCTCGACGGTCGGCGCGCCATAGAACCGTCCCTGGCTGAAGGCGGTCCTCGGCGCGGCCATCTCAGCCCAGCTTTTCCGCCGCCCAGGGCGCGAAATAGGTGATGATCCCCGCCGCGCCGGCCCGCTTGAAGGCGGTCAGGCTTTCGAGGATGGCGCGTTCCTCATCGATCCAACCGTTCATCCCGGCGGCCTTGATCATCGCGTACTCGCCCGACACCTGGAAGGCGTAGGTGGGCATGCGGAATTCGTCGACCAGGCGGCGCAGGATGTCGAGATAGGGCAGGCCGGGCTTGACCATGACCATGTCGGCGCCCTCGGCGATGTCGAGGGCGACCTCGCGGATGGCCTCCTCGGTGTTGGCCGGGTCCATCTGGTAGGTCTTCTTGTCACCCTGACCCGCCGACAGCTTGGCCGAGCCGATGGCGTCGCGATAGGGACCGTAGAAGGCCGAGGCGTACTTGGCGGCATAGGACATGATCATCGTGTCCTGGAAGTTGGCGCCTTCCAGGGCCGCGCGCAGCTTGCCGATGCGGCCGTCCATCATGTCGGACGGGGCCAGGATGTCGGCGCCGGCCTGCGCCTGCATCAGCCCCTGCTCGATCAGGCGCTCGATGGTCGGGTCGTTGAGGATCTTGCCGCCTTCGACCACGCCGTCGTGGCCGTGGTCGGTGAAGGGGTCCAGCGCCACGTCGCACATGATCCCGACCTCGGGAGCGGCGTCCTTCATGGCCTTGACCGCACGGGGGATCACCCCGTCCGGATCGGCGGCGATCGAGCCGGCCGCGTCCTTCCGGGCCCCGTCGATGTGCGGGAAGATCGCGATAGCCGGGATGCCCAGGTCGCGGGCCCGCACGGCGGCCTTGGCGGCGTCCTTGACGCTCAGGCGCTCGACGCCCGGCATCGAGGCCACGGGGATCGTCCCTTCGCCCTCGTGCACGACCATCGACCAGATCAGGTCGGACGGCGTAAGCGTGGTCTCGCGGACCAGGCGGCGGGTCCAGTCGGCCTGGCGCAGGCGGCGCAGGCGGGTGGCGGGGTAGGGGGCGAGCGGGGGCGTGGTCATGGCCTAGGGTTTCGCGCGACGGACGGCGCGAGGCAAGGCGGTTGGTTGCTTAAGGGCGCCAGAAAGGGGGCGGACTACGGGGCGTAGTTGACGTTGTCGGCGCGGGCCTGCTGCACGCCGTCGATCCGCCGCCAGACCTGGGACTTGCAGATCAACCCGCCCAGGACGCAGCCCTTGGCCTTCATGGTGCGGCCGTCGATGAACTCGGCGGTGCCGACCAGGGTGACCTTCAAGGTCGGCACGAAGACCTTGCCGCGCATGTTGCCGTTGCGGGTGGGCTCGAAGTCGCGCAGCAGCTGCTGGCCGACCAGGGTGGTCAGGCCGCTCTTGCGGGCGTCGGCCTCGGCCTTGGGGCTGGCATAGACCACGGTGCCGCAGGTGCTGGTCCCGCAGCTCTTGATCGCCACCCGGACATTGTCCTTGGGGCCGGTCCACACGCCCAGATCGGCGGCTTGGGCCGGTGCGGACACGAGGGTGACCAGCGCCGCGAGGGCGGCGAAAACGGCAATGAACCTACGCATGACAGAACGATAACGCCTCCGATGGCCGCGATTTGATACTGGAGGACGGGGGGATCAAGGGCGGTGCGACACTTGGTGCGAGCTTTTTGCGCACCGCGGCATTCAAAGTCGCCAGGTGAGATATGATTGACACAGTCGCGGCGGCGCGGCACGTCAGCGGCCAAGAAGGGCGAGAGGGTTCACTCTGCCCCGCTTGGGAGGATATTGCGCATGGATTTCGCGCTCAACGACGATCAACGCGCTATCCAGGACATGGCGTCGGGCTTTGCGGCGGAACGCCTTGCCCCGCATTCGGCCGAATGGGACGAGAACAAGCACTTCCCGGTTGACGTCCTGCGCGAGGCCGCGTCCCTGGGTTTCGCCGGCATCTATGTCCAGGACGACGTCGGCGGCAGCGGCCTGTCGCGCCTGGACGCCTCGATCATCTTCGAGGCGCTGAGCTACGGCGACGTGCCGACGGCGGCCTATCTGACCATCCACAACATGGCCTCGTGGATGATCGACCGCTTCGGCTCCGACGACCTGCGCAGCCGCTACCTGCCGCGCCTGACCACCATGGAGCTGATCGCCAGCTACTGCCTGACCGAGCCCGGCTCGGGCTCGGACGCGGCCGACCTGCGCACGACGGCGCGGTTGGACGGCGACCACTATGTCCTGAACGGCGGCAAGGCCTTCATCTCGGGCGGCGGCGTGTCCGACGTCTATGTGGTCATGGCCCGCACCGGCGGCGACGGGGCCAAGGGCGTCTCGGCCTTCGTGGTCGAGAAGGGGACGCCAGGGCTGTCGTTCGGGGGCAACGAGCGCAAGATGGGCTGGAACGCCCAGCCGACCGCGGCGGTGAACTTCGACGACTGCCGCGTCCCGGTCGCCAACCGCATCGGCCAGGAAGGCGAGGGGTTCCGCTTCGCCATGATGGGCCTGGACGGCGGGCGGCTGAACATCGCCTCCTGCTCGCTGGGCGGGGCCCAGTTCGCGCTCGACACGGCCAAGGCCTATCTCGAGACCCGCAAGCAGTTCGGCAAGCCGCTGAAGGACTTCCAGGCCCTGCAGTTCAAGCTGGCCGACATGGCCACCGAGCTGGAGGCGGCCCGGCTGATGGTGCGCCGCGCCGCCCACGCCCTGGACAACCGCGACCCCCAGGTCACCAAGCTGTGCGCCATGGCCAAGCGCTTCGCCACCGACGCGGGGTTCCAGGTGGCCAACGACGCCTTGCAGTTGCACGGCGGCTACGGCTACCTGCAGGACTATCCGCTGGAGCGCATCGTCCGCGACCTGCGGGTGCACCAAATCCTGGAAGGGACCAACGAGATCATGCGGGTGATCATAGCGCGCGAGCTGTTCCGCCAGTGAGCGAGCGCAACGCCAACCCGTTGCCGGAAGGCGTCGCCTGCGAGCGGACTTATAGGGTCGTCATCGACGGCGAGCCCAAGTCCCTGCTCTGCCAGTGGTTCATCCCCCAGCCGCATCCGGAAGGCGATTGGGAGTGCCGGACAGAAATCACCTGGCCAGATGGCCGAGTGCGAAGGCGGACATCCGGCGGTGTCGACGCCACCCAGGCGTTGATGCTCGCTTTCAGTTTGGTCGCAACCGATATCCTTGTCAGCGACAACCCCATCTTCTGGTTCGAGGAGCATGACGATCTGGGGCTTCCGTACCTTGACGGTCACACTGAAGATGTCGCCGCGCGAAAGAGGTGGTTCGACGCCAAAAACAAGAGCGTTCCACCAGCGACCTCGGAATGATATTCTGACCACAAGTGGTCAGAAATTGGAGCCTCTCCATGCGCGAAGTCGGCGTGCTCGAAGCCAAGACCCACCTGTCGGCGCTGCTCGACGCCGTCGAGCGGGACGGCGAGACGGTGACCATCACGCGCCACGGCCGCGTGGTGGCCAGGCTGTCGCCCGCGGGCGACGACGATATCGCTCCCGCGCCCCGCAGGGCTTCGGCCGCTGAGCTGACCGAGCGGTTTCGGGCGCTCCGCGAGCGTATTGCGGCGGCAAATCCCAATAACGAAAATCTGACCTGGGAAGACCTGAAGGAAGATGCACGCCGGTGAGGACGGTCGTGCTGGACGCTTCGGCCGCCCTGGCGTGGATCTTGCCGACGCAAGCCACGCCGGCCGCAGCGGCGCTGCTGGATCAGAGCAACACCCTGATCTTCGAAGCGCCGGACATCTTCGCGTGGGAGGTCCGCAACGTTCTTCTGACCATGGAGCGGCGCGGCGTGTTGGCGGACGGGAAGTACGACGAGGCTGTGGCGATCTACAACGACCTGATGGTGCGGCTCAGTCCTCCGGTTTTCGAGATGAACAGGCTTGCCGTCCTGGCGAGGGAAACACGCCTCAGCCTCTTCGACGTCTCCTATTTCGCACTCGCTCTTGACCGGGGCTGGCCTCTGGCTTCACGCGATGAGGCCTTGCTGACGATCGCCGTCGCCAGCGGCGTCGAGTGTTTTGACCTGAGATCGGCGGCCTGAATGATCTATCTCTGCCGCCACGGCCAGACCGAGTGGAACCGCGCGCATCGCCTGCAGGGGCAATGCGAGTCGGACCTGACGCCGCTGGGGCGCGCCCAGGCCGGGGCGATGGGCGACCTGCTGCGTGAGCTGGTCCAGCGCGACGCGGACAGGCCCTGGCGGATCGTCGCCAGCCCGCTGCGGCGGGCCAGGGACACGGCCGGGATCATCGGCGCCAGGCTGGACCTGCCCGTCGAATTCGACGACCGGCTGATGGAGCTGACGGTCGGCGACTGGGAAGGGCGGTTGCGGGCCGAACTGGCGCGGGAGCATCCGGGGCTCTTCGCCGACCGGACCTGGTTCTTCGCCGCGCTGGGCGGTGAGACCTATGACCAGGTGATGGCGCGGGTGTCGGGCTGGCTGGCCGACCAGGCCGCCGAGCCGGAGCGCCGGCTGATCGTGGTCAGCCACGGCATCGCCGGCCGCCTGCTGCGCGGCGCCTATGCCGACCTGTCGCGCGCCGATGTCCTTGAGCAGGATGTCCCCCAGGACGCCCTTTACCGGCTGCACGCCGGCCGGATCGTCCGCCTGGACTGCGAGCCGGTCGATGACCCCGAGCCGGCCAAGGAAATCGCCAAGGAAGCCGTATGAACGATCAGACCGAAGTCCTTGTCCGTGTTCAGAAAAATGTCGGACGCCTAACGTTGAATCGGCCGCAGGCGCTGCATGCCCTGACCCAGACCATGTGCGAGACCATGATCGCCGCCCTGCTGGACTGGCGCGACGATCCCGAGATCTACATGGTGATCATCGACCATGCCGGCGAGCGGGGCTTCTGCGCCGGCGGGGACATCCGCATGCTGGCCCGCAGCGGGGCGGGCGACGCGGTCGAGGCGAGGGCTTTCTTCCATACCGAGTACCAACTGAACCACCTGCTGTTCACCTACGACACCCCGGTGGTGGCGGTGATGGACGGGGTGGTGATGGGCGGCGGGGTCGGGATCTCGATGCCGGCCCACTACCGGATCGCCACCGAGCGGACGACCTTCGCCATGCCCGAGACCGGCATCGGCCTGTTCCCCGACGTGGGCGGCGGCTGGTACCTGCCGCGTCTGCCGGGCAAGGCGGGGCTGTGGCTGGCCCTGACCGGGGCGCGGATCAAGGGCGCGGACTGCCTGCGGCTGGGGATCGCCACCCACTTCGTCGAGTTCGGCGCCGTCGAGGGCCTGAAGAAGGCGATCATCGCCGACCCGCGCCGCATCGAGGAAACGCTGAGGAAGTACCGCGCCGACGCCGGCAAGGCCCCGCTGGTCAGTTTCGAGCAGGATCTGAACCGCCTGTTCGTCGGCGACAGCGTCGAGCAGATCTTCGAATTCCTGGAGGCCGACAGCAGCGACTGGGGCAAGGCCCAGCTGGCGACGATGAAGACCAAGTCGCCCCAGACCCTGAAGGTGGCGTTCCGCCAACTGGAGGCGGGGGCGGCGATGACCGACTTCGCCGACAACATGGCCATGGAATACCGGATCGGTTCGCAGGTGGTGCGACGGCACGACTTCATCGAGGGCGTCCGGGCCGTAATCATCGACAAGGACAACGCGCCGAAATGGGATCCGGCCAAGCTTGAAGATGTCTCCGACGCCATGTTGGATGAGATTTTCGCGCCGCTCCCGCTTGATCAGGAGTGGTCGCCGCTGACGTAGGCTGATTGCTGCGTTAGCTTGCCCGCAACGAGAAGACGCCGTCGGAAGGAACATCCATGCGTAAGCCGCTAATCAGCCTCGTCGCCGTGCTTGCCCTGGCGGGCTGCGCCACGACCCCGATGGGCCCGGCGGCGCCCCCGCCGCCGCCGCCCGCCGACGCCCCCGCCGCGGTTCCCGCCAACATCGCCGCGGCCCTGTCCGATTCGAACCGCCCCGCCGCCGACATCGTCCGCGACGAGAACCGCCTGCCGGGCCAGACCCTGGCGTTCGCCGGCGTCAGGCCGGGCGCCAAGGTCGCCGACCTGATTCCCGGCGGCGGCTATTTCACCCGCATCCTGTCCAAGGCTGTCGGGCCGCGCGGCCACGTCTACGCCTATGTGCCCGACGAGCTGACCAAGCTGGCCAAGCGCGAGCCGGCCGTGACGGCCATCGCCCGCGATCCGGCCTACAAGAACGTGTCGGTGATCCTCAACACCCTGCCCAACTTCGCCACGCCGGAGAAGCTGGACCTGGTGTTCACCGCCCAGAACTATCATGACATGCACGACAAGTTCATGGGCCCGGCCGACCTGTCGGTGGTCAACCGCCAGATCTTCAAGGCGCTGAAGCCGGGCGGGGTCTATCTGGTCGTCGACCATTCGGCCGAGCCGGGTTCGGGCCTGCGCGACACCGAAACCCTGCACCGCATCGACGCCGAGGCCGTGAAGCGCGAGGTCACCGCCGCCGGCTTCATCTTCGAGGGCGAGAGCCGGGTGCTGCGCGACCGCGCCGACACCCGCAAGCTCAGCGTCTTCGACCCGTCGATCCGCGGCAAGACCGACCAGTTCATCTACAAGTTCCGCAAGCCGGCTGGCGCGCGGTAGGAGCGCTTTGTGTCCTTCGAGGCTCGGCTACGCCTCGCACCTCAGGTTGAGGAGCGTGGGTTGCGCTGAAGTCCTCATCCCGAGGCGCCTACGGAGCAGGCCTCGAAGGACGCCTTGAGTTTGACGCAACGATAAGAGCCGCGCCCACGAGGCGCGGTTCGCATTTTCAGGGAGTTTCCGCATGACCCGCATCGCCTTCATCGGGCTGGGCAACATGGGCGGCGGCATGGCCGCCAACCAGGCCAAGGCCCAGCATCGGGTCCGCGCATTCGACCTGTCGGCGGCGGCGCTGGAGAGGGCCGCGGCGGTCGGCTGCCAGGCGGCGGGCTCGGTGGCCGAGGCGGTCGAGGACGCCGAGGTGGTGATCACCATGCTGCCCGCCGGCCCGCATGTGCGCTCGGTGTATGGCGAGCAGGTCCTGGCCCATGCGTCGACATCAGCCCTGCTGATCGACTGCTCCACGATCGACGTCGATAGCGCCCGCGCCGTGGCCGAGCAGGCGAGGGCGGCGGGCTTCCGCTTCGCCGACGCCCCGGTGTCTGGCGGGATCATGGCCGCGGAGGCCGGGACCCTGGCCTTCATGGTCGGCTGCGACGCCGCTGATTTCCCCGCCGTCGAAGCGGCGCTGGCCCCGATGTCGCGGGTGACCATCCACGCCGGTGACCATGGGGCGGGCCAGGCGGCCAAGATCTGCAACAACATGCTGCTGGGCGTGTCGATGCTGGGAACCTGCGAGGCTTTCGCCCTGGCCGAGAGGCTGGGCCTGGCGGCCGACCGGTTCTTCGAGATCGCCAGCAAATCGTCGGGCCAGTGCTGGTCGGTGTCGACCTATTGCCCGGTCCCCGGCGTGGGCCCCGCCACCCCGGCCGACCGCCACTACGAGGGCGGCTTCGCCACGGCGATGATGCTCAAAGACCTGAAACTGGCCCAGGACGCCGCCGCCAAGGCCGGAGCCTCCACGCCGATGGGCGCCCAGGCCGAGGCGCTCTACGCCCTGTTCGACGCCAATGGCTTCGGCGGCAAGGACTTCTCGGCCGTGCTGCAGATGCTGCGCGGGCGGCTGGGCGAGCTGAACTGAGGTTGTTCGGCCAAGTCCACGCGAGGACGTGGTCATTGACGCGCTCTATGCGTCCAATCGCGTAATTCAATTGGCTAGGTAAAGGCACTTATATGGACACTGAGCTGGCTCGGTGCGAAAAGCCAAGCCTTGAGAAGGGACCGGTCGGACTCGTCGAAGTCCGTCGGATGAAGTGACCATGGACTACAAAGCCGCGTTCCGCAGCGTCGTCGATCAGATCCGCGACGAAGGCCGCTATCGGGTGTTCGCCGATGTGAAGCGCCATCGCGGCGCCTTTCCGCGCGCCACCTGGACCCGTCCGGACGGCGGCGAAAGCGAGATCGTGGTCTGGTGCTCGAACGACTATCTGGGCCAAGGCCAGAATCCCGTGGTGCTGGACGCCATGCACGCGGCGATCGACCAGCACGGCTCGGGCTCGGGCGGCACCCGCAACATCTCCGGCACCAACCACCACCATGTCGAGCTGGAGGCCGAGCTTGCCGACCTGCACGGCAAGGAAGCGGCCCTGCTGTTCACCTCGGGCTATGTCTCCAACGAGGCCAGCCTGTCGGCGCTGCAGAAGATCCTGCCGGGCCTGATCATCTTCTCCGACGCCCAGAACCACGCCTCGATGATCGCCGGCATCCGCAACGGCGGCTGCGAGCGGCACATCTTCCGCCACAACGACCTGGCGCACCTGGAGCAGTTGTTGGCGGCCGCGCCGGCCGGCGCGCCCAAGCTGGTGGCGTTCGAGAGCGTCTATTCGATGGATGGCGACATCGCCGACATGGCCGGGACCGTGGCCCTGGCCAAAAAATACGGCGCCATGACCTATCTCGACGAGGTCCATGCTGTGGGCATGTACGGCCCGCGCGGCGGCGGCGTCGCCGAGCGCGACGGCCTGATGGATCAGATCGACATCATCGAGGGCACCCTGGGCAAGGCGTTCGGGGTGATGGGCGGCTACATTACCGGCGACGCCGTGGTGGTGGACGCCATCCGCTTGGTGGCCTCGGGCTTCATCTTCACCACCTCGCTGCCGCCGGCCCTGACCGCTGGGGCCCTGGCCAGCGTGAAGTACCTCAAGCAGCACCCGGAGGTCCGCGAGGCCCACCAGGAGCGCGCCCGGACGCTGAAGGCGATGTTCAAGGCCGCTGGCCTGCCGGTGATGGACAACGACAGCCACATCGTCCCGGTGCTGGTCGGCGACCCCGTGCACTGCAAGATGATCAGCGACATGCTGCTGGCCGACCACGGCGTCTATGTGCAGCCGATCAACTATCCCACCGTGCCGCGCGGCACCGAGCGCCTGCGCTTCACCCCCACGCCGTTCCACACCGACGACATGATGCGCAAGCTGGTCGGGGCGATGGAAAAGCTCTGGGCCCACTGCAACGTGGCCCGCATGGGCGGCCACGCGGCTTAGTTCGTTCGATACTTGCCCCCACATGACGGTTTCGCCGTCTGTCCGCCCCCAATTGGGGGCGGAGCGCTCTTCCCCCTCTGGCGGAAGACAATCGCGAAGCGATCCGTAGGGGGCAAGTGGCGGAGCCTTACCGCCCCCGCATCTTGCCCTTGCCCAGACCGATCGACTTGGCGAAGTCGGAGCGGCGCTCGGCATAGGCCGGGGCGACCATCGGATAGTCGCCGGGCAGCGACCACTTGCGGCGATATTCCTCGGGGCTCATGTCGTAGTGGGTGCGCAGGTAGCGCTTGAGCATCTTCAGTTTCTTGCCGTCTTCCAGGCAGACGATGTAGTCGCGCTGGACCGAGCGCGAGACCGGAACCGCGGGCTTGTTGCGCTCGGCGGGCTGCTGGTCGGCCTGGGCGGAGCCCAGGGCCGACAGGGCGCCGTGCACCGAGCGGATCAGGTCGGGGATCGCGGCGCGAGCCACCGTGTTCTGGGCGACGTAGGCGGCTACGATCCCCGCGCTAAGGCCCAGAATGTCGACGCCGTCGTCATGGGTTTCCGCCTCGCCGTACGCCGTCGCCATACTCTTTCCGCCCTGTCTTCGATCTGCTTGGAAGTCGCCGAAACGCCTGCTCCGCCAGACCCTCTGGCGCCGCTTCCTTCGCAACGCCTCGTCTTGGGATGAGGTTCCCGGATTGATCGCGGCGCGAAGGGGGGTAAAGAGAGCGCGACCGAACTCGCCCGAGTCCGACACCTCGACATCCTTCCAGTCTCCCAGCCCCAGGAGAGCGTCCATGACCGCACCGGCCAGCAACATCACCGCCGACAAGAGCGCCTTCTTCGGGGCCGACCTGGCCGCGGCCGACCGCGACATCTTCGACCGCATCGGCCTGGAGCTGAATCGCCAGCAGAACCAGATCGAGCTGATCGCGTCCGAGAACATCGTCTCGCGCGCCGTGCTGGAGGCCCAGGGCTCGATCCTGACCAACAAGTACGCCGAGGGCTATCCGGGCAAGCGCTATTACGGCGGCTGCGAATATGTCGACGAGATCGAGACCATCGCCATCGAGCGGGCCAAGGCCCTGTTCGGCGCGGCCTTCGCCAACGTCCAGCCGCATTCGGGCTCGCAGGCCAACCAGTCGGTGTTCATGTCGCTGCTGCAGCCGGGCGACACCTTCCTGGGCATGGACCTGGCCGCCGGCGGCCACCTGACCCACGGCAGTCCCGCCAACCAGTCGGGCAAGTGGTTCAAGCCGGTGTCCTATACCGTGCGCCAGCAGGACCAACTGATCGACTACGACGCGGTCGAAGAGGTGGCCAAGGCCAACAAACCCAAGCTGATCATCGCCGGCGGCAGCGCCTATAGCCGCCACATCGACTTCGCCCGCTTCCGCCAGATCGCCGACGAGGTCGGGGCCTATCTGATGGTCGACATGGCCCACTTCGCGGGCCTGGTGGCCGGCGGGGTGTTCCCCAGCCCGATCCCGCACGCCCACGTGGTCACCACCACCACCCACAAGACCCTGCGCGGCCCGCGCGGCGGCATGGTGCTGACCAATGACGAGGCGATCATCAAGAAGGTCAATTCGGCGGTGTTCCCCGGCCTGCAGGGCGGTCCACTGGAGCACGTGATCGCCGCCAAGGCGGTCGCGTTCGGCGAAGCGCTGCAGCCGGGCTTCAAGGCCTATGCGCAAGCCGTGATCGACAACGCCAAGGCCCTGGCCGAGGCGCTGCAGACGCAAGGGGTCAACATCGTCTCGGGCGGCACCGACAGCCACCTGATGCTGGTCGACCTGCGCCCCAAGGGCGTGACCGGCCGCGACGCCGAGCACAGCCTTGAGCGCGCCCACATGACCTGCAACAAGAACGGCGTGCCGTTCGACACCGCGCCGTTCACCGTGACCTCGGGCATCCGCCTGGGCACGCCGGCCGGCACCACCCGCGGCTTCGGGACGGCCGAGTTCACCCGCGTGGGCCAGCTGATCGGCGAGGTCGTCAACGGCCTGGCCGCCAACGGTCCGGACGGCAACGCCGAGGTCGAGGCCAAGGTGCGCGAGGAAGTCCTGGCCTTGACGGCTCGGTTCCCGATCTACAACTAATAGGCCTGTATCAGGCGGGAGGGCCTAGATCATGCGCTGCCCGTTCTGCGGCCACATGGAAAGCCAGGTGAAGGACAGCCGCCCGTCGGAAGACGGGGCGGCGATCCGCCGTCGTCGGCTGTGCCCCGAGTGCGGCGGCCGCTTCACCACCTTCGAGCGGGTGCAGCTGCGCGAGCTGACCATCGTCAAGCGGTCGGGCCGGCGCTCGCCGTTCGACCGCGAGAAGCTGGTGCGCTCGATCTCGATCGCCACGCGCAAGCGTCCGGTCGATCCCGAGCGGGTCGAGCGGATGGTCAACGGCATCGTCCGCCAGCTGGAAAGCCAGGGCGAGACCGAGCTGCCCTCGTCGGCGGTGGGCGAAATGGTCATGAAGGCGTTGAAGTCGCTCGATGACGTCGCCTATGTCCGCTACGCCTCGGTCTATCGCGATTTCCGGGAAACCAGCGATTTCGCGAAGTTTCTGGGCCAGGAAGGCCTCAGCGACGTCGCCGAGGACGAGCTATAGGCGCATCCTGTGATTCGGTTTCGGCGGCCCCGGACCGCCGGGGCGCTACAATTCGGTTTGGCGACGGCGCCGTTTGGTGCGAAGTGACCTGCCCTGGAGCGACGTGCCCCGTCGAGGAGAAGTCAAAGGACTATGGTGGAAGACAAGATTCGCCTGCTGATCGTGGAGGCCCGGCGCTATTCGGGGCTTTCCGACGCGTTGCTGCAAGGTGCGGCGCAGGCGATCGACGCCCAGGGCGCCGAGTACGACGTGATCACCGTGTCCGAGGCGATGCAGATCCCCACCGCCATCGCCCTGGCCGAGGAGGCCGGTCATCGTCCCGTCGGCGTGCGCTATGACGGGTTCGTGGCGCTGGGCGTGATCATCCGGGGCGAGACCTATCATTCCGAGGTGATGGCCAACGAGACCGCCCGCGGCCTCAACGATCTGTCGTTCGGCAAGCGCCTGGCCATCGGCTACGGCGTCGTCAATGTCGACGAGGAGGACCAGGCCTGGAGCCGGGCGCGCATGTCCGAAGGCGACCGCGGCGGCAAGGCCGCGCAGCAATGCCTGGAGATCGTCGGCCTGAAGCGTCAGCTGGCGGGGCAGGGTCGATGAGCCGGGGCGATCGCATCCAGCCGCGCTCGGTGGCCCGCCTGGCCGCCGTCCAGGCCCTGTACCAGATGGAAGTCTCCGGTGTCGGCGTCGACGCGGTGGTCCGCGAGTTCTCCGAGCACCGGTTCGACCGCGACGTCGACGGGCCGGACGGCGACCGCCTGGCCCAGGCCGACGAGGCCTTCTTCGCCGAACTGGCCAAGGGCGTCGTCGCCCACCAGGCCGGCATCGACCAGGCCATCGTCAAGCGCCTGGCCTCGGGCTGGAAGTTGGAGCGCCTGGACGCCACCGCGCGCGCGGTGCTGCGCTCGGGGGCCTATGAGCTGATGCACAGGCCCGACGTGCCCAAGGAGGTCGTGATCGACGAATATGTCGAGATCGCCAAATCGTTCTTCGAGGGACCGGAATCCGGTTTCATCAACGGCGCCCTGGACGCCATCGCGCGTGACGCCAGAAGCTGACGACGACTGGTTCGACGAGCCGACGCCGGAAGCGGCGGCGGTCGACGACGCGTGGTTCGACGAGGCCGCGGCCCCGGCCGCCGCGCCGCCGGTCGACGAGTTCGGCCTGATCGAGCGGCTGCTGCGGCCGCTGACCCGTGGCGACGCCGCGGCGCTCGACCTGCTGGACGACGCGGCCGTGCTGCCCTCGCGCCCCGGCTACGACCTGGTGATCACCAAGGACGCCATGGTGGCCGGCGTCCACTTCCTGGCCGGCGAGGACCTGGACGTGGTGGCCAAGCGGCTGCTGCGCACCAACCTGTCGGACCTGGCGGCCAAGGGCGCGGTTCCCTATGGCTATTTCCTGGCCGTGGGCTGGCCCTCGGGCACCACCCTGACCGACCGCGAGACCTTCGCCCGCGGCCTGGCCGAGGACGGCGCGCTCTACGACGTCAGCCTGCTGGGCGGCGACACGGTCACCACCTCGGGCCCGATGGTGGTCTCGGCCACTTTCCTGGGCTGGGTCCCCAGCGGCGACGCGGTGCTGCGCAAGGGCGCGCGGGTCGGTGACCGGCTGATGGTCAGCGGCACGATCGGCGACGGCTGGCTGGGCCTGCTGGCCCACTGGGGCGAGGTCGAGGACCCCGACGGCGGCCTGGTGCGCCGCTACCGCCTGCCGCCGCCGCGCCTGGCCATCCGCGACGCCCTGCGCGCCTACGCCCGGGCCGCCGCCGACGTCTCCGACGGCCTGTTGGCCGACGCCGCCCACGTGGCCAAGGCCAGCGGACTGCGTGTGAATGTCGATCTGGACCGCCTGCCGCTGTCGCCCGGGGCCCGCCACTGGCTGGGCGCCCAGCCGGAAGCCGGCGAGGCGCGGATGTCGCTGGCCTCGGGCGGCGACGACTACGAGATCGTCTGCGCCGTCGACCCCACCGACGTGGCCGCCTTCCAGGCCGCCGCCATGGCCGCCGGTGTCCCCGTGCGCGACATCGGCGAGTTCGTGGAGGGCGAGGGGATCTGCGCCCTGTTCAAGGGCAAGGACATCACGCCAGAGCGGCTGGGCTGGCTGCACGGGTAGGTCCCCGCCCGAGCGATGTCGATCCTCCCCGAAGACGGCGGCGCGCGCGAGGCTTGGTGATCACCTGGAGTTGAAGTTCACGGCGTTGCAACGATTTGCCGAGATCGCAAAGTTGAGTCACGTTTGGAGCCTGGACTGATTGTTCAGACGCGTTCCCAAATTGACCGGGGTTGGCATGCCGACATACGCCCAAATTCCCTACACCCAGGACGGACAATACACCCGCTACGCATTCGAGAAGCGGTTTGGATCGACTCAAAGAAAGTCCGGTAAAAACCTCGCCTCCGTGGGGCTCAAGAGCGGGGATGTCCTGACCGAATGGAGCGCGCCCGAGCGCAACCTGCACTCCGAGCAGGTGCTGCTTTTCAAGATCGCAAAGCCGAAGGAAGAAATACTCTGGCTATATACCGAGCGTATGCCGTGCGGATACGGTCCTGGCCTGAGGGATTGTCGCTCGACGCTGAAAAATAATCTCGCGGACGACGTCCCGGTTTATTTCACGGCGCCTTACTATGAGGGGGAAGATTTGGAGCCCGTGGCCACGGCCGTTCTGGGGTCGATGTTCTATACATTGAAAAAAGATTCAAGAAGCTTAAATAATGCCGAGAGTAAATTCTGGCGACAGGATATAGCGAGCAATAATCCGCTGTGGGACACTGTTTGGCAGGGGGACCTCCCTGCCCACCTTCTCGTTGACACCAGTCTATACAATAATTTGGCGTAACATCCTGGGGCGCCTGGTTCTCTTTCTGCGCCGATGAGAGAGCTTCGAGGAGGCCGTCGGCGCTGAACTGGATTGGCGGAGGGAGCGGTAGCAAAACCTCAAGCCTTCTCGGTTAGGGAGGCGGCAATGAGCCATCCTACCTCCATCGCCCGACGCGCGCTGCTGGCTGCGCCCCTGGCCCTGCTGGCCGCGCCGGCCTGGGCGCGTTCGGCCAAGAAGGAGAAGAAGGGCGGCAAGGAAGGCGAGGGCGAGGAAGCCCCCGATCCGGTGATCAAGCTGCAGTCGATGGCCCTGCCGATCATCGCCGGCGGCAAGCTGGTCAACTACGTCTTCGTGCAGATGACCATCACCCTGAAGCCCGGCGTGCTGGTCACGGTCTTCGAGGGCAAGGAGCCGCTGTTGCGGGACGCCATCGTCCGCGAAGCCCACAACAAGCCGTTCGTGCGTCCCGACAGCTATGTCGCCCTGGACGAGGCCCGGCTGAAGGCCTCGGTGCTGCGCGAGACCAACGGGCTGATCGGGCCTGGCAAGGTGGCGCTGGTGACGGTGGTCAAGCAGACCCCCCGCAACTTCGTTGCGCCGCCGGCCAAGCCCAGGCCGGGACCGCAACCTGCGCCAGTCAACGACTCCGACCTCGTTCCCTAACCGCCGGGGGAAGCGTCCAAGACCGCCGACGCCGGCGAAAGCCTGGCTGAACGCCGTTCCTGCAAGCGGTTGACACCCTGCGCCCATTTGGCACTGTCCTGGCCTTGGCGCCGACCCGGCGTCATCAGGGAGCATCGAGGGGGCATGAGGCCATAGGCCCGCCCGTCGCATGCGGCCGGGGGCGGTCTCTACGATCGTGATCCTGTCGAGGCGGCGACCCCTCGTGATTGAAACGCGAAGAGGGCGACTGACCGATGAGTTCTTGGCTTTACGTGGCCATAGGGGCCGGGCTGCTGGCGGTGCTGTACGGCGCCGTGCAGACGGCGTCTCTGATGCGGGCTTCGCCCGGCAATGCGAAGATGCAGGAGATCGCCGCGGCGATCCAGGAAGGGGCCCAGGCCTATCTGAACCGCCAGTACACGACGATCGCCATCGTCGGCGTGGTGGTCATCGCCCTGCTGGGCTTCTTCTTCAAGTCGTGGCAACAGCCGGTGGGCTTCGCCCTGGGCGCGGCCCTGTCGGGCGCGGCCGGCTTCGCAGGCATGCTGATCTCGGTGCGCGCCAACGTCCGCACAGCTCACGCAGCCTCTGAGAGTTTGTCGAAGGGCCTGTCGATGGCCTTCACCTCCGGCGCCGTGACCGGCATGCTGGTGGCGGGCTTCGCCCTGATCGGCGTCGCGGGCTATTTCGCCGTCCTGCTGTCGATGGGCCATGAGGGCACCGACCGCGTAGTGATCGACTCGCTGGTCTCGCTGGGCTTCGGCGCCAGCCTGATCTCGATTTTCGCCCGCCTGGGCGGCGGCATCTTCACCAAGGGCGCCGACGTCGGCGGCGACCTGGTCGGCAAGGTCGAGGCCGGCATTCCGGAAGACGACCCCCGCAACGCCGCGACCATCGCCGACAATGTCGGCGACAATGTCGGCGACTGCGCCGGCATGGCCGCCGACCTGTTCGAGACCTATGCGGTGACCACGGTGGCCACCATGGTGCTGGCCGCGATCTTCTTCGGCGGCACCGAGGTGGTCGGTTCGATGATGCTGTTGCCGCTGGCCATCTGCGCGGTCTGCATCGTGACCTCGATCCTCGGCTCGTTCGCCGTGCGCCTGGGCAAGAAGCAGAACATCATGGGCGCCCTCTACCAGGGCCTGATCGTCACCGGCGTGCTGTCGATCCCGGCGGTCTGGTACGTGATCCACCAGCTGGTCCCGATCCCGATCGAGCTGGATGGCCGGATGTTCACCGCCGACAACCTGTTCTATTGCGGCCTGGTCGGCCTGGCCGTCACCGCCGCGATCGTGGTGATCACCGAGTACTACACGGGCACAAACTTCCGTCCGGTGAAGTCGGTGGCCCAGGCCAGCGTCTCCGGCCACGGCACCAACGTGATCCAGGGCCTGGCCATGTCGCTGGAATCCACGGCCCTGCCGGCCCTGACGATCATCGTCGGCATTCTGGTGGCCTATAACCTGGCGGGCCTGTTCGGCATCGCCATCGCCGTGACCACCATGCTGTCCCTGGCCGGCTTCATCGTCGCCCTGGACGCCTTCGGACCGGTCACCGACAACGCCGGCGGAATCGCCGAGATGGCGGGCCTGCCGCCGGAGGTCCGCGTCACCACCGACGCCCTGGACGCCGTGGGCAACACCACCAAGGCCGTCACCAAGGGTTATGCGATCGGTTCGGCCGGCCTGGGCGCCCTGGTGCTGTTCGCCGCCTATACCGAGGACCTGAAATTCTTCTCGGACAACGCCGTGGCCGGCAGCTTCTTCGACGGCATGGGACCTGTGACCTTCGACCTGTCCAACCCCTATGTGGTGGTCGGCCTGCTGTTCGGGGGGCTGCTGCCCTTCCTGTTCGGCGGGATGTCGATGACCGCCGTGGGCCGGGCGGCCGAGTCGGTCGTGGCCGAGGTGCGCCGCCAGTTCCGCGAGAACCCGGGCATCATGACCTATGACGTCAAACCCGAGTACGGCAAGGCCGTGGACATCCTGACCAAGGCGGCGATCCGCGAGATGATCGTGCCGTCGCTGCTGCCGGTGGTCTCGCCCGTGGTGCTGTTCTTCGTGATCCAGGCCATCGCCGGCAAGGTCGACGCCTTCGCCGCGCTGGGCGCCATGCTGATGGGGGTGATCGTCACCGGCCTGTTCGTCGCCATCTCGATGACCAGCGGCGGCGGCGCCTGGGACAACGCCAAGAAGGTGATCGAGGAAGGCTTCACCGACAAGGACGGCGTGCTGCACAAGAAGGGCGGCGACACCCACAAGGCGGCCGTCACCGGCGACACCGTCGGCGATCCCTACAAGGACACCTCGGGTCCCGCCGTGAACCCGATGATCAAGATCACCAACATCGTGGCCCTGCTGCTGCTGGCGGTCCTGGCCCACGGCGTCTGATCAGGACGCAGGGCGTTAAACTCACCTGACAAGACGACGCCCCGGAGGTCTCCCTCCGGGGCGTTTTCCGTTGTGGGGCGCGGCGCGAGGCTTAGCTGCGGCGATAGTCCTGGTGGTCGTGGCGCTCGGCCCGGATCTGGCGGCTCAGGCGATCGAAGCGGGCGTCCAAGTCGGCGCGCTCGCGCATCGACAGGCCGTTGGACCGGCGATAGCTGGCCTCCAGGCGGCTGAGCGAGCGGAACTCGCCACGCAGGCGCGTGGCTTCCGAGCGGGTCAGCGAGCCGTTGCGGACGCCCTGGTCGATGCGGTGCTCCAGATTGGCCTGGCGCTGGTTGATGGTCTGCCACGGGGCGGCCTGGGCGGCCAGCGGCGCGGCGGCGACGGTGGCCAGGGCGGCCAGGGCGAGAAGAGTGCGCTTCATGATCTTGTCTCCGACGATGTTCTGTCGGGCGCTCGGCGCGTCCGATCGAGGCCATAAACCCGGTTCCGGCTGAACGTTCCCGGAGCGCGTCGTTGTCTTTCGTTCATGCGGCGTCGGTGAACGGAACGCCGCGGCGGCCGTTGTCTGGGCGGGCCGAGCCGATGGTCAGGGCGGGGGAGACGACGACGCGTGACGCTGCAGCAGGGACTGTCCTTCGGCCTGATCGGTGCGACGGTGCTGTGCTTCATCTGGGGGCGCTGGCGCTACGACCTGATCGCGCTGGGGGCCCTGGCCGTGGGCGTCGCGTGCGGGCTGATCCCGATCAAGTCGGCCTTCGGCGGCTTTTCCAACGACATCGTGGTGATCATCGCCAGCGCCCTGGTGCTGAGCGCGGCGATTTCGCGCTCGGGTCTGGTCGACACCCTGATGGCCCCGCTGCTGCCGCACCTGAAGGACGAGCGCACCCAGGTGCCGGTGCTGTCGACCGCCACGACCGTGCTGTCGATGGTCACCAAGAACGTCGGGGCCCTGGCGCTGATGATGCCTTCGGCCCTGCGCATCGCCCGCACCACGGGCGTGTCGCCGGGACGGCTCCTGATGCCGATGTCGTTCGGTTCGCTGGTCGGCGGCCTGGCCGTCCTGGTCGGCACCTCGCCCAACATCATCGTCTCGGAGGTGCGGCGCGAAGCGCTGGGCAAACCCTTCGCCATGTTCGACTTCATGCCGGTTGGCGGAACCCTGTCGGTGCTGGCGATCGCCTACCTGGCCTTCGCCTATCGCCTGCTGCCCAAGAGCCGGGCGGCGGCCATCGACATCGACGCGGCCCTGGCGGCTAACGCCTATGTCACCGAGGTGGAGGTCCCGGAGGGCTGGAGTTTCGGGCTCGGCCGCGTCGCCGACCTGCGGAAGGCGGCCGGGGAGGCGGTCGTCGTCGTGGCCCTGCTGCGCGGCCGCCGGCGCATCGCTTCGCCGCATCCCAACCGCAAGCTCCAGCCCGGCGACGTCCTGCTTCTGGAAGGCCAGCAGCAGGAACTGAACGAACTGATCGTCAAGGCGCGGCTGAAGCTCAGCGACGCCGACCGGCCGGTCGTCATGGAGGCGCCGACCGACGAGGTGCGGGTGGTCGAGGCGGTCATCGGTGCGGAGTCGGACCTGATCGGCCAGACCGCCCGGGGCATGACCCTGAACGACACCTATGGCGTCAACCTGCTGGGCGTCAGCCGGGCCGGCTATCGCATGGCTGGCCGCCTGGCGACCGTGCGGATGAAGGCCGGCGACATCCTGGTGCTGCAGGGCGCCGAGCAGTTGCTTCCCGCCGCCCTGCGGGCCCTGGGCTGCCTGCCGCTGGCCGAGCGCGAGGTGCGGCTGGGAGGCTTTCGCCACGCCCTGCTGCCGACCGCCATCCTGGCCGCGGCCATGCTGCTGGTGGCGTTCGGCGTCCTGCCGGTGGCCGGCGGCTTCTTCGCGGCGGCCGTCGTGGTGGTGGCCACTGGCGCTCTACGGATGCGCGAGGCCTACGCCGCCCTGGACGCCCCGGTGCTGGTGCTGGTGGCCGCCCTGATCCCGGTCAGCGACACGGTCCAGGCCAGCGGCGGCACGGACCTGATCGCCGGCTGGCTGTCGGGCGCGTTCCACGGCCTGCCGCCGCTGCTGACCCTGACGGCGATGATGGCCGTGGCGATGGCGGCCACCCCGTTCCTGAACAACGCCGCCACGGTGCTGATCGTCGCCCCCGTCGGCCTGGGCCTGGCCAGGCATCTGGGGCTGAGTCCCGACCCGTTCCTGATGGCGGTGGCGGTGGGGGCAGGGTGCGACTTCCTCACCCCGGTCGGCCACCAGTGCAACACTTTGGTGCTGGGACCGGGCGGCTACCGCTTCGGCGACTACGCCCGGCTGGGCGCGCCGCTCACCGCCCTGATCCTGGTCGTGGCCCCCAGCCTGATCGCCCTGGTCTGGCCGTTCGCCGGCCGCTAGCGGGGCGATGATCAGTACACGTCTTCCGGATTGAGCACCGGCTCGGGGGCGGTCCGGCCAAAGGCGTCGGCGAAGGCCGGAGCGGCCGTGGCCTCGGCGGCGCCGCGCCGTTCCTGGCCGACATAGTCGTGGTCGATCCTGCGGCGGCGGCAGGGGCCAAAATAGGCGCCGGCGCGGACGAAGTCGCGCGGATTGTTGATCACCTCGTTGACCCGATGCAGCACCCCGCGCGCGGTGAGGGGCTTGGCCAGGAACTCGGTGACCCCGGCCATGCGCGCCTCGTCCAGGCTGGCGCGGGTGGCGTGGCCGGTGACCATGATGATCGGCGTGTAGGGATTGGCGCTGGCGGGCGAGGTGCGCACCCAGCGAATGAAGGCCAGGCCATCGACCGGCTGCATCATCAGGTCGGTGAAGATGATGTCGACTTCGCGCTCGGTGACGGCCTTCAGGGCCTCGACACCGTCGCAGGCCTCGAGGATCTTGCGCACGCCCAGCGACTTGAGGACCGTGGCGATGATCTCGCGCATCGGCGCGTTGTCGTCGATGATGAGCACCGTCAACGGGCGCAGGTCGGGCGCGCTCAAGATCTTCCCCCGGTGAGGGTCGCGGCGCGGCGACAGGCCGTAGCGATCCCCAGGCCCGGAGGATGGGACGGACGTCGTTGAGAAAACGTTGATACTGCGAAAAAATGTCGCAGAAAATCAGGCGGTTATTCTTAACGGACCGCGGGGTTGGGCGGTCAGACCCTAGCGGCGGTCCTGCGGACGGTTGCCCGGAACGTCCTGGTCGTCCTGCGGCAGCATGCCGCCGCGTCCGACGTTGCCCAGCAGCTGTTCGAGGATGGTCATCTCACGGCCGCGGGTCGGGGTCTCATGGCCGTTATAGGCGATGACCTTGCCGTCTTTCAGCGTGTAGGTGTCGACCGAGGCGACCTTTTCGTCGGCCGGGTTGAACTTGATGGCCACCACGTCGCGCTTGATCACCCGCGGCTTGTAGAAGGCCACGCGGTCGGTGGTCTGCGAAATGTAGTACCAGGCGTTCTGGTCGAAGGTCGAGGTGGCCGACGGCGAGCCCAGCTTTTCGGTCACGGTCGACTTGGTGTCCTCGCCGACCTTCATGTCCGCGGGTTTGGCTTCGATGGCCTGGAAGCCCGAATAGCTCGTCAGCGGCGTACAGCCCCCGGCGACGGCGGCGAGGCCGATGACGGCGGCGGCGAGAACGGCGGGACGAAACATTGAGGCTCCAGAACCTGGACAGGCTGACTTTGACCTATCGCCCGCGCGGGCTTAGTTCAATGGTCCGCGTGGATCGAACGGCTAAGTAGTTCCGTGTCGCGGCGAAATCGAGGCGAAGTGATGTTTCTGGACCGGCTGCTCAAACCCAGGCCCGCCAAGGCGGCGGGGGGCAAACTGTATGCCTCGGCCGTCGCCCAGGCCCGCTCGCCGGCGTTCTACGCCCGGATGGGCGTGCACGACTCGATGGAGGGCCGGTTCGAGCTTTTCACCCTGCACGTGGCCCTGCTGCTGGAGCGGTTGAAGGGGCAGGGCGAGTCGGCCGCCGAGGTTTCGCAGGAAACCTTCAACGCCTATACGCGCGGCCTGGACGACGCTTTCCGCGAAATCGGCGTGTCCGACACCGCCGTCGGCAAGAAGATGAAGAAGCTGGTCGGCGCCGCCTATGGCCGCCTCAAGGCGTTCGACGAGGCCGCCAAGGCCTTGCCCGACCGCTCGGTGCTGAGCACGGCTCTGGCCCGCACGGCCTTCGAGGAGCGCGGCGAGGGCGACTTGGCGGGCCTGACCGACTATGTGGTCGCCGCGCGCGACCAGCTGGCGGCCCTGCCGCTGGAGACCCTGCTGCAAGGAGAGGCCCAATGGCCGAAGGCGTGATCGATCCCTGGCCCAGCGTGGTCTCCCTGGGGCGGGTCAGCCGCGGCGGCGTCGATCTGCGCTTCGAGCCGGACGAGGGCGCGCGCCGGGAGATCGCCAAGACCCTGGGCCTGGTGTCGCTGGAGTCCCTGACGGCCGAGGTCTTCCTGCGGCCATGGATGGACGGCGCCGAGGTTTCCGGCCTGATCCGCGCCCGGGTGACGCAAGTGTGCGGGGTCTCGGCCGACGAGTTCGAGGAGCCGATCGAATCGCGGTTCAGCGTCCACGTCCTGCCGGCCGACAGCGAATACGCGCCCCAGGACGAGGACACCGGCGGCGAACTAGGCATCGATCCCGACGGCGACGACCCCCCGGACGTGCTGGAAGGCGAGACCATCGACGTCTCGGCCTATGTGGTCGAGCACCTGGCCCTGGAGCTGGACCCGTTCCCCCGCAAGCCAGGCGCGGTCTTTCAACCGCCAGCCGAGCCCGTGGACCTTTCGCCGTTCGCCGCATTGAAAAAGCTGAAAAGCGATCCCGGCGCCGGGGAAGAAGGAGCCTGAGATGGCCGAGTCCTTCCGCTTGCGTGATATTTTCGCGGCTGTATCGTCCCGCCGCCTTGCCATCACCCCAGAACGGGCGGTGCGCCGCTACAGGAGCCGATAGCGCCTCGTGCCTCACCCCGTAGTCATTTCGATCGACGCCATGGGCGGGGATCACGGTCCGTCCGTGATCGTGCCCGCCGTGGCGCTGGCCGCCAAGAGCCTGGCCGACGTTCGCTTCCTGCTGCATGGCGACGAAGCCCAGCTGAACGCGCAACTGGCCAAGTGTCCGGACGCCCGCGCCGTCAGTGAGGTGCGCCACACCGACAAGGCCATCTCGATGGAGGAGAAGCCCGCCCAGGCCATGCGCCGGGGCAAGGGCACCAGCCTGTGGAACGCGGTGGAGGCGATCCGCGCCGGCGAAGCCGCCGCCTGCGTCTCGGCCGGCAACACCGGCGCCCTGATGGCGATCTCCAAGCTGATCCTGCGCATGGGCGCCAATCTGGAGCGTCCGGCGATCGTGGCCAGCTGGCCGACCATGCAGGGCGTCTCGGCGGTGCTGGACGTCGGCGCCAATGTCGAGAGCGACGCCAAGCAGCTGATCGAGTTCGCGATCATGGGCGCGGCCTTCCACCACGCGGTGCACGGCTCGCAGCGCCCGACCGTGGGCCTGCTTAATGTCGGCTCCGAGGACCAGAAGGGCCATGAGGAGGTGCGCGAAGCGCACGCCATCCTCAAGGAAACCAAGCTGGACTTCGACTATCGCGGCTTCGTCGAGGGCACCGACATCGCCAAGGGCACGGTCGACGTGGTCGTCACCGACGGCTTCACCGGCAATGTCGCCCTGAAGACCGCCGAGGGCCTGGCCCGGTTCTTCGGGGCCGAGATCCGGTCCACCCTGACCTCCGGCCCGCTGGCCATGCTGGGCGCCCTGATCGCCTCGGACGCGCTGAAGAAGATGCGCCGGCGCCTGGACCCTGGCCGAGTCAACGGCGGCCCGCTGCTGGGCCTCAACGGCATCGTGGTCAAGAGCCACGGCGGGGCCGACGCCTTGGGCTACGCCTCGGCCATCCGCGTGGCGGTCGACCTGGCCCGCAGCGACTTCTCGGCCGAGATCGACCGCAACCTGAAACGCCTGACCGAAACCGGCCTCAAGTCCGGCGCTGAAGATGAGAAGGCCGCAGGCGTGTCGGGCGCCCAAGGCCAAGGAGTTTCCGAGTGAGCGTAATTCGTAGCGCCGTCACCGGCGTCGGGGCCTATCTGCCGGACAACATCGTCACCAACGACCAACTGGCCGAGACGGTCGACACCAGCGACGCCTGGATCGTCGAGCGCACCGGCATCCGCCAGCGTCACAAGGTGGCCGACGACCAGCCGGTCTCGGACCTGGCCTTCCGCGCGGCCCAGCAGGCCCTGGAGCGGGCCGGCAAGACCGCCGCCGACGTCGACCTGATCATCGTGGCCACCACCACGCCGGACATGACGTTCCCGGCCACCGCCACCATCGTCCAGCGCAAGCTGGGCGCGCCGGTCGGTATCGCCTTCGACGTCCAGGCCGTCTGCTCGGGCTTCGTCTACGCCCTTAGCGTCGCCGACGGCTTCGTGGCGCGCGGCCACGCCAAGTGCGCCCTGGTGATCGGGGCCGAGGCCATGACCCGGCTGATGGACTGGACCGACCGCGGCACCTGCGTGCTGTTCGGCGACGGGGCCGGGGCGGTGGTGCTGGAGCCGCGCGAAGGGCAGGGGACCACGGCCGACCAGGGGCTGCTGGGCTTCGCCCTGCGCGCCGACGGGACCAAGCAGGAGCTGCTCTATGTCGACGGCGGCCCGTCGACGACGGGCACGGTCGGCAAGCTGCGCATGCTGGGCAACCAGGTGTTCAAGCACGCGGTGATCAACATTTCCGAGGCGATTCACGCCGCCGCGGAGGCCGCGCACGTGACGATCCCCGAGGTCGACTGGTTCATCCCCCACCAGGCCAACCAGCGCATCCTGGCCGGCGTCGCCCATCGGGTCGGCATCGACGAGGACAAGGTGATCTCGACGGTCGCCCTGCACGCCAACACCTCGGCCGCCTCGATCCCCCTGGCGTTCGCCCAGGGAATCGCCGACGGTCGGATCAAGCCGGGCCAGCTGCTGCTGCTCGAGGCGATGGGCGGCGGCCTGACCTGGGGCGCCTGCGTTCTGCGCCTTTAAGGGTCAAGCTTCGCCGTTTTGGGCCGCCAGCTTGCGCTATCGCCTGAAGTCTCGGCGCTCAGCCTTTGACTCCATGCGATAATCACGGCATGCAGGCTGGAGTTGATGAGAGCGCGTTGCAGAAACACGGGGCTCCACCCTGTCCGACGCGCGCGCTCTGGGGTTTGTCAATCCAGCGTAAAAGGGGGCGTCATGAAAGGCGCGACATTGACCCGGGCCGATCTCTGCGAGGCGGTCCACGAAGAAGTCGGTCTGACCCGCCAAGACTGCGCGGGCCTGGTCGAACGCACCCTGGATCTGGTCGCCGAGGCGCTGGAGAAGGGTGAGACGGTCAAGCTTTCCGGCTTTGGCGTCTTCCAGGTGCGCGACAAGCGGGCCCGCATGGGCCGCAACCCCAAGACCGGCGAGCCCGCCGAGATCGAGCCCCGCCGGGTGATCGGTTTCCGGGCCTCGCAGGTCATGAAGGCGCGAATCGACCGCGCCCTCGGCGGCTAAGAAGGATTCGATGCGGTGGCGAAGGGGCCCAACGCCTTCCGCACGATTTCCGAAGCCGCCGACGAGCTGGGCGTGCCGCAGCACGTCCTGCGCTTCTGGGAAACCAAGTTCTCGTTCATTCGGCCGATGAAGCGGGCCGGCGGGCGGCGGTTCTACCGCCCGCAGGACATCGCTGTGCTGAGCGGCGTGCGCGCCCTGCTGCACGCCGAGGGCTACACCATCAAAGGCGTGCAGAAGCTGCATCGCGAGCAGGGCCTGACCCACGTGATCGCCGCGGGTCTGGGCGACAACGGCTCGGCCTCGCTGGACGCCCAGGCCGTGGCCGCCGCCATCGATTCGGCGGCGCACGGCGAACTTGCGGAGGAGGCGCGGGACCGGCTGGTGATGGCGCTGGACGACCTGCAGGCCGTCAAAGCCCGGCTGGACGGGCTTTTGCGGGGCCTGTGAGGCCCGTTCGGGGCCCCCTTCAAATCCCTGGGAATTGACCGAGAAATCCCATTGCCCCCGGCAAGGCTCGCACCTATAAGGGCGCTCCTTCCGGACGGAGCGTGGCGCAGCCTGGTAGCGCACTTGACTGGGGGTCAAGGGGTCGCAGGTTCAAATCCTGTCGCTCCGACCATTTCCTCCTCGCGGGGAATTGAGACCGGAAGAATGGAAAGGCCGCCCTCCGGGGCGGCCTTTTTCGTTTCCAGCGCCTAGCCTCGAAGGATGCACCACCTCAGCGCCCGATCGGCTTGTCCGCCTTGCCCATCCACGACATCAACGGCATCAGCGGCAGGCCCCAGCCCAGGCCGGCGACCACGAAATAGATCAGGTGCACGGCGCGATTGTTCGGCAGGACGTCGTAGAGGCTGGTGAAGGCCCAGATCCAGGCGGCCAGGAACACAAGGATGCCGATCCCGCCGATCAGCTTGCGCAGGCGGGCGGGGATGAGGGGAGCGCTCAAGCGGGTCTCCGGAAGAAGCTCGATACGATGCCGAGGACGGCCAGGAAGAAGATCGCGCCCACGCTGGAGACCAGCAGGCTGCCGAGGAAGCCGTCGAACCGCAGGCCCAGCCGTTGGGCGATGAAGGTTCCGATGAACGAACCGACGACGCCGATCAAGAGCTTGGTGAACAGCCCGTGGTGACGGGCCAGCACCAGGTCGGCCACCCAGCCGGCCAGGATGCCGATCACCACGGCCACGAAAACGCCAACCCCGCTCATGATGGTCTCCGAAGGTCGCCGCCCCTCGGCGCCCAGGACATCATCGCACGTGAGGCGTTGCGCGTCATGAGCCATGGACGCGGGCGCGCGGCAGGCGTACGGCAAGGCTTCGCCTTATTCAGGCCTACAACAGGCGTTCTTTCCGGCTGTCATGACGTCCTTCCTGCGTTCCGATCGTTCAAGGCCCGTGGCCGTCTGGCTGTTCGTCGTGGCCGTCCTGGTGTTTGGCATGGTGGTGGTCGGGGGGGCGACGCGCCTGACCGACTCCGGCCTGTCGATCACCCAGTGGAAGCCGATCATGGGCGCGCTGCCGCCGATGTCGGACGAGGCCTGGCGGGCCAATTTCGAGCTCTACAAGAAGATCCCGCAGTACCGGCTGGTCAACGCCGGCATGACGCTGGAGGCCTACAAGGGCATTTTCTGGTGGGAGTGGGCGCACCGGCTGCTGGGGCGGCTGGTCGGAGTGGCGTTCGCCATCCCGTTCGTGTTCTTCCTGGTCCGCCGGATGATCCCCCGCCGCCTGATCTGGCGCTGCGTGGTGCTGCTGGGCCTGGGCGGTCTGCAGGGCCTGGTCGGCTGGTGGATGGTGTCCAGCGGCCTGTCCGAACGGGTCTCAGTGGCCCCCGAGCGGCTGATGATTCACCTCGGCCTGGCCCTGGCCCTGTTCATCTTCCTGATCTGGACCGCCCTGGACGCCTGGTCGGGCTCGCCGCGCATCGAGGAGCGCACCGACTGGCGCGGCTGGGCCCTGGGCTTCCTGGGCGCGGTGTTCTTCCAGAGCCTGCTGGGCGCCCTGGTGGCCGGCAACGACGCGGGCCTGGTCTATAACGACTGGCCGCTGATGAACGGCGCGCTGATCCCCGCGGAGTATGCCGGCCGTGGCTTCTGGGGCACGATCGCCCACAGCCAGGGCGCGGTGCAACTGCACCACCGGTTGATGGCCTACGCCCTGTTCGTCGCCGCCATCGTCCTGGGCGTCGCCGCGGCCCGCTCGCGCCGGCTGCCGGAAGAGGCCAAACTGACCGCCTTCGTCCTGGTCGGCGTGGTCTGCCTGCAGGCGGGCTTGGGGATCTGGACCCTGATGACCGCCGTGCCGCTGCCCCTGGGCGTGCTGCACCAGGCCGGGGCGGCGATCCTGCTGGCCACGGCCACCGCCTTCGCCTGGCGGGTGAGACGGCCCTGACGTCTGGCGTCCTTCGACGCGACCGCTCAAAGAACTGTCATGAAACGCCAGCAGAGGACATCCGACGTCCTTGCTGGAGCTTATCGTGACCCGCGCCTCCCTGTTCCTCGCCGCCGCGCTCGTGGCCCTGTCCGCCCAGGCTCAAGCCGCGCCCAAGCCGGCCGCCAAGCCCCCCGCATCGGTGGCCAACGCCGCGCCCGCCGACGCCTATTTCCAGGCCGGCCAGGCCGCCCTGGCCAAGGCCCTGACGGTCAATCCCCGGACCGGCAAGGCCAAGAACGTCATCCTGTTCCTGGGCGACGGCATGGGCATCTCGACCGTGGTGGCCAGCCGGATCTATGAAGGCCAGCAACGCGGCGTCGACGGCGAGAGCAATGCGCTGTCGTTCGAGAAGCTGCCCTGGACGGCGCTGTCCAAGACCTACAGCCACGACACCCAGGTGACCGACAGCGCCGCGGGCATCACCGCCATCACCACCGGCGTGAAGACCCGCAACAAGGTCATCGGCCTGAGCGGGGCCGCCAAGCCCGAGAGCTGCGCCAGCGAGGCGGGGACCCGGGTCGAGACCATCGCCGAACTGGCCAAGGCCCATGGCCTGTCGGCCGGGGCGGTGACCACCACCCGCATCACCCACGCCACCCCAGCCGGAACCTACGCCCATACCGCCTATCGCGACTGGGAAGGCGACGGCGACATGCCGACCGACGCCCTGGCCGCCGGCTGCAAGGACATCGCCCGCCAGCTGGTCGAGGCGCCGGCCGGCGTCCGCCTGGACGTGGCGCTGGGGGGAGGGCGCTCGCGCTTCCTGCCCGAGGCCAAGGACGGCAAGCGGGCCGACGGCCGCGACCTGACCGCCGAATGGCTGAAGGCCCCGAACGCCGCCTATGTGACCACCGACGCCGAGCTGGCGGCCCTGGATCCAGCCAAGACCGGCCCGGTGCTGGGCCTGTTCGCCAACGAGCACCTGCCCTACGAGGTTGAGCGCCCGGTGCTGGGCCAGGGCGTGCCGACCCTGGCGGCCATGGCGACCAAGGCCGTCGACCTGCTGTCGAAGAACCCCAAGGGCTACTTCCTGCTGGTCGAGGGCGGCAAGATCGACATGGGCAGCCACCTGAACAACGCCAAGCGGACCCTGACCGAGACGGTCGAGTTCTCCAAGGCGGTCCAGGCGGTGCTCGACAAGGTGAACCTGGACGAGACCCTGGTCATCGTCACCGCCGACCACAGCCACGGGCTGGTGATCTCGGGCTACGCCGCCCGCAACGCCCCGATCCTGGGCCTGGCGGGCAACGAAGGCGAGCCAGTGGTGGCCGGCGACGGCAAGCCCTACACGGTGCTCAGCTTCGCCACCGGACCCGGCGGTCCCGAAGGCTCCAACCTGCGCGCCGATCCGACCAAGGAAGACACCGACGACGTCGACTACCACCAGAACGCCACGGCCTTCCTGGCCAGCTCGGCCCATTCGGGCGAGGACGTGGGCGTGTTCGCCGACGGGCCGGGGTCCTACCTGGTGCACGGCGTGGTCGAGGAGAGCTACCTCTACCAGATCATGCGCCATGCCTATGGCTTCGACGGCGACAAGTAGGAAGCGGATCGCGATGAGGTATTATGATACCTCATCGCGAAATCCCTTGTTCTGTAAGGGTTTGCGGAGTTTTTTGCGCACGCATTGTTGACAGGCCGCGAACCGTCCTGTACCAGCCGCCCCTCACGCAGACGGAGCCGCTTTCCTTGGCCCCTGACGCACAAGGAATACGGATCAATCCCATGCAAAAGACCACGGCTTCCCTGAAGCCCGCCGAGGTCGAGAAGAAGTGGATCGTGGTCGACGCCCAGGACGCCGTTGTCGGTCGTCTGGCGACGTTCATCGCCATGCGTCTTCGCGGCAAGCACCGTCCCGACTACACCCCGCACGTCGACTGCGGCGACTTCGTCGTCGTGATCAACGCCGACAAGGTGAAGTTCACCGGCAAGAAGCTGGACGACAAGGTCTACTACCGCCACACCGGTCACCCGGGCGGCGTCAAGTCGACCACCCCGCGCAAGCTGCTGGAAGGCCGCTTCCCGGAACGCGTCCTCGAAAAGGCCGTCGAGCGCATGCTGCCCAAGGAAAGCCCCCTGGCGCGCAAGCAACTGACCCACCTGCTCATCTACAACAACGGTGAGCACCCGCACCAAGCGCAGAGCCCCGAAGTGATCGATTTCGCTTCGCGCAACGCCAAGAACACCCGGAGCGCCTAAGTCATGTCCGAAGCTCAAGGCTTTGACGCGCTGGCCAGCCTGTCCAGCAACCCCGAAGCGGCCGCTCCGGCCGAACCCAAGATCGACGCCCAGGGCCGCGCCTACGCGACCGGCAAGCGCAAGAACGCGATCGCCCGCGTCTGGATCAAGCCCGGCAAGGGCTCGATCACGATCAACGGTCGCGACCAGGAAGTCTATTTCGCCCGCCCCGTGCTGCGCATGATGATCGCCCAGCCCCTGGAGGTCACCGACCGCTTGGGCCAGTTCGACGTCGTCGTCACCGTGGAAGGCTCGGGCCTGTCGGGCCAAGCCGGCGCCGTGCGTCACGGCCTGTCCAAGGCCCTGACCTACTACGAGCCCGGCCTGCGCACCCTGCTGAAGCCGCACGGCTTCCTGACCCGCGACAGCCGCGTCGTCGAGCGTAAGAAGTACGGCAAGGCCAAGGCCCGCCGCAGCTTCCAGTTCTCGAAGCGCTAAGCGCGTCGGTACGCGTTTGGAAAGGGGCGCTTCGGTTTCGACCGGAGCGCCCTTTTTCTTGTCCTTGTTCTTCGGTCCCCAGGGTTCTTCGGTCCCCAGGACCTCGTGCGAGTGGGATGTCCATGACCCCCAAAGTCTTCATCGACGGCGAAGCCGGCACGACGGGCCTGCAGATCCGCGAACGCCTGGTCGGCCGCAAGGACCTGCAGCTGGTCTCGATCGACCCGGACAAGCGCAAGGACCCCCAGGCCCGCAAGGCGATGCTGAACTGGGCGGACGCGGTGATCCTGTGCCTGCCCGACGACGCGGCCAAGGAGGCCGTGGCGCTCATCGAGGACCCGAAGGTCAAGGTGATCGACGCCTCGACCGCCCACCGCACCGCGGCCGGCTGGACCTACGGCTTCCCCGAATTGGACGAGGAGCAGCGCGGCAAGGTCGCCTGGTCGACCCGGGTGTCCAATCCCGGCTGCTATGCGACGGGGGCCATCGCCCTGGTCCGGCCGCTGGTCACCAACGACATCATCGCCGCCGACCTGCCGATCTCGTTCAACGCCGTGTCGGGCTACACCGGCGGCGGCAAGGCGATGATCGCCGAGTTCGAGGACGAGACCTCGCCGAACTACACCAAGGTTCCGTATCGCATCTACGCCACGGGCCTGAACCACAAGCACCTGCCCGAGATCCAGGCCCATGGCGGCCTGCTGACCCGGCCGATCTTCACCCCGGCCGTCGGGCGCTACGCCCAGGGCATGCTGGTCGAGCTGCCGCTGCACCTGAGCATGCTGAACGGCAGCGTCTCGATGACCGAGATCCACGAGGCCCTGGCTGACCACTACGCCCGCGAGGCCTTCGTCGAGGTAGCGTCGCTGAACGAGGCCAAGGGCCTGACCACGCTGGACCCTGAAGGGCTGAACGGCACCAACCGCCTGAAGCTGTTCGTGTTCGGCTCGGAAAGCAGCGGCCAGGTGCGCCTGGTGGCCCTGCTCGACAACCTGGGCAAGGGCGCGTCCGGCGCGGCGGTCCAGAACCTGAACCTGATGCTGGGCCTGAAGGAAGGCGCGGGGCTTTAGGGTTCGCCGTCGGTCGGCGTTTGAGTTCCAATTGCGCGCCTGTAGCGAGCGAGGGCTCCCTCCTCGATCGCGACCTGCATGTCCTCTATGGACATGGCGGGCCCCTCCCATTTGAGCGAGCCCCGTACCGCTGAAAGATCTCTACGACTACATGCCGACGGCGTTGGCTGGCCTTCTAGAGTCGGAGGCGATCTACTGGCCATTGCCGTTCTCTATCGGTGATCCAGTCGTTCGCAGGAGCCAGCAGGGGCATATCGATAAGAGCCCGCGCCTTATAGGCTTGCCACGACCAGCCCGCCAGTTCGTTGGCTCGAACAGCGGGGTTGAGATGGGTCGCCTCAAACCCGCCAGCGATAGTGCCCCACCGCCGTGTGGAGCTTGAACATCCACAGCGGCTCCTCGCGCGCCCCGCCGCCGATGTTGTGGACCACCCGCACTCGCTCGGGGCCTTCGCTGACGACGCCGATGTGCGGGCGGCCGCCCCAGACGCGCCAGGTCAGGATGTCGCCGGGCAAGGGACCGTCGAAGCGATCGCCGGCGGCCTTGGCCGGCGCGAGGGCCAGGCGGGCGCGCTGGCGCGTCAGATAGGTCTCCAGGTTCAGCACTCGGCGGTGGTCGATATTGGAGTCGGGACCCTTCAGTCCCCAGGCGCGCCGGGAGGGATAGGCGTCGAAGTCGCGGGTCATATCCTCGTGGACCAGCTGTTGCAGGTCCACGCGCCAGGCGTCGCGGGCGGCGCGGATCAGCACGTCGGCGCAGACGCCGGTCGAGCGCAGCACGTCGCCATTGGGGTAGGGGATGGCGCGGTAGCTGGGGTCGTAGTCCTTGGTGACCCCCACCTGGCTGCGCGCGGCCTGGGCCAGGCGCTCGCCGTTCGAGGCGGGCGCCGGGCGCGCGAAGGCCTGGCTCGCGCCCACCATCGGCGAGGCGACCAGAATGCCCAGGGCGGTCCGGCGGTTGAGTCCCATGCCCGCAAGCTCCAGTACAATCCTGGCGAGTTTTGGGCGAATCCCGTTCGCAGTCAGCTAGCCTCGGATTCCAGGAGCCGGGGGCCCGAACCCTGCGCGGCCAGTACGTCCTGAGGATTGCGGAGCGGGCACGTTTTGAGGGACAGGCAGCCGCAGCCGATGCAGTCGTCCAGCTGGTCGCGCAACTGGCCCAGCTTGCGGATGCGCTCGTCCAGTTCGGCCCGCCAGGCGCGCGACAGCTCGGCCCAGTCCTCGGCGGTCGGCGCCCGGCCGTCGGGCAGACGGGCCAAGGCCGCCTGGATCGCGGCGAGAGGGATGCCCGTGCGCTGGGCCACCTTGATCACCGCCACCCGGCGCAGGATTCCGCGCGGATAGCGACGCTGGTTGCCCTCGGTCCTCAGGCTGCGGATCAGGCCCTTGGCCTCGTAGAAGTGCAGGGTCGAAACCGCCACGCCGCTGCGCTTGGCCACCTCGCCGACACTCAGCGTACCGCCGGGAAAGACAGGTTCATCGAGCTTGGACATTCGCGCTTGACCTCAACTTTGGTTGAGGTTTTACAGGGAGAGCTCCTTCCACGGCAACGCCCTCCAGGAGCCTCCATGACCACGCTCTCCGTTCCCGATCGCGCCACGGTCGCCGCCGCCCTGTCCGATCCGCCGGTCTTCAGCATCAGCATCATTCAGACCAAGCCCGGCAAGTTCGACGAGTTCGTCGCCCTGCAGCACGCCCAGTTTCTGCGGGTGCGTGGCCAGGTTCAGGGCGTGCGTGGCAGCCGGATGCTGAAGTCGTCGGCCAAGGGCGTGGTGGTGTTGATCTCGTCGTTCGAGACGGCCCACGACGCCGAGCGTTTCCGCCTGGACCCGCGGTTCACCGAGCACTTGGAGCGCGTGCAGCCGCTGATCGACCGCGCCGAGGCGATGCCGGTCGAGCTGGCCTACGAGGTGGGGCTGATCTGAGCGAGCGCCCCTTCGGTGTTGAGTCGCTGATCCTTGTGCTGTCATCCCGGACAGCCTCCGCGAGGCTTCCGGGATGACAACCTAATTACGTCTCCTATTACGCCGCCGCGTTCGACCGCACCCGGACATAGCTGCCCGGGGCGTCCTCGAGCGGCTTCAGCGGTCCCTTGGCCGGATCGCGGGCCGGGATCTGCTTGCCGGACCTGGCCTTCAGCCAGGTCGCCCAGTGCGGCCACCACGAGCCGGGATGCTCGACCGCGCCGGCCCGCCAGCCCTCGACCGAGCCGGGCAGGTGCTCGTTGGTCCAGTGCTGGTACTTATTGGCGTCCGGATGGTTGATCACGCCGGCGATGTGGCCCGATCCGGCCATGGTGAAGGTCACCGGCCCCCCGAAGGCCCGCGCGCCGCGATAGACGCTGCGATAGGGCGCGATATGGTCGTCCTTGGAGGACTGCACGTAGATCGGGATCTTGACCTTCGACAGGTCCAGGGTCTCGCCGCCCAGGGTCAGCCGGCCCTGGGTCAGGGCGTTGTCCTTGTAGAAGTTGCGCAGGTAGTACAGGTGCAGCGCCTTGGGCATGCGCGTCTGGTCGGCGTTCCAGAACAGCAGGTCGAACGGCCGCGGCTCCTTGCCCATCAGGTAGTTGTTGATGAAGAACGACCAGATCAGGTCGTTGCCGCGCAGGCTGTTGAAGGTGTCGGCCATCGACTGGCTGGGCAGGTAACCGCCCTGGCGGTCGATCTGCTCCTCGATGGTCTTGATCCAGGCCTCGTCGGTGAACAGCAGCAGGTCGCCGGCCTCGGAGAAGTCCTGCTGGGCGGCGAAGAAGGTGGCCGAATTGATCCGCTTGTCGCCCTTGGCGGCCATGTGGGCCAGGGCGCAAGACAGCAGGGTGCCGCCGATGCAGTAGCCGACGGTGTTGATCCGATCGACACCGGCCTGGGTCATCACCTGCTGGCTGGCGTCGTAGATCCCCTCGAACATGTAGTCCTCGAAGGTCTTGTCGGCCTGGCGGCTGTCGGGATTGACCCACGAGGCGACGAACACCGTGAAGCCCTGGCCGGTCAGCCAGCGGATCATCGAGTTCTCGGGACGCAGGTCCAGGATGTAGAACTTGTTGATCCACGGCGGGAAGATCAGCAGCGGGATCTCGTGCACCGTCTCGGTGGTGGGGGAAAACTGCAGCAGCTGCAGGATGTCGTTCTGGTAGACCACCTTGCCCGGGGCGGTGGCGACGTTCTCGCCGACCTTGAACTTGGCCAGGTCGGTCTGGCTGATCGCCAGCTGGCCGCCGCCGCGTTCGAGGTCGGCGGCGAAGTTCTCCATGCCGCGCACCAGGCTTTCGCCCTTGCTCTGCATCACCTCGCGCAGCGCGGCGGGGTTGGAGATCAGGAAGTTCGACGGCGAGAAGGCGTCGGTCAGCATCTTGGTGAAGAACTCGACCCGTCGTTTGGCGCCGGGATCGACGCCCTCAGCCTGCGAGACCAGCTCGTTCAGCCAGTTCGACGACAGCAGGTAGCTCTGCTTCATCATGTCGAACATCGGGTTCGAGGCCCAGTCGGGATCGCTGAACCGCTTGTCGCCGTGGGCGGGGGTGACCACGGGCTGGGTCGGCTCGCCGGTCATCTTGCGGGCCGCCGACTGCCACAGGTCCATGTAGCGGCTGAACAGGTCGGCCTGGGCGCGCAGAAGCCGGTCGGGCTGGGCCGCCAGGCTGGTCATCACCTCGTTGAAGGCCGGGCCGACGTGGAAGGGGTCTGGGCTGAGGGCGGCGGGGCGGTCGGCCTGGCGCAGGGCGGCCTCGGCGATGGCGCCTTGGGCGGTGACGGCGGCGCGGGCCAGGTTGGCCGACAGCGTCTCCAGCATCTGGCGCTGGTCGGGCGACAGGAAGGTTTCGAAGTCGGGCAGGGCGCCGGAGACCGGCGGCGGATCCGGCCGTTCGGGGCGCGTGGCCGATTCGGCCGCCTTGGCGCGAGAGTCCGGCGCGCGATCCGGTGAAACCTTCGGCGCGGCCTTTGTCCTGGTCTTGGCCGTGGAGGGCGCCGCATCTGCCTTGGCCGCCGGCTTTTTTCGCGTTTTGGGGGAGGTTTCGGTCGTGGCCATGGACTTCCTTCCGCCGTCTTGTCGTGAGCCATCTCGCCTTGGCGGTGCGGATGGCCTTTCGCTCGTCGCGATCATCGCATAAGACCTGAGACAAGATGAACGACGAAACCGGTAAAATCGTACGTCTTGGCGTACTCTTTCGCGGCGCGGCTCTCACGAGCCTGCTGGCGGGACTGACCGCGTGCGCCTCGTCGATCTCGCCGTTCAAGCCGCCGCCGGCCGATCCCAGCTCGCCGGTGGCCGCCGCGGCCAACGCCGCCGCCAAGGAGTCCAAGGACGCGGTCGCGCCGCGCTTCATCGACATTCCCCCGATCCCGACCGACGTGCGCACGCCGGTCCAGTTCAAGAAGGCCGTGGGGGCCGAGAAGATCGCCGCCGACAAGCTGAAGCGCGAGACCGCGCCCAGCACCTGGACCCTGTCCGACACCGAAGGCTACGCGGCCAGGGCCCGCAAGATCGGCAAGGCGCCGCCCAGCGACATCCCCACCGACGCCGACCGCGCCGCGACCGAAGCCTTCGCCAAGGCGGCGCGCGAGCGAGCTACCGCGCCTCCGTCCAAGCCCCAATAGGGCGACGGAGGCATAAAATCCCCGTAACTGGCTTGGCTAGGCCCCGCTCGGGGTCTATCCATGCCCGACATCCGCTCCCGGCGCGCCGCTGCGGCGCAATGAGCATTTCATGACCTCCGATTTCCACCGCATCCGTCGCCTGCCGCCTTACGTCTTCGAAGAAGTCAACAAGATCAAGGCGCGCCTGCGCGCCGAGGGCACGGACATCATCGACTTCGGCATGGGCAATCCCGACATGCCCACGCCCAAACATATCGTCGACAAGCTGATCGAGACCGCGCGCGACCCCAAGGCCGGCCGCTATTCGGCCTCCAAGGGCATCGCCGGCCTGCGCAAGGCCATGGCCGGCTATTACGGCCGCCGGTTCGGCGTGAAGCTGAACCCCGACACCGAGGTGATCGCCACCCTGGGCTCCAAGGAAGGCTTCGCCAACCTGGCCCAGGCCCTGACCGCCCCGGGCGACGTGATCATCTGCCCCAACCCGGCCTATCCGATCCACGCCTTCGGCTTCATCATGGCCGGCGGCGTGATCCGCCACGTGCCGGCGCTCTCGCCCGAGCAGTACCTGTCCAACATCAGCCGCGCGGCCAAGCACTCGGTGCCGCCGGCCAGCGTGCTGATCCTGTCCTATCCGTCCAACCCCACAGCCCAGTGGGTGGACCTGGACTTCTACAAGGACGCCGTCGCCCTGGCCAAGAAGCACGAGCTGCTGGTGATCAGCGACGTGGCCTATGGCGAGATCTATTTCGACAACAACCCGCCGCCCTCGATCCTGCAGGTCGACGGGGCCAAGGACATCGCCGTCGAGGTTAACTCGCTGTCGAAGACCTACGCCATGGCCGGCTGGCGCGTGGGCATGGTGGTCGGCAACGCCCGCATCTGTGCGGCCCTGGCGCGGGTGAAGTCCTATCTGGACTACGGCGCCTATACGCCGGTGCAGGTGGCCGCCGCCGCCGCCCTGAACGGTCCGCAGGACTGCGTCGACGAGATCCGCGGCATCTATAAGAGCCGCCGCGACACCCTGGTGTCGTCGATGAAGCGCGCCGGCTGGGAGATCCCCAACCCGCCGGCCTCGATGTTCGCCTGGGCCAAGATCCCCGAGCCGTTCGAGGCCGCCGGCTCGATGCTGTTCTCGCGCCTGCTGATCGAGGAGGCCGGCGTCGCCGTCGCCCCCGGCATCGGTTTCGGCGAGTACGGCGAGGGCTATGTCCGCATCGGCCTCGTCGAGAACGAGCAGCGGATCAAGCAGGCCGCCCGCAACGTCAAGAAGTTCATCGCCAACGCCGACACGATCCTGGCCAAGGCGCACAACAAGATGGAACAGGTCTAGGGCGCGGACGCGCTGCCCGGCCGCAGAGTTTAGGAACGCGAACATGACCCAGAAGACCTGGCGCGTCGGCGTCGCCGGCCTCGGCACCGTCGGCGGAGGGCTGCTGCAGTTCCTGGCCGAGCAGCCGGACTTCGCCCCGGCCGGCGACCGGGCCGTGGTGACGGCGGTCTCGGCTCGCTCCAAGTCGCGGCCGCGCACCGTCGACATCTCGGGCCTGGCCTGGTTCGACGACCCGGTCGCCCTGGCCTCGTCGCCGGACGTCGACCTGTTCGTCGAGCTGGTCGGCGGCAGCGACGGTCCGGCCAAGGCCGCCGTCGAGGCCGCCCTGAAGCTGGGCAAGCCGGTCGTCACCGCCAACAAGGCCCTGATCGCCGAGCATGGCGCCGAGCTGGCCGCCCTGGCCGAGGCCAACGACGCCCCGCTGCTGTTCGAGGCCGCCGTCATGGGCGGCACGCCGGCGGTGAAGATGCTGCGCGAGGCCATGGTCGGCGACGAGGTGGTCGGCGTGGCCGGCATCCTCAACGGCACCTGCAACTTCATCCTCAGCGAGATGGAGAAGACCGGCCGCGACTTCGCCGACGTGCTGCGCGAGGCGCAAGGCCTGGGCTACGCCGAGGCCGACCCGACCATGGACGTCGGGGGCTTCGACGCCGGCCACAAGATCAGCATCCTGGCGGCCCTGGCCTTCGGCTGCGCGCCCAAGTTCGACGCCGCCGAGATCGAAGGCATCAGCGAGGTCGAACTGCTGGACATCAAGCTGGCCAAGGACCTGGGCTATCGCATCAAGCTGGTGGCCGGCGCCGCCAAGAGCGATGACGGCGTGTCGGTGAAGGTGCATCCGTCCCTGGTTCCGCTGGAGCATCCCCTGGCCCAGGCCGGCGGGGCGCTCAACGCCCTGTTCATCGAGGGCAGGCGGATCGGCCGGATCTTCATCCAGGGGCCGGGCGCGGGCGCGGGCCCCACCGCCGCGGCCGTGGCCGCCGACATCGCCGACGTGATGACCGGCGCGCGGCGTCCGGTGTTCCAGGCCCCGGCGGGCCAGTTGAAGCCGTTCGTCGCCGTTGATCCGGCCCGCTCGGTGGGCAAGGCCTATCTGCGGATCATGGTCCGCGACGAGCCCGGCGCCATCGCCGCCATCTCCGAGACCCTGGCCGAATGCGCCGTGTCGATCGACAGCTTCCTGCAGAAGCCCGTCGAGGGGGCAGGGGGCGTGCCGATCGTGCTCGTCACTCACGCGACGCCCGAATCCAACCTCCTGGATGCGATTAGTCGCATCGAAAAGCTACACGCCGTGCTAGAGCGTCCCCGCCTTTTGCGCGTCGCGCGCATCTGAGAACCGCGCAAAGCGGTCGGACCAAAAGCCTCGCATAGGCTGGGAGACGTTGATGAGTTCGAAGACCCTGGACCGAGCCCTGGTTCTGGACGCGGTCCGCGTGACCGAAGCCGCCGCCATCGCCTCCTGGACGATGGTCGGCCGGGGCGACGAAAAGGCCGCCGACCAGGCAGCGGTCGACGCCATGCGCAACACCCTCAACGAACTGGCCATCGACGGCGAGATCGTGATCGGCGAGGGCGAGCGCGACGAAGCGCCCATGCTCTATATCGGCGAGAAGGTCGGCACCGGGCAGGGCCCCGCCATCGACATCGCCCTGGATCCGCTGGAAGGCACCACCCTGACGGCCAAGGCCATGCCCAACGCCCTGGCGGTGATGGCCTGGGCGCCCAAGGGCAGCCTGCTGAACGCCCCCGACACCTATATGGACAAGATCGCCTGTGGTCCGGGCCTGCCGGCCGGGGTGATCGACCTGGACAGGTCGCCCGCCGACAATATCAGGGCCGTGGCCGCCGCCAAGGGCGTCGCGCCCGAGCAGATCACCGTCTGTGTGCTGGACCGGCCCCGCCATGCCGAGATCATCGCCAGCGTCCGTTCGGTCGGCGCGCGGGTCAACCTGATCACCGACGGCGACGTGGCCGGGGTGATCGCCACCACCGACCCGTCGACCGGCATCGACCTCTATGTCGGCTCCGGCGGCGCGCCCGAGGGCGTGCTGGCCTGCGCGGCCCTGAAATGCGTCGGCGGCCAGTTCCAGGGACGGCTGCTGTTCCGCAACGGCGACGAGCGCGCCCGCGCCGCCAAGTGGGGCATCACCGAGCTCGACAAGAAATATGACCTGCACGAGATCGTCCGCGCCGACGCGATCTTCGCGGCCACCGGCGTCACCTGGGGCAACCTGCTGGACGGGGTGACCTACAAGGACGGCTTCGTCCACACCCACACCCTGGTCATGAACTCGTCGACCGGCACGGTGCGCGAAGTGCGGATGAAGCGGAAGGCCTAGGCTTTCCGACCAAGGCCGACGCCCGTCCATCGCCGCAAAATGCGTCATGACAACATCCTAGAGCAGTGCGCCGATCCAACCGGATCGGAAAATGCTCTGCGCGCGCTAAGGTCGCGCCGAATCCCTTCTGTAGTACGAGGCTCTCCATGACCACGCTGACCGACCTCGCCGGATGGCTCGCCAACGAACCGGCGAGCGACGATGTGAAGGCCGTCGTGACCGTGATCGCCGGCGCCTGCGCCCGGATCAGCAAGGTGGTGGCCTCCGGCGCGATCTCGGGCAGCCTGGGCGCGGCCGGCCAGGTCAATGTCCAGGACGAGGAGCAGAAGAAGCTCGACATCATCACCAACGACATCCTGCGCGACGCGCTGAACGGCTGCCCGCTGGTGGCTGGCCTGGCCTCCGAGGAACTGGAGGTCATCGAGACCACCGGGGCGGTCGGGGGCTATCTGGTGACCTTCGACCCGCTGGACGGCTCCAGCAACATCGACGTCAACGTGTCGGTCGGCACCATCTTCTCGATCCTGCCCGCGCCGGCCGGTGTCGCGCCCAGCGAGGCCGACTTCCTGCTGCCCGGCCGTCGCCAGGTCGCCGCCGGCTACGCGGTCTACGGCCCTCAGATCATGCTGGTGCTGACCCTGTCCCAGGGCGTCGTGGCCTTCACGCTCGACGCCGACGGGACCTGGCTGTTGACCCATCCCGCCATCGCCATTCCGGCCGACACCGCCGAGTTCGCGATCAACATGTCCAACCAACGCCACTGGGCCGAGCCGGTGCGGCGCTATGTCGACGGCTGCCTGCGGGGCAAGGCGGGGGCGCGCGGCAAGAATTTCAACATGCGCTGGGTCGCCTCGATGGTCGCCGACGTCCACCGCATCCTGATGCGCGGCGGTGTCTTCCTGTATCCGTGGGACGCCCGCGAGCCGGACAAGCCGGGCAAGCTGCGCCTGCTCTACGAAGCCAACCCGATGTCGCTGATCGTCGAGCGGGCCGGGGGCAAGTCGACGCTCGACGGCAAGGCGGCGATCCTGGACCTGCAACCGACCAAGTTGCACCAGCGCGTGCCGGTGGTGCTGGGCTCGGCGAATGAGGTGGACCAGGTGGGGGCGACCTAAGCCGAGAATTCTCAGTTCAAACGCCCATGGGCCGTCGTCCTACGTCCGCCTTTGACGCGCCGCGGCCCCATCTTCGGTCCTCGCCCCGCCATGGAGCGAATCCGTCAAAGCGGGTAGGCTCGGAGCATGACCACGAACGCTAAGCTCTCGATCTCCAGCCGCTTTTCCGCGCGGAGGCGCTGAGCCATGGCCGCCGACGGACACACCCATCTCGACACCGGCCATTTCCTCGACGTCTCCCGTTCGATCAGCGGCCGCGCTTGGCGTGAGCGGCCCGGAGACACGGCAGTCGCCCGCAGCCACCAGCAGGTCCACGGCCTGTCCGAACCCCTGGCCCGGGCCCTGGCCTCGCGCGGCGTGGGGGTCGATCACGCCGAGCACTACCTGCGCCCGACCCTGAAGGCGCTGTTCCCCGATCCCTCCAGTTTCACCGACATGGACCGGGCCGCCGAGATCCTGATCGACGCGCTGGAAAGCGGGCGGCCGACCATGGTGTTCGCCGACTACGACGTCGACGGCGCCACCAGCGCCGCCCAGTTGGTGCGCTGGTTCCGCCACATGGGCGTGGATCTGCCGATCTACATTCCCGACCGCCTGACCGAGGGCTACGGCCCCAGCCCGGCGGCCTTCAAGACCATCCGCGACAGCGGGGCCGAGCTGGTGGTCACCCTGGACTGCGGGGCGGCCGCCTACGACGCCATCGCCAGCGCCGCGACCATCGGCCTGGAAGTGGTGGTGATCGACCACCACCTGATGCGCGAGGATCCGCCGGCCGCGGCCGCCGTGGTCAATCCCAACCGTCCGGGCTGCCAGAGCGGGCAGGGGGTGCTGGCCGCCGCCGGGGTGACCTTCGTCCTGCTGGCCGCCCTGAACCGCGAGGCCCGCAGGCGCGGACTGTTCACCGACGAGCGGCCGCAGCCCGACCTGCGCCAGTGGCTGGACCTGGTGGCCATGGGCGAGGTCTGCGACGTCACCCAACTGATCGGCTTCAACCGCGCCCTGACCACCCTGGGCCTGCGGACGATGTCCGCCTGGGGCAATCCGGGCCTGAAGGCCCTGTTCGAGGTCGGCAAGGGCTCGGGCCCGGCCTCGGTGTTTCATGCCGGCTTCATTCTGGGACCGCGCATCAACGCCGGCGGGCGGATCGGCCGCTCGGACCTGGGCGCGCGCCTGCTGTCCACGGACGATCCCGAGGAGGCCCGCATGCTGGCCGAGGAGCTGGACGGCCTCAACACCGAGCGCAAGGCCGTGGAGGCCGCCGTCGTCGAGGAGGCGGCCGCCCTGCTCGAGCGGGGCAGCAACTTCGATCCCAACGCACCGGTGATCGTGGTGGCCGGGGAGGGGTGGCATCCTGGGGTGATCGGCATCGTCGCCGGCCGCCTGCGCGAACGCTATCGCAAGCCCGTGGTGGTGATCGGCGTCGATCGCGCCGCCAATGTCGGCAAGGGCTCGGGCCGCTCGCAGCCCGGGGTCAACCTGGGCGCGGCGATCCAGGCGGCGTTCGAGGCGGGGCTGCTGATGGCCGGCGGCGGTCACGCCATGGCGGCGGGCCTGTCGATCCGCCCTGATTCGATTCCCGAGTTCCGCGCCTTCCTGGAAGAGCGCCTGGCGGGCGAGATGGAGGCTGTTGGCGTCGAGGGAGTCGAGGTCGACGCCCTGGTCCAGCCCCGCGGCGCCAACCGCGCCCTGTGGACCGAGTTCCAGCAGCTGGCGCCGTTCGGCCCGGGCAATCCCGAGCCGATGTTCGCCCTGGCCGGGGTCCGTCCCGAGCGGATGATGGCGATGAAGGGCGGCCACGTGCGGGTCGACCTGGTCGGGCCGTCGGGCGACCGAATCAAGGCGATCTCCTGGCGCTCGGCCGAGACCCCGCTGGGCGAGCGCCTGCTGTCGGGCGGGGGCGCCCTGCACGTGGTGGGACGTCTGAAACCGGACGATTATATGGGCCGGGAAGGGGTCCAGCTGGAGATCGAGGACATCGCCGACCCCCGCATGCGCATGACCTGAAAAAACTGCTCTTCGTCGCTTGCGCCCCGGGGGGAAGCTTTGTATATCGCCTGCTCTTCGCGGCCACGTGGTCCCTTCGTCTATCGGTTAGGACGCCAGATTTTCATTCTGGAGAGAGGGGTTCGACTCCCCTAGGGACTACCACCGCGAAGCGTACTTGGACTTTACATGCGAATACCCGCCTAATGCAGGCGCCGTGGTCCCTTCGTCTATCGGTTAGGACGCCAGATTTTCATTCTGGAGAGAGGGGTTCGACTCCCCTAGGGACTACCACCCACCACGGACATTTCAGGTTGATGTCGGTCTAGGCGCTGCGACGAAATGTCGCGGTGTGGTTCTGGTGGTCCGGCGACGTCAATTGGTTATTGACGGCTCTCCTCTCGCGAGAACAGTGTTATTCTGTGGTGCTCGCCCCCTGGGCTGTCTGGGCGAGCCAGAGGGGCGGAATGTCTGGTTTCGATTTCGAGGACTCGGGATCGCATGAGGAATTCGTGCGTATCAGCGGTCGCGTGAAGTGGTTTGATACGGGTAAGGGGTACGGCTTCATCGTCCCCGACGATCCAGGCCAGACGGGCCTGAAGGACGTGCTGCTGCACGTCACCTCCCTGCGCAACTGCGGCCGGGAGACGGCGCTGGAAGGCGCGATCATCGTCTGCGACGTCGTCAAGCGCCCCAAGGGCTGGCAGGTGTCGGAGGTCGTGAATCTGGACGAAAGCGCCGCCAGCGTCCCCATGGAGCGGCCCAAGCGTACATTCGGCGATGGCGGCATGGGGTTGCGCCGCGACGGCTTCCGGTCGGGAATCGACAGCGGCCGCCAGACGCTGGAACCGGTGGGGCCGGCCGAGCGCGCCAAGGTGAAGTGGTTCAACCGCACCAAGGGCTACGGTTTCGTCGTTCGCGACGGCCAGCCGGGCGACATCTTCGTGCACATCGAGACCCTGCGTCGTGGTGGGCTGGAAGACCTGCAGCCGGGCGACGATGTGATGGTGCGCTTCGCGGAAGGGCCCAAGGGCCTGGTCGTCGCCGAGATCACCGCCGGAGAGGACTAGCGCCGGAGGAATGGTCTTCGCCGTCGCGACCTCCTAGGATCGCCGTGTCGCGGGACGCGGCGAGGATGGCGAGGCGCGTGTGACCTTGATGACGACGATCGGACGGTGGGCCCTGGCGCTTGTCGCCATGGCCCTGGTTTCGAGCGCCTTGATCGCGGCGCCGGCCCAGGCCTGGCAGGCCAGGCCCAAGCCGGCGGCGACCGCCACGCCCTCGGCCAAGCTCGACATCGTCGAGATCCTGACCAGCCGGGGACGGGTCAAGTTCACGGTCGAACTGGCCGTGACCAGGGCCGAGCAGGAGCGGGGCCTGATGTTCCGCAGGTCGCTGGCCCCCAACCGCGGCATGCTATTCCCCTACAACCCACCCCAGCGGGCCGCGTTCTGGATGAAGAACACCTTGATCCCGCTGGACATCCTCTACATCGCGCCAGACGGCCGCGTGCTGTCGATCGCCCGCAACGCCGTGCCGCACGACGAGACGCCGATCCCCTCGGGCGGCGTCATCCGCGGCGTGCTGGAGATCCCCGGTGGCCGCGCCGCCCAGCTGGGCATCCTGCCGGGCGACCGGGTGCTCAACAAAATCTTCCCGAAAGGCTGAAGCGTGTCCGTTCCATTTGCTCCCGGCGACGAAGCCCTGTAGAGCAGCCGCTCGGTGTTTCGGAGCGTAGCGCAGCCTGGTAGCGCATCTGGTTTGGGACCAGAGGGTCGCAGGTTCAAATCCTGCCGCTCCGACCACCTAGACCCCCGTTCGGGGCGACGACCGACCTGGAGAGGCTTTCATGCTCGCGCGCATCTACCGCCCCGCCAAGACCGCCATGCAGTCCGGCAAGGCCAAGACCAAGGACTGGGTGCTGGAGTTTGAACCGGCCTCGGCTAGACGCCCCGACCCCCTGATGGGCTGGACCCAGTCGAGCGACATGAACGGCCAGGTGCGCCTGAACTTCGAGACCCGCGACGAGGCCGTGGCCTACGCCCAGCGTCACGAGATCTCGTTCCAGCTGTTCGAGCCCAAGACGCCCAAGCGGATCATCAAGGCCTACGCCGACAACTTCGCCGCCGGCCGCAAGCAGCCCTGGACCCATTAGGACTTCCGTCCCAAGCTCCTCCCCAAGTCCGCGCCCTTAGCTCAGCTGGATAGAGCACTCGCCTTCTAAGCGAGCGGTCGCTGGTTCGAATCCAGCAGGGCGCGCCATCCTCCGCCGATCGTACGATTGCCTAGGCCAAGCTACGCTAGCCCACGCCAGAGCCCGCCACAGTTGAATGGCGGGTCTTTTTTGCGCAAGAATCATAGAAACGGCGGCTCTATGCGTTCGAATCCCGCATGGGGCTGAGTTGGAAATGCAATCTATAGGCGCGCCGCCGGCTGGAAGGCGCACGCGTCATTTGTCCAGTTAGGACAGCGTGGCGGAGCCTTTGGACCTTGATGCCTTGCCGCCGCCCGGCGCTTTGAGCCTTCTGGCATCGTGAAAGCGAGTACGTAGGCATCGCTGCGGACCCAGAGGGCTTCGCCTGTGCGCTCCAGTTCCCGGAGCCAGGGCTTGTCATCATACTGGTTTCGCCAGCCTGAGAGCGCTGGGAGGCCGGGGAATCCCAGGAGGTTCGCAATCTCCGCTAGGGAAGATCATCGCGCCTCACGTCGTCATGGAGCATGTCCGGGCGCACACGATTCAGAATGTGCGAGTATGTATTTTCCCGTGCTTTCAATCGTCTTGATAGCGTTCGACGATCCAAAGCGAGGCGCTGGCACACGTGCTCGATGGAGCATCGGTGATTTGGCGAAATTTCGCGGATCAGAGCTTCGATCTGCCCCGCGACGCCCGGCTTGGCGGGGCTGTCTTGGGGGCGGTGAGTGGACGCGGCGATGGAAATCTACCTGGTGAATTGTCCCAAATGATCAACGAAAATGTCCCAACATGTTAAGCGATGCGGCTCGTGGCCTATAGTGGCGCCACCTGGACACAACGCGGATTGTCAAACAGCTTCGGATCGCCAAGGCGGCGCGCTTGGCGCGCCATTGATAGCCGCGTCGAATTTTTAGCCCTCGTTTGACAACGCCCGCCGCACAGCGTCCGGCGTGATCGGAATGTGCCTCAGGCGCACCCCGACCGCCCGGAAGATGGCGTTGGCGATGGCGGGCGCGACGACCGTGGTCGCCGGCTCGCCCAGACCGACGGGGGCCTCCGTGCTGTCGACGAACTGGATGTCGAGTTCGGGCGTGTCGGCGATGCGCAGCGGCGTGTAGGTGTCGAGATTGACGTCATTGACCTGGCCGTTCACGAATTCGGTGCCCTCGTGCAGAGCCATGCTCAGGCCCCACAAAGACGCGCCTTCGGTCTGGGCGCGGGCACCGTCGGGATCGACGATCGTGCCGGCGTCCGTGACGACGGTGAGCTTCTGCACAGTGACGACGCCGCTGGCGCGATCGACATGAACACGCGCGACGCAGGCCACCCAGGTGGGCATGTCGCGTTCCTGGCCAAAGCTGGTGGCCAGGCCTAGGGCGGTGTCCTTGGGCAGGGACTTGCCCCAGCCGGCGGCTTCGGCGGCGCGACGCACGACCTCGGCTTGGCGCTTGGCGCCGCCGACGGTGCTGGCGTCGCTGCCGGCGTTCGCGCCGGCGCCGGTGAGCAGCTTGAGCCGCAGAGCGACGGGATCGGTCTTCAGGTGGTGCGCGGCTTCGTCGATGAAGCTCTCGCCCGCCCAGTTGGTCCAGCCCGGTCCCACCGAGCGCAGCCAGCCGGGGCGGAAGGTCTCGTTGGCCAGGTCGTTATTGATGGCCCGCACCTTGTGCGCTCCGACCTCGTACCAGTGATCGGCCCCGGAGATGGCGAAGGGATCGTAGGCGACGCCGTTCTTGCCCTTGGGCATCAGGGCCGGGGCGTTGGCCAGGGTCGGCCAGCCGGCGGCGGCGTGATGCTCCTGGGCGAGGATATCGCCGGCCCCGTCGAAGGCCATGCGCACGGTCTGGACCGAGGGCGAGCGGACGGAGTCGAAGCGGACGTCATCCTCGCGGGTCAATACCAGCTTGACCGGCTTGCCCAGCGCCTTGGCCGCCAGGGCGGCGGGCACCGCGTAGTCGCCGTTCAGCCGCCGCCCGAAACCGCCGCCCAGCATGTAGGTGCGCATGACGATCTTGGTCTCGGCGCGGTCCAGGGCCTTGGCCAGGGTTGGCAGGATCAGGCTCTGCCACTGGTTGCCGGTGTGGATCTCCATTATCCCGTCCTTCTCGAAGGCCAGGGCGTTGAGGGGCTCCAGCTGGAAATGCAGGACGGTGGCGGTGGTGTAGGTCTGTTCCAGGGTCGACTTGGCGGCCTTGAAGGCGGAGGCGGTGTCGGCGGTCCTGGTGTCGAGCAGGGCGCCGACATCGGCCTTGGCGATCAGGCTGGTCGCGTGGTCCTGCAGGTTCCTTTCGGAGACCTTGGCGCCGGGACCGGCCGACCAACGGACCTTGACCAGATCGGCGGCGCGGATCGCGGCGGGATAGCTTTCGGCGATCACCAACACCCAGCCGGGCACGGTGTCGGACGGATCGTCGATCGTCAGGCAGCGCAGATAGCCTTTGACCGTCTTGGCCTCGCGATCATTGACCGAAATCACCTTGGAGCCATGGCGCGTCGGCGGCAGCTTGGGCCGCGCGAAGACCATGCCGGGGACCTTGGCGTCGATGCCGTAGATCGCCGTGCCGTTTATCTTGGCGGTGATGTCCAGGGCCTTGCCCGGCTTGCCGATCAGCTTGCGTTCGGCCGCCGGCTTGATCGGCAGCTTGGCCATTTCTTCGGGCGTGAACTGGCGGGCGACGCCGCCGCGCTTGACGATGTCGCCGTACGAGATCGAGCGGCCGCCCACATGCACGACGCCGCCCTTGGCCGTTCCGCCGGCCGGCGAGACGTTCAGCAGCTTGGCGCCGGCCTCGACCAGGGCGATCCGCCCGGCGGCTCCAGCCTGGCTGAAGATCGGAAAGGTCTGCCACACCGACCAGCTGCCGCCGGTGACCATCAGACCCCATTTGGGGTCGGTGTCGACATGGACGATGCGGACCTTGTCCCAGGCCACGTCCAGCTCGTCGGCCAGGATGCGGGCCAGGGCCGTGCCGACATGCTGGCCCATCTCGGCGCGGATGATGTTGACCGTGACGATCCCTTCGCCGTCGATGGCGAACCATAGGGTCGGCTCGAACCTGGGCCCTGTCGGGCTCATCGGGACGCCGCCAGGGACGGCGGGATCCATCGCCGCTTCGACCAGGGCGGAGAAGCCGAAAGCCAGGCCCGCGCCAGTCGAGGCGACCAGGAAGGCGCGGCGCGACAGGAAACCGCCAGGTTCGCCTTTTGGGGGCAGGCGGCTCACGACTTGCCTCCCATTTCCGCGGCGGCCTGTTTGATGGCCGCCCGGATGCGGACATAGGTCATGCAGCGACAGAGGTTGCCGCTCATGGTGGCGTCGATGTCGGCGTCGGTGGGGGCGGGGAAATCCTTCAACATCGCCGCCGCCTGCATGATCTGGCCTGACTGGCAGTAGCCGCACTGCGGCGTCTGCAGCTCGAGCCAGGCCTTCTGCACGGGGTGCTGACCAGCGGGATCCAGGCCCTCGATCGTGGTGACCTCGGCGCCGTCCACCGCGCTGATCGGCGTGATGCAGGAGCGGATGGCGCGGCCGCCGACATGGACGGTGCAGGCGCCGCACATGCCGATGCCGCAGCCGAACTTGGTGCCGGTCAGGCCGATGGCGTCACGGATCACCCACAGCAGGGGCGTGTCCTCGTCGGCGTCGATGGAGACCGCGCGGCCGTTGATCGTGAACTGGGTCATGGCTGGGTCACTTTCCCTGCGCGCGGATCGCCGCGACCTTCTTCTCCAGGTCCGGCCAGGCCGGCTTGTCCGTGCGGGTGGTGCGCAGATAGGCGGCCAGCTTGGCGACGTCGGCGTCGCTAAAGCGGTTGAAGCTGGGCATCAGCACGCCGGGCGCGCCGTCCTTGGTGCTGACGCCGTACAGCGTCACACGGATGAGGTTGGTCGGATCGTCCAGATTGACGGCGCTGTTGAGGGCCAGATCCGGCCGCAGCGGGGTGGGCTGGCTCGCGCCGTTATAGTGACAGGACGCGCAGGCGGCGGTGTAGAGCCGGGCCGACGGATCGGTCTGCGGGCCGGCGTTCAGGCGATCGGCGGCGGCGGCCTTTTGCAGCGCCGGCGCTAGGTCAGCGCTGCGGGTGGCGGCCTTGTCGACGTCGGCGAAATAGACCGCCAAGGCTCTGATATCGGCGTCGGGCAGTTTGACGAGCCCATCGTGGACGACCGGCGACATCGGGCCGGCGGCCGTGCCGTGATAGCGGCTGATCCCCGTGCGCAGATAGGCGACCAGTTCGTCCTGGTCCCAGGCGACGGGGGAGGGGTTGGCGGCGGTCAGGGGCGGGGCGATCCAGTTGTCGATCGGGGCTCCGGCGAAAGCCTTGTCGCGCTTTTCCGCCCCCAGGGCGTTGCGCGGCGTATGGCAGGCGCCGCAGTGGCTGACGCCTTGCGCCAGATAGGCGCCGCGATTCCACTCGGCGCTCTTGGCGGCGTCGGGCTCGAAGCGTCCGGGGTGAAAGAACAGCAGCTTCCAGCCGGCCTGCAGGGCGCGGATGTTGAGCGGAAAGGGGATGCTGTTCGACTTGCGCGGCGAGACGACCGCTGGGCGGGTCATCATGTAAGCATAGAGCGCCGAGACGTCGGCGTCGGTCAGCTTGGTGAAGTGATCATAAGGGAGGGCTGGGAACAGGTGCGAGCCGTTACGCGCCACGCCCTCGTGCATCGCCCGGCGGAAGGCCGCTTCCGACCAGGTTCCGATGCCGGTTTTGGCGTCCGGCGTGATGTTGGTGGAGTAGATCGTGCCGAAGCTGGTCTTCATGGGATAGCCGCCGGCGAACGGTTGGCGGCCCGCGGTGGTGTGGCAGGTCGAGCAATAGCCTGCGCCCGCCAGCACCTCGCCCCGCGCGACCAGTTCGGGTGCGAACGCGCTGGAGGCGGGCGGCGCGATCTTGCCGATGGCCGGGCGCCAGGCGAAGACGCTGAAGCCGACGATCCCGGCCGCCAAGGCCACGATCAATCCAAGGAGGACACGTTTCAGCACAGGCGGGCTCCTGGCGGTCCCGTGCGATGGCTCAAGAAGCGATCGCAACAAGGCCAGATGCGGAAGAGCTTGGGGGCTTATTTGGAGCTGGGCAAGGCCTTCGACTCAGCTGCGAGTCGATTGCAGTATGAGCATCCAAATAGCGACGCTGAACCATGCCGCCGATATGCTCGGTGTCCTCAGATAGCCGATCGACGTCGCCAAGCTGTTTGCACCCTTGGATGAAGCCGGCCCCGCGCAGGCGTCCCAGCCGGGGTCATGTGGGACGGACTTGGCGAAGTGGGGCCGGTGGGGCGGCTTGCAACGTCCGCATCCGGGCGGGGTGTGAAGGTCCGCACATGGCGCCGGGCCGCCGCCAACGGACAAGCTCAGGCGGTGGCCGAAGCAGCTTCGCGGACCGTGTCGATGAAGGCGCGCAGCGCCGGGCTCATCTGTCGTTGTTGCGGAAAGCAAAGGTGATGGCCAGGGAAGGGCTCGCACCAGGGCTCCAGCATCGGGACCAGCCGGCCATCGGCGATGGCCTGGCGGGCCGTGCGCTCGACCGGGAAGGCGATGCCGACGCCGTCGATGGCGGCTTTCAGGGCCATGTCCTTGCTATTGACGACCAGCGGCCCGCCGACCTCGACCTCGAACCAGGCGCCGTCCTCGAAGAACTCCCAACGATAGGGCTGGGTGCGGCCCGGCCAGCGCCAGCGGATGCAGTTGTGACCGAGCAGGTCGCGCGGATGGGCGGGCAGGCCATGTTCGGCGATGTAGCCGGGGGCGGCGACAGGGACCTGCCTGACCGGCGGCTCCAGTGGCACGGCGATCATGTCGCGCTCGATCACCTCGCCGATGCGGATGGCGACGTCGAAGCCCGACGCCACCGTGTCGATCACCTCGTCGTCGACCGTGATGTCCAGGACGACCCTCGGATAGGCGCGGTGGAACGCGGGCAGGATCGGTTGAAGGTAGAGATCGGCCGCCGAGCGGAACACGTGGACCCGCACCGTGCCCGACGGACGCTCCTGATGGAGGCGAGCCTGGCCGACGGCCTGGCTGAGCTCGGCCACAGCCGGAGCGACGCGGCGCAGCAGGGTCTCGCCAGCCTCGGTCAGGGAGACGCTGCGCGTGGTGCGGTTCAGCAGCCGCACGCCAATACGGTCCTCGAAGGTCCTCACCACCTGGCTCAGCGCGGACGGCGTGACCCCTAGGGTTTCGGCGGCGCGGGTGAAGCTCAGCGCTTGGCCCACGGCCACGAAGGCGCGCAGGTGGGCGAAGTCGCCACCACTCAGCATCGCGTCGGCGCTCACAGTCATTGTTTAGCCAGTCTTACAAACCCACGCAGATTTGGCTGTATTCTGAAGTCGCTCCTGCCGGCGCACAAGACGCGCCTCACAAGGAGCATGCGATGACGAAGCATTGGTTCATCACCGGCATTTCGCGCGGTCTGGGGCTGGCGCTGGCCCGGGCCGCGTTGGCGCGGGGCGACACCGTGGTCGGCACGGTCCGTTCGGGTGCGCCGCCGATCGAAGCGGGACAGGGCAAGCTGCACGTCCTGACCCTGGACGTCACCGACGGCGCGGCTATCGACCGCGCCGTCGACGAGGCCTTCCAACTGGCCGGCGGACGGCTGGACGTTGTGGTCAACAATGCCGGCTATGGCCTGCTGGGCGCGCTGGAGGATGCCACCGACGAGGAGGCCCAGCGCCTTTTCGCCACCGACGTCTTCGGCCCGTTCAGGGTGATCCGGGCGGCCTTGCCCAGGCTGCGGACCCAGGGTGAGGCGCGGATCCTCAACATCACCTCGATCGCCGGCCGGGCGCCGGGCGCGGCGTCGGCGCTTTACGCGGCGGCGAAGTACGCGCTGGAGGGCCTAACGGCGTCGCTTCACCAGGAGGTCGCGCCGCATGGCGTCAAGCTGACCGCTGTCGCGCCCGGCGCCTTCCGGACGGACTTCCTCTCGGCCCATTCGATCCGGCTGAGCGCGACGCGCGCGGCGGGCTATGAGGCCACGGTCGGCAAGGCGAGCGCGACCTTCGCGTCGATGGCCGGCCAGCAGCTAGGCGATCCCGACCGCGCGGCCGAGGCTCTGCTGCGCGTCGTCGACGCGCCCGATCCGCCGCTGCACCTGCTGCTCGGCTCCGACGCCCTGCGCCGGGCCCGCGCCAAGCTCGCGGCGGTGGAGGCGGAGATCGGGACTTGGGAGGCTCTTACGATCAGCACCGACTTCCCGGAAGCTTGAGGTGGATGGCAGAGCCGCGGCGCCACCTAGTGGTCGAAGGTGCGAAGGCCGGCCAGCTTCGGACGGACATCGCGCCGGATGAGCTTGCGGCCTACTGCCTGCACGCCTTGACGGCGGCCAGCAGCCTGCCGTCCAAGGCCGCCGTCCACCGGCTGGTCGCCGTCACCTTGACGGGTCTGCGCGCGCCCGGCTAGCGGACGTCGATCACCATCATCAAGCCGCCGCCGCCCTCCGTCTCGACGTTGTTGTTGGTCGTGTGATGAGCGATGTGGCAGTGGATCAGCCACTTGCCAGGCTTGAGCGCCTTCCAGATCACGTCATAGCGCTGGCCTGGGGCGATATTGATCGTGTCGGCCCTGAACCGCGCCGAGGGCGCTAGGGTCTCGCCGTCCCGCGCGACGACCTCGAAGGGCCCGCCATGGATATGGATCGGGTGAATGAAGCCGTTGTTCGAGCCGATCATCCGAACCTTCAGGGTCTCGCCGACTCTCATGTGGATGGTGTCGGTCGCCGGAAACGCCTTGCCGTTGAAGGTGAAGAAATTGGGCTGGCCGCCGTCCATGGGCATGGCCGGATAGGTCAGGCCCTCGCGCTTGAGCCATTCCTGCAATTGCAGGGTATATTCATGGTCGGCGACCAGGCTGGGATCCGGCGTCGCCGGGTCGATGATCAGGGCGCCGTAGAGTCCAAGGCCCTGCTGGCGATCGACGTGGTCATGGGAGTGGTAAAGATAGGTGCCGCTTTGCACCGCTGTGAACGCGTAGCGGTAGATCTGGCCGTTTTTGATGGGCGCCTGGGTGATCATCGCCGGGCCGTCCATGACGTTGGGCAGGATCAGGCCGTGCCAATGGACCGTCGTGGTCTCGGGCAGCCGATTGATCACGTCGATGCGGACCTTGTCGCCCTGGTTGAAGCGGATCGTCGGGCCCGGGACCTGACCGTTGAAGCCATAGGCGTCGACGGTGACGCCCGGCAGGATGGTCCAGCCAAAGACCGAGGTCTCCAGCTGGAAGACCTTGACGCCGTTCTCCATCCGAAAGGGCAGGGGACGCGCGCCGCGCACCTCGACGCCATAGGTCGCCTTGACTTGGCGCGGATCGACCGCGGCCATGTCGATCATCGCCGCGGGCGGGGTGTCGCGATCCATGATCATGCCGGGCGGCATGATCGCGCCGCCGACCTGACGGGCCGACAGCGTCATGTTCACCCAGTTCCAGGGCGCGATCATGCCCGCCACGAGCGCCAGGATCGATACCCCGCCCAGCGCCGCAATCTGCGTGCGGGTGGCGTCCGATCTCATGGCGTGGCCATGATGGTTCGTGGGGGCGTGCGCGTCGTGCTCCAGCCCGCCTTGGACCTCGTCGCCGGCCATCTCGTGGTGGGCGTGGGCCTTCTGGCTGCTCTTGCGCGTGCTCCTGAGATCGAACTTGGCGCCCGGCGGGCGCTGGGTCATCAATCCATGCTTGAGCGCCTTGGAGACCAGCCAGACATTGGAGGGAAAGGCCAGGACGAAGCCGGCGATGACGCCCAGGCTCATCACACCCCAGAAGACCAGTTCGGTGGGAACCATCGCCCGCATGTCGCGGCCCATCATCAGGAAGCTCATCACCGGGGCCATGCCAGCCATCATGAAGTTCATGCTGATCAGTTCGGGAACGAAGCTGCGCCGGACGTTCTCCCAGTAGGTCCCGCCCATCATCGACTTCATGAACAGGGCCTGGAAGATGAACAAGCCGAACGCGAAGCCGAAGACATATTCGACGATCAGGTCCAGCCACATCGGCAGGCCCAGCACAGCGGTGATCACCGCCGCCAGGATGATCCCGGTCGCGTCGCCGGCGATGCAGTGGATGGTCGAGCCGACGCCCTGCTTCCAAAGCGGCTTGACGAACGCTTCGTGCTCGCCGGGCCGTGGCTCCTTGTCGGCCATCACATAGAGGAGCAAGCCGATCGGACCCGTATAGAGGCTCACCAGGATGAACCCCCATTTCATCACCACCGGTTCGGGGTTGTTGCGATATTGGTCGACCGCGACATAGGCCGTGCACAGCGCGGTGATGGCGAACCATCCCACGAGAAAGTAGTCGATCGGTTGGATCAGCATCGGTGCTTCCTGCCGCAATAAAGATTCCAATGATGGGAAGGATATCGGCCCAGTTAGATGCGTCGGGATAGGTCCGTGACGCGACAACGGCCAGCAAGCGGCCGGGGTTGCCCGCTTCTCCACTTGGAAAGCAAGGCGTCGCCGCCTATTGACCAAGGGGTGCGGCCGGGGAGAACTGGATTGTCCGACGACTTGATGTGCGACCTCTTACGGCGCTGGCGGGACGATCCGCGCGGCGCCTATCGCACGTGGTTCCTCTGGGAGGACCGGATCAAGAACTTCCGTTCGATCCGGCGCGGCGTGCAACAGGTCGCCGAGGAGATCGCCGACAGCCGGTTCGGCGTGGCCTATCGCGGGTCTTCGCTCGAGACCGTTGTCCACTCGATCGCCGAGCAGCGCCAGGTCTTCAAGGGCGCCGACCACGCCTTCCTGTGGAAGCCCAAGCTGCGCATTCCCGACATCTACGAGCATCCCGGCAATCAGCGGGCTTTCGGACGGCTGCTGGACGCTTGCGTCTGTTGCGACACCGCCGAGCATGTACTGGCCGAAATCCATCGGATCGACGCCCTGCAGATCAAGGGGCTCGGACCTGCGGTCGCCAACATCCTCTACTTCCTGCACCCGACGATCGCCCCGCCGTTCAACACCGCGATCGTGCGCGGCTACAACGCCTTGTTCGGAGCGAACGTGAAGCTAGGGCGCTGGGACCAGTACTTGGCCATGCGCCAAGGCCTGATCGCTTTCAACAGCAAGCATCGGGATCTGCTTTCCAACGATCTGGGCGCGGTCGCCGCCTTCTGCTTCGATATCGGCATGGGTCTCTACGCGCCGCCGCCACGTCCGGACGACGCCACCGCCCTGGCGTCGTGGCGCGAGGATCTGACCAAGGTTCGGGAAGCCGCGGCCCTCAAGCCCGCCGTCGAGCAGGACGCGCGCACCCATACCCAGATCCAGGGCTGGCTGCGCGATCTGGGCTTGGCCCTCGGCTACAAGGTGTTCATCGCCCAGAACGATCAGGGGCGTCCGCACGAGGGCGGCAAGTTGGGCGAGGGGTGTCTGACACGCCTGGGCGGTCGGCTGGAAGCGGCGCCCGGCGCGGACGCCGTGCGGCTGATCGATGTTCTGTGGCTGTCGGACCCGGACACCATCATCGCGGCCTTCGAGGTCGAGCATAGCACCTCCATCTATTCGGGCATCGTGCGAATGCTCGACCTGGCGCTCGGCGGCGCGGCCGGTAGCCTCCATGCGCTCTACCTGGTCGCCCCCGACAGAAGGGAAGGCGACGTTCGCGCCCAGATCGCCCGGCCGGCCTTCAGCCGTATCGGGGATCTGTCGGTTCGCTACCTGCCCTATGGCGAACTGGACAAGCACCGCGAGGCCATCGGGCGGTTCGGGACGGGTATCCAGGCGTTGGAATCGGTGTCCCATCGGCTCACCCCCGGCGAGGGGCCGTCGCACTAGCGATCACGGAAGGCTTCCGGATCCAACGCAGCCGCCAGGGCCTTGCGCGCGCGATAGACGCGGGTCTCGACGGACTTGAGCGAGACGCCCAGGATCGCGGCGGCTTCCTGATGCGATAGGCCTTCGAAGGCGGTGAGTACGAGCGGCGCCTTCAGGGCGTCGGGAAGTTTCGCCACCGCCTGGTCGAGAAGCTTCATCGCCTGGCGCTGGCGTAACTGGTCGTCGGCGGGCGCGCCGGGATCGATGGCCTGGGCCAGGGCGTCGTCGGGCGCGACGGACCCGAAGAAGAAGCGGCGCACGGCCATCTTCCGCCCTCGGTCTCGCGCCTTGTTGATGGCGATGGTGCGCAGCCAGGCGCCGAAGGAGCGCGAAGCGTCATAGCGGCCCAAGGCCGCCCAGGCGGCGATGAACGCCTCGTGGACCGCCTCATAGGCTTCGTCGGCGTCGCCCGTATACCGCCGCAGCAGGCGGTAGAGACTCTCCTTGTGTCGGCCGACCAACTGCGCGAACGCGCGCTCGTCGCCCCTCGCGGCCTGCGCCGCGAGCGCCTCGTCGGTGGGCGTCGCCGCGATCACTGCGCCTGTTCGGTGAGGTTCTTGACGACGGTGTCGTCGAAACGGGCGGCTTGTTGCGGGGTCAGCACGGCGCGCATGGCGATGACGTGCTGGATGCTTTCCTTCTGCAGCGCGCCCATCGCCATGTGGAAGCGGTCGATGGCCGCCTGAACCTTGGGCGTATAGCTGTGCTGTTCCTGGATGGCCTGGGCGAGTTCGGCGTTGGCGGCGCGCATTTCGGCCTCGAGGACCTTGCGCCGCGCCGCGTAGTCACGCTCCAGCCCGTCGATCCGCCGCTCCTGGTCTGGCGTGAGGTCGAGCTTCTCATGCACCAACTGATGCAGCGGCATGGCGTGGTGCATCCGATGCACGACATATTGTCCGCCGCCCCAGGCGCCGATCGCCGCCGCCAGGGTCGAGAGCACCAGCGTCAGAAGGATGCTGCGGGTGACGCTCACTGATCGCCCTCGAGCAGGGTGGACGGCGCCAGGTGAGCCGAGGCCGAAAAGGTGCTGAACTGTTGCGGTGTCGAGACGGAGCCGGCGGCGGCGAGGCCGCCGGCGGTGACGCCCATGGCCAGGGCCAGGCCGACCGAGGCGACCCGGACGGGCGCCAGGGCGGCCCCCGTCTTGAGGTCGGCGCGACGGCGGGCGATGCCGCGCGAAATATCGCCCTCAAGCCCCTCAAGCGAGCGGTCCAAGGGCTGGGTCGCCAGCCGATCGACAAGATCATCGATGTTCAAGGTCATGTTCGGTCCTTCGCCCCCGGAGCTGTCTTGCTGTCTATACGCGGCACAACCCCCTGATCCCGCAAGTCCGTTGTCCGGGCCGGACGCGCACGGGGCGACCTTCCGATGAGGGGAGGGCGACGGGTCGCACGTACTCCCCGTGAAGACGCGCCGAACAACGCCTTGACCTTCCCATGATGGGGGGGATGACAACGCCGGGCATCGAGAACAGGAGACCGCCGATGCCCGAGCAAAATCTCAAGATCCTGGACCTGCCCGTGGTCGGAATGACCTGCGCGTCCTGCGTGCGACGGGTCGAACTGGCCGTGGCCGCCGTGCCGGGCGTGACGGCCGCCAGCGTCAATCTCGCGACCGAACGCGTTCACGTCGAAGGGGGCGATTCCATCGCGATCGGCGCGGCGATCCGCCAGGCCGGCTACGACTTCGTCGAACAGACGATCGACCTTCGAATTGCCGGCATGACCTGCGCGTCCTGCGTTTCGCGCGTCGAAAAGGCTTTGCTCAAGGCGCCCGGGGTTGAGCGGGCGGTGGTCAACCTGGCCACCGAACGGGCCAGCGTCAGCGGCGCGCGTGGGGTGCTGGATCTTGATGCCCTGATCAAGGCGGTCGCCGAGGCGGGATACACGGCAAGCCTGGCGCAAGAGCCCGGCGCGGACGCCGTGGACGACGAAGCCAAGGCCCGCGCGGCGGAGATCGCCGGCCTTGGGCGCGCGGTTCTGGTCGCCGCCCTGGCCACCGCGCCGCTCTTCGTCGTCGAGATGGCCCGCCATTTTATTCCTGGCGCCCACCATCTGCTGGCGGCGAGCCTGGGCGAGCAAGCCTGGCGGCTGATCAGCCTGGTTCTGGCCAGCATCGTGCTGTTCGGACCCGGACTGCGCTTTTATCGCAAGGGCGTCCCGAACCTGCTGCGCCTGACGCCCGACATGAACAGCCTAGTCGTGCTCGGCGCGAGCGCGGCCTTCGCCTATTCGCTGGTCGCCACCTTCACGCCGGGCCTGCTGCCGGTCGGGACGGATGGGGTCTATTACGAGGCCGCGGCGGTCATCGTCACCTTGATCCTGGTTGGCCGCTGGTTCGAGGCCCGCGCCAAGGGCGCGACGAGCCAGGCGATCAAGCGACTGATGACCCTGCAGGCCAAGACCGCGCGGGTCGAACGCCATGGCGAGGCCGTCGAGATCGCCATCGGCGAGGTTCTGCCCGGCGATCTGGTGCTGGTCCGCCCCGGTGAGCGCCTCCCGGTCGATGGCGTCGTTGTCGACGGCGTGTCGTTTGTCGACGAGGCGATGATCACCGGAGAGCCGATTCCGGTCGAAAAGGTCGTCGGAGCCTTGGTGGTCGGTGGCACGGTCAACACCACCGGCGCCCTGCGCTTGACGGCCACCAGGGTCGGCGGCGACACCGTGATCGCCCAGATCGTGCGCATGGTCCAGGCCGCGCAGGGCTCCAAGCTCCCGATCCAGGCCCTGGTAGACAAGATCACTGCCTGGTTCGTCCCCGTGGTCATCGCCGTGGCCGTCGTCACCTTCCTGGCCTGGCTGGCGTTCGGCGCGCCGCCCGCCCTGGGCCTGGCGCTGGTCCATGCGGTGGCGGTGCTGATCATCGCCTGTCCCTGCGCCATGGGTCTGGCCACGCCGACCTCGATCATGGTCGGGACCGGCCGGGCCGCCGAGCTGGGGGTTCTGTTCCGGCGCGGCGAAGCCCTGCAGGCGCTGCAGGAGGCGCGGGTCGTCGCCCTCGACAAGACCGGCACCCTGACCAAGGGGCGCCCGGAACTGACCGATCTGATCCTCTCGGACGGCTTCACCCGAGGCGAGGTCATGGGTCTGGCGGCGACGGTCGAGGCGCGCTCGGAGCACCCGATCGCCCAGGCTGTCGTCGCCGCGGCCAAGGCCGAAGGCGCGACGCTGGGCGTGCTGGGCGATTTTGTCTCGAAGCCCGGATTTGGCGCGCAGGGGATCGTGGCCGGCCGCCGCGTCGAGATCGGCGCCGATCGCTTCATGCTGCGCCTGGCCCTGGATGTAAGCCCCTTCGCGCAAGAGGCCGTCCGGCTGGGCGAGGCCGGCAAGAGCCCGCTCTATGTGGCGATCGACGGACGGCTGGCGGCCATTCTGGCGGTGTCCGATCCAGTTCGCGAAACCGCGCCGGCCGCCATCGCCGCCCTGCACGTCCAGGGCCTGAAGGTGGCGATGATCACCGGCGACAATCGCCGCACCGCCCAGGCGGTCGCCAAGATCCTCGGCATCGACGAGGTCGTGGCCGAGGTGCTGCCCCAGGGCAAGGCCGAGGCGATCGCCGCCCTGCGCGCCCGCTACGGCGCCACGGCGTTCGTCGGCGACGGCGTCAACGACGCGCCGGCCCTGGCCAGCGCCGATGTCGGCCTGGCCATGGGGCAGGGGACTGACATCGCGATCGAGAGCGCCGATGTCGTGCTGATGGGCGAGGACCTGCGCGGCGTCGTCAACGCCCTGGCGCTGAGCCGGGCGACCTTGCGCAACATCCGCCAGAACCTGGTCTGGGCCTTCGGCTACAACGTCGTCCTGATCCCCGTGGCGACGGGCGCGCTCGCGCCGAGCCTGGGTCTGTCGCTTTCGCCGATGGTCGCGGCCGGCGCGATGGCGCTGTCCAGCGTCAGCGTGCTGTCCAACGCCCTGCGCCTGCGCGCCTTCACCTCGCCCCCGCCAGCGGCCAAGCCAAGGAGCGTTCACGCATGAACATCGGACAGGCGGCCAAGGCGTCGGGGGTTTCGGCCAAAATGATCCGCTATTACGAGCAGATCAAGCTGATCACGCCCGCCGGTCGCACGGGCAGCAACTACCGCAGCTTCGGCGAGCGCGAGGTCAACGAGCTGCGGTTCATTCGTCGCGCCCGCTCGCTCGGGTTTTCGGTCGAGGAGATCGCCCACCTGTTGTCGCTGTGGCGCGACCGCGTCCGGCCGAGCCGCGAGGTCAAGGCGATCGCCGATGGGCATGTCGAGGCCCTCGAGGCCAAGATCATCGAGATGCAGGCTATGGCCGACACGTTGCGCGACCTGTCGCGCGATTGCGCGGGGGATGATCGTCCCGACTGCCCGATCCTGGCCGACCTGGGTTCGGGCGCGCCGCCTCGACGCGAGCCGGCCCGCTCACGGGGTTTCCGCTGAAATCGGCCCTGGCCTGGCTGGCCGGCGTCTGCCTGATCGCCGGGCCGCTAGCCGCCCGGGCCGCCGACTACCGGTTCGAGACCGCTTCGCCAAACCTGACCCGCGGCGTGGCCGCGACCATCGTGGTGAAGGTCGCGCCCGTCGACTCTGGTCGCCTCATGCCGCGATTGTCGGCGCGCGACGCCACGGTCAGCTCGACCTCGGGTCGGGGGACAGCAGTCTTTCCCGCCTTCTTCGAGCCTTCGCTCGACTATGACCGGCTTCGGTTTCGCGCCGACCTGCCCACCAGCGGCGACTGGGTGCTGGCCTTCACCCTTCAGCCGGCGGGCGAGCCGCCCAAGGCCGTGAGCGTCAACCTCAAGGTCGCCGATCCGCCACCCGTCGCGGCGGCGGCGTCGCCGGCGAGCGGACCGGTTCGCCCGCCGCCTTGAAGCGCCCGGGCGAACCGTCCTGGACTACTTGGCCGACATCGCCACGACCTCGGCCGAAGCGCCCATCGGCTTGAGTTTGAAATTGACCGCCTGGCCGACCTTGAATGGCTTGAGCACGGCCGGAGCGGCCTTGAACTTCATGGTCATGGCCGGCCACTTCAGGGCGGGGATCGGCTGGTGCTGCAGGGTCACCGTACCGGCCTTGGCGTCGATCCCCTTGATCACGCCCTGACCGTCGGCCGTCTTGGCCGGGGCGGGCGCGGCGTCGGGTGTCATGCCCGCCATGTGGCCCATTTTCATGTCGCCCGTCTTCATGTCGGACTGGGCCAAGGCGGGGCCGGTGAGCGCCAGGGCCAGGGCGCCGGCGGCCAGAAGGGTCTTCATCGGTTTGTCTCCAGTCGGGCGGATCGACCGGGGAGGGCCGTCCTTGGTCTGAAGGATACGCGCCAGCCCAAGCCGATCCCTCAGCGGCGATTTCGGCGCGCCGCCCCTTGACCTTGCCATGATGGGAAGCCCCATCTGTCGCAGCGAAGTCGAACAAGGACGAATAAGATGCTTCGCTACACCATCAAGAACATGAGCTGCGGCCACTGCGTCGCGACCGTCACCAAGGCCGTCCGCGGGGTCGACGCCAGCGCCGTGGTTCGCGCCGATGTGGCTGGCCGCAACCTCGAGATCGACACCGGCGCGACCTCGGAAGCCATCGTCGCCGCCGTCGCGGCGGCGGGCTACCGCGTGACGTCGGTCTAGGGTCTAGGGTGGGCTCGGATCGCGCCCCCCCCTCCATCTAGGCCGCATGACGCGCGCGCCGCCGATGCTCGATCGACGGATAGCTAGCGCAGGTCACGCATAGTCCCACTTAGGCTGAGCGGGCGACCCGTCATCAGGTCTTGGCCGGTGTGGGGGGGGCTGAAGTCATGGTCCAAGTCTATCCATGATCTGCCTACATCTTGCAAATCACCCTTGGCTTCGAAAGCTTACCCATAGTGGGAATGTTGGCGCCCTGAAGAAATCCTCGAACCAAATACGCGATGTGACATCTACGTATTCAGGCCCGGGACCCGGGACCTTAGTCCTGGTGGGGAAGGAAACCTCATTCCCCTCGGTCTCTCCGAGTGGCTCAACTTCAAAGGAGACAATCGTGAAAAAGTCGATCCTAGGCGCTCTGGCTGGTCTCGCGATGATCGCCGCCGCCGCTCCGACCCTCGCACAGGGCATCGGCCACAGCTTCTTCATGCGCGGTTCGATCGTCGATACCGGCAGCAATGGAACCGTCGTGTGCCTGGGCAAGGCGGACGGCGCCGAGGTTGGTCAGACGCTGAATGTCTACCGTGTCAAGACGCTTCCCGGGCCGGGGAAGGGCGCGCCGGCCTATCGGCGCGACCTCGTCGGACATGTGAAGGTCGACCACATCTTCGACGACCACTTCGCCCATGTGAGCGTCGCCGATGGCGCGCCCGCCAAGCACGATATCGTGGAACTCCTCCGCAAGTGATCCGTCGGGGCGGGCGCTGTCCGCCCCGCCTTCGTTGAGGCGCCTGCTCCTGATTTTGAGCGCTCCGCTTTCCTAGCTTGACCTTGGACCAGGGGCCAACCTGCAGAAGGGGCGGATGCCATGGGAAAATTCAAGATCGGCGAACTGGCCGCGGCCGCGGGCGTCAGCCGCGACACCATTCGCTACTACGAACGGACGGGCCTGCTGCTGTCTCCGGGGCGGTCGGGCGCGGGCTATCGGCTCTACGGCGACGACGACCTTCTGCGGCTCAGATTCATCCGGTCCGGCCAGGAGTTGGGCTTCACGCTCGCCGAAATCAGCGCGCTTCTCACCTTGCAGACTTCCGACACCGCCAGAGCGTCGGCTGTGCTCGCGATCACGCGCGACAAGATCCGCCAGGCGGAGACGCGCGTGATTGAGCTCAACCGTATCCGGACGATCCTAGAGGGGCTGGTCGCGGCGTGTCCGGGCGAGGCCCCGACCCGCGACCGCCCCATCCTCGCCTTCATTTCGGCGAGGCCTCGCGCCTGCGCCGCGACGAAGCCAGAAACGACCAGGGGGGAGAATAACCGTGAAACCTGACAGCGAAGGAATGACCATGAAGACCTATGCAATTGCTGCGGGCCTTGCAGCCGCCACGCTTCTCAGCGCCTGCGCCACCACGCCGCCGACCGAGAGTCAGATCGCCAGCTGTCGTCAGATGGAGAGCGATATGGGTGTCGCCGATCGACACGATCACTCGGAGATGAAGGGGCAGGGGCGCAACCCCATGAACGTTTCGCACGATCGCTGCCGGCGGATCCTGCGGCAGTCGAAATGATCGGCGCCGGGCGATCAGCGCTCTAGTCACCCGGACCACACGTTCGCAAAAGGAAGACTTCGATGACAATCAACGGCAACTGCCGATCGCTGCTGATCGGCGGCGTGGCGGTCATGGCGGGACTCGCACTGGCCGGCTGCAACCGCGACAGCTCAACCTCGACCGCGAACACCCCGGCGACCCCGGCGGCCCCGGTCGCCACCGAGAGCACGGCCAATCCCGTCGGATCGACGTCGCCGCCTTCGCCCGCTGATGCGTCGGCTCAGCCCGCCGACGAGACAGGCAACGAGGTCGCCGACATGGAACATCATCACGAACAGGCGATGGATCATGCCGAGATGCGCGCGGGCGCCGCCAAGCCCGACGCGCTGCCGCCCGCGGACAGCCCGCCCGCGCCGATGCCGATGAGGCATATGTGAGCCTGGGGGCAGGGGCCATCGATGCGCTTACGGACAAGCCTTTCAGGTCTGCTCGCGGTCGCGCTGTCGGTCGCCGTCTCCGCAGCATCGGCGCGCGCGCAGGACGTCGACGAGCATGCCGCCCATCATCCCGATCCGGCGGCCGCCGGGGCGGCCGCGCTTGGCGCTGTGGCGCCGGGGCCCGTGCCCGCACCTGTGGCCGCCATGCCGTCAACCGCCATGCCGGCGGGCGCGCCCCAGGAGGCCGCCATGGCGGGGATGGGGGGGATGATGGAGAAGATGGACCAGATGGCGGGCTGTTGCGGCCCCGGCCAGAACAACGGCCCGTTCTTCTCACGCCTCCTGGGCCTGCCTGGCCTCGATTCCAAGGCCCGCCAAGCGCTGGCGCGAGACGCCGAGGCGCGGGTCCACCGCGGCCTTGTGCTCGCGGGCGAGGGCGCCGCCGAAGGCATGCACGCCTCCAATTCGACCGCCCGCGCGGCGGCGGCGCGGAAACTTCGGGAGGGCGCCGATCTCTACGCCAGCAGTGCGGCCGCAAAGAGCGCTCTGGAAGGCGAGACCTCAGGACCGAACGTCGCGACGAACTGGTTTCGGGCGCAACTTTCGGTCGGAACGGTCCTGTCGGGCGAGCACGCTGCGCATCCGTTTGGGATTTCGCCGGCCCATCTGCTGCTGATGTTGTTTCTGACGCTCGTCAGCGCCAGCCTTATCGCCCTGCAGCTGTTTCGCCTGCAACGCATCCGCAAGATCGTCGCCGGGGCGCCAATTGCGCCTGGCGCCCCGGCGGTCTCGGCCGCGGCTGGAAATGACCAAAAAGCCGCCGCGCCGGCTCCGGCTGCGACAGCCGCTCCAGGTGGGGCGAGGGCTGTTGTCCCAAGCCGCGGCCCGGATCCGGCCGGCGCGACATCGCGCAAGCCCAGAAGCTGGGCCGGCTCGCTACGGGTCGCGCAGATCCTGCGCGAGACGCCGACCATCCTGACCTTCCGGCTCGCCGACCCCGCCGGAGATCGGCTGCCGTTCGACTTTCTCCCCGGGCAGTTCCTCCAGGTCGAGGTGGAGCCCGAGCCGGGAAAGACGGCCCGCCGGTCATACACCATCGCCTCGTCCCCGACCCAGCGCGCCCATGTCGAACTCTCCGTGAAGCGCGAGGAGCAGGGCGCCGTCTCGCGCTTCCTCCACGATCACGTGAAGGTCGGAGACTTGGTCAAGGTCTCCGGCCCCTTCGGCGCCTTCATCTTCACGGGGACCGACGCCGACAGCATCGTGCTCATCGCCGGCGGCGTCGGGATCACGCCGATGATGTCGGTCCTGCGCTATCTTACTGACACGGCCTGGCCCGGCGACATCTTCTTCCTCTACGGCGCACGGTCGACCGAAGAGTTCGCCTTCCGCGAGGACATCGAGCGGCTCGAGCGTCGCCACGGGAACCTGCACGTCTTCGCCGCCATGCATCGGGCGCCCGGCACCGTGTGGCATGGGGCCGAAGGGCCGATCACCAAGGAGATGCTCGCCAGCGCGGTCCCGGACCTCGCGCGCCGCCGCATTCACCTTTGCGGCCCGCCGGCCATGATGGCCGCCATGAAGGCCCAGCTCGCCGAGCTTGGGGTCCCCGAGGCGCAGCTCCATACCGAGGCGTTCGGGCCGGCGTCCCTGCCGATCGATCCGCTCGAGCCGCCGACCCAAGCGACGCCCTTGGCTCAGCCCGGCCCGCAGCCCACCGCCGGGGCGGACGCGGACGCGGACGCGGCCTCGGCCACGATCACCTTTTCGGTTTCCGGGGTGTCGGCGCCCCTGTCCACCGACCAGACCGTGCTCGAGGCCGCCGAAGGCGCTGGGGTCGAGATTCCCTATTCCTGCCGTGTCGGCGAATGCGGGGTTTGCGTCACCAAGCTCATGGACGGCGAGGTCACCATGGCCGTCGAGTCCGGCCTCGCGCCGGAGGACAAGGCCCAGGGCTACATCCTGGCCTGCCAGGCCAAGACGACCGGCAAGCCGCTCGTGGTCGAAGCCTGATGCGCGAGCGTGGCGACATCCTGGTGGCGCTGCTCGCCGGCTTTATCCTCGTCTTCCCGCTGGGGTTCGTGATCCACGTCTCGTCGCGGTTTCCGGGAAGTTTCGCCGGCGGCATGTTCGGCGTTCTCGCCGTGCTGATGATGTTGCTGACGCTCCCCTATGTGGCGGCCAAGCACATCGGCGCCGTCGATCGGTTCCTGTCGAGATTTGTATCCAAGCCGACCCTCTTGGCGGTCCATGTCTATGCCGGCGTGCTGGCGCCGCTGCTCGCCCTGCTTCACGCGGCGCACAAGCTCGACAGTCCCCTCGGGGTGATGCTGACCGGCCTCCTCCTGCTCACGGTGCTGAGCGGGTTCGTCGGCCGTTTTCTCCTGGCCGAGCTGGCGCGGGCGCTGCGCGGGCGCAAGACCGAGCTGGCCTCGCTCAAGGCGGCCTATCTGAACCTGCCGCCGCCGCCCATGGGGGTGGAGCCGCCACGGCGCCAACTCGGTCGGCTGGCCCGCTTGCTGTTCAGGCCGGGCGATCCGCCCGCGGCGCCGGCGCCCGCCGACAAGGCCGCGCTGGCCGCCGCGCTGTCGGACAGTGAATACGCCGTTCGGGCCGAAGCCGCGACCAGTGCGCTGTTCGCCAAATGGCGCCTGCTGCATATCGTGGCCGGGGTCATTCTCTATGGTCTGATCCTGCTCCACGTCGGCGCGGCCCTCTATTACGGGCTGCGTTGGCTATGAAGCGGTCGACGCTGTTTTTTGGCCTGTTCATCGCGGCTCTGCCGGCCGTTCTGGTCGGCTTGCCGGCGGTCATGCGGACGAGTACGCCGGCCAGCAGCGGCATGATCGAAGGTCTTGTTTCGCCAGGATCGCTCTCCGCGGCCCACCAGACCTTCGCCGGGCAATGCACGACCTGCCACACACCGCTGAAGGGCGTGGAGACGAAAACCTGCCTGAGCTGCCATGCCGGGCAGGATTTCGGCGGCAAGCAGTCGACCCAGTTCCACGCGACGGTCGCCCAGTGCACCTCGTGCCACGTCGAGCACGACGGCGGCCGTAGCCTCGCCCGCATGAACCATCCGGCGCTGCTGGATTCGAAGGTCTGGAAGCATCCCATGGGAATTCCGGCAGCGGCCAGGAACACCGGGACCGCCAGCCTGGACTGCGCCAGTTGCCATTCGATGCGGGATCCGCACCAGGGCCTACTCGGCGAGACCTGCGCCAGTTGCCACGCCGTGACCAGCTGGCGCGTCGAGGGGTATCGGCATCCCTCGGTCAACTCGACCCAATGCGCCGAATGCCACAAGCCGCCGCCCAGTCACCAGATGATGCATTTCAGCATGATGTCGCAGCGGGTCGCCGGAGAGACCGCGCGCGTCGATCAATGCTTCGCCTGTCACACGACCGACAGCTTTAACAACATCCGCAAGCGAGGCTGGTATGATCACCACTGATTTTACCGGCGACGCCCTCAGCGCCTTCTTCAAGCTGGCCGTGGTCATCCTCGAGCTGGCTGGCGCCCTGACGATCTTGGCCGGGGCGGCCCTGGCCACCTTCCTGTTCCTTAAGCGCGCCTGGCGCGCCGACCATTCCAAGGCCTACAGCCCGTTCCGCTCGGCCCTGGGTCGCAGCATCCTGCTAGGTCTCGAGTTCCTGGTCGCCGGCGACATCGTCAAATCGCTGGTCATCAGCCCCACCCTCGATGACCTGATGGTGTTGGCCGGACTCGTCCTGGTGCGCACCTTCCTCAGCATCTCGCTCGGGGTCGAGATCAATGGCCATTGGCCCTGGCAGGACACGCGCATGGCCCGCGAGGCCGCCGCGGCCGTGGATCGGGCGCCGCGAGCGACCAAGGTGCGCAGGTCTGAAACATCGTCGAGGCCGCCTGCCACGCCCTCATCAACCTGATCGGAGACACCCCATGCAAGACCGACGCGGACTGCTGATCTCGAGCCTGACGCTCGCCGCCTTTGGCGCCGCCGCCCAGGCCCAGCCCGTGACCATGGCCCCTGGCCAGGGCGCCATGTCGATGCAAGCCTGCATCGACGCCTGTCTCGCCACCTATCGCCTGTGCATGGAGGGCTCCCGGCATGGCCTGGAGAAGGGCGGCGCCCACGCCGCCTCGGGCCATATCGCGATCTTGCTGGATTGCGCCGATCTCTGCCAGGCGACGGCGGCGTCGATGATGCGGGGATCGCCGATCCATGCGGTGCTCTGCGAGGCCTGCGCCAAGGCTTGCGAGGCCTGTTCGAAGGAGTGCGCCGGCTTCGACGACGCGCTGATGCAGCGATGCGCGGCCGCCTGCCGCGACTGCACGGCCAGCTGCGCGATGATGGCGATGACCACTCATTGAGGGGACAACAGGTTCACGGCCGCTGCTCTGGCGACGAACGGCGGGACGAGCTTCGTCGATGTGAACTCCACGTATATGGCCGTCGTTCGCCGCTGCGCATGCTGACCGCAAGTTGACCGGGGGCGAAATCCACGCGCCCTCAGCCAAGAACGACCCATTTTCTTGGAGAACTCCAATGCGCAAGACGTCACTCCTGATCGCCGCCTTCAGCCTTCTGGCGCTGGGATCGGCCGCACACGCCGACGACGACATGAAAATGCCCATGCCGGCCAAGCCGGCCGCCGCCGCCGCCAAGCCGACCCCGCAGTATCAGCAAGGGATGCGGCACGGCGGCGACCAGATGCACGAACAGATGATGGAGGACCATGCGGCGGGCATGGCGAACATGGCCGGCATGCCGCCCAAGAAGGACCCGCCGGCCTCGTCGGGCATGAAGATGGGCTGCGGTGACGGCTCCGGCTGCAAGGGCAAGACGAAGCCCGCCATGCCCGCCGACAAGCCGGACGCGCCCATGCCGATGAAAGACGACATGTAAAAGCGGCGTTGATGAGGAGGAAAGACCCGCCCCGGTGATCGGATGCGGGCTTTTCTTCTGTCGACGCCGCGACGCGGGCCTGCGGCATCTACTTATTCACCTCCCACGTGAGCGACGAATACCGTTCGGTATCAACATCGGAGCAACGGCGTCATGTTCGAGCAGGCCATCAAAACCGTAAAATCCACGCCGCTTTTCCGCGAGCGCTACGACAACTGGATCGGTGGGCGATGGGTCGCTCCGCTTAGCGGCGCCGCGTTCACCGACCACAGCCCAATCAACGGGCGCGCCATCGCCACCTTCGCGTCGTCCGGGCCTGAGGACGTTGAGCTCGCCCTCGACGCCGCTCACGGCGCCAAGGCGGCCTGGGCCCGGGTGTCGCCCTCGGATCGGGCGCGAATGCTCAATCGGATCGCCGACCGGTTGGAGGACAATCTCGAGTTCTTCGCCCTCGCCGAGACGATCGACAACGGCAAGCCCATCCGCGAGACGCGCGCCGCCGACGTTCCCTTGGCGATCGACCACTTCCGCTATTTCGCCGGCTGCATCCGGGCGGAGGAAGGCGCCATCTCGACCATCGATGACAACACGATCGCCTACCACTTCCGCGAACCGCTCGGCGTGGTCGGCCAGATCATCCCGTGGAATTTCCCGCTGCTGATGGCCGCGTGGAAAATCGCCCCGGCGCTGGCGGCGGGCAACTGCACCGTGATCAAGCCCGCGTCCCAGACGCCCCTGACCCTGCTGTTGTTCGCCGAACTGACAGCTGACATCCTGCCGCCGGGCGTCCTCAACGTCCTGACGGGTCCCGGCGGGACCGTCGGTCGCGCGATCGCGGAAAATTCGCGGATCGCCAAGGTCTCGTTCACCGGGGAGACGACGACCGGGCGTCAGATCATGCACTACGCCGCCGACCATCTGATCCCCCAGACGATGGAACTCGGCGGCAAGTCGGCCAACATCTTCCTGCCCGACGTGATGGATCAGGACGATCTCTTCCTGGACAAGGCCCTGGAGGGGTTCGCGCTGTTCGCCTTCAACAAGGGCGAGGTCTGCACCTGCCCGTCACGCGCGCTGGTGCATGAATCGATCTTCGATAGGTTCATGGAAAGGGCGCTCGGCCGCGTCGCGGCCATCCGTCAGGGCGACCCGCTGGATCCGGCCACTCAGGTCGGCGCGCAGGCCTCCGAGGACCAGCTGCGCAAGATCCTCGGCTATGTCGAGATCGGCAAGGCCGAGGGCGCCGAATGCCTGATCGGCGGAGACCGAGCGCTTCCGGGCGGGGAGCTGGACCAGGGCTATTTCGTCCAACCCACAGTGTTCGTCGGCGAGAACCGCATGCGGATCTTCCAGGAAGAGATTTTCGGCCCGGTGCTCTCGGTGACGCGGTTCAGCACTGTCGAGGAAGCAATCGAGATCGCCAATGACACGCCCTACGGCCTTGGCGGCGGCGTCTGGTCGCGCAACGGCAACAACGCCTACCGCGTCGGCCGCGCTCTGCAGGCCGGACGGGTTTGGACGAACTGCTATCACGTCTACCCGGCCCACGCCGCGTTCGGCGGCTACAAGGCCTCGGGCTTCGGCCGCGAGAACCACAAGATGATGCTGGATCACTACCAGCAAACCAAGAACCTCCTGGTCTCCTACGACGAGGCCCCCCAGGGTCTGTTCTGAAGGGCCGCGTAGGACGCCCCTTGGAAAAGCGGTTCATGACTCGCCATCCGGGAGGAGGATGATGCCGACAAGCCAAGAGACCCTTGTCCACATCGCGGCGCCGGCGAGCGCCGTCTTCGCCCGGCTCGACGATCAGACTCGGCTAGGCGCGCACATGGAACGGCCCTCCGCCATGATGGGCGGCGGCCGCATGACCTTTGAATTCGATGAGGGGCGCGGTCAGGCCATAGGCTCCCACGTCAAGATGGGCGGCTCGGCGTTCGGAATCTCGCTCTACGTGGACGAAGTCGTAACCGAGCGCGAGCCGCCGCGCCGCAAGGCCTGGCAAACGGTCGGCCACCCACGCCTGCTCGTGGTCGGCGCCTACCGGATGGGCTTCGACATCACGCCGGCGGCCGATGGCTCGAACCTGCGCGTCTGGATCGCCTATGACCTTCCGCCAAGCCTGCTCGGCCGCTGGCTGGGCCCGTTCCTGGCGCCATCTTACGCCAGGTGGTGCGTGGGCCGGATGGCGCGCGACGCGGCGACCTATTTTGCACAGCAGGACCGTTAGGCGCTGCTCGGCCGTATCGCCGGTGGTCAGCGGGCAGGTTTTGCGTAAGCTCGCGCGGCCCGGGGCGAGGTACGATCTCAGACCCGCCCGCGCGGTCGCTACATGGACGTCCCTGTGCTTGGGGGGCGTCCCATGCCGGCGGCGAAGGCGATCCTCAGCGCGTCGGAAAGGCTGTGGACCCCCAGCTTCGCCATCAGGCTCGCGCGGTGAACCTCCACGGTGCGCGAAGACACGCCCAGATCATAGGCGATGGTCTTGTTGGGGTAGCCTCGGGCCAAACCCTCCAGGACCTCCTGTTCGCGCGGGCTAAGCGCTGCGACGCGCACCAGCGCTTGGGCTTCTTCCATCGCCCGAACGTCGGCGTTGTCGAGCCGGGCGAACGCCCGCGCGATAGCGTCGAGCACGGCCTCCTTCTCGAACGGCTTCTCGAGGAAGTCGATGGCGCCGGCCTTCATCGCCTGCACGGCGACCGAGACGTCTCCGTGTCCGGTGAACACCACGACAGGCATATTGACCCCGCGAGCGGCCATCTGGGCCTGCACCTGAAGCCCGTCCAAGTCAGGCATCCGCACATCGAGAAGCACGCATCCGGCCTCGACGTTCCGGGCGACCTTCAGGAACTCGACGCCGGACGCGTAGCTATGGACGAGATAGCCTGAAGACCGCAGCAGGAACCCTGCGGACTTTCTTATGGCCTCCTCGTCATCGACGAGATGGACGATCCGCTTATCTCTCATTTCTCTTCGTCCGCCCGAGCATAAATGAGTGTGAATCGGAAGGCCGCGCCGCCGCACGGCAACGCATCGGCCCAGAGGCGTCCGCCATCGCCTCGACGGCGTTGCGCATGAGGTTCACGAGGACTTGCTGGATCTGCGCGATCGACGAGGGGGCGTAGCCGCTTTATCGATGTTCTGTCGGCGCTGTGCAGGCTCGGAACACCCCGTCGCCAGGAAGCCGCCGCCTGCTGGCGCGCCACAGCTCGGAGTGTCTCGTGGTGTGAGCACCGGCCATGCATCAAGAGGTCTCTTAGAGAAGCGCTACAAGGGATACGCGCCCGGTTGGGCCTATCCCTCATGCGATCCGCCTAAGACGATCTCGAAGCGCCCTGATGCGGTTTGGCCCCAAGGACGGAGCCGAGCACGAGGTGACCGCCGAGCCCGCAAGTGTCCGCGCTTTGCCGGCCGTATCCATTGTGCGGCGGCTTTTAGAGGGCCGCTGGCGGAGCCAACGTGCCCAGCCAGGCGACGAGTGCGAGCACCATGAATCCGGCGGCGGATTCGAAAGCGACGCTGCGCTTGAGGGCGGCGAGCGCCGAGGCCGCCCCGTCGCCCGTCATGTCTCGTTCCAGCCGGGGCGTCAGCCTGAAACGGTTGAGCGCGGCCAGGCTGAGCATCACGCCAAAGACCACCAGCTTGGCGAGCAGCGCCGCGCCCCAAGCTGTCGAGGCCGCCAAGGCGATCTGGCTTGGCCCGACGAGGAACCAGATATTGACCAGGCCGGTCAGCACCAAGGCCGCGACAACCAGTGAACCGACGCCGGAAAACCCCTCGAGAGCCTGGTGGAGTTCGCGCAACGCCGCGTCACTCTTGGTCCGCGCGCCAACGACCAGGGCCGCCAAGCTCGCCAGGGCGCCCAGCCAGACACCGGCGGCCAGCAGGTGGACGATGTCGGCGATCAGCTTGAACACACCGCTCAGGCCTGCGCCGTCGGCGCCATGGCCGCTCCAGGCGAAGCTGCCCAGGGCGACGGCGCCCAAGGCGGATGCGGCGGCCCACAGGGGGCGTGAGGGGCGAGCGCTCAAGGCGCCCAGCACGGCCGCCAGGCCAACGGTCAGGCGGACGAGCACCGACAGGCCAAATTGCGTGCCGGTCGCGACCATCGCCAGGGTTTCGCGATCAAGGGCGTCGGCCGCGCTTCCGGCCATCGTCGCGGTCTGGGCCAAGAGCGCCAGGACCGATCCGACCACCACGGCCACGCCGCCGGCCAGGGCCAGGCGTCGCGGCCAGGTCATCGTGACCCCGCCGCTGGCCAAGCCATAGAGACAAAACAGCGGCGATCCGAACAGGACCGCCGCGCCAGCGTACTGGACCAGGCGCGCGAGAACGACGGCCAGCTCGATCATCGCTCTAGCGCACCGTGAAGGTGTAGACGCCGTTCATGCGGTGGGCGTCGGCGGTGACGGCGTGCCAGGTGACCTTGTAGGCGCCGGGCGCGAGCGGCGTGGCCAGCGCACCCTGCAGACCCTTGCCGTCGGCGGCGACGGTTGTCTTGATCGCGACCGCCGCGCCGGCGGCATTGGCGATCTCGAAGCCGGAGAACTTCGGCTCCAGCTTTTCGCTGAACTTCAGGTTCAGCGCCTTGGGCGCGGCGACCGTGGCGTTGGGCGCCGGATTGGCGGTCACCAACTTGGCGTGGGCGAGCGCCTGAGAGGCGCCCAGGAGCATGGCGCCGGCGGCGATGGTCGCCAGGAAGGTCGAGGTGGTCTTGGTGGTCATTGCATATCTCCTGGAGACGACGCCCTGGTCGCCCGATGAGGATACGCGCCGGCGCGCGCCAACCCCTCGCGGCAGGACCCGGGAACAGTGCATTATTTTGGTCTGGCGGCGCGCGACGACCAATGGATGTGGATGATCTTCCATCCCGCGGGGCCGTTGCGCAGCACCGCGGATTCCGCCGACAGCCTGTCCACCGGCTTGCCGTCGTAGACGCCGGACATGCGGGTTTCGGTCACGATGTACGCCAGGTCGCCGATCGCGTCGCCGGTGCTCGACAGCGGCGTGCCGGGCACGGCGTGGGTGAAGGCGGCGTCGGCCGCCAGGTGGTGGCTGGCATATTCGACCCGCGAACGCTCCGCGCCGCCTTCCTCGACGATGAGGACCTCGGGCGCCAGATAGTCCAAGGCCTTTTGCGTCTCACCCGCGGCCAGGGCCGCATGGAACCCTTCCACCGCCTGCTGCGCGGCGCGCGCCGATGGCGACACCCGACCTGCCGGGGCGGGTGTCCTGGCCGGTTCGTGAGCCTGGGCGGCGCTGGCCGCGACCAGCGCGGCCGCCGCCAGAAGCGCTATCGAACGTGTCATTCAAATCTCCAATCGACGGGCGCTGACGCTGTCCTAGAACCAGGCGCGAAGGCCCAGCACCACGCGGGCGTCTTCGACATCCTCGCCGGCGGTTCGCGCGTAGTCCGCGCTCTTGCCGAACTTGCGGTCGTAGGTGACGCCGACATAGGGCGCGAACTCGCGGCGGACCTCGTAGCGAAGGCGCAGGCCAAGCTCGATGTCCGACAGGCCGGAACCGACGCCGGTCGCCGGATCGTTCGAGGCCGCCAGATTGAGTTCGGCGCGGGGCTGCAGGATCAGGCGCTGGGTCAGCCGCTGGTCGTAGTAGCCCTCGAAACGCGCCGACAGGTCGCCCTTGTTCGAGAGGAAGGCCGCGCCGCTGACCTCGAACCAATAGGGCGCGAGGCCCTCGAAACCGACGGTCGCATAGGTCCGCGACGGCTTGGGCTCGAAGTCGTGGCGCACGCCGGCCTGGAGATTGAAGAAGGGGCTAACGCCGCGAGAATAGAGCGCCTGCAGTTCGGCGCGGTTCAGTCCCTCGCCACTGACGCCTTCGCCTTCGGACTTGAGCGTCAGGCGGTCGGTGTCGCCGCCAAACCAGGCCTCGCCCTCCCAGCGATAGTTGTCCTTGCCCGATCGCGGCGCCCATTCGGCGAAATTGGCCATCACCAACGAGGCGACGCCGCCGTTGTGTTCCTTGCGCAGCTGCGCGCGGGCCTTGGCCATGCGCGTCGGGTCGAAAGCCTTGTCGGCGGCATGGTCGGTCGGCGCGGGCGGTGGCGGCGTGTTGGGAATGTCGGCCATGTCGGCCATCGCGCCCGTGGCTTGGCCCTGACCCATCTCGGGCATCGCCATAGACCCCAGGTCATGGCCCGCGTGCGGATCAGCTGGCGTCTCAGCAGCGGGCGGCGTCGTCATGGCGCCCATGTCGTGGCCCGCGTGGGGATCGGCCGCGGGCATGGGCGTCGACCCCATGTCGTGGTCGGCATGCGGGTCGACGGGTTTGACCGCGGGCTTGGCCGAAGGGGCGGACGTCTGCATGCCCAGCGTCATCGAATGGTCCATGGTCTGAGCCAGCGCGGGCGCGCCCAGCACCAGCGGCAGGAGGCCGATCAAGGCGACGGTCTTCATGCTGCGGCTCCTTCGAGGGGCCGCACGCTGAACACTTGGAACATGCCCGCGTGCATGTGGTAGAACATGTGGCAGTGGAAGGCCCAATCGCCCGGGGCGGCCGTGAAGTCCCACGACACCTTGCCGCCGGGCAGCACGATGACCGTGTGTTTTCGCGGGCCATAGCCGACCGGCGCATGGGTCAGCTCGAAGAAGTGGCCGTGCAGGTGGATGGGGTGGGCCATCATCGTGTCGTTGACCAGCGTGACCCGCACCCGCTCGTTCTTCTCGAAGGTGTAGGGCTTGGTGGTCTCGCTGAACTTCCGCCCGTCGAACCCCCACATGAAGCGCTCCATGTTGCCGGTCAGGCGGATCTCCAGCGCCCGCGTCGGCGCGCGCGTGTCGGGATTCCGCGTCAGGGCGACGAGGTCCTTGTAGACCAGCACCCGATGGCCGACGCTTTCCAGGCCCTGTCCGGGCTCGCCGGTGCGATCCATCGGCATCGGCGCGATCGTCTGGACCCCGGGGCCTAGCTTGATCTGGGGCGCGTTGGCCCCGTCGCGCATCGACATCTTCATGCCGCCCATGTCGCCCATGAGGTCCGAGCCCCGGGGCTTGGGCGCGGCCATACCGGGCGGCGGGCTCGTGGCCGCCATGTCGTGACCCATGGCGGCATGGTCCATCCCCGGCATCGCGCCGGAGCTGCCCATGTCGTGACCCATGTCCATGCCGCCCATGTCCATGCCCATATCCTTCATGGTGGCCAGCGGCCGCTCACGCAGGGGCGGGACCGGCGCGGTCATCCCGGCGCGCGGGGCCAGGGTGGCGCGCGCCATGCCTGAGCGGTCGACGGCCTCGGCCACCAGGGTGAAGGCCTTATCCTCGGCCGGCTGAACGATGACGTCGTAGGTTTCGGCGTTGCCGATCTGGAATTCGTCGACCTCGACGGGCCTGACGGTCTGGCCGTCGGCGGCGACCACCGTCAGCTTGAGGCCGGGGATACGGACATTGAACATCATCTGGGCGGCGGTGTTGATGAACCGCAGGCGCACCCGCTCGCCAGGGGTGAACAGGCCGGTCCAGTTGTCGGTCGGGCCATGGCCATTGACCAGGAACGTCATGACCGCGCCGGTGACATCGGAAATGTCGGTGGGGTCCATGCGCATCTTGCCCCACTCCATCCGTTCCTGGAGCGTCTGGTCCTTGCCCGCCATCAGGCTGGCCAGGGTCTGCTTCTGGTAGTTGAAGACGCCGGCCTGCTGCTTCATGCGCTTGAAGATCAGGTGGGGGTGCACGGAGCTGAAATCGGAGAGCACGATCACATGCTCCCGGTCAAAGCGGATGGGATCAGGCTCGGCCGGCTCGATGACGAGGGGGCCATAGTGGCCTTCGGCTTCCTGCAAGCCCGAATGGCTGTGATACCAATAGGTGCCCGACTGCTTGACCGGAAACTCGTAGACGAAGGTCTCGCCGGCTGGGATACCGGGGAAGCTGACGCCCGGAACGCCGTCCATCTGAAAGGGCACGAGAAGCCCGTGCCAGTGGATGGAGGTTTCCTCCGCCAGGGTGTTGGTCACCGAGAGCCGGACGGTCTGGCCTTCCTTGAGCCGGATCAGCGGCCCGGGCACGGTGCCATTGATGGTCACCGCATGGCTCATCTTGCCATCGATCATCACCTCGGTGTGGCCGATGGTCAGCTTGATGTCCTGGCCCGAGACCGTGGGCAGGGTGGACATCAGGCCCGGCGTGGCGCTTTGCGCCCAAACTGGAAAGAGGCTGGCGGCCGCCAGGCCCCCGCCGACGACGGCGGCGCCCCGCAGGAGCTGCCGACGGTCATACTGCTTCATCATTCACGGTCCTGCGCGCCTGGTGATCAGGATGCGGCGTGGGCATCCTCGTCCTGGTCAGTACGTTCCGCAACGATCGCACCCCTCGTCGGGTCCGCCGGTTTTTTCATCCCGATGCGCGACGCGCCGTGCGCGCCCAGGACCGGAGGCATCCGATGCCGGCGTTTCAGGGCGTCGCCACCGAACCGCGGACCAGCCAAGAGGCCCAGAATCCGGCCCGGCCGCGAGCATCGCAACGCCTACGGCCTTCCACGGTTTGCCGATCGGGTTGTCGCCAAAACGAAGCAACGGCGAACATTTCCATCATTGGCAGGTTTACGGTGGTGTATAGCGATAGTTAAATCGCACCTATTGCCCAAGATGTGGCCTTAGAAACCTTCCAGTGATGGTAATGTTGAGTATTATGATGGGGTAATATTTTGAATTTAGGGGAGGGTGATTCCTCACAGTTTCTGCGCAGATGCGTTTGTGATGTGCATATTCTGACATTTTTTAAAATAGACACAAATTCATGTCGATTTTTCGGATTTAAAGCATGAAATTGCCGTTTTCAGCGAAAAATCCTGGATAATGGGGATTATGTGACGATGTTTTTGGATAAATATCCTCCAAAAGTGGCCGTCAAATGTATATACATAGATTGACTTGATCTCGGCCAACCCCGGAACCTCGCCTGACGTGAGCGCCAACGAGACGGCGCGCGGGGCCATGAGGTGAGGGGATCGCCATGAAACTGATCGACAAACGAACTCTGCTGGCGGGCGTCGCCGCCATGGCGACGCTGGCTGGCGCCGGACAGGCTTTTGCGCAGACGGCCGATCCATCGACCGTCGAAGAGCTGATCGTAACGGGGAGCCGGATCAAGCGCGCCGACATTGCCGGTGTCGGCCCGGCGACGGTGATTTCGCAAGATCAGATCGAGCGGACGGGCGTGACCAACGTGGAGACGTTGTTGCAACGGCTGCCGGCCTCGGCCGGCGCCGCCGGCAACCAGACCAACGCCTATTGGACCGGCAATGGCTACGGCACCGCCCAGGTGAACCTGCGCGGTCTCGGCATCAACCGAACCCTGACCCTGATCAACGGCCGCCGGGTGGTCAACGGCGGCACCGGCGCCAACAGCGCGCCTGACCTCAACATGATCCCGACAGCGATCATCGGCCGGATCGATGTCCTCAAGGACGGCGCCTCGGCGATCTACGGCGCCGACGCCGTCGCGGGCGTCGTCAACATCATCACCCAGAACAATTTCGAGGGGCTGAAGCTCTCGGGCAAATATGGCGTCACCGACGAGGGCGACGGCCAGGAATACGCCGTCGACGTCCTGTGGGGCCTGCACAACGAGCGCGGCGGCGTCACCGCGGGGCTGACCTACCAGAAGACCGAGGCGGTGAATCTGGCCAGCCGCGCGCCCTGCGGCCTGGGCGAGTCCGGCGGACAGCTCGTCTGTGTTTCAAGCGCCTCGACGATCGGCGGCCGGGCCGTGCTGCCCGGCGGCCAGCAGATCAATTTCAACCAAACACCCGGCGGCAATGGCAACTTCTACGAGCCCTACAGCGCCGCCAAGCATAACTTCAACTCCAACCCCTTCCTCAATGCGGTCAGCCCGATCGAGCGGATCAGCACCGCCTTCCTGGCCGACTACAAGCTGACCGATTCCGTCACCGTGTTTGGCGAGCTCTTCTTCACGCACCGCGAGAGCCATCAGATCGCCACGCCAGGCACATTGCGCAACCTCGCCATCTCGGCCAGCAATCCGACCAACCCGACGGGCCAGGACATCACGCTCCTGCAACGCCGCCTGGCCGAACCGGGGCCGCGGGTTTTCTCACAGGAAACCGACACCTATCGGTTCGTGGGCGGGGCCCGCGGCGCGCTGAAAGGCGACTGGACCTGGGAAGCGGCGGCCAACTGGGGACGCAACACCGGGGTCGATGCGATGAGCAACATCGCCAACCTCGAGCGCGTGCGCAACTCGGTCAACACCAGCGTCTGCAGCACCACGCCCGGCGCGGCGATCCCCTGTATCGACTATCTCGGCGCCGGCGATGTGACGCCTGCGGCCCTGAAGTACATCCTGTTCAATTCCCGCGACACCGGCGGCAACGCGCAAAAGAGCGTCACGGCCGATGTCACCGGCACGCTTTTCAATCTGCCGGCCGGCCGGCTGGCGGTCGCCGCGGGCGTCGTCTATCGCCAGGAAAAGGGTTGGCGTGATCCGGACGCCTTGACGGTGCTGGGCATCGCCAACACCAATCAGCAGGATCCCATCTCCGGTTCGGTGACCGCCAAGGAAGCCTACCTCGAACTGTCCGCGCCGCTGCTCGCCGACCTGCCGATGGTCGAGCGCCTGGAGCTGGACACCGCTGTTCGCTACTCCGACTACGACCTGTTCGGTTCCAACGAGACCTACAAGGTCGGCTTGAACTGGGCGATGGTTCCAAGCCTGAGGCTGCGCGCCACCTACGGGACGGGCTTTCGTATCCCCAGTGTGCCCGAACTGTTCGGCGGGGTGGCCGAGGGCAACCTGACGACCACCGATCCGTGCAGCCGCTACGCCAGCAGCGGCAACGCCACCCTAATCGCCAACTGCCAGGCCACCGGCGTGCCGGCCAACTACGTCCAACTGGGCAACACGGTGCTGACCACCGTCGGCGGCAACCAGAACCTGAGCCCTGAAACCGCCAAGACCCTGACCCTGGGCGCGGTGCTGCAGCCGCCGATCGTGCCGGGCCTGTCGGTGACCGTCGACTACTTCGATATCGAGATCAAGGACGCTATTCGCTCGATCCCGGGTTCGACCAAGCTGGCGGTCTGCTACGCGACCCCCAACCTGGCCCATCCGTTCTGCGGCGCGTCCAACTTCACGCGCAGCCCCCTGACCGGGGAGATCACCTATCTGTCCGCCCAGCCGACCAATGCGGGCCTGGAGAAGATGAAGGGCGTCGATATCGGCGTCCGCTACGAGTTCGACCTGCGCGGCCTGCGCGCCAGCCTCGACTGGAACACGACCTATCTGGACAGCTATGTCGTGACCCCGTTCCAGGGCGCCGATCCCATCGTGTTCGACGGTCATATCGGCGGCGGCAACGGCGGCTATCCGCACTGGCGCTCGAACGGCGGCGTCTCGCTGCAGGCCGAGCGCTGGACCGGAACCTATTCGGTGCAGTGGATAGGCAAGGCCACCGACTTCAACGCCGCGCCCACGGCGATCGGCTACAGGACGCCCAACGTCTTCTACCACAACGCCCAGTTCGCCTACCGCCTCGGAGAGCAAGCCGACATCGCCTTTGGCGTCGACAACCTCTTCGACAAGAAGGCGCCGTTCATCCAGAGTTGGACCGACGGCAACACCGACACCATGACCTACGACCTGCTCGGTCGGCGCGGCTATGTGCGGCTGAGCTACAAGTTCAACTAACCCGTCTCCCGCCAGGCCGCCTCGCGGGTCGGCCTGGCGCCCCTCGATCAGGTGAAGACTATGCGTTGGCCGGCCCTCGCCCGGAACACCCACAAATGGCTCGGTCTCGTCGTCGGCATGCAGGCGGTCCTTTGGACCTTCAGCGGCCTGTACATGACCGCCGTCCATCTCGACATCATCCACGGCGATCACCTGGTGCGCCATGCGCCTTCGCCGCCGCTCGATCTTGCCGACCTCGTCGAACCCGGCGCGGTGATGACGGCCGCGCCCAGCCAGGCCGTGCGACTGGAGACCCAGCTGGGCCGGCCGGTCTATGTCGTGACGGGCGGGCCGGAGCGCGCTTTGTTCGACGCCCGCACCGGCGACGAGCTGTCGCCGCTGGGCCAGGCCGCCGCGGAGGCCCGCGCCAAGGCGCTTTATGCCGGCGCCGAAGCGGTCAAGACCGTCGAGCATCTCAGCAAGGCTCCGCCCGAAATCCGCGGTCGTCCGGCGCCGCTCTGGCGCGTCGAGTTCCAGGGCTGGTGGCGGCCGACCCTCTACATCTCGGCCCAGACCGGCGAGCTGGTCGCCAAGCGCCACGATCTGTGGCGCATCTTCGACTTCGTGTGGATGTTCCACATCATGGACTACCAGGAGCGCGAGAACGTCAACAACACCCTGTTGCGCGTCGCCACCTGGACCGCCGTGGCCAGCAGCGCCAGCGGCGCCTGGCTCTTGATCTTCAGCTTCCGCCGTCGCCGGCGGGCCCGCAAAGCCGCCGCGTGAGACCGTCATGTTGCTGATCCGCACCCTGCACAAATGGTTTGGCCTGATCCTGGGCCTGCAGTTCCTGCTGTGGACGGTGAGCGGGGCGATGATGGCCTTGCTCGACCACCACAAGGTCTCGGGCGAGCACACCGTGCGCGCACCCGCTCCCCTGGCGGCGCCGACCCGGCTCGTGCCGATCGGCGAGCTGGCCACGGTGATCGGAGCGCCGATCCAGGGCGTCACGCTCCGACCGCTGAACGACCGCTACGTCTACGAGGTGAAAACGGCCGCCGGGACTTCGATGTTGGACGCCGCCAGCGGCGAGCCCGTGGTGGTCGACGCCGCCGCCGCTCGCGGCCTGGCCGCCGCCGCCTATGTCGGCGAGGGCAGGATCACCGCCATCGAGTCCGTGACCAAGCACGGCCTGGAGACCCGGGGCCTGGTCCTGCCCCTGTGGAAGGTCAGCTTCAACGACGCGGACAACACCACGCTCTATGTCGCGGCCGCCACCGGCGACGTGGTCGAGCGGCGGACCGACAGCTGGCGATTGTGGGACGTGTTCTGGATGCTGCACATCATGGACTATTCGAGCCGCGCCAGCTTCAACCATCCACTGATCATCACGGTGGCGACGGGCGTCGCGTGGCTGGCCCTCAGCGGAGTCATCCTGCTGCTTCGCAGTTTCCGTCGATCGGACTTCGCTTGGGCTCTGGACGGACTGGAGCGCTTGCGCTCACGCTAGCGCGCGGCGTCCCGCGCCACACCTGTCCCTTGCGTCGATGAGATCATCTTGGCCATGGCCCGCGACACGACCGCGACGCTGCACAAGCGGATCCGAGCCGATATTGGCGAGCGGATCCGATCCGGCGCCTGGCCGCCGGGCCATCGGATCCCGTCCGAGCTCGACCTGATGGCGCAGTACGGCTGCTCGCGGATGACCGTGAACAAGGCGCTATCGCCGCTGGCCGAACGGGGCCTGATCGCTCGGCAGCGCGGGGCCGGATCCTTTGTCTGCCACCCCAGGGTCCACTCCGTCGTTCTGGATATCCCCGACATCCAGAACGAGATCACCGGACGCGGCGCGGCCTATCGCTACGAACTTCTGTCGCGCCAGTTGCGACGCCCCGATCGCGTCGAGATGACCAAGCTCGACTTAGCCGCCTCTGGCAGGGTCCTGGCCCTGACGTGCCTGCATCGCTCTAACGAGCGTCCGTTCGCGCTTGAGGAACGGGTGATCAATCTGACGGCCGTGCCGACCGCCGCGGACGCGGATTTCTCAGGCGCGCCGCCGGGCGCCTGGCTGCTCGGGACGGTCGCCTGGACCGAGGCCGAGCATCGCATCAGCGCCGTCAACGTCTCGCGCTCCACGGCCGCCTTGCTTGGCATCCACGCCAGCGCGGCTTGCTTGGCGCTGGAACGGCGCACGTGGCGAGGCAATGACCAGATCACCTATGTTCGGCTGTTATTTCCAGGTGAGGTCTATGACCTGATGGCGCGGTTTTCGCCGGGAGCCGCCCACGGATAGCCTGCCCGGGCTTCGTCGTGAGCTTGTTTGTGCGATGGAATTAGAGAGCCGACCTTAACGATAGAAGGACGCATCGAACATCGGCCGCGCTCCTAGAACCTTGGCCGTTTCCTGCCCTTATCGCGCCGTGGCGTACGAACGAGGAGGATATCGTAGAAGTAGTTCTCACGCATGCCCAACAGGGGGCGCCAATTCCCGAACAAAACCCGACGCCGCTAGAGCCGCCGATTCCACGCCATTCGTGGGCGCCAAGGTCCTGAGCAGTTCGACCTTTGATCCGCGGAGCCGCGCCTCGGAAGGCGACAGCAGCTCTCCCGGGGCGCCTCCGAGAACCGTCGCAGCAGGTCGGGCGTCAGGGATGGCGTGATCTCGCCGATCGCGGCGGTGCGCTCGGCTTCGCCTTCCGCGCATCGCGATGCGACTTCAGTTCCAGACCCTTTGTTTGAGCGATCGATCCGTGGGGCGAGGCCGCAGGCCTCCGTGACGCCGCCTATGCCAGCAGGCGGTAAGGCGCGCGGTAGCGGGGCGTGATTAGGGCGTTGGCTTCGGCGTCGTCCTTGAACTGGCCCGCCGTGGCGTCCCAGTGGACCTTGCGGCCCGTGCGCCAGGCGACATTGCCCATCTGACAGACGGTGGCGGTGTTGGCCGCCGATTCGATGGGGCAAGCCGGCGTGCGGCCGCGGTCCTTCACGCAGGCGATGAAATCCGCCGTGTGCCGATCAAGCCCGTTGTCCGAGGCCTTGGTGACGGGAATTTCCGGGGTCAGGGCCTTGCCGTCGCGCATCTCCGGCGAGACCCACCACTTGCCGCGGTCCACCACCAGCGTGCCGGTCTCGCCCACGAAGGCCACGCCATGGTCATGGCCGCCGTAGGGGCCGCGACTGATGCCGACCGCATGTTCCCATTCCACCGAATAGTCGCCGAAGTCGAAGATGGCGGTCTGGGTGTCCGGAGTCTCCATGGCCGAACCTGGATAACCGTACGCGCCGCCCAGCGCGCTGACGGAACTGGGCGCCTGGGCCTTCATGCCCAGGAGGGCGATGTCCATCAGGTGGACGCCCCAGTCGGTCATCAGGCCGCCCGCGTAATCCCAATACCAGCGCCAGCTGAAGTGGAAGCGGTTGGGATTGAAGGCGTGCTGCGGCGCCGGGCCGAGCCAGCGGTCATAGTCGACGCCCTCGGGCGGCGCCTGGTCCGGCTGAGGCTCAACGCGCTTCATCCAGCCCATATAGGCCCAAGCCTTGACCTTCCGGACCCGACCGATGCCGCCGGCATGCACGTGGGCGATCGCGTCGGCCCAGTGCTGGTTGCTGCGCTGCCACTGGCCAACTTGGACAACACGATTGTGGCGCGCCTTGGCGGCGACCATCGCGCGGCACTCGGCGATGGAATTGCCGAGCGGCTTTTCGCAGTAGGCGTCCTTGCCCGCCGACATGGCGTCGATGAGCTGGAGCGCGTGCCAGTGATCGGGCGTGGCGATGATCACCGCATCCACCGACCTGTCGTCCAACATACGGCGATAGTCGTCGTAAAGCCGTGGCGCGCGGCCGGAGGCCTTCTGCAACTCGGCGCCGCGGTCGGCCAGGACCCTGGCGTCCACGTCGCAGAGGGCGACGGGCGTGACGTCGGCTCCCTTGACCATCGCGGTGAGATTCGACCAGCCCATGCCCTTGCAGCCGATCACGCCCACCTGAACCTTGTCGTTGGGGGACACGCGGCGGCGCTGGCCGAAGGCCTCGCTGAGGGGAGTCACGGTAGCGGCCGACGCGGCGAGGCCGCCGACGAGGAGGGCGCGGCGATCGAAGCTGGCGGTCATCCTGGTCTCCCTAGATTGTCGTTCCGATACTGGTAGCGTTAAAATGTTTCCTCGCAAGGACACGCCGATCTCACGGTCCGCTTCCTGGAGCGATCCGAGAGTCCGGAAATGGCGCTGGGCCGTCGCGGAAGCCGACGTCGCCTATTGCTGCGGAAGGGCGCGTGCTGCTTTACGCCGGGTGATGCGCACGACAGGGCATAGTCCGAGAGTTCCAAGCGCCGCCTGACACGCGTCTCTCCCTGTACTTGTCAGACAAGTCGCACAAATGGAGCTCATTCCTTGTTGAGCGAAGGTGGTCCAGGAGGGGCGGGTGTCCAGGGCAATCTTTTCAAAGGACCGTCTTGCCAAATGTTGAGCGGTCGATGGGTGTGACAAAATTCCCACCGTTTTTCACAATCGGTACCGCTACCATTAGCGATTGAAGGGGTATTTTGCCTGTAGTGCCGGCCTCATTGTTCGCTAGGGCGCGGAAAAATAACGGCGTTTCGGATCTGAGCATTGGTCAGGCCAATAGGGGGTTGGCCTGGCCATGCACCCCTCGAGGTTTATTGACTACGACCTGAGCCTGGCCAAAGGTCTGACGTCGTCGGCGTAGCCGTCGGCGCTAGAAGCAAAAAGTCCGGCCGCGCCTCGGCGGCGGCCGCGTAGGAGGGGAAAATCATATGCGAACGCTCGCCATTGGTGCGCGCCTGGGGCGCGCGGCGCTTCTCGGCGCGACCATGCTTTCCGGATTTGTCGCGGTCCAGGCGCAGGCGCAGACCGCGCCCGCGGCCCAGGCGCCCAATAACGATGCCGTCGAGGAAATCGTCGTCACCGGCTATCGTCGCAGCCTGGCGCAATCGACCGTCGCCAAGCGCGAGACGACCGGCTTCGCCGACGCTATCTTCGCCGAGGACATCGGCAAGTTTCCCGACTCCAACATCGCCGAGTCGTTCAACCGCATTCCCGGCATCACCATCACCCGCGACATCACGGGCGAAGGCACCAACGTCGCCATCCGCGGCCTGGGTTCGAACTTCACCAACGTGACGCTGAACGGCGCTTCGATCGCCGTGGCCTCGTCGGGCGCCACCGACGCGCAGGGCACCGACCGCTCGGTCGACCTCAGCTTCTTCCCGACCGACCTGTTCACCAAGCTGACGGTCAACAAGAGCTATTCGGCCAGCCTGCTGGAAGGCGGCGCGGCCGGCAATATCGACATGCGCTCGGCGCGTCCGTTCGACCGCCCCGGCCAGCACTTGACCATGAATGTCCAGGGCGTGAAGCCGGACGGCGCCGACTGGGGCGGCAAGGGTTCGCTGATCGGCAGCAAGACCTGGGACAATTTCGGCGTCCTGTTCGGGATTTCCGGCCAGCGGCTCAAGACCGATACGCGCGGCTACGAGACGATCGGCTTCACCAACCCGAACCTGTCGGCGGCCCAGTGCGGGGCGACGACGGGCTGTAACCCCACGGGCGGCGGCAACTGGACGATCCCGGGCACAGTGCCGGCGGGCGCGGGCGGCGGCCTGGTGGCCGGCCAGACCATCGATCAGGCCTTCCTGCTGGCGCACAATCCCGGCGCCTCGATCCAGCAGATCGACAACGGCCTCTTGCCGCGCCTGGGCCGGCCCTCGGCCGAATATGGCCGTCGAGATCGCTTCAACGCCGTGGCCAGCCTGGAATGGAAGCCGACCGACGACCTGAACTTCTATGTCGACGGCATGTACGGCTACAAGAAGAACGACCTGCTGCGCGAGGACATGGCGTGGATCGTGCGCAACGGCGCGGCCATTCCGCTCAACACTAAGTACGACAAGACCGACTGCTCGGCCGGCTGCACGGTCACCCAGGGCACCTACGCCAACTCGCAGTTCTTCCTGGAATTCCGTCCCTATCTCGAAAAGACCGAGCTGTGGGGGATCAATCCGGGCGGCGAGTGGCGCATCACCGACAAGTTGAAGGTCGAGGCCCAGGCCAACTACACCAAGAGCACCTTCCACCGCGAAAGCCCAACCTTCGGACCGGTGACCGCGCTCGGCGCCGGCACGACCGTTGACTACACCTACAACCCGACCGGCATCCCGACCATCAAGAGCAGCATTGACCTGAACAATCCCGCCAACTTCGTCTGGACCGGCGGCCGGTTGAACATGCAGGACGAGAAGCGCTGGTATGAGACCAAGGGCGCCCGCGCCGTCGTCACCTGGGGCGACGAGGCGCTGAACCTGAAGTTCGGCGGCAACTACGACGACATCTCGCGCACCATCCGCGGCTACGACAACACCCAGCCGTGGCAGAACGCGACCTGCGGCGACAATCCGAGCATCAACCTGCCGTCGCCCAACGGCCAGCCGCCCTGCCAGGGTCTGAACCAGCCGGGCGCCGCGCCCGCGGGTTATCCGACCTATCCGGGGTATGGCACGGGCTACACGGCCGGTCAGACCGGGACGCTCACCTACGGCGGCTCGCTGATCCCGACCGCCAACCTGGCCAGCTACCTGAAGCCCGGTCCGGCCGGCTTCGTCACCGTCGATTGGGACGCGGTCAAGAAGGCCACCAACTACGACCAGCTCCACGCCAACACGCCGGAGACGGGCGGCTCCAACACCGGCGCCAGCGGCGGCTCCATCAACGAGAAGAACAGCGCGGCCTATACCGAGCTGAACGGCGTCACCCAGGTGATGGACAGCGACCTGCGCTTCAACGTCGGCGTCCGCTATATCCACACCAAGCAGACGATCGGCGGCCGCGTCTCAATCGCGGATCCGCGCAACACGCTGCCGGGCGGCGCACAGCTGCCCGACGGCTCGCGCTACCCGAACCTGGTGAATTTCGTCCACACCGAGAACACCTATTCGAAGTGGCTGCCGGCCGCCAACATCGCCTATGACGTCGGCGAGCACGCCGTCGCCCGCGCGGCGGTGTCGGAGACCATGACCCGTCCGGATCCGGCCGCCCAGCTACCGGGCGTCAGCTTCGGCGCGCCGTCGGCCGACCAGGCCACTATCGGCAACTCGGCCCTGAAGCCGTACTTCTCCAAGAACATCGACCTGGGTTTCGAGTTCTACACCGGCCAGGAAGGCGTGATCGCGGTCAACGCCTTCCGCAAGTCGCTGACCGGCTTCACGACCAACAACGTCGTGACCCAACCGTTCTCGTACCTGGCCCAGTACGGCATCACCTACGACACCCTGAACGACACCCAGAAGACGGCGATCAATTCGCGCGGCGGCCCGACCGCGGCGCAGGTCCAGATCCAGTCGCAGATCAACGTGCCCAACAAGCTGACGATCAACGGCCTGGAATTCCAGTGGGTGCAGCCGCTCGATTTCCTGACCAGCCGGTTCGGTGTCGAGGGGCTGGGCGTCAACGCCAACGCCACCATCGTCGACCAGACCAGCAACGGGCCGGCCATCGCCTACGGTGTGGCCAAGTACACCTACAACCTGACGGGCTATTACGAGCACGACGGCGTCAGCCTGCGCCTGAGCCATGTCTACCGGAAGGGCTCGCAGTCCAGCGGCGCCAACCAGAACGGCGTGACCGCGGCGGCGCTGTTCGCGGACGACTACAAGCAGACCGATTTCTCCTCCAGCTTCGACCTGGAGAAGATCTTCGGCCTTGGCGGCGTGCCGCAGCTGACCTTCAACGTGACCAACATCACCAACGAAAAGCTGCGCTCGCACTTCCAGTACGACAACGCGACCTTCACCTACTACAAGCCTGGCCGCCAGTTCCTGATCGGCATGCGGGCGACCTTCTAAGACGGCGGGCGGACGGCGGCGACGCCGTCCGCCAATGCGTGCGTGTCGCGTGCCCGTCGGTGGCCAAGGTCTGTTTGGGGCGATCCAGATCGCTCAGCTCCATCGCCGCCGAAACTGCGCGAAGCCTAGGTCGACGCTGGTTCTTCAAGCCCGAGAGGCGAAGGTCGCGTCTCTGGAGGTGCGGCAGAGTCCGAGTATGGCGCGACACGGCCCCCAAAAAAATTCGCGAAGCCGGTGAGGTCTTTCGGATTCCGAGGCTCTAGCCTTAGGGTGTTCCCCGTCCGGAGGATTGCATGACGTCCGATCCTCTCAAGGTCCCATCACGGTCGGCGACGCTGGACCTGCTGGCCTACGAGCCCGGTCTGCGACGCTATTTGCGGCGTCGTGCACCGGCAGGGCAGGTCGACGACCTGGTGCAAGAGGTCTTTGCGCGCCTGCTGAGTCTGCGCGACCCGGCGGCCGTGCAGGACCTGGAACGCTACATATTCGTCGTCGCCGGCAGTGTCCTTGCCCGTCAGCACCACCAGCGCGCGCCCTGGCGGACGGTGGACGACATCGAGGCGCTTGCTCCGAGCGACGAGGTGACGCCCGAGCGCTCGCTGATCGGTAAGGAGGGCCTGGAGAACCTGTTCGCGGTGATCGAGGATTTGCCGCCACGCACCCGGCACGTCTTCCTGCTGCACCGTTTCGAGGAAATGACCTATCAGCGCATCGCCCGCGACCTGGGTATTTCGGTCAGCGCGGTCGAGAAGCACATGATGGCGGCCTTGAAGGCCCTGTTCCTGCGCAAGGCGCGCGACCTATGACCGGGCAGCCGCGAGATCGGGCCGTTGAGGTCGCCGACTGGTTCGCACGCCGTCGCGCCGGGCCCCTGCCGCCCGGAGACGAAGCCGCGTTCCGGGCGTGGCTGGACGCTGATCCGGACAACCGCGCGGCGTTCGAGGCGGCCGGCGACCTGTGGAGCGACCTGGAAGGGCTGAGACGCGATCCGCGCCTGATGCGCCTGCGCGAGGAGGCGAGGAACGCGGTCGGTCAGCGTCGCGCGCGACATCTCGTGAGTCTGGTCGCCGCCTGCGCGGCGCTGGTCCTGGGCGGAGCGGTCCTTTGGCAGGCCGGACGTTATTTGCTGGACGCGGTCGCACCAAAGCCGACGGTCTACGCCACCCGGGTGGGCCAGACGATGAGCGTCAGCCTACCTGATGGCAGCCTGGCGGTGCTGGACACCAATTCGGAGTTGCGCGTCTGGTCACCCGGGAAGGAACGGCGTCTGGAGCTGGTCCGGGGAAGGGCGCTGTTCAAGGTCGCCAAGGATCCCGCGCGGCCGTTCATCGTGCGGGCCGGCGACCACAGCGTGACAGCGCTGGGCACCCGCTTCGACGTCGATCTGCGGCCGGCCAGCTTCAAGGTCGTGCTGGCCGAGGGGCGGGTCCGGGTGCGCTCCGACCGGCCGGCGACCGGTCCGGCGACATCGGTGGACATGAACGCGGGCTATCAGCTGGTGGCGGGCGAGGGCGGCTGGAACCTCAGTCGCACCGACACCCGCAGCGCCGAGGGATGGACGTCCGGCAGACTGGTCTTCGACAACGCGCCACTGAGCGCGATCGCCGCCGAACTCAATCGCTACTCCGTCCAGCCGATCGTGGTCGCGCCCGAGGTAGCGGGGCGGCGGATGAGCGCCGTGCTGCCGTCGTCGGATCCGGACGCCTTCATCGCCTCGGCCGAAGCTCTGGGTCTGGCGCGCCGGGCGCCGGGCGCGCGCTATGCCCTGGCGGCGCCGTGAGCGGGCGCCTGAAGTTTTTTCGTCCCGTCGCTGAGGTGTTTCGGCGGAGCCGACTCTAACCCTGAAACGGCAGCCAACATGCCGTGGGGAGGGAACCAAGATGATGCACCTTTCGAGGGGCGGCGTCGCGCCGTGGCTGATGGGCGGCGCCCTGGCGGCGCTCGTCGCGACCGCGGCCCATGCCGAGGCGCGCAGCTATCAGATCAAGTCCCAGGACCTGGCGCGGGCCCTGAAGGAGTTCGGTCTGCAGAGCGGTCGTCCGATCTCGTTCACGGAGGATCGCGTCCGCGGCCGCCGCTCGGTCGAGGTCGTTGGGACCTATGATGACGAAGCGGCGCTGCGCCGCCTGCTGCGGGACGCCGGGCTGACCTTCGTCCGCGCCCAGAACGGCTTCGCCGTGGTCCAGGCCGACGCGCCCGGGATGATCAAGGTGGCGACCCAGGCCGTCGCCCCGGCGGCGTCGCCCGCCCAGGTCCGGGCCGAGGCTGCGGCCGACCCGATTCAGGTGGAGGAGGTCGTGGTCACCGCCCAGCGCCGCGCCGAGACCGTACAGTCCGTGCCGCTGGCGGTGTCGGCCGCGACCGGCGAGTCCCTGGCTAGGCAGGGCGTCAAGAACATCGTCGACCTGTCCAGCCAGGCGCCCAGCCTGCAGATCAGCAATGGCGGCGGCGGCAACGCCCAGGTGTTCATGCGCGGCGTCGGCAGCACCAACACCACCGTGGTCGGCGATCCGGCGGTGGCCGTGCACGTGGACGGGATCTACGTCTCGCGCGCCAACGCGATCAGCGGATTGTTCTACGACCTCGACCGGGTGGAGGTCGTGCGCGGCCCCCAGGGCACGCTCTACGGCCGCAACGCCACGGCCGGGGCCATCAACATCATCACCAACACGCCCAAGCACGTCTATGAAGGCGCGCTGGACGTCGAGGTCGGCAACTACGCCGCCCTGACCACAAGCGGCATGGTCAATGCGCCGCTGGGCGACGCCCTGGCCGTGCGCGCCGCATTCCAGACGACCCGCCACGACGGCTATCTGAAGGCGGTGAACAAGGGGCCCGGGACCGGCGGCAACGACCGCAACGACCAGGATGATTCCTCGGCCCGGCTGTCGGTGCTCTATCAGCCCAACGAGCGGCTGAAGGTCCTGGTGCGCGGGGACTACCTGCATCGCGGCGGCGCCGGGTTCGCCGACGTGGCTTTCCCGCTCGAGGCCGGCGACCCCTACGCGGCCTACGCCAAGGTCAACGTCTCGCAGGACAACACCTTCAAGAATGTCACGATCGAGGCCAACTACGACTTCGACTGGGCGACCCTGACCTATCTGGGCGGCCATCGCGAGATGGACGTCAACACGGTCACCGAGAACCTGGCCTCGGACAACCACCGTCCGACCTTCCAAACGCAGGACAATTGGAGCGAGACCCAGGAACTGCGCCTGGGCGCCGACAGCGGCAAGCTCAAGTGGGTGACCGGGCTCTACACCTTCAAGGAAAAGAGCGCGACCGACACCCGCATCCTGCAGGCGAACGGCAACTATCTGGCATTCCTCCAGCCCTACATCTTCTCGCGGTCGGTCGCGGCGTTCGGCCAGGCGACCTATGCGATGACCGACCGGCTGAGGCTGACCGCCGGGGCGCGCTACACCCACGACCACAAGGGACGCAACGGCAACACCTATCTGCTGAGACCGGATTTCTCGATCCTGTCGCTAGTCGTGCGCAACCTGTCCGACGAGACCTGGAACGCGACCAACTGGAAACTGGGCCTGGACTACGACATCAGCGCTACCTCGATGCTCTACGCCCAGGCGTCCACGGGCTACAAGGCCGGCGGCTATTTCGACGGCCTGCCGCCGAACGCCTATGAGCCCGAGCACATCACCGCCTACGAGATCGGGTCGAAGAACCGGTTCCTGGACCGCCGGCTGCGCCTGAACCTCGCCGGCTTCTACAACGAGTACCGGGACCTGCAGGTGTCGGCGGTCGAGAACATCGCCGGCCAGAACGCCCTTGTGACCCGCAACGCCGGCAAGGCGGTGATCTACGGCGTCGAGGTCGAGAGCGACTTCAGGTTCACCCGCGCCGACGTCGTCGACCTGAACCTGTCGTGGCTGCACGCCCGCTACGAGGCCTTCGTGCTGCCGCTGGGCGATCCCTTCGTCAACTACGCCGGCAACGCTTCGGTGGAACGTTGCTACACGGCCGACTACGCCTTGCCGTCGCCGCGTGCGGGCGACTTCGCCGGTTGCCACATGGCGCGGACGCCGACCTGGAGCCTGACCGCTGGCTACGCCCACACCGTCGAGCTGGCCAACGGCGCCAACCTGACGGGCCGGGTCCAGAGCCACTACGAGAGCGAGAAGGAGCTTGAGTTCCACGGCTTCGCCAGCAACCGGCAAAAGGCTTTCACCAAGACCGACCTGTCGCTGACTTACGCTAGCGGCGAAGGGCGCTGGTCGCTGATGGCCTATGTCCGCAACCTTGAGGATAAGGCGGTTCGGACCAATTCCAACGCCAACGCCACGACCGGGGTCACGACCAACGGCACGGCGTTCTACGCGCCGCCTCGGCTGTATGGCCTGCGGCTGTCGGCGAAGTTCAACTGACGGCGCATGGGGCGCCCGCCGGCGCGCGGGCGCTCGATTTCTCTGCATTGGTGACGTGAGGCGGTCGATGAGAAACAAGGCGATCTGGTTGATCGGCGTCGCGGCCCTGGCGCTGACCTCGCCGTCCCTGGCCGGTGAGGTGAAGGGCAGGGTGGTTGGGCCGGACGGCGCGGCGGTGGCCGGCGCCAAGGTGGTGATCAACGACCTGCTGCGTGGCGACACCACCGGACGGGACGGGGGGTTCGACCTGCCCCGGTTGCCGGCGGGACAGTACGAGGTGCTGGTCACGGCCATGGGGTTGGCGAGCGCGCGCCAGTCCGTGACCGTGCCAGAGACCGGCCAGGCCAAGCTCGACGTCGCGCTGAAGGCCAATACCGCCCTGACCCGGGCCGCGGCGATGAACGCCGAGCCGGCGCCCGAGCACCTGGCCCAGAAGCAGGCCTATCTGTCGGCGATCCGGCCGGTCACCGGGCGGCGGCCCAATATCGTCGTGCTGCTGTTCGACGACCTCGGCTATGGCGACCTGTCCTCGTACGGCAATCGCCTGATCAGCACGCCCAACATCGACGCCCTGGCGGCCAAGGGCGTGAAGCTGACCCAGTTCTATTCGGGCTCGCCAGTCTGCACGCCGTCGCGGGCGGCCCTGCTGACCGGGCGCTATCCGACCCGTTCGCGGGCGGCCAATCACGTCTTCTTTCCCAGCGACAACCCGATGGCGCGGATCCGCCGCTCGGCCGGCTACGCCAACGCCATCCCCATCGACGAGATCCTGCTGCCCGAGGTGCTGGCGCGGGCCGGCTACCGGACCGGGGCCTTCGGCAAGTGGCACCTGGGCGATACGCCCGGGCACCGACCGACCGACCTGGGCTTTCAGGACTATTTCGGCGTGCTCTACAGCAACGACATGACCCCGCTGCCGATCTATCGGGGGACTACGATCGACACGCCGGCCGACAAGACCGACCAGCGCACCCTGACCGAGCGGTTCACCGACGAGGCGATCAGCTTCATGCGGGCCAGCGCCGGCCAGCCGTTTTTCGCCTACGTGCCATACACCGCGCCGCATCTGCCGCACTATCCGAACCCCAAGCATCAGGGGGTGTCGGAGGGCGGGGTCTATGGCGACGTGATCGAGGACCTGGACGCCAATGTCGGTCGGATCATGCAGGCCATCGACGCGCTCGGGATCGCCGACGACACCATCGTCGTCGTCACCAGCGACAACGGCGGCGACCAGGGCGGCAGCGTCGGCGACCTGCGCGGCCGCAAGGGCGAGACCTACGAGGGCGGCATGCGCGTGCCGGGCTTTGTGATTTGGCCGGGCAAGACCAAGCCCGGGACCGTCAGCGAGGCGATGGCGATGAACATCGACCTGTTTCCGACCCTGCTTGGCATGCTGGGGATCGCGCCGCCGGCCGACCGGGTCATCGACGGCCGCGACATGGCCGGCCTGCTGGCGGGCGGACCTTCGCCCCACGACGTCCTTTACTATGTCACGGCCTATTCGGGCGAGTTCCAGGCGGTGCGCGACGCGGACTTCAAGTACCGTACGGTGATCGCCGAGAAATGGCCGCTGGCTCCAACCGGAACCGCCGCGCCCTACGGCGCACGGCCGGCGCTGTACCATCTGAACGGCGACAACGAATCCCACGACGTCAGCGCCAAGCATCCCGACGAGGCCAAGCGCCTGGCCGGGCGGCTGGCCGCCTTCCGCGCCGAGGCGGAAGCCAATCCACGCGGCTGGGCGATCAAGCCCGCCAGCGCGCAGGAGCACCCATGACCCGATCCCTAATTTCCGCAGCGTGCACCTTCGCGACGGCGTTGCTGGCCGCGGCCTGGGCGTGCGCCGCCCGCGCCGAGCCGCCGCCGGCCGCGCGCCCCAACATCGTCTTCATCCTGGTCGACGACCTGCGCTACGACGCCATGGGCTTTCTGACGCCGGGGCTGAAGACGCCCAATATCGACTTTCTGGCCCGGAACGGGGTCTATTTTCCCAATGCCGTGGTGACCTCGTCGCTGTGTTCGCCAAGCCGGGCGACCATCCTGACCGGCATGACCGCGCGCAACCACGGGGTTATCGACAACAACAACTCGTCGGAAGCCGGGCTGACCTTCTTCCCTAAGTACCTGCGGGACGCCGGCTACCAGACCGCCTTCGTGGGCAAGTGGCACATGGGCGACGCCAGCGACGGGCCCCGGCCGGGCTTCGACCACTGGGTCAGTTTCCTGGGGCAGGGCAACTACCTGCCGACCGACGGCCTGTCGCCCCAGCAGATCGCGGCTGGCCAGCGCAACATGCTCGATGTCGACGGCAAGTCCGTGTCGCAGAAGGGCTACATGACCGACGAACTGACCGACTATTCGATCGACTGGCTCGAGCATGGTCGCGACAAGTCCAAGCCGTTCTTCCTCTACCTGTCGCACAAGGCCGTGCATTCCGAGATCAAGGCGCCCGAGCGTTACGCCGATCAGTACAAGGATCTCGACATCAAACTGCCCGCCAGCATGGCCGATACGCCGGAGAACAACCGCGGCAAGCCGATGTGGGTGCGCAACCAGCGCAACAGTTGGCACGGCGTCGACTACTTCTACAACCAGGACAAGCCGCTAAAGGAATACATGCGCGAGTACTATCGCGGCCTGAGCCCGGTGGACGACAGCGTCGGACGGGTGCTGGCCTATCTGCGGGCCAATCACCTGGAGGACAACACCATCATCGTGTTCTTCAGCGACAACGGCTTCCAGTTCGGCGAGCACGGCCTGATCGACAAGCGCGACGCCTATGAAGCCTCGATCCGCGTGCCGATGGTCGCCTACGCGCCGGGACGGTTCCCGAAGGGCGCGGTGGTCGAGAGCCGGGTCCGCAACCTCGACCTGGCGCCGACCTTCCTGGACGCCGCCGGCGTCGCCCGTCCGCCGCAGTTCGAGGGCCAGAGCGTGCTGCCGCTCGCGACAGGCGAGATCAAGCCGTCGGCCTGGAAGGAGGACGACTTCGTCTACGAATACTATTGGGAATGGACTTTCCCCCAGACCCCGACGACCTTCGCCATCGAGCGCGGGCGGGTGAAGTACATCCAGTATCACGGGGTCTGGGATCTGGAGGAGCTCTACGACCTTTCCAAGGATCCAGACGAGATGAACAACCTCATCGACGATCCGGCTTACCTCCAGACCAAGATCGACCTGCGCAAGGCCTTGTTCGCCGAGCTCGCCAATAGCAAGGGCCAGCACGTCGTGCCGTTCACCGAGCGCAGTAGCCAAGGCCAGGTTTTCCGCAGCCTCAATGGCGCCAAGGCGGCCGACTTCCCACGGGAATGGCTGCGGCCGGCCAACCCCGTGGATCGCTTCGACGGACTGTTCCCCGACTCGGCGGCCAAGCTGGAAGCCGAGAAGAAGGGCCAGCCCTACTTCCCCCGGCGTCAGTGAGGCGATCATGAGCGGAGGGCCGCCTAAGGCGGGCATGATCTGGGTCGATGGCCGTGACTTCGCCATGGGATCGGCGCGCTTCTATCCTGAAGAGGCGCCGGTTCGCCGCGTGCGGGTCGACGGCTTCTGGATCGACGAGACCCCGGTCACCAATCGGCAATTCGCCGCCTTCGTCCGCGAGACCGGCCATGTCACCGAGGCCGAGATCGCGCCGGACCCGCGCGACTATCCAGGCATGCCCGCGTCGATGGCCAAGGCGGGATCGCTGGTGTTCCAGCCGCCGAAGGGGCCGGTGTCGCTGGACGCGCCGCTGTCGTGGTGGGCCTTCACCTTCGGCGCCCACTGGCGGCGGCCTTATGGCAAGGGCAGCTCGACCCTGAACCTGCAGGACCATCCGGTGGTCCACGTCTCGTATCGTGACGCCGAGGCCTACGCCGCCTGGGCGGGCACGTCCCTGCCGACCGAGGCCGAATGGGAGCTGGCCGCACGGGGCGGGCTGGAGGGCGCCGAATTCGCCTGGGGCGACATGCTCGCGCCCGACGGGCGGATGATGTGCAACTACTGGCAAGGCCTCTTTCCGGGGCAGAACCTGCGCCTGGACGGCTTCGAGCGGACCTCGCCCGTGCGTCGCTTTCCGCCGAACGGCCACGGCGTCTACGACATGATCGGCAATGTCTGGGAGTGGACGTCGGACTGGTGGTCGCTGCCTATCCCCAAGGGACCAGGGTGCTGCGTGCCCGCGAACCCTCGCGGCGGCTCCATGGAGGGTAGCCTGGATCCCGCCCAGCCCCAGACCCCGATCCCCCGCAAGGTGCTCAAGGGCGGCTCGCACCTGTGCGCCGAAAACTACTGCCAGCGCTATCGACCCGCCGCGCGGATCCCACAGACGGTCGAGAGCGCCACCAGCCACATCGGCTTCCGCTGCGTCGTGAGAGACGCCGCGCCTGGCTAGGGATGTCCGTTTCAATGCTCGATCAACTTCACGCCCCTCGGGCTCCCCTTGCCCGAGGGGTGCTTTTTTATGGGTTGAAGCCGCGGGCTGACTAAGAGGCCGGACGTTCGCTTCCTGAGGCCTCGCTGTAACTCGACCACCCGGGCGCGAAAACACTTCTCCGTCAACCTGCCCGCCATGATCGAGGCGATGGCGGCCTGAACGAAGGTCCCAAATCTGGAGCGATCCCAAGTTCCGCTTCTGGCGCGGCTCAGCCCCCACCGGCCGCAGACATGGGAATGTCAGCGGATCGTGTAACCGTGCCGATCCCCTTCGGCCAAAATGGCGCCTGCCAGAGGCGCGTCGCGATTTGACGCCTGGGCGAGCGCTCGCTCTCCAAGCACCCTAACGGCGGGGTCTTGAACCATGGCGAACCTTGGGCCAGTGCTGCTCGGCAAAAAGGCGAGGGTCTCGGGTCGTTTCCCGGGCGGCGCTTCTGGCGGAAAGTCCCGGCGGCGTGTGAAGCTGCACGGACTTCGCCGTCGTTATCCGAGAGCGGGTGAAAGCATTTTAGCCTCGGCGCGGGCTGGTCCGTTCGGATCATCGGCGTGTCTTGAGCACCAGCCGTGCGGGGGGAAGATCAGGGGTCGTGGCGATCAACACGACCTCGGGGGCGTCATCGTTCGCCTGGACGAGGACTTGGGCGTGGCCGTTGAAGAGGCTTCGTGTCCAGGTCCCCGCCGGCCGAACGACCCGGATGAAGGCCACGTTGGACCCATTGAGTCCTTGGTTCTGCAAGGTCTTGAGCGCCGCCTCGGCGTCGGAGGACACGACGATGGCGATCTCCACCCGTCCGTCCGCCGGCGGCGTGAAAGCCACGCTCCAGCCCTTGGCGTCGGCGACGGCCTGAGACGTCAGGTCCTGGCCGTTGACGAACAATCGCTGCGTGGCGCTCAGCAACGGGACGAAGAGCGTTGATCGGCCGCTGTCGGCGGGCAGAGTCTCCGACGCCGCGCCCCTCAGAATTAAGGCGGTGGGCACGGCCGGCTCGCTGCCGGGCGGGTACCATGTGAACGGGTTGCGCCAGGTCAGCGCGCCAAGGTCGGGAAGGCTGGCGCCCGGGGCCGCCGAAAGATCCGCCACCCGCCAGTCGGATGTGGCGAACGCGGCGTACTGGTCGACGAACTGATCCTGTTCGTGGCTGGACGGGTCGCCGTTGCCGACGCCGATGATCCGGCCGCCCCGCTCGATCTTGAACATGACCGGATTGGACGCGGTCGGAACGGGCGCGCCGGCGGCGTCGAGCACGCTGACGCTGACCGCGGCCGCGCCCGCGCCGCCGGTTTCCAGCACGTCCGATGGTGGCGTCAGGCGCAGGGTTCGTGGCGCGGTGGTGGTGACGACCTTGTCTTCGGCGACGACCGTCGCGCCTCGAAAACCGCGCGCGACAAGCGTCCCAGGCGCATAGGCGACTTCCCATTCCAGATGACCCTGGCGCGGCATGGTCTTGCGGCCAAGGCTCTTGCCGTTCAACAGCAGCTCGACCTGCTCGGCGTTGGAATAGACCCAGATCGGTATCGCCGCCCCCAACCGATCAGGCCATGTCCAATGCCCAACGACGTGGATCACGGGTTTGTCGGTCCACCAGCTTTGCAGATAGTAGGCGCTGTCCTTGAACGCCCCCGTGGTGTCGAGCATGCCAAACTGCGAGCTGATCGCCGGCCAACCGAAGGGCGTCGTCTCGCCGCGGTAGTCGAGGCCCGTCCAGACGAACATGCCGGCCATCCAGGGCCGCTCCACCACCGCCGTCCAGCCCTGTTCGATGCTGCTGGAGCCTTGCGGACGCTGCGGACGATCATAGGCGGCGATATGTTGCCTGGCCGGGTCGGAGACGTAGACGCCACGCGTCGCGAAGGTCGAGCCCTCTTCCGTCATCACCGCTGGCGTGCGCGGAAAGAGGCGATGATAGGCGTCAACGTCATGTTGCGAGCGGTAGTTGAAGCCGGCCACTTCGGTGGTGGATGAGCTTCCGCCCGGCGCGCCGCCGGAAATGGCGACGGTCGTGGCGCGCGTCGGGTCCAGGGCCTTGACCTTGGCTTGCATGAGCTTGGTCAGGCGCGCGCCAAGCGCATTGCCCTCAAGCGCCCATTCCTCGTTGCCGACCGACCAGAGCACGACGGAAGGATGGTTCCGGTCGCGTTCGATCAGCCGGGTCAGCTGGTCGGTGATCTCGGGCGAGGTCCCCATCATGCGATGCTCGTCGATGACCACCAGTCCAAGCCTGTCGGCCGCATCCAGCAATTCGGGGGAGGGCGGCCCGTGCGAGGTGCGGATGGCGTTGACCCCCATCGCCTTGAGCTGGCGCAGCCGCCAGACCTGCAACTGATCGGGCAGCGCCACGCCGACACCGGCATGGTCCTGGTGAATGTTGACGCCCTTCAGCTTGACGTTCTGGCCGTTGAGCCAAAAGCCGCTGTCTGGATCCCAGCGCACGTCCCGCACGCCGAAGGCGGTTTCGTACTGATCGATCACCGTCGCGCCGTCGCGGACCGTGGTCACTAGGCGATAGAGGTGGGGATCGCTCATCGACCAGAGCCGGGGCCGGAGCAGCTGCAGGCTCTGGTCGTCGCGCAGCGAGGCGCCCGCCTCCAGCCGTCGCCCCTGGCCCGTACTGGAGACGACTACCGAGCCGTCGCTGTCGATGACCTGATGATCGATGCTGACCGAGCCAGGGTCCACGCCCTGGTTTTCCAGCCTGGTCTGGACCGAAAGCGCGGCCGCGCCGTCGCGCAGCGTGCTGCTGACGAAGGTTCCCCATCGCGCCACGTGCAGGGGTGCGGTCTTGGTCAGCCAGACGTGGCGGTAGATGCCGGCCCCTTCATAGAACCAGCCCTCTTCCATCGAGGCGTCGACCCGCAGCACCAGGATGTTGGGCCCGTCGTAGTCGACATAGTCGGTCAGGTCGTAGGCAAAGCTGGAATAGCCACTCGGCTCGCGTCCGATATAGTGGCCGTTGAACCAGACGGCGGCGTTTCGATAGACGCCGTCGAACTCCACGACGATGCGTTTGCCGAGATCTGATTTGGAGAGCTGAAGGGGTCTTCTGTACCAGCCGATGCTGCGCTCGGGAAAACCCGGACCCACGGCCTTGGAGCCGTGATTGCCCGAGGCCTTGCCGTCGAACGGCGCTTCGACGGCCCAGTCGTGGGGAAGGTCCAGCTTTCGCCAGGCGCGATCGTCGAACTTCAGGCTGGCGGGGCCATCGCCATAGCCCGCCTTGGCGAAGAAGAAAGGCGCGGTTCCGTGGCCGTAATCCTGGCTGGCGTCGGTGGCGTGGCCCAACGCAAAGCGCCAACCGGCGTCGATGTTGACGCGGGTTCTCGGGGCCGCCGTCGCCGAGGACGCCGAGGCCTGGGCGTCGGCGGTCGAGGGCGTGGTCAATCCGAAGACGATCACGGCCGCCACGGCAAGGAACAGAGATCGGATCACGGCTGCGGGTCCATTGATGGAGGAAGCGTCATGGGTCACGGCGCGCGCCGTGACCCGGGGTGAGCAGGCGCGATCAGCGCCGTCGTTCAGGGTTTCAGCGTGACCATCACCACGCCGTGCGAGGCGACCGGCGCGGCGAACCGCCCCTTCGTCTTGCCCAATGATTTCTTGGCCCACAGGTCGCGAACCTCGGCCTGGAGGCTGGCCGGATAGCCCAGCTCGGTCCAGTTCACGGCGATGGTCTGGGTCGCCGCGCCGCGATTGAACAGGATCACCGCCCGGCCACCGTCCGCCAGCGGCTTGGACCAGACCTCCAGGTCGCCGTCGTCGCGGACGCGGCGGCCCTGGACGCCCAGCGGATCCTGGTTCACCGCGATGACGTCGGTGTTCAGGAGGATCGCGCGGGTGGCCTCGTCCATGTTGGCGATGTCGTTGCCGGCGATCAGCGGCGCGGCCATCAGCGCCCAGAGGCTGAAGTGCGAGCGGTACTCGGTGTCGGTGAGGCCGCCGTTGCCGACCTCCAGCATGTCCGGGTCGTTCCAGTGGCCCGGTCCAGCGAACGGATGGAGCGGTTCGTTGGCGTCGAGGATGGGCAGGACGCCCAGCGAGTAGTCGTGCTTGCCGTCCCACTTGTCGGTGATGTCGCCGGTCGTGCGCCACAGGTTGCCGACGTTGGCGGCCCACAGCCAGGGTTTGGCCGTGCCCCACTCGCACATCGAAAAGACGATGTCGCGGCCGGATTCCCGCAGGGCGTCGGCCATCAGGGTGTAGGCCTCCTCGGCGTTGCGCGTGCCCGTCGAGCACCAGTCGTACTTCAGATAGTCCACGCCCCAGTCGGCATAGGTCTTGGCGTCCTGGAACTCGTGCCCCTGGCTGCCGGGCCGGCCGCCGCAGGTCAGCCGTCCGGCGTCCGAATAGATGCCGAACTTCAGGCCCTTGGCGTGCACATAGTCGGACAGCGCCTTGATCCCGCTGGGAAAGCGCTTGGCGTCGTAGGTGATGAAGCCGCCGGCGTCGCGCGAGCCGTGCCAGCAGTCGTCGATCACGACGTAGTCGTAGCCGGCCGCCTTCATGCCGTTCGAGGCCATGGCGTCGGCCATGCGGCGAACGGTCTGCTCGTCGATGTTGCAGGCGAACTTGTTCCAGCTGTTCCAGCCCATCGGCGGGGTCTTGGCCAGGCCGTTGGCGACCCGGGGCGGCGGGTCCTTGTCGGCGGCCGAGGCGGCCGGAGCCCCGCTCAGGGCAAGCGCCAGGACGCTGACGACCACGGCGCCGCCATGGCGCTTACGTAGAACTCGCATCGGTGTTCTCCTCGGATTTCTGTCGCGGTCGCCGACCGCCAAGTGTCGGCGGCGTCATGCTTGGGCGATCCCGGCCGCGCCGCGGCAGCAGGTGTCGATGAAGATCTGGTGGGCGGGCAGGGAAAGGGCGGCCTTCAGGGTGATGTCCTTGAGCCGGCCCATGTTGGCCAACAACTCGTCGTGCGCAATCTGGTCAACCAGCCGGTCGTAGCCCTGCGGGCGCACCCCTTGGCCCAGCATCACGGCCAGCCAGCTGTCCTCGGTGAACAGATCGTCCTGGAACCGGAAGACCCGGCCGCTGGAAGCGAACAGTGCGATCTTGTGCGCCAGGCTGTCGGGAATCCGCATCGCGCCGCAACGTCGCCAGAACTCGGTGTCGACGCGTCGGGTCGCCTTGTAGTGCAGCATGATGAAGTCTCTGGCCTGCTCGTACTCAAGGCGCGCGGCGGTGTTGTACGCGTCGATCTCGGCTTGGCCGAAGGCGAGGTCGGGCCATAGAAGGATCAGCCTGGCCACGCCCATCTGGGCCAGATGGATGCTGGTGGATTCCAGCGGCTCGAGGAACCCGCCCGCCAAGCCGATCGCCACGCAATTCTTGACCCAGAACCGCTCGCGATGGCCGGCGGTGAATCGCAACGGCCGCACGTCGGCCAGAAGCCTGCCCTCGGCCTGACTGACCACGCGATCGGCCGCGGCCTGGTCGCCGAGGTGATCGCTGCAATAGACGTAGCCCGAACCCATGCGGTGCTGCAGGGGTATGCGCCATCGCCATCCGGCCAGATCGGCCGTGGCGCGCGTGAACGGATCGGGCGGCGCGGTTCTTTCATACGGGACGGCGACCGCCCTGTCGCAAGGCAGATAGCGGCTCCAGTCGACAAAACCCGCGCCCAGGACACCGTTGATCAGCAGGCCGCGAAGGCCGCTGCAATCGATGAACAGGTCGCCCTCGACGACACGGCCGTCGCCCAGGCGCACGGCTTCGATGAAGCCGTCCCGCGGCCCTTGCTGGGCGCCGACGACCATGCCTTCCAACCGCACGACCCGTCGCGCCTCCGCATAGGCGCGCAGGTAGCGGGCATAGAGGCCGGCGTCGAAATGAAACGCGTGGCGGATCGTGCTCAGGACGTTGTGCGCTCCGGCCTGAGGGCGCGAGAACCGACCAAGGCGCGCGGCCACGGCCCCGACATTGTAGTCTCCGAGGTCGCCGACCAACGCGCGGCGCTCAGGATCGTCTCCGGCCCAATGGGCGAGCCTGAGCCAAAGCTGGTGGAACTTGAACTCCGGGGTCGGGTGGCCGTGCACGCCGAAAGGGTGAAGATAGCGCTCGCCGATCCGATCCCAGTCGACGAACTCGATCCCCAGCTTGAAGGTTGCCTGGGTCTGGCGAACGAAATCGTCCTCATCGATGCCGAGAAAGGCGTTGAAGTCGGCCAAGGTCGGGATCGTGGCCTCTCCGACCCCGATCGTGCCGATCTCGTCGGATTCGATCAGGGTGACCGAAAGGTCGGGCGGGGCCATGCGGGCCAGCGCCGCGGCCGCCATCCAGCCGGAGGTCCCGCCGCCAACGACGACGACGCGGCGGATGGGCTGTCCTCGCAGGCTCGCCCTTTCGCTCGCGGAGGCGCTCACCGGCTTGCCCTTCGGGCGGGCGCTGGACGCTGGAAGCCGCTCCTGCGCACCTGGTCGATCAGGGCGCGATGGTCCGGCATCACGGTCAGGGCGAACCGCGCCTGTTCGGCGATGCTGGCGAACTCTGCCCTGGCCTCGGCGGAGAACCTCAGCGCCGGCGCTCGACCGGAAAGGTCCGTCGCGAAGCCCATCCCATAGAGAATGTACTGCCAGTTCTGTTCGACGAAGATGTCGTGGTTGAGATCCACATCGAGGAAGGAGGGGGGCCTGTGCCGCCAGATCCGGAGCTTCTCCTTCAGGGTTTCGGACATCGACCGGTCGTCGCGATTGTCGCGCCAGAACGCGGTGTCCTCACGCTGGCTCAGACAATAGTGCAGCTTGATGAAGTCGATCACGTGCTCGTAGCGCCGCTGCATCTGGGCGTTGAACTGCCTGGCGGCCTGCTCGTATTCTCCCGACCAGGGAAAGAGATTGGCCAGGATCAGGGCGGCGATTTCGGAAAAGCCGATGCCGGTGGCTTCCAGCGGCTCGATGAACCCCGCCGAGAGGCCGATCGCCACGCAGTTCTTGCGCCACTGCGTCCTGCGAAATCCTGCCTCGAACTTCAGGAGCCTGGGCTCGAGCCTGTCCGGGGCGACGCCCGCATAGGCGCTCAGCACCTGGGCGGCGCGTTCGTCGTCGGTATGCCGGGACGAATAGACATAGCCGACGCCCCGGCGTTCCTGCAGTCCGATGTCCCAGGTCCAGCCGCTCTCCTGGGCGGTCGAGATCGTGCAGCTGGCGATCGGCGCGTCCGGCTGCTCGTACGGCAGCTGGACGGCCAGGGCCCGGTCGCAGAACAGCTGGTCGCGATAGGAGGTGAACTCCGATTTCAGGGCCTGGCCGATCAGCTGGGCGCGAAAGCCGGTGCAGTCGATATAGAGATCGGCGCGCAGCTCGCCGCTGACGGCGCCGACCAACGCCGCGATCGCCCCATCCTCAGTCAGGCGGACCTCGCCGATGGTGTCGGCGATCCGCACGACGCCCTGACCGATCGCATGTCGGCGCAGCACCTGGCCGAAGGCGACCGCGTCGAAATGGTAGGCGTAGGACAAGGGCCCCGCATAGTCGGGATGATCGATGAGCTTGGGCGCGCGCCTGGCCTCGATGACCGCCTGCTGGACGGTGCTGGCCCGCGCCCACGGAGCCTCGCCAGCCTCGCCCAGCAGCCAGTAGGGCAGCAGGTCCAGGTCGGTGTGCTGTTCGGCGATCTGGAACGGATGGTAGTAGTGGTCGCCGGGATCGACGCTCGGCGCATGACGCCAGTTGGCGAACCGAATGCCCTGCTTGAACGTGGCGTTGGCCTCGCGGACGAGCGCGGCTTCGTCCAGGCCGATACGCTTGAGGGTCTTTCGGATGCTGGGAAACGTGCCTTCCCCGACCCCGATTATGCCGATGTCCTCGGATTCAACCAACGTGATCTTGACGGCCTGGGCGTCGGGACCGGCCAGCATCCGCGCCAGGTAGCAGGCGGTCATCCAGCCGGCGGTTCCGCCGCCCACGATCACGATGTGCTTGGTCATGCCGCGAACGCCCCGATGGTCTTGCCCGTTGTCGCACAGCCGGCTCGGCGCCAGCGGCTCGTCGATCCGTGCTTGACGTTGGAAGGCGCGAAGCTCCTTGAACCTCGCGCCCCCCAACGCCGGCCTTCGATCTAGAAGGTGAAACGCACGCTAGCCGACATCCGGCGATCGTTGATGAACCAACTGCGGGTGACGACCTGACCCGGCAGGATCTCCATCTCCGTGCGCGAGATCGCATCGAGCAGGTTGGTGAAGTCCACCGCCAGCTGGGTGTGGTCGTTCAGCTTGTAGCTGACGCTCCCATCCAGCTGGCCCATGTCGGCGACATAGACCGGCAGGGCGTAGGAAATGCTCGTCCCGGCCTGGTTGGTGTAGGTGCCGGTGGTGCCGTTGCCTGTCGTGGTCGCCAGGTACTGGCTGCGCCAGTTGTAGGCCAGACGCGCGCTCCAGCGACCATAGTCGTAAAGCAGGTTGACGTTATAGTTGTACTTGGAGAGGCCGACGATGGGCAGGCCGCCGATCGAGACGCCGTTCATGTCCCGCGAGCGGGTGCTGGGCGACTGGCTGTCGATATAGGTGAAATTGGCCTCCAGGCCCAAGCCGCGCAGGGCGCCCGGCAGAGCGTCGAAATAACTTCGGCCGCCGATCTCGACGCCCCGGATTTTCGAGGTCTCCGTGGCGTTGAAGTTGGCTTGGCCGCTGACCGCTCCGGGGACGGTGGTCAAGGCGCCGTTCGTGACGATGGGCGGCTGTGAAGACCCGAACAGGATCGAGGCGGGCGTGTTGACGTCGTTGTAGATGATCAGGTCTTTGATGTTCTTGGCGAAGACGTCGATGTGGGCGGTCGTTCCCGACCTGGGATACCATTCGACGCTGAGATCGGCGTTGGTGGACACGGCTGGCTTCAACTTCGTGTTGCCGGCCGTGTAGGTGTAGCCGCTGAAGATCGCCGGCAGGGAGATGTTCTCGCCGCCCGAGGTCGTGCCGTTCAGCGGGTTGGGGGTGGTGGCGACGCCGCCGGAGCCGGTCGCCTGGATGTCCTTGTAGCTGGGTGGGCTCAAGGTCTTGTTGAGGGCGACGCGCACCACCCAGGTGTCGTTGGGCTTGAACGCCAGGTTCAGCGAGGGCAGGACGCGGGTATAGGCATTGGTCTCGGTGCGCGTCGCAGTGCTCGGCAGCGTCAGATAGCTCAGGGGCAAGGTCCCGTTCTGCAGGCGATAGGCGTTGACATTGTCCAGGCCGCCGACCTGGGCCAGGGACGCCTGGGCGTCGGCCAGTGAACGATAGAACTCCGTTCCGCCCGAGAAGGTGAAGGTGCCCGTGCTGTCGATCTTGTTGCGCACGACGCGCACGCCGATATTGCCCGAGAAGGCGGGTACCGACCCAAAGCCATCGCTGCCGAAGCGAAGCAGGCCATAGAAATTGGTCGTCTCGACCTTTGTCCGGACCTCGTTGGGCGGGTTCCCGAAGTTCAGGTTCACCGGATCACCGTAGAGGGTGCGCGTGACGTTGTAGTCGGCGCTGGCCGGGTCGGTGCTGCAGCGGATGGCGTATTGGGGGCCGCAGGCGGTGTAGTTGAGGAGGTTTTCGGGCGTGGCCGCCCCGGGGCTGGCGAAGATGTAGGGCCCCGGAACCTTGCGCTCGCCCTTGAAGAAGTTGGGGAACTCGTAGACGTAGAAGTCGTCGGCTGGCGAGCTGGCCACGGTGGATTGCGGGACCCCGTTCCAGCCCCGTCCGGTTGGCGACCAATAGGTGCCCGTGAAGCTGTCGTTCTCGGAACGATCGGCGATCCGCGCGCCGACCTTCAGCGACTTGAAGAAGCCCTCGCCAAGATCGTACTCAAGGTCAAGGTTGGCGGCCGTCATCCGGCCGCTGTTGTGGGTCTGGTTGAAGATCAGGTTGTTGATGTTGGCCTGGGTGGCGTCGAGCAGCGGCGCGGTGGTGCTCAGGGTCGGCGTCGGGATGTCGCCGCCGGTGTCGAAGCCGATTTCCGGAATGCCGGCCGCACCGACGCCCAGGCCGTAGCTGCGGTTCTTGGTCTTGGAGTTGACCACCTGGATCGCGCCGTTGACGCGAAGACGGTTGCTGGCGTCCAGGGTGAAGCCGCCGCTGTAGTCGGCGGTCCAGCTTTCCCCCGGGTTCTGGTTGTTCGAGTTGCCGGGGAAGTAGCCGCCCGCGTTCGCGCCGCGCAGCACGCCCCGCTGGAACACGCCGGCGTCATCGAACTCGCCGCTGACCACGTCCTGGCTGCCGCCGGACACCATGAACACGCCGCCGCCGCCGACATTGGTCTTGTATTTGGAGATGAAGTCAGTTTGCCAGAGCGTCAGTTCCTGGACCGGCCGCCATTGAAACGCGGCGTACAGTCCCTTGCGTTTGCGATCGAAGTCATCGTTTCCGTAGTCGAAACCGCCTGGGGCGTAGACGGTCTTGCCGTTGTAGGTCGTCTGGTAATAGGGCTCGGCGCGGATGAAGCTGTCGGCCGACCGATAGCGAGTCGACGCCAGATCCACCAAGGCGCCGAATTCGCCGATATTGGTGTCCCACCGCTTGGTCAGCAGGACCGATCCGGCCGGCGACCATTTCTTGATGAAGTCGCCGTAGCTGGCGCTCAGGGAAACGTCCATCTGCGGCTTGTTGTAATCGAACGGCATGTGCGTGCGCAGGTCGATCGCGCCGCCGGTCCCGCCCTCGATAAAGTCCGAGGTGGTGGCCTTGTAGACGTTCACCGCCGCCATCAGCTCGGGCGTGACATCGCCCCAATTGAGCCCGCCGCCGCCATTGGCGGAGAAGATCTCGCGGCCGTTCAGGAGGCCGGTGACGCCCGACAGCCCGCGGATCTGGACCCCGGTTCCTTCCCAGGAAAATTGGTCGGGGCTGCCCAGGCTGGCGAAGCGCGACATGGTCACGCCCGGAATGCGCTGGAGGATTTCGGTGATCGACGTGTCCGGCAACTTGCCGGCCTCGTCCGCCACGATCGAGTCGACGACGGTGTCGGCGTTGCGCTTGATCTCGGTGGCGTTCTCCAGCGCGCGGCGCCGGGCGGTGACGACCACGGCGTCGAGCGTGCTGTCGTCGGTGGCGACGGGCCCGGTGGTTTGCGCCAGGGTCGGCGCCGCCGACCAGAGCGCTAGCAGTGACGCGCCACAAGCCAGGGCGTGGGCGCGCGATCTCAGGCGGTTCTTCATTCGTCTCTCCCCGTATGATTGCCGATATTTTCGGTCTTTGGGATTAGTTAGACAAAATGCATTAATAGCACAATTGAAAATGACAGCGCTGTTCCAATTTGCGGTTGAGAATTCGCCAAGCCCGGCGAGTTGCGGTTCCCCAAGGGCGGGAACAAGCAACTGGGTTGCGGTCCGAGTGGCCGCCACGGTCGCAAGCTGTGGTGATCACAGGCGACCCTCGCCAGTTGCGCCGACATCATCGACATCGACATCGGCCAGCCCAACGCCGCGACCCGCTCGCCGCCGAGGGGATATCGAGCCAATTGATCTGGCGCAGGACGGCCCCGCCAGTCTGAGCCAGAGTAAGGTTTGGCCTCTCAAGCGAACGGGGACGGGGTGTGGCGGCGGAACCTTTCGAGCGGCTCGGGCTGGCCTTGGCCATCGGTTTCCTAGTCGGCATCGAGCGTGGCTGGCGCGCGCGCGACGTCGCCGAAGGGGGGCGCGCCGCCGGACTGCGCACCTACGCCCTGTCGGGTCTGCTCGGCGGGGTCTCGGGGATGTTGAGCCAGGCCCTGGGCGGCTGGGCCATGCTGACGCTTGGTTTGCCGTTCGCGGCGGCCTTCATCCTCTTCAAGCAGCGGGAACAGCGCGACGATAACGACCACTCGGCCACCGCCATCGTCGCGGGTCTGCTAACCTTCGGGCTTGGGGCCTTGGCGGTGATTGGTGATGAGCGCGTCGCCGCCGCCGCCGCCGTGGCGGTCGCGGCCCTGCTGGCGGGCAAGGAGGCGCTGCACACCTGGCTCAAGCGCCTGACCTGGCCCGAACTCCGAGACGCGCTGGTCCTGCTCGCCATGACCTTCGTGGCCTTGCCGCTTTTGCCAGATCGCCCCTTTGGTCCCTACGGCCTGGTCAACTTCGCGGAACTCTGGGTGCTGACCATCGCCATGGCGGCGATTTCCTTTGTCGCCTACGCCGCGATCAAGGTGTGGGGACCGGCGCGCGGCGCCTTGCTAGCCAGCGCGGCCGGGGCCCTGGTCTCGTCGACGGCGGTGACCTTCTATCTGGCTCGACTGCAGAAGGAAGCCCCCAACCCCTTCGCCCTGGCGGGCGCGGCCCTGGTCGCCGGGGCCATCATGGCGATCCGGCTGGGGGCCATCACCTTGGCGCTCTGGCCGCCCCTGTTCTGGTCGCTGTCGGCGCCGCTGGGCGTGTTCGCCGCGCTCTCGACGGTCCTTGGCGTGGGGGCGACCGCCTTGGCGTCGACCGGCGAGACCGCGCCGTCGCCATCCTCGGCCAAGAGCCCCTTTGAACTGGCGCTGGTGCTGAAATTCGCCCTGGTGCTCGGTGTCATCATGGCGGCGTCGAGGATCGCCGCCGGCGTTTACGGTCCGTCCGGCCTTCTGCCGGTGGCGGCGCTCGGCGGCCTGGTCGACGCCGACGCGGTCACCCTGTCGGCCGCCCGCATGAGCGCGGGGGGCATGGCCGTCGCCGTCGCCGGCCAGGCGGTGCTGCTGGCCGCCACGGTCGACAGCTGTTCGAAGATGGTCATTGCTTGGGTGGTGGGCGGCTCGCGTTTCGGCGCCCTCTATGCGGCGGGAACCCTGTTGGCCCTGGCTGCCGCGGCCGGCGTCTGGGTTTGGCTCTGAAGCCTCTCGTCGCGGCTGGCCCTGGGGCGCGAAGGGCGACGCGAGAAGCAGGCCGTCGGCGTCGGTTCGATGATTGTTGATCACCATCAAGTCGGAGGCGGCGGCGAGGGAGAAGATGATCAGCGCGCAGTCGCGCGCCTTCATTCCGATGGAGCTTCACCCATGAGCGTTCGAGCCGATAACCCTGTCCCGCCGGCCTTCGCCTGCGGTGTCGATGGCGACGGTATCGCGGCTGAGTTCCAGGACGGCGCCTCGCCAAGGACCGCCGGTACGGGCAAGGCCGTCGCCGCCGAGCCTTCCTGTTTCCGGGCCGAGGCTTAGATGCTGGCGATGGTTCTGGAGGGCGGCCGCTTGACACCCGCCCTGCGTCACACGCCCAGGCCCGGCGCCGGTGAGGTTCTGCTGCATGTGCGGTGCTGCGGCGTCTGCCGCACGGATCTTCATCTCCTGGACGGCGATCTTCCCGTCCGGGACCGCATCATTCCAGGACACGAGATCGTCGGCGTGGTGGAAGCGCTCGGGCCGGGCGTCACGAGCCTGGCCCTGGGACAACGCGTCGGCGTTCCATGGCTCGGCGGCGCTTGCGGGCGTTGCCGCTTCTGCCGCCAGGGCGCGGAAAATCTCTGCGATCACGCGCGGTTCACCGGCTGGACGCGCGACGGCGGTTACGCGGAAATGACGGTCGCGGATGCGCGTTTCTGCTTCGTCCTGCCCGACGGACTCGATGATCTTGACGCCGCGCCGCTGCTCTGCGCCGGTCTGATCGGTTTTCGCGCCTGGCGCAGGGCCATGGAGGGCCGGGTCGTCGATCGCCTGGGCCTCTATGGCTTTGGCGCCGCAGCCCACCTTCTGGCCCAACTGGCGATCACCGAGGGGCAGAAGGTCTACGCCTTCACCAAGCCGGGCGATCTGGCCGCGCGGGATCTCGCGCTTGAGTTGGGCTGCCTGTGGGCGGGAGCGTCGGACGCCGCGCCGCCCGAGCCCCTGGACGCCGCTATCCTGTTCGCGCCGATCGGCGCGCTCGTGCCGCTCGCCTTGCGGGCGGTCCGCAAAGGCGGCGCCGTGGTGTGCGCGGGGATCCATATGAGCCAGATCCCGGCCCTGGACTATGCCGACCTGTGGGGCGAGAGAACCTTGGTCTCGGTGGCCAACCTGACCCGCGCCGACGCCCAAGACTATCTGCCGCGCGCCGCCGCGGCGGGCGTCCGTCCTCACGTCAAGGTCTACGGTCTGCGCCAGGCCGGCCAAGCGCTCGCCGACCTGCGCGCCGGCGCCTTCACCGGGGCCGCGGTGTTGCGGATTGATCCGCCCCTGTGATCGGGCAGGCCGTCCGTGTCGCCGTGGTCGCCACAAGGGCGGGAATGACGAACGGCTTGGTGGTCTTCAGCTGAATGTCGATCCGCCCTAGTCGCTGGAGCGGCCGCCAAATTGATCCAGATCAGGGACCGGGCCGCGGCCTGGCCGATGCTGTCGGCTGCAGGAGGCGACGATGATCACGGATGGACGAACCTTGGTGGTGGCGGCCGACGGCGGGCGAGCCCGGCTGTTCGGCGAGGCTCGGCGGGGCGGCCCCCTGACCGAACATCCCGAGTGGCTAGCCGGCTTGGCGCCGCGGGCCTTTCCGCATCCCGGGCCGGGCGCGGTGCATGACCGGATGGGCCATGCCACCCACGGCGTCGCCACGGTCGCCGCCGCCGACAAGAGCGCGCGCGACTTCCTGACCCGGCTTGGCGCGCGGTTGGCGAGCCTCGTCGACGAACATCATTTCGATCATCTGATCGTCTTCGCGCCGCCTCGCGCCCTGGGCATGCTACGCGAGGCGCTGCCAAGAGCCTTGCGCCAGCGCCTGGCGCTCGACGAGGCTCATGACCGCGTCGATGCCAGCGCCGACGTCCTGCGCGAGGCCGTGCGCGCGCTACGGCGTAGCGCGGCGTGAGCCGGGTTTCCCCAGGTACGATCGATCGCGCCGCGTCCGACCTGATCCGTCCCCGCGAGATCCCATCATGACGCCGATCCTATCCTTTCACGGCGCCGCCGGTTGCGTGACCGGCTCGTGCGCCCGCCTGCAGACGCAGGAGGCCACGATCCTGGTCGATTGCGGCATGTTCCAGGGCTCAAAGACCCTCAAGGCGCTGAACTATGGCGAGTTTCCTTTTGATCCGAGCCAGGTCGACGCCGTCCTGCTCACCCATGCCCATGTCGACCATTGCGGCCTGCTTCCCAAGCTGATGCTCGCCGGCTTCGAGGGGCCGATCTACGCGACGGCGGCGACGCGCGATCTCTGCGCGGTGATGCTCGCCGACGCTGGCGGCATCCAGGAGGGGGAGGTGGCGGCGCTCAATCGGCGCAACCAGAGACGAGGCCTGGCGCCTGTCGAACCGATCTATACCGAGGCCGACGCCGGCCGGGTCATGAAGCAGTTTCGGAAGGTCAAGCTGGGCGAGCCGGTGACGGTCGCGCCGGGCGTTTCGGCGGTCTATTGGGAGGCGGGCCATATCCTGGGCTCGGCCTCGATCGAGGTCGTCGTCGGCGCCGCCGGGGCCGAGAAGCGCCTGCTGTTTTCGGGAGACCTCGGCGCGGGCGGTAGCGACTTCGTCGCCGACCCGCAAGGCCCCAAGGGCGTCGACCACCTGATCCTCGAATCCACCTATGGTGATCGCGAGCGCGCGGCCACCAACGGCGTCGCCCGCCGTGCGGCCCTGGCCGAGGAGCTCAAGGCCGCCCACGCCGCGGGCGGGCCGCTGCTCATCCCAGCCTTCGCGCTGGAGCGCAGCCAGGAGCTGCTGGTCGATCTGCTGCAGCTGATGGAGGACGGGGATGCGCCGCGCGGCGACATCTTCCTGGACTCGCCCCTGGCCATCGAGGCCTCCAAGGTGTTTCTCGAGCGGGGCTGGAACCCCGCCCTCCAGCGAAACCCATTCGAGCCGGTCCGGCCCTCCGAGCATCTTCGCTTCCTGGACAAGCCCTGGGATAGCGACGGCCTGGACCGCCTCTCCGGCTGGCATGTGGTCCTGGCGGCCAGCGGCATGTGCGACGCCGGGCGCGTGCGCAAGCACCTCAGGCGGTTGCTGTGGCGCAAGGAGGTGACGGTGCTGCTGTGCGGGTTCCAGGCGGCCGGTACGCTGGGCCGGTTGCTCGCCGACGGCGCGGAGCGTGTCAGCATCCAGGGCGACGAAGTTCGGGTCCGCGCGCGGGTTCGCAAGCTCGACTCCTATTCGGCCCATGCCGACGCGACGGGCCTGACACGCTGGGCGCTCGATCGGGCGCCCGTCGCCGGTTCGATCCTGCTGGCCCATGGCGAGCCGGACGCCGCCGCGGGACTGCGCGATCGGCTGACCGTCGCCGGCTTCGACGGGGACGCCATCCTGATCCCCGACCTGGACGACGGCTTCGACCTGACCGAAGACGGTGCGATCCCAAGACAGCCGTCGCCGGCCCGACTGGCGCCCCACGCCGCCGCCAAGCTCGACTGGCATAATCACCGGGTCGCCTTCCAGATGGCGCTCAACGCCGCCCTGGAGGGGGCGCCCGACGACGCAACCCGCGAGGCGCTGCTGCGCCGCCTGAGCGCGGTCGTCGACGGCCAAGTCGGCGATGGGGACTCTCGGCCGTCCAGGGCGCGGGCCGGTTCGCATGAACTTGACCCAGGTCAACACCGGTCACCGCGGGAAGGCGCGTTGTAGGGCCTCGTTTCACCCTCTTTGCAAGGCAAGACAATGTCAGCTCGCAAGATCAAGACGCTCGCTCGGGACGGCCGCGACGCTTTCGAAAACGTCACCGAACACCTCAGGACCATGGTCGATCACCTGGGCCAGGACGCCGGCGACGCGGTCTCGGTGAGCGCCGTGGCCCTGGGCCATGCGGCCATCGAGCTGGTCGGCGATGTCCAGACCAAGCTCGATCGGCTCGAGACAGCGGCTGAGCGACAGATCCGACGCCATCCCAGTGAAGCCGTGGCGGCCGCCGCGGCTGGCGCCGCCTTGGTCGCCGCCGCCGCGGCCAGTCTCGTCACCTATGCGATGACCCGCCGGGCCCGCAGCGCATAGAGACGCCTATGACGGATCGCGCCAAGGGCCTGGACGAGGACGAGGCGGCGCGTCGCCTCGCCCTCGTCGGCCCCAATCAGATCGACCCGCCGCGCACGCGCTCGGTGGGGCAAATCGTGCTGGGGACGATCCACGAACCGATGTTCGGCCTGCTCCTGGCGGCCTCGGGCCTCTATCTGGCGCTTGGTGATCTGGCCGAAGGCCTGCTGCTGACCCTGGCGGCGGTGGCCACCATCGTTCAAGTCGTGTTCCAGGAAGCGCGCAGCGAAAGGGCTCTCAAGGCGCTGCGCGACCTGGCCGAGCCCATGGTGCGGCTGGTTCGCGGCGGGATCGAGCGCCCGGCGCCGTCGCGTTCGCTCGTGCCGGGCGACGTTGTGCTGGTGGGGGAGGGGCAACGCGTGCCCGCCGACGCCCAGCTGATCGACGGAGAACTCCTGACCATCGACGAGGCGGCCCTGACGGGCGAATCCGTTCCGGTTCAGCGCGCGCCGGGCGCGGCGGACAGCCCGTCCAGCGCGATCTTCGCGGGGACGCTGGTCGTCTCGGGCCAGGGCGTGGCCGAGGTGACCGCCACGGGGGAACGAACCGCCATCGGCAAGATCGGCGCGGCGCTAGCGACCCTTGAGACGTCGCCGGCCCCGCTACGGAAGGCCGTCACAAGGCTGGTCGGGTGGCTCGGACTGGCCGCCGGTCTATTCTGCCTCCTGGTCGTCGCCGCCTACGGCTTGATGCGAGGCGACTGGCTCGAGGCGGCCCTGGCCGGCATCACGGTCGCGATCGCGATGATCCCGGAAGAGTTTCCGATGGTGTTGTCGGTCTTTCTGGCCCTGGGAGCGTGGCGGCTTGGTCGTCACAACGTGCTGGTTCGCCGCGGGGCGGTGATCGAGACCCTTGGCGGCGCCACCGTGCTCTGTGTCGACAAGACCGGAACCCTGACCGAAAACCGCATGACGGTCGCCGCCCTCTGGACGCAGGCCGCGCGGTGCGCGCCCTCGCCGCGGGACTCGTCCGTTCCGCATCCCCTGCTGGCGACCGCGAGCCTGGCCTGCGCCGCTCGCCCAGTCGATCCGATGGACCGCGCACTGACGGCCTTGGCGCGTCCGCCCGCCGACGCGCGCCTCGAACGTGTCTGGCCTCTACGGACAGAGCGTTTGGCCGTAATCCAGGCTTGGCGTCGCGCCGACCGGAGTCTGTTGCTGGCCGCCAAGGGCGCGCCGGAAGCGATCTTCACCCTGTGCCGCCTGGCGCCCGACGAGATAACGCCCATCCGCGCGGCGCTTGAAACCCTGGCCCTCGAAGGTCTGCGCGTGCTGGCCGTCGCCGAGGCGGTCGAGGGCGGCGAGACGCCGGAGGAGCCCGAGGGCGCCCGTTTCAGCTTCCGCGGCCTTGTCGGGTTCGCCGATCCGCTGCGATCCGACGCGACCGCCGCGGTGCGCGAAGCACGGGCGGCCGGCGTCAAGGTGATGATGATCACCGGCGACTATCCGGCCACGGCCCTGAACATCGCGCGCCAGGCCGGCCTCGACGTGGTGGCCGGTGTCCTGACCGGGGAGGACATCGCGCGGCTCGACCACGCGGCGCTGAGGGCGCGCCTGGCGGAGGTGCGCGTCTTCGCGCGCGTGCGGCCCGAGCAGAAGCTGGCCCTGGTGGAGGCCCTGAAGGCCAACGGCGAGATCGTCGCCATGACCGGCGATGGCGTCAATGACGCACCGGCCCTGGAGGCGGCCCATATCGGCATCGCCATGGGCCAGCGCGGCACGGACGTGGCCCGCGAAGCCGCCGACCTGATCCTGCTGGACGACAGCCTGGCTTCGATCGTCGGCGGTGTCCGGTTGGGCCGACGGATCTATGACAATCTGCGGCGCGCCCTGACCTACGTCACCGCCATCCACGTGCCGATCGCCGGCCTGGCCCTGGCGCCGGTGCTGCTCGGCGCGCCGCCGATGCTGTTTCCGGTGCAGGTGGTGTTTCTCGAACTGGTCATCGACCCGGTCTGCTCCCTGGTCTTCGAAGGCGAAGCCAGCGACCGCGACAGCATGAAACGGCCGCCGCGCTCGCCTCGGGCCAGTCTGTTTGGCGCGCGGCAGATCGCCCAAGGCGTCCTGCAGGGGGCGGTGATCTTGGCCGTGGTGCTTGCCCTCTATCTCTGGGGCCTGACCTGGATGCCCGCCGTCCAGGCGCGGGCCGGCGCCTTCGCGGCCCTGGTGATCGGCAACCTGACCCTGGCCGTCACCACCGCCACGGGGCGCGACGGCCGGCTGCTGGATGCGCGGCGCTGGGTGTTCTGGACGATCGCCGCGGTCGCGGGGGCCATCCTGCTCCTGGTCTTGTCGACGCCGGGGTTGGCGGCCCTCTTTCGCATGGCGACGCCGCCGGGCGGGTTCGTGGCGATTTGCGTCGCGGCGGGCGGCGCGGCGGCGGGCTGGATCTGGGCGCCGAGGATGATGCGACGGACCTGATCCAGATCAAGGCCGGGGTGGCGGCAAGGTCCGAAATGGCTGTCGAAAGGGAGCTTCCAATGGCTTTCAAGGACATTCTCCTCCAGCTGGACAGCTACCCAGAGCCGACCCCGCTGGCCGTGATCGAGCGCGGCGTCTGGTGGGCGCGGCATCTGGGAGCAACGCTCACGGCCTTGGCTGTCGATATCCAGATCCCGGTCCATAGCAACAGGGTCGCCGACTATCTGATCGGCCTGACGGACCTGGCCCGCGCCGAGGAGGCCAAGTCTCGTCACCAGGGCCAGGAAGCGCTCGCTCAAGCCGCCGCCTGCGCCCTGCGCGCCGAGATCGAATTCCTCGTCCACACCCACCGGGCTCATCTTTTCGACGTCGGTGAGCACGTCGCCAGGATGGCGCGGACACGAGATCTTTGCATCGTGCCGCTGAGCGGGCGGTTCGACGAGCAGCAGGGCGTGGTCAGGACCGTGGTCTTCGGCTCGGGCGGTCCGACCCTGGTCCTGGACGAAACCGCCGTGGAGGCGCGCACCAGCGGCTGCGCCCGGGTGGTGGTGGCCTGGGACGGCGGCGCCAGCGCCGCGCGCGCCTTGGCCGATAGCCTTCCTGTTCTGGCCAAGGCCGACGCCGTCACGGTGTTGACCATCAGCGGCGATAAGCCCGGGGTCGACGAACAGACGGGCCTGGACGTCGTGCGTCACCTGCGCATCCATGGGATCACCGCCCAGGTCAAGGCGCTGGCCTCCGACCATGGCTCCGCTGGGGCGACCATCGAGCGCTATGTCCGCCAAGTCGACGCCGACCTCCTGGTGATGGGGGCCTATGGTCACGCGCGGCTACGCGATTTCGTGCTCGGCGGCGCCACCGAGCATCTCCTCCACAAGCCGCCGACCGCGCTCTGGATGGCGCATGCCTGAAACGCCTCTGGCGGCGCTTTGTCGGGGCAGGGGGCTTTCAAGGCCCACGGGCGGCGACAGCCGCCACGCGTGGCGTCGGGCAGGATCGCCGGTCGCTAGGCGTTGGTGGGTTCCAGGCGCCAATCTGGCCGCACGGCGAACAGTTGGGTCCGTCCTGGGTGCGCGGCGTAGTCGATCAAGGACACCCATTGCGGCGTGAACCGCAGCAGGGCCACGGCGTGCCCGGAAGGGTGGGGCTCGAAGCGGGCGAACTCGGGCGTTCGCCAGATCTT
>Ga0209257_1000265_pt1 | contig 120247 bp, 118 predicted proteins | sample AraplaCvi_mCL_r2_FD_184277 | JGI IMG/M metagenome (GOLD analysis project Ga0209257, IMG submission 184277) | Arabidopsis root microbial communities from North Carolina, USA - plate scrape MF_Cvi_mCL_r2 (SPAdes) (version 2) | ecosystem: Host-associated > Plants > Roots > Endosphere | place...
CCTCGTCCAGCAGCAGATCGATGCGCTCACGGGCGGTCAGCTTGCCCTTGGCGTGCTGGGCCGCGACCCGCTTCTCGCCGCCGCCAGCCCTGGCCTGTTCGCGACGACGGTCGAGTTCCGTAAGAATATGCTGCACCTGAGGGGCCTTGCGAAAAGTCGGACTGCAACGACGTCCACACATTGCAATTTGGCGAAGGCGGAAAAGTCGTCCAGACTAAAGCTCATAGATTTCGGGCGTTGGCGGGGAGGCTGTGGCGGTGATTTCTGCGAATTTGCAAAGTTGCGAAGATGCGTGAGAAGCTGTTCATCGGCCCGCGGCTGCGCGTCCTGCGCCAGGGACGGAGCTGGACGCTGGAGGCCTGCGCCACGCGCCTGGGCCTATCGCCCAGCTATCTCTCGCAGATCGAGGCCAACCAGCGGCCGGTCACCGCGCGCGTGCTGATCGACGCCATGCGGGTGTTCGAGGTCGACGCCGCCTCGCTGGACGCGGCGGACGACCAGCGCCTGATCGCCGACCTGCGCGAAGCTGTCGCCGATCCGGTCAGCGGCGGCGAGGCCCCGGGCCTGGCCGAGATCAAGCAGGTGGTCAGCAACGCCCCGCATTTCGCCCGGTCCTACCTGGCGCTGCACCGCGCCCATCGCCGGCTGGACGAGCGCCTGAAGCAGACCGAGGAGGCCGTGTCGCTGGACGAACGCGTCGCCGCCAGCGCTCTCTTGCCCTACGAGGAGGTGCGCGACTTCTTCCACTACAAGGACAACTACATCCATTCGCTGGATGTCGCGGCCGAGGCCCTGGCCGGCGAGCTGGGCCTGGAGGAGGGCAGGGGCGGAGAGGCGGTGCTGGAGCACTGTCTGGCCGAACGGCTGGGCGTAAGCGTGGAGCGCGCTGTCGAATTGGACCTGCTGCGCCGGTTCGAGCCCGAAACGCGACGGCTGGTGTTGGGGGCGGCCCAGCCTGCCGCGACGCGCGGTTTCCAGATGGCTTACCAGATCGTGGCCATGACCCTGGGCGACATCGTCGAGGCTGAGCTGGAGGCCGCCTCATTCCGCAGCGAGAGCGCCGCCCAGGTGTGCCGCACAGGTCTCTTGAACTACGCGGCCGGCGCGCTGCTGCTGCCCTATGGGCGCTTCCGCGCGACCGCGCGCCAGGTGCGCCACGACATCGAGCAGCTGAGCCTGATCTTCCAGACCAGCCTGGAGCAGGTGTTCCATCGGCTGAGCAACCTGCAGCGGCCGGGCGCGCGGGGGGTGCCGTTCTACTTCGTCCGCCTGGACCGGGCTGGCAACATCACGAAGCGCCACAGCGCCACGCGCTTCCACTTCGCGCGCTTCGGCGGGACCTGCCCGATGTGGAACGTCCACGACGCTTTTAGCCGGCCCGACGCCTGGATGGTGCAACTGGCCGAGATGCCGGACGGGGTGCGCTATGTCTGCGTGGCCAAGGGGGTGGTGAAGTCCTCCGGCGCCTATCTGCAGGCCGACCGCCGCTACGCGCTGGGCCTGGGTTGTGAGACGCAGTACGCCGATCAACTGGTCTATGCCGACGGCCTAGACCTAGCCGGGCCCTCGGCGCCGATTGGCGTCAGCTGCCGGATTTGTGAGCGCGTCGACTGCTCCCAGCGGGCCTTCCCGCCGGTTGACCGCCGCTTCGAGGTTTTGGAGAACGACCGCCGCTGGGTGCCGTTTGCGTTGATCTGACGCGCACGTCAGTGCGCGCGTGTCACGAGGGCAAGGCCGTCGGTCTAGGCGCCCTCGCGGCCCGGTCGTCCGGCTGCTACTTATGCTGGTTAGAAACGGCAAGCCGTCCCGCCCAGCGACCCAACTCAGGTAACTTGCCTGAATCATCAGTCCAGGCGACGCGGCGAGAAGACAAAAAGACCAATGACTTCAATCACCACCGTCGGCGTCGACGCCGACGACACCCTCTGGCACTGCGAGAGCCTGTTTCGTCTGTCGCACGCCCGGTTCCTGGACCTGCTGTCCGACCACGGCGACCCCGAGAAGATCGAGAGCCAGCTGCTGGCCGTCGAGAAGCGCAATCTGCGGGTCTATGGCTACGGGGCCAAGGGTTTCACCCTGTCGATGATCGAGACGGCGCTGGAGGTCACCGACGGCGCGGTCGACACTCGGGTGATCCGCGAGATCCTGGCCGTGGGCCGCGAGATGCTGACCGAGCCGATCGAGCCGCTGCCCGGCGTCGAGAAGGCCCTGGCCGAGCTGTCGGACCGCTACCGCCTGATCCTGATCACCAAGGGCGACTTGCTGCACCAGGAGCAGAAGCTGGCCTCGTCGGGCCTGGGCGACTATTTTGTGGCCGTCGAGATCGTGTCCGAGAAGGACGCGGGGACCTACCGCCGGGTGTTCGACCGTTACGGGACGGGCGCCGAGCAGGCGGTGATGGCCGGCAATTCGATGCGTTCGGACATCCTGCCGGCGCTGGAAGCCGGCTGCTGGGGCGCGCTGATCCCATACCCGCTGGTCTGGTCGCACGAGGCCGCCGACGCGCCGCTCGGGCACGAGCGGTATGTGGAGTTGGCGAATATTGGGGAGCTGCCGGGGTGGGTGGATCGGATCGCGCAGCTCTAAATGGGTCCTAAGGCGCGACCCCGGGCCCCAGCGCCTTCGGAACCTTCGCCTTGCCCAGTCTGGCCACCCAGTCGCGCGCCGGGCGCTCGAAGCCGATCAGCGACAGATAGGCGATCGGGAACAGCGCCACGACCCAGAAGAGGCACCACAGCCGCATGGCGTCGCCGGTCAAATGCCAGGTCCCGAAGCCCACCCAGTTCAAGGCGATCTTCAGCGCGATCGGGTGCAGCAGGTAGAGGCTGAAGCTGAGCTGCGCCCACGGCGCCAGCGCCCGGCTGACGCCGCCTTGCGCGCCGGCCGCGTCGGCCGCCACGCCCGCCAGGCCGACGGCGTAGATTAGGAAGAGCAGGCTCGTCCGCGACTCGCCCATCCCGGAGGCGACGACGAACGCGGCCAGGAGCGCCCACATCACGAACCGCGCCAGGGGCAGCTTGCCCAGCACGTCCCGCAGCTGGAACGCCAGCATGCCCAGCATGAAGCCCGGTACGGCGCGGGCGACGCCGAAGTTCCAGGTCCACTGCGAGAAGGTCTCGCCGGTGCGCGAGATCCACAGCAGCAGGCCCAGGCTGCCGAGCGCGGTCGCCGCCGTCGCCCAGGCGCCGCGCGCGGTGATCCAGAACAGCAGGGGCAGGGCGATGTACAGGCCCATCTCGGCGCTGATCGCCCAGCTGACGAAGTTCCAGGTCTGGGCCTTGCAAGTCCCCCAGGCGTGGATGAACAGCACGTTCTGGGGGATGCAGGTCACGTCGTAGCGCGACGGGTCGCGCTCGTTCAGCACGCCGGTCCAGCCCAGGGCCGCGATGATCACGAACACCAGCATCGTCGCCCAGTGCAGCGGTCCCAGCCGCGCGACGCGCTTCTGCAGGAAGTCACGATACTTGGCGAAGGTCGTCAGCCGCCCGGCATAGATCGCCGCCATCACATAGCCGGAGATCAGGAAGAACAGGTCGACGATCAGGCTGAAGCTCTTGATCGCGTCGTCCGCCAGCTGCCAGCGGCCGTCCAGATTGATGAAGCGGTTGAAGTGGAACACCACGATCATCACCGCCCCGACGATGCGCAGGGCGTCCAGGTGCAGCATCTGGTCGGAGTCGGGCTTCAGGGGCGGGAGGCGCATGGATGCTTTCTGCTCCCCTCTTGGGGGCGCTGTCGCGGAGTGACTGAGGGGGCTAATTCGGCCTAGGCCGCGCTGCCCCCTCCGGCCCGGAGTTCATCCTCGGGCGCGCGCTTCGCGCGACCCGGGGAGGCCACCTCCCCAGCGGGGGAGGAGAGGGATTCTAGATAGCCACGCGTTTGGCGATCGCGTTGCGGCGGGCCTTGGTCTCCTGCTGCGCGCGTTGCACGGCTTCGGTTTCGGTGGCGTGCAGCAGGTGGTCGATGACGCGTTCCAGGTGGTCGCGCATGGCCTGGCGGGCGGCGGCCGGGTCGCGGGCCTTCAGCGCCTCGACGACCCGGCGGTGCTCGACGATGCGCGGCTCCAGCCCCATGCCGCGGGCGCGAGCCAGGATGTTGCGGGCCAGGGGCGAGCGGTTGCGCCAGTCCCACAGGTTCTCGATCGTGGCGATGATCGCGCCGTTGCCGGTGGCGCGGGCGATGGTCAGGTGGAACTCGCGGTCGGCGTCCTCGCCGCGAATCTCCTCCTCGACATGCATGCGCTGCAGGAGGCCTTCCAGCTCGGTGATCTGCTCGTCGGTGATCGAGGTGGCGGCCAGGGCGGCGGCCTCGCCCTCGAACAGGCGGCGGGCTTCGATCAGCTCGAAGGCGCCGATCTCGAAGTCGATCTCGGCCGAGGGGGCCACGGGGCGGACATTGCCGGTGACATAGATGCCCAGGCCGTGGCGGGCCTCGATCATGCCCAGCATCTCCAGCGCGATCATCGCCTCGCGCAGGGTGGGGCGCGAAACCCCGAACTGCTCGGCCAGCTCGCGCTCGGTCGGTAGGCGGTCGCCGATCCTGTACTGCCCCGCCTCGATGGCGTCCGCCACCGAGTCGGCGATCTTGCGGTAAAGCTTGACGTTGTCAGACATGGCTCGAAGGGCTTGGAAGGCGGCGTCGCTGAGGCGGAATCACTACCACGGACAACCGTGGCGATTGACCAACTTTCTCGCTTCCGGCCCGAATGGTCAGATCACCAGTCGTGCATCGAGCCGTCCAGGCGCCGGGCGATCGGCAGATAGGCGCGCTGGTAGGGATATTTGGCGGCCAGGTCCTCGTCGATGTCGACGCCCAGGCCCGGCGCCTCGCCCGGATGCAGCATGCCGTCGGCGAACGTGTAGGCGTGCGGGAACACCGCGTCGGTCTCGGGCGTGTGGCGCATATATTCCTGGACGCCGAAGTTGGGGATCGACAGGTCGAAGTGCAGGGCCGCGCCCATGCAGACCGGCGACAGGTCGGTGGCCCCGTGGCAGCCGGTGCGCACGTGGTGCAGGTCGGCGAAGCTGGCCAGCTTCTTCAGGTGGGTGATCCCGCCGGCGTGGACGGCGGTGGCGCGGATGTAGTCGATCAGGTGCTCCTCGATCAGCTGCTTGCAGTCCCAGATCGCGTTGAAGACCTCGCCCACGGCCAGCGGCGTGGTGGTGTGCTGGCGGATCAGCCGGAAGCTGGCCTGGTTCTCGGCCGGGGTGGCGTCCTCCATCCAGAAGAGGCGGTAGGGCTCGAGGTCCTTGCCCAGGCGCGCGGCCTCGATCGGCGTCAGGCGGTGGTGGACGTCGTGCAGCAGGTGGACGTCGTCGCCCAGCCGCAGGCGCGCGGCCTCGAACAGGGCCGGCGTCGAGCGCAGATAGCGCTCGGTCGACCAGATCGTCTCCTTGGGCAGGTCGCTGTCGGCCGGCTCGTAGAAGAACTTGTCCTTGGAGACGCCGTAGGTCCCCTTCATGCCGGGGACGCCGGTCTGCAGGCGGATGGCCTTGTAGCCCTGCTCGGCATAGACGGCGGCGTTGTCGAGGGTCTCCTCGATCGTCTCGCCGTTGGCGTGGCCATAGACCATCACCCCTGTGCGGCAGGCGCCGCCCAGGAGTTGATACACGGGCAAGCCGGCGATCTTGCCCTTGATGTCCCACAGCGCCATGTCGACCGCGGCGATGGCGGCCATGGTCACCGGGCCCCGGCGCCAATAGGCCCCGCGATACAGGTACTGCCAGATGTCCTCGATCTGGTGGGCGTCGCGGCCGATCAGGCAGGGGATGACGTGCTGGGTCAGATAGGCCTCGACCGCCAGCTCGCGCCCGTTCAGCGTGGCGTCGCCGACGCCGTGCACGCCGTCCTCGGTGATGATCTTCAGGGTGACGAAGTTGCGCCCCGGGCAGGTGACGATGGTCTTGGCGGCGATGATCTTGGGCATGAGACGCGGTGTCCGGGACCTTGTGAAAACGGGCCGAAGATCGAGCGCGCACCGATGACGGCGCACGGCGTCAAACTTCCTCCCTCCCTATCGATGTACCGGTACCATAAGGGTTGTCAATGCGGTGGTCTGACCACTAGAACGGGGTGTCCCGACCTTTAGAGCTCGGGCGCGGGAGAGAAACGGATGCGTCTGCTCATTCTGGCCATGGGTTTTGTGCTGGCCTGTTCGACCGCCCGGGCCGAGGACGGCTACGATCTGTGGCTGCGCTACAAGCCGGTCGAGGCCTCGGCCAGGGCCGCCTACGCCGCCCGCGCCGCCGCCATGGCGCCCGCCCGCGCGCCGGAGTCCCCGACGCTGAAGGTCGCCCGCGCCGAGCTGGAACGCGGCCTGACCGGCCTGGTCGGCAAGCCCGCCGCCGCCGCCGCCGGATCGCGCGACGGGGTCATCCAGCTGACCATCTCGCCGCAGAACGACCTCGGCGAAGAGGGCTATCGCATCCGCACCCAGGCGGTGAACGGCAAGAAGACCACGGTCATCGCCGCCAATCGCGACATCGGCGTCCTCTACGGCGTGTTCCGTTATCTGGAATTGATCCAGACCCGCCAGAGCATCGAGACCCTGGACATCGCCTCGTCGCCCAAGGTGAAGCTGCGCATGCTCAACCACTGGGACAATCTGAACCGCACGGTCGAGCGCGGCTATTCGGGCCAGTCGATCTTCGACTGGTGGCGGCTGCCCGGCCATGTCGACCCCCGCATGGTCGACTACGCCCGCGCCAACGCCTCGATCGGCGTCAACGGCGCGGTGCTCAACAACGTCAACGCCAAGGCCGACAGCCTGACCGCGCCCTATATCGCCAAGGCCGCCGCCCTGGCCGACACGTTCCGCCCCTATGGGATCAAGGTCTATCTGTCAGCCCGCTGGTCGGCCCCGGTCGACCTGGGCGGCCTCAAGACCGCCGATCCGCTGGACCCCGCCGTCGCCGCCTTCTGGAAAGCCAAGGCGGACGAGATCTACAAGGCCATCCCCGACTTCGGCGGCTTTCTGGTGAAGGCCAATTCCGAGGGCCAGCCGGGCCCGCAGGACTATGGCCGCACCCACGCCGACGGGGCCAACATGCTGGCCGATGCGGTCGGCCCGCACGGCGGCGTCGTGATCTGGCGCGCCTTCGTCTATTCGCACGAGCAGCCGGACGATCGCGCCAAGCAGGGCTACAACGAGTTCAAGCCGTTCGACGGCCAGTTCCGCGACAACGTGGTCATCCAGGTCAAGAACGGGGCCATCGACTTCCAGCCGCGCGAGCCGTTCCACCCGCTGTTCGGGGCCATGCCCAAGAGCAACCTGGGCATGGAGTTCCAGATCACCAAGGAATATCTCGGCTTCTCGACCCACCTGGTCTATCTCGGCCCGCTCTACGAGGAGACCCTGAAGTCCGACACCATGGCCCACGGCAAGGGCTCGACCGTGGCCAAGGTGATCGACGGTTCGCTGGACGGCCGCAAGCTGACGGTGATGGCCGGCGTGGCCAATATCGGCACGGACCGCAATTGGTCAGGGTCGCAGTTCGACCAGGCCAACTGGTACGTCTTCGGCCGCCTGGCCTGGGACCCGGAGGCCGACACGCGGGCCATCGCGACCGACTGGGCCAAGATGACCTTCACCAACGACCCGCGCTTCGTGAAGCCGGTCGTCGACATGATGATGGGCTCGCGCGAGGCGGCGGTGGACTACATGACGCCGCTGGGCCTGCACCACCAGATGGGCCGCAGCCATCACTACGGTCCCGGCCCCTGGGTGGCCGGCGGCGAGCGCGCCGACTGGACCAGCGTCTACTACGCCAAGGCCGGCCCGGACGGCCTGGGCTTCGACCGCACGCCCACGGGCAGCAACGCCACGGCTCAGTACGCCCCGGCCGTGGGCGCCTGCTACGCCGACCTCAAGTGCGTCGACGAGAAGGACCTGCTGTGGTTCCACCACCTGCCGTGGAACTATCGCCTGAAATCCGGCGACACCCTGTGGGACGGCCTCGTCAAGACCTATGGCCGAGGCGTCAAATACGTCGACGGCATGGAGGCGACGTGGGCCGCGATGAGCCCCTATGTCGACCCCCAGCGCCACGCCGAGGTCTCGGACTACCTCAAGATCCAGCGCGACGAGGCCCAATGGTGGCGCGACGCCTCGGTGGCCTGGTTCGGCAGCTTCGCCAAGCGCCCGCTGCCGCCGGGAGAGAAGCCGCCGGCCAAGACCTTGCAGGAGTACGAGGCGATGCAGTTCCCGTACGCGCCGGGGATCTAGCCAACCATCACACATTCCGTGCCATCCCGGATAAGCCCTCCGGGCTTTCCGGGATGACACATGTTCCGGCTTGGCTATGGCGGCGCCAATTTCGCCGCGATCTTCGGCTGAACCCTCGCTAGGGTGTCGCGCCCTGACACCGACTCCAAGTCTCGAAAGACCCCTTGATGCGCCTTCTTGCTCCTCTCGCCCTCGCGGCTTTCCTCGCCGCCGGCGCAGCCCACGCCCAGGTCACGCCGACCGCGCCGCCGCAGCTGAACGCGGGCCCCTCGGCCAACGCCGTCGCCGGCAAGGCCTTCCTGGAGAAGAACGCCAAGGCCCCGGGCGTCGTCGTCCTGCCCTCGGGCCTGCAGTACAAGATCACCACCTCGGGCCCCAAGACCGGCCCGTCGCCGAAGCTGGGCGACATCATCAAGGTCAATTACGAGGGCAAGCTGCTGGACGGCACGGTGTTCGACAGCAGCTTCGCGCGCGGCAAGGCGGCGATCATGCCCGCCGACGGCCTGATCGAGGGCTGGCTGCAGGCCCTGCCGCTGATGCACGTCGGCGACGAATGGACCCTCTACATCCCGTCGGAGCTGGGCTACGGCCCCCGCGACATGGGCGAGATCCCGCCCGACAGCGTGCTGGTGTTCCGCCTGAAGCTGGAGGGCATGCTGGCGGTGGATTGAAGGATACTTGCCCCCTCCGGGCCTGCGGCCCTCCTCCCCCGGAGGGGGAAGAAGGGTCACCTTCCGCCCCCTCCCGGGGGCGGACGACCCGCGCAGCGGGTCAGGTGGGGGCAAGTGACCGGATTTACTTCGTCCGCGATTTCATCAGCGGCTGAATCTTCTCGCCGAAATCCTCCACCCCCTGCACGAAGTCGTCGAAGGTCAGCAGCACCCCGGCCGTGCCCGGGACCTCGGCGATCTGGTCCATCATCCGGGCGATGCTCTCGTAGCTCCCCACCAGGGTGCCCATGTTCAGGTTCACCGCCGATTCCGGCGCGGCCAGCTGGGTGGTGTTGGTCGTCGCCCCGGCCTTGGCGTTGGGCGCGGCCTGCTGGGTCAGCCAGGCCAGGGCCTCCTGGTCGGCGCCCTCGCGATACGACCGCCACTTGGCCATCGCCTTCTCGTCGGTCTCGTCGGCGATGATCATGAACAGCAGGAACGACTGGACGTCGCGGCCGGTCTTCTGGGCCGCCGCCTCCAGGCGCTTGTTGACGCCGGCGAAGGCGGTCGGGGTGTTGACGCCCTTGCCCAGGGCGAAGCTGTAGTCGGCGTACTGGGCCGTGAACGCCAGCCCCTCGTCGGACGAGCCGGCGCAGATCAGCTTGGTCTCTTTGGGATGCGGGCTGACCCGGCAGTCGTCCATCTGGAAGTACTTGCCCTTGAAGTCGCTGACGCCGGTCTCCAGCAGGTCCTTCAGCACCGTCGTATACTCGGCCAGGTAATTGTAGCGGTCGGTATAGTGTTCTTCGCCGGGCCAGAGGCCCATCTGGCTGTACTCGGCCTTCTGCCAGCCGGTGACCAGGTTGATGCCGAAGCGGCCGGGGGCGATCGAGTCGATGGTCGAGGCCATGCGGGCCACGATGGCGGGCGGGATGGTCAGGGTGGCGACCGTGGCGAAGATCTTGATCTTGCTGGTCACGGCCGCCAGGCCCGACATCAGGGTGAAGCTCTCCAGATTGTGCTCCCAGAACTGGGTCTTGCCGCCGAACCCGCGCAGCTTGATCATCGAGAGCGCGAAGTCGAAGCCGTACGTCTCGGCCTTCTGGGTGATCTCCTTGTTCAGCGCGAAGCTGGGCATGTACTGCGGCGCGTTTTCGGAGATCAGCCAGCCGTTGTTGCCGATGGGAATGAAGACGCCGACCTGCATGGGATTGCCCCTTTTGAGTTTGAATCTGCTCCCCCTCCGGGGGAGCTGTCGCGGAGCGACTGAGGGGGCATCTCGGCGATCGCCGTGCTGCCCCCTCCGGCCCTCTGGGCCACCTCCCCCAGCGGGGGAGGAGAGTTCACGTCCCTTCCAGGAACTTCCCAAGGCCCTCGTTGAAGGTCTCGGGATCGGTGACGGTGAAGCCGTGGCCGCCCCAGGCGACCTGCTGGAAGTCGGCGTTGGGCAGGCGGGCGGCCAGGCGTTGCGAGCAGCTCATCGGAACCAGCATGTCGTCGGCGCTGGCGCTGACCAGCACGCGGTGGGTGATCTCCTCCAGCCGGGCGTCGATGTCGAAGGCCAGCAAGGCGTTGATCCGCGCCAGCATCACCGCGCGCGGCGGGAAGCCGGCCACGTGGTGGGCCTCCTCGGCCATCAGGCGGGCGTGGTTCCGCGAGATCCAGTCGGCCGGATAGAGGAAGATCGGCTGGGCGTGGACGTAAGGCCCCGGCCCGCTGTCGTTCAGCAGGTGGATGCGGGTGTCGAAGCAGCGGCGGATGTGCGGGTCCGGCCGTGACCAGCCGTTGACCACCACCAGCTTGCCCAGGCGATCGGGATGGTCCAGCGCCAGCTGCAGACCCGCGTTGCCGCCGGCCGCGTGGCCGACGACATGGGCCTTCTGGAGGCCCAGGGCGTCCATGACCTTGACCATGTCCTGCGCCATGTGGGCGACGGTGTAGTCGCCGGCGGGCAGCTCGCGAACGCTGCGGCCCGTGCCCCGGTGGTCGTAGAGCACCACGGGCCAGCGTTCGGTCAGGGCCGCCATCTGCGGGGCCCAGAAGGCGCCCGAGCCGCCCAGGCCCGACGACAGCAGCACGACCTCGCGGCCGGCCACGGGACCGCCATGCAGCTCGTAGTGCAGGCCGTCGACCGTGCCTGAGGTCATCCCGTCTTGCCCACGTGCGCCACGCTGGCGATCTCGACCACGAAGCCGGGCTTCACCAGGCCGCACTGGATGCAGTAGCGGGCCGGCTTGTCGCCGGGAAAGTACTCGGCATAGACCTTGTTCATCGGCGCGTAGTGCGACCAGTCGGTCAGGAAGATGTGGTTCATGGTCACGTCTTCCATCGTCCCGCCGGCGGTCTCGATCACCGACTTGATGGTCTCCAGCACCTGGCGGGTCTGGGCCTCGGCGTCGTCGGGAAAGGCGACGTTGTTGTCCTTGTCGAAGGCCAGGGTGCCCGAGACATAGACGACCCCGTCGGCCAGCACGCCCGGCGAGAACGGCGCGATCGGCGTCTGGGTCCCGGGCGGGGTGATGACGGTCTTGGGCATGTTCGTTTCCCTCTAGGTTTGCGGCGCCAGCTGCCCGAAAGCTCCCCTGAAGTCGGCCGTGGTCGAGACCCAGCCGAAGAAGGTCTCGATGTTGAACAGGGCCGCCTTCTGGACGAAGTCGGGGCCGGCCTGGTGGGTGGCGTCCTCGAGCACCGTGCCGAAATATTCCAGCATGAAGCCGTCGCGCAGCGTCGACTCCACGCAGACATTGGTGGCGATGCCGACGAAGATCAGGTGCCGAATCCCGCGCGCCCGCAGCACGCTGTCCAGCTGGCTGTTGAAAAAGCCGGAATAGCGGGTCTTGTGCAGACGGATGTCGCCCGGCTGCGGCTTGAGCTCGTCGACCAGTTCGTAGTCCCACTGGCCGCGCGCCAGCAGCTTGCCGTGCAGCTCGGGCTTGGCGCGCATGGTCTTGAGCGCGTTGGACTTCCACCAGTTGGGCGAGCCGGGGCCGCCGGCCTCCACGTACTGGTCGTCCCAGCCGTTCTGGAAATAGATCACCTGCATGCCGGCCCCGCGAGCCACCTCCAGCACGCCCTTGATCTGCTGGATGCAGGCCGCCGCGCCGGAGATGTCGAAGCCGGCCAGGTCGAGATAGCCGCCGGGCGAGGCGTAGGCGTTCTGCATGTCGATGACGATCACGGCCGTGGTCCTGGGATCCACCGGCAGGGGCTCGGGCCGCGCGGGCAGCATGACGCTGCCGGGGGAGAGCGGGGTGATCGTGGACGTCATCGACGACGGCTCCCGTATGATCAAAGCGGCATGGAATACCATGCCGACTTCGCCGTCCAGGCTCTGGCCGTTCCCGGCAAGCCGTTGCCGGACAACGGCCTCATGGACGAGCACCGGGGCGTCCCGCCGGCGCGGGCGCTGCACGGGTAGGGCGCATTAAGCCCCCGCTGCGACCAAGCGCCACCTGTCCTCGCAACGCTCCAGCCGCCAAGGTGGCCGTCACATGGCCCGACCGGACTCAAAACCCCAGACTGCCGATGCGCGCCAGACCCGGCTGATCTTCGGCATCGTCGGAGCGGCCGCCGTGCTGGTCGTCGTCTCGGTGCTTGGCGCGGTGGCGCTGATGATCCTGGCCGCCCGCCAGCTGGACCGGCTGGAATCGGCCGACGAGATCGAGATCACCCAGCGCACCATGGTCCGGTCGCTGGAGCGCCTGGAGCGCGAGCTGACCTCGGCCACGGTCTGGGACGCGGCCTACAAGGCGATGGGCTGGAAGATCGACGCGGCCTGGGCCGACACCGACTTCGCTACCTATTATCACGACCAGTTCGGTCACGACCGGACCTTCGTGATGCGCTCGGGCCAGGTGGTCTACGCCTCGGTCGCTGGCTCCCGGGCCAAGACCCAGGCCCTGGGGGGCTTTCCGGCCCAGGCGGCGCCGATCGCCGCCGAGGTCGCCGTCGACGCCCGACGGGCGCGGCAGGTCGGCCGCCTGAGCTCGGCCGCCGAGGTGACGCGAACCGGCCTGATGCGGGTGGACGGCGCGACCTATCTGACCGCCTTCGCCGCGGTGACGCCGGAAAGCCGGGCCGTCGCCGACAGCTATGACGGTCCCGCCGCCGTTGTCGTCACCGCGCGCCGCCTCGACGCCGCCTTCGTCAAGCGTCTGTCCGACGACCTGGGCCTGGAGGGACTAGCGTATGGCGCATCCTCCGCCGCCCCGCGCGTCGTGCTCAAGGACATCGCCGGCCGTCCGGTCGGGACCCTGGCTTGGCGGGCCGAGAATCCCGGCCTGGGCCTGCTGAAGAGCATCGCCCCCTGGATCGCGGCGGGCTTCCTGGTGCTGGCCTGCGCCGGCGGCCTGCTGCTGGCCCGGGTCACCGAAGCCCTGCGCAAGCTGGAGAGCGGCCGACTGGCCCTGATCGCCGCCAAGGAAGAGGCCGAGGCCGCCAACGAGGCCAAGACCCGCTTCCTGGCCAATATGAGCCACGAGGTCCGCACGCCGCTGAACGGCGTCCTTGGCATGGCCCAGGTGATGGCCGCCGACGCCCTGTCCGAGCCCCAGGCCAAGCGCCTGCGCATACTGACCGAGTCGGGCCAGGCGCTGCTGGCCCTGCTGAACGACATTCTCGACATCGCCCGCCTGGAGACCCGGTCGGTGCGGCTGCGGCCCGAACCCTTCGACCTGGCCGAACTGGTCGAGGCCTCGTGCGCGGCTTTCTCGGGCGCGGCGGCGGCCAAGACGCTGGACCTGACCGTCGACATTCCGTCCGACCTGCGCGGCCGCTGGATGGGCGATCCGATGCGCCTGCGCCAGGTGCTGGGCAATCTGGTGGCCAACGCCGTCAAGTTCACCGACGACGGCGGCGTCACGGTCCGGGTGCGGCCGGCCAGCAAGGGCGGCCTGCGCTTCGAGGTCGAGGACACCGGCATGGGCGTCGCCGCCGAGCACCAGTCGGCCCTGTTCAAGACCTTCTCCCAGGTCGACACCTCGCTGACCCGCGCCCATGACGGGGCGGGCCTGGGCCTGTCGATCTGCCGCGAGCTGGTCGGGCTGATGGGCGGGACGATCGGCGTCCACAGCTCGCTGGGCCTGGGCTCCAGCTTCCACTTCACCGTGCCCCTGATCCGAGCCGGCGCCGACCGCCCGGCGCTGCGGGTGGTGCGCTAAGGCGCGCCTCGGAACTCTCGGCCGCGCTCGTGGTTACGCCACCGCCAGTAGCGGCGGAGTAGCGACATGCCCCTCAATGACGGACGGCCACGCGGCGCGGCGACCTGGCCGGCGCAGGTATTGGGGGCCTTGCTGGTCCTGATCGGCCTGATCCTGGCCGTGGGCGGCGCCTGGCTGGCGGCCCTGCACGGCTCCCTCTATTACCTGGCGGCAGGCATCGGCCTGATCGTGGCGGGCGTCCTGATGGTCCTGCGCCGGCTGACCGGCGTCTGGGTCTATGTCGCCGTCTTCGCCGCCACCCTGGTCTGGGCGCTCTGGGAGGTGGGGCTGAACGGCTGGGCCTTGGTCCCGCGCCTGGTCGGGCCGCTGGTGCTGCTGTGGCTGGCCCTGGCCTGCGCGCCCCTGCTGACCGTCGAGCGGCGCGAGCGCAAGCTGGCCGGCGGCCTGTTCGTCGGTTCGCTGGCGGTGCTGATCGTCGGCGTCGTCGCCGTGGCGATCGCCGCGAGCCCGGGACGGCCCGGCGCGCCCTCCGGTCCGGCCCTGGCCGCCGACGGGACCCTGACCGCCGGCGCCGACTGGACGGCCTATGGCGGGACCTACGGCGCCCAGCGCTATTCGACCCTGGCCCAGATCACGCCGGAGAACGCCGGCCAGCTGAAGCGGGCCTGGCTGATCCACACCGGCGACCTGCCCGACACCGCCGAGGCCCGCAAGCAGTACGGGGCCGAAACCACCCCGCTGAAGGTCGGCGGCGACCTCTTTCTCTGCACGCCCAAGAACATCCTGATCGCCCTGGACGCCGCCTCAGGCCAGGAGCGCTGGCGCTTCGATCCCAAGGTGCCCGACATCCACATTCCCTACACGGCCGCCTGCCGGGGCGTGTCCTACTATGCCGTTCCTGGCGCAGCCCCGACCCAGGCCTGCGCACGGCGGATCATCGAGGGCACGCTGGACGCCCGCCTGATCGCTGTGGACGCCGCCACAGGCCGCCCTTGCGCCGATTTCGGCTTCGGCGGCCAGGTCGACACCAACCAGGGGATCGGCAAGGCCGCGCCCGGCATGTTCTCGATCACCTCGGCCCCGACCATCGTGCGCGGCGTGGTGGTCACCGGCCACCAGGTGCTGGACGGTCAGAGGCGCGACGCACCGTCGGGCGTGATCCAGGGCTATGACGCCGTCACCGGCCAGCTGCGCTGGGCCTGGGACATGGCCCGCCCCGACCTGACCGGCGCTCCGCCGCCCGGACAGACCTACACCCGCGGCACGCCCAACATGTGGACCACGGCCAGCGGCGACGAGGCCCTGGGCCTGGTCTACCTGCCGCTGGGCAACAGCGCCGTCGACTACTGGAGCAGCTCGCGCTCGCCGGCCGAGAAGGCCCACTCGACGTCGCTGGTGGCGCTGGACGTCACGACCGGCAAGAAGGTCTGGTCATTCCAGGCGGTGCATAACGACGTCTGGGACTACGACCTGGGCTCGCAGGCCACCCTGGTCAATTTCCCGAGCGGCGGCGCCACGGTTCCCGCCCTGGTGCTGCCCGGCAAGCAGGGCGACCTCTATGTGCTGGACCGCCGCACCGGCGCGCCCCTGACCGGCGTGGTCGAGCGCCCGGTCCCGCAAGGCGGCGTCGAGCCCGGCCAGCGCGCCCCGACCCAGCCGCACTCGCTGTACCACACGCTGCGCAAGCCCGACCTGACCGAGGCCAAGATGTGGGGCATGTCGCCGATCGACCAGATGATCTGCCGCATCCAGTTCCGCCAGGCGACCTACAAGGGCTTCTACACCCCGCCCGAGACCAAGGGCCGCTATGTCGAATATCCCGGCTACAATGGCGGCTCGGACTGGGGCGGGATCGCGGTCGACCCGGTGCGCGGGGTGATCGTCGCCAACTACAACGACATGCCCAACTACAACCGCCTGGTGCCTCGCGCCGAGGCCGACAAGAAGGGCTGGGCCCCGCGGGGCGAGGAGCGCGGCGGCTCGATGAAGAAGGGCGCCGAAGGGGCGGGGGACCCGCAATGGGGCGCGCCCTACGCCATCGACGTCAACGCCGGCTGGCGCCTGCCGCTGACGGGCCTGCTGTGCAAGGAGCCTCCGTATGGCGGCCTGCGGACCATCGACCTGCGCACCGGCAAGACCCTGTGGGACCGCCCGTTCGGCACGGCCCGCAACAACGGCCCGTTCGGCATTCCCTCGCGCCTGCCCCTCGAGATCGGCACGCCCAACAACGGCGGGGCGGTGGTCACGGCCGGCGGGGTGATCTTCATCGCCGCCGCCACCGACGACCTGATCCGCGCCGTGGACCTCAAGACCGGCAAGACCCTGTGGAGCGACGTCCTGCCCGGCGGCGGCCAGGCCACGCCGATGACCTACGAGGTCGGCGGCAAGCAGTACCTGGTCATCATGGCCGGCGGGCACCACTTCATGGAGACGAAGATCAGCGACGTGCTGGTGGCGTACGCTTTGCCGGGATAGCGGTTCACGCTCCCCTTCAGGCGTCATCCCGAACGGCCCGCAGGGGCGATCCGGGATGACACACGGGAGCGGTGGGATTTGAAGCGACTGCCCACTCCCTGCGCAGCCGCTTCTTCCTTGTGCCGATAAATCGGAAACCTGACCCGCCCCAGGCCACTTCTCGCGCCGCGCCTCTCGCAAGTGGTCGCCCGCCCATGCGCCCCTGGCGTCCTGTCAGCAGGGGAATGGGGATTCATGGATTCGGGTGTTCGGACGCCGACACGGCGTCAGCTGCTTTCCGCCATCGCCAAGGTCGGCGGCACGGCGGCGCTGTATCAGGCGATGACCACGCTGGGCCACGCGGCCGAGACCCAATTCCACGGTCCGCCCAGCCTGCAGGGCGCGCGGCCCGGCGCCTCGGTGATCGTCCTGGGCGCGGGCCTGGCTGGCATGCTGGCGGCCTTCGAGCTGCGCAAGGCCGGCTACAAGGTCACGATCCTGGAGTTCCAGAACCGCGCCGGCGGCCGCAACTGGTCGCTGCGCGGCGGCGATACCTATACCGAGCTGGGCGGGGCGACCCAGAAGGTGGCCTTCTCGCCCGGCAACTACCTCAATCCCGGCCCCTGGCGGATTCCGCACCATCACCGCACCCTGCTGCACTACTGCAAGCAGTTCGGGGTGGCGCTGGAGCCGTTCATCCAGTTCAACCATTCGGGCTGGGTCCACTCGTCCCAGGCTTTCGGCGGCAAGCCGGTGCGCTTCAACGCCGCCGCCGCCGACTTCGAGGGCAATATCGCCGAGCTGCTGGCCAAGTCGGTCAACGCCAAGGCCCTGGACGATGCGGTCACCCAGGAGGACCGTGACAAGCTGCTGGAGGCCCTGAAGGGCTGGGGCATGCTGGACAACGACTACAAGTATTCGGCCGGCCTGAAGGCCTCGGCCCACCGCGGCTACGAGCGGCCGCCGGGCGGCGGGGTGAACGGCGCGCCGATCCCGTCCAAGGACCTCTATTCGCTGCACGACGTGCTGGACCCGCAGGTCTGGACCTCGATGGGCTTCTTCATGGGCCACGAGATGCAGACCACCATGTTCCAGCCGGTGGGCGGCATGGACATGATCGGCAAGGCCTTCGCACGCCAAGTGGACGGCCTGATCACCTATAACGCCAAGGTCTCCAAGATCGCTCAGGACGACAAGGGCGTCACGGTCAGCTGGACCGACACCGTCACCGGCAAGACGACCGACGCGAAGGCCGACTGGTGCGTCTGCACCATCCCGCTCGGGATCCTCGGCCAGCTGGACCTTCAGGTGACCGACGAGATGATGGCCGCCATCAAGGCCGTGCCGTACTCGGGCCAGGTCAAGATCGGCCTGGAGATGAAGCGCCGCTTCTGGGAGGAGGACGACTTCATCTACGGGGGCCACAGCTTCACCGACCAGGAGATCGCTCTGATCTCCTATCCGAACAACAACATGTTCAAGGACGGTCCGGCGGTGCTGCTGGGGGCCTTCGCCCGCGAACTGGGGGCCTATCGCCTGGCCGGCATGACGCCCGAGCAGCGGATCGAGGTCGCCCTGCAGCAGGGCTCGGTGATCCACCCCAAGAGCTACCGCCAGGAGTTCGCCAGCGGCGCCTCGGTGGCCTGGAGCCGGGTGCCCTGGACCCTGGGCTGCTGCGCCCGCTGGAACGAGGACACCCGCAAGGAGCACTACCAGACCCTGGTCGGCATGGACCGCCGGATCGTCCTGGCCGGCGAGCACGCCTCTTACGTCGGCTGCTGGATGGAGGGGGCGCTGCTGTCCTCCATCGACGCCATCACCCGCCTGCACAAGCGCGCCCTGGAGGCCTGATCGTGAAGAAGATCGTTCTGACGGCCGCGCTGCTGGCGGCCTTTCCCGTGATGGCCCAGACCTCGGGAGGCGGCGACACCGGCGGCGGTGTGGTCCGCGTCGAGAAGCCGGTGACCGGCGAGCAGGTCTATGGCGCGGTCTGCCAGGCCTGCCACATGGCCGACGCCAAGGGCGGCGTAGGGGCGGGGACCATTCCGGCCCTGGCGTCCAACCCGAAGCTGGCCGGGGCCGCCTATCCGATCATGGTCGTGACCGGCGGCAAGGGGGCCATGCCGGGCTTCGCCGGAACCCTTAGCAACGCCCAGATGGCCGAGGTGATCGGCTATGTCCGGACCCACTTCGGCAACCACTACGCCAAGCCGGTGACGGAGGCGGACGTGGCGAAGATCGCCAAGCCGCCGGGGGCGGGGGGACATTAAGGGGAAAAGAGCGCTAATCTCTGCTCCCCCTCTGGGGGAGCTGTCGCGGAGCGACTGAGGGGGTTGCTGGGCCTATGCCGCGCTGTCCCCTCCGGCCCTCCGGGCCACCTCCCCCAGCGGGGGAGGAGAGCCGCTACTCCGCCCCCTCCACCACCTTCGCCACCGCCTCCAGTAGCAGCCGCGTGCCCTCCTCGCGGCCCTCGGCGCTATAGTAGCCGTCCAGGAACGCCCCGACCTCGGTGATCACCAGGCGGGTCTTGGCGCCTTCAGGGCGGAACTCCAGCGTCGCCACCGAGGCCGAGGCCAGCGGTTCGCCGTGGTGCATCCAGTACGTGTAGACGATCCGCTCGTTCGGGATGATCTCCAGATAGCGGTTGTAGAAGCGGTGCTGCGGCTCGCCCGGCGGGCCGCCGAGGCTGTGCTCCTCGCCGCCGACGCGGAAGTCGTACTTCTGGTCCGGCGGCCCCCATTCGTCGGGGCCCTTGAACCACTGCTTCTTCTTCTCCGGATCGGCGAAGGCGGAAAACACCCGGGCGGGCGAGGCGGCGTAGACCCGCTCGACGACGAAGGTGGCGTGGATGACGTTTCTGTCAGCGATAGGGCGGTCGGTCATTGGCTTTCCTCGTCCTCGGCGGCCAGGAACGCGCCGAGCCTGTCGAGGCGCTGTTCCCACTGGGTGCGCCTCTGGTTGATCCACTGCTCGGCGAGGCTCAGGACGTCGGGATTGATCCGGCAGGTGCGCACCCGGCCGACCTTCTCCGACGCCACGATCCCGCCCGCCTCCAGCATGGCCAGGTGCTGCATGACCGCCGGCAGCGACATGTCCAGCGGCCGGGCCAGTTCGCTCACCGAGGCGGGGCCTCGTGAGAGCCGCTCGACCATGCTCCGCCGCGCGGGGTCCGCGAGGGCCTGGAACATCAGGTCGAGCGACGGCTGTTGGTTAGGCATGGACTTAAGTATCGGGACCTGGGTGGATAGTCAAGTAATGGCTTAAGTGTTTTGGGCTGCATCACTCTGCTCCCCCTTGGGGGGAGCTGTCGCGGAGCGACTGAGGGGGCTGCTCGGCCTATGCGGAGCTGCCCCCTCCGGTCCTCTGGGCCACCTCCCCCAGAGGGGGAGGAGAGATATCAGCCCAGCTTAACCTTCCCATCCACCCGCCGCGCGATGCCCAGCGGGTTGTCGGTCTTCAGCTCGGCCGGCAGCAGGGCTTCCGGCAGGTTCTGGTAGCTGACCGGACGCAGGAAGCGGGCGATGGCCAGGGCGCCGACCGAGGTCGTGCGGCCGTCGCTGGTCGAGGGGAACGGGCCGCCGTGGACCATGGCGCTCGCCACCTCCACGCCGGTGCCGAAGCCGTTGACCAGGATGCGGCCGGCCTTCAGCTCCAGGATCGGCAGCAGGGCGGCGGCGATCGCATGGTCGCCCTCGTCCAGGTGCAGGGCGATGGTCAGCTGGCCTTCGATGGCGGCGACCACCGTCTCCAGCTCGGCCTGGTCGGCGCAGCGGACGACCAGCGAGGCGGCGCCGAACACCTCCTCGTGCAGGTGCGGATTGGCCAGGAAGGCCTGGGCCGCGACGCTGAACAGGGCCGCGCGGCCGGTGTGGCTGCCGTCGACGCCCGGGACGCCCCGGGCCACGGTGGTGACTTCCGAGGCCTCGGTCAGGGCCGCGACGCCATGGGCGAAGGCCTTGCAGATGCCGGGGGTCAGCATGACCGCGGCCGGAGCGGCCTCGACCGCCTTGCCGGCGGCCTCGACGAAGCCGTCCAGCTCGGGGCCGTCGATGGCCAGGATCAGGCCGGGATTGGTGCAGAACTGGCCCGCGCCCAGGGTCAGGGCGGCCACGAAGTCCGGGGCGATGGCCGGGCCGCGCGCCTTGAGGGCTTCGGGCAGGAGGATCACCGGGTTGATGCTGCTCATCTCGGCGTAGAACGGGATCGGCTCGGGACGGCCCTGGGCGATGGCCAGCAAGGCCAGGCCGCCACGGCGCGAGCCGGTGAAGCCGGCCGCCTTGACGCGCGGATCGGCGACCAGGGCCTGGCTGACCTCGTAGCCGCTGTCGTGGATCATCGAGAACACGCCGGGGTGCAGGCCGACCGAGGCGACGGCGGCCTGGATGGCGCGGCCGACCAGCTCCGAGGCGCCGGGATGGGCCGGGTGGGCCTTGACGATGACCGGGCAGCCGGCCGCCAGGGCCGACGCGGTGTCGCCGCCGGCCACCGAGAAGGCCAGTGGGAAATTGCTGGCCCCGAACACGGCCACCGGGCCGAGGGGAACGTTGCGCAGGCGCAGGTCCGGACGCGGCAGCGGCTTGCGGTCGGGCAGGGCGGGGTCGATGCGGGCCTCCAGGAAGCCGCCGTCGCGCAGCACGCCGGCGAACATCCGCAGCTGGCCGGTGGTGCGAGCCCGCTCGCCTTCGAGGCGGGCGCGAGGAAGACCGGTTTCGGCCATGGTGCGGACGATCAAATCATCGCCGATCGCCTCGATGTGCTCGGCGATGGCCTCCAGGAAGGTGGCGCGGGTCTCGTAGGGCAGGGCGCGGTACGAGGCGAAGGCCTCGTGCGCCAGGGCCGCGGCCGCCTCGACATCGGCCTTGGTCGCGCCGCCGAACGCGGGCTCCAGGGTCTCGCCGGTCGCGGGGTTGATCCCCTTGATGTCGCCGTTGGCGCCCTTGCGGCCTTCGCCGCCGATCAGAAGCTCGCCCGTCAGATGCACTTTGGTCGTCCCTGCAAGGAGTTGATTGGCCTTTAAATGGGGGCGCTAGGTGACAAGTCCATGCGCGCCCGGCCCGGTCTGGGCGTTATTGTCTGAGGAATCCCTTCGCCGGAGGCGCCCTTGAAAGCCCTTTTCGCCGACGCCGCCAAGTCCCTGTTCGAGATTAAGGGCGGTCCGCGCGTCGATTTTGCCGCCCCGGCGGGCGAACCGGCCCTGGCGGCGCCGGATTCGGTGTCCTGGCGGGTGTTCAAGAATCCGGTCGCCCTGTTCGTCGGCGGGGTCACGGCGGTGATCCTGGAGCTGGCCGAGCCGCGCGTGCGCACCGGGGTATGGGAGCACTCCAGCTTCCGCGTCGATCCGCTGACCCGGCTGAAGCGCACCGGCCTGGCGGCGATGGTCACGGTCTATGGCGCGCGCTCGGTCGCCGAGACAATGATCGCCGGCGTCGGCCGGCAGCACGCGCGGGTAGCGGGGGTGACGCCGGACGGCGCGGCCTACCGCGCCGACGATGCCGCCCTGCTGGACTGGGTGCAGGCCACGGCCAGCTTCGGCTTCCTGGCCGCCTATCACGGCCTGGTCGCGCCGCTGTCGCGCGAGGACCGCGACCGCTTCTACGCCGAGGCGGCGCCGGCCGCGCGGCTGTACGGGGCCCTGGGCGCCCCGGCCAGCGAGGCGGCGTGGGAAGCGCAGCTGGCGGCCATGCTGCCCAGGCTGGAGCGGTCCGACATCGTGCTGGCGTTCCTGGACCTGATGCGGGCGGTAAAGATCGCCGGACCGCTGAGCCGGCTGCAGCATCCGCTGATCCGGGCGGCGGTGGGGCGGGTTCCGGAGCCGGTGCGGGACGTGCTGGGCCTGGAGCGGGAATGGCTGCCCCGGCCGCTGGAGCTGCCGGCCATCCGCGCGGCGGCCCGGCTCGCCGACCGCACGCCGATCCCCGGCGCGCCGCCCTATGAGGCCTGCGTGCGGATGGGGCTGCCGGGGACGTGGCTCTATCGGCCAACGCCGCGGGCCGGGCGGAAGGTTCACACAGCGCCCGTCTTCCCCCTCCGGGGGAGGAGGGCCGCAGGCCCGGAGGGGGCAAGTGACCCCGACCAAGGGGATTGAGCGCCCTGAATGCTCTGAATTCGCGAACCGGAAGCTTACGAATTCAAGGACTTGTCACTTTTATGGCCGCCTGAATGATCCGCGCCCGCTGGCGCCGTACCTTTGTGTCATGGCCGGAAGAAGCAACGAGGCGCAGGGCTGGAGCGAGATGCTGCAGGCCCGCCTCCGGGCGAAGATGGACAAGCTCATCGACGCCTTCGAGCAGAGCGAGGACCCCGCCGAAAAAGCCCAGATCGAGAAGGACGCCCGGACCTGCGGGGTCTTCGCGCGCTCGGCCAAGGCGATCGAGACGATGGTCCCCGAGCCCAAAGCCAAGCCCCCCGCCGAAGAGGCGGCCAATGACGATGAGGCTTCCATGCATGACGACATCCCGGATGACCCCGAAGAGCTTCAGGCCGCTCTTGCCGCCCGCTTCGATCGCTTCGCCGAACTGCTGGAGCTCAAGCGTCGCGAGGAGCGGCCTGCTGAGCTTGGCGCTGATGCTGGAGAAGCCCGACCAGCAGCGCCTGCTTAGCGCGCTGCTCAGCCGGCCGGCCAAGCATCAGGTCTCGCCGGACTATGAGCCCTGGAGCACCTGGCTGCTGCTGGGCGGCCGGGGCGCGGGCAAGACCTTCGCCGGCGCCAGCTGGATCACGCGCAACGCCCTGGCCTATCCGACCCTGGCCCTGGTCGGGGCCACCCTGCACGACGTGCGCGAGGTGATGATCGAGGGACCGTCGGGTCTCAAGGCGATGGGCGGGCCTCTGTTCCGCCCCCGCTGGGAGGCCTCGCGTCGGCGCCTCGTCTGGCCCAACGGCGCGACGGCCTACGCCTTCTCGGCCGAGGACCCTGACAGCCTGCGCGGGCCCCAGTTCCATGCCGCCTGGGCCGACGAGTTCTGCGCCTGGCCCAAGCCGGCCGAGACCCTGGCCATGCTGCGCTTCGGCCTGCGGCTGGGCGAGGATCCGCGCCTGGTCGTCACCTCGACGCCACGCCCGCTGCGGGCGCTGAAGGCGCTGATGGCCGAGCCCGGCGTGGCCATGACCCGCGCCGGCACGGCGGCCAACGCCGGCAACCTCGCGCCCGCCTTCCTGCGGACGCTGCAGGGCCTGTACGGCGGCACGCGCCTGGCCGCCCAGGAGCTGGACGGGATCATCGTCGAGACCGATGGCGGCCTGTTCCGCGCCGAGGACCTGGCGCGGTGTCGAGCCGCCCGACCGGCGCGGCTGGACCGGGTGGCGGTGGCGGTCGACCCGCCCGCGACCGCCGGCGGCGACGCCTGCGGCATCGTGGTGGTCGGCCGCTGCGACGACCGCGCCTTCGTGCTGGCCGACGAGACAGCGCGGGGCCTGTCCCCGGCCGGCTGGGCGGCCAGGGCGGTCGCCGCCGCCAGGACCTGGACCGCCGACGCCCTGGTGGCCGAGGCCAACCAGGGCGGCGACATGGTCCGCGCGGTGCTGGCCCAGGCCGATCCGCCCTGCCGGGTGAAACTGGTGCGCGCCAGCGTCGGCAAGCGCGCCCGGGCCGAGCCCGTGGCGGCCCTCTACGAACAGGGCCGGGTCCTTCACTGCGGCGCCTTCGCCGCCCTGGAGGAGGAGCTGATGGCCCTGGGCTCGAGCGACCTGGAACACAGCCCCGACCGCGCCGACGCCCTGGTCTGGGCGGTCACCGAGCTGATGCTCGGGCCGGGACGGACGCCGCGATTGAGGGCGCTTTGAGCGGCAAAGGCGGGCGCCGCCCCCTCAGTCACTTCGTGACAGCTCCCCCTGAGGGGGAGCAGACTTCCGGGCGCATCTCCTCCCCCTCCGGGGGAGGTGGCCCAGAGGGCCGGAGGGGGCGGCGCGGGCGAATTCCAGTATGCTCGCGGCGGCCTCATCGGCGTCGGCCAGAACGTCCCGAGCGATGATGCGCAAGGTTCGTATGCCGCGTTCGGCCAGCCACGCATCGCGCCTGCGATCCCTGACCGGATTGTCGTCGAACACGTGCATCTCTCCATCGACTTCGACGGCGAGTCTCAAGGCGTCGCAGTAGAAGTCAAGAATATAGGGCCCGATCGGATGCTGCCTGCGAAAGTGCAGACCGGCGAGCCGACGGCCCTTCAGCCTTTGCCACAGCAGGATCTCCGGCAGGGTCAGTTCCTGCCGGAATCTCTGGGCGGTCAGTCGCCGCTCTAGCTGAGCCTTCATCGGACGCTCCGGCGCTGCCCCCTCCGGCCCTCCGGGCCACCTCCCCCAGAGGGGGAGGAGAGAGGTCCCCAACGCCACCCTACAGTGTTCCCTATTTGTTCTCAACTCCGAACCCCGGAGCCTCGCACCATGCCCCTCTTCAAACCCCGCCCGCCCGAGCGCAAGGACTCCCGCGCCGCGCGGCTGATCGCCCTGACCACGGGAGGCCGGCCGCAGTGGACGCCGCGCGACTATGGCGCGCTTGCGACCGAGGGCTTCGCGAAGAACCCCGTGGCCTATCGCTGCACGCGGCTGATCGCCGAGGCCGCCGCGTCGACGCCGCTGGCGGTGTTCGTCGAGGGCCGGCGGGCCGACGATCATCCGCTGAAGCGCCTGCTGGACCGGCCCAATCCCGAGCAGGGCGGGCCCGATCTGATGGAGGCGTTCTTCGGCGGCCTGCAGGTCGCCGGCAACGCCTATCTGGAGGCGGCCGGCGACGCTCAGTTGACGGAGCTCTACGCCCTGCGCCCGGACCGGATGACCGTGGTCCCCGGCCCGCGCGGCTGGCCGCTGGCCTATGACTACCAGGCCGCCGGGCGCACGGTGCGGATCGGCCGCGACGCCGACGGCTGGCTGCCGGTGCTGCACCTCAAGCTCTTCAATCCGACCAGCGACCACTACGGCTTCTCGCCGCTGGAGGCGGCGGCCTACGCCATCGACGTCCACAACGCCTCCAGCGCCTGGAACAAGGCGTTGCTGGACAATTCGGCCCGGCCGTCGGGGGCGCTGGTCTATTCGTCCAAGGACGCCGGCGACCGCCTGACCGACGAGCAGTTCGACCGGCTGAAGACCGAGTTGGCCAACGCCCATGCCGGACAGGCCAACGCCGGCCGGCCGCTGCTGCTGGAGGGCGGGCTGGACTGGCGGGCCATGTCGCTGACGCCGGCCGAGATGGACTTCACCGAGGGCAAGCACGCCGCCGCCCGCGAGATCGCCCTGGCGTTCGGCGTCCCGCCGCAGCTGCTCGGCATTCCCGGCGACAACACCTACGCCAACTATCGCGAGGCCAACGCCGCCTTCTGGCGCGGCACGGTCGTCCCGCTGGCCGAGCGGGCGGCGCGGGCCCTGACCGGCTGGCTGGGGGCCAAGTTCCCCGGCGCGCGGATCGCCCCCGACCTGGACGCCGTGCCCGCCCTGTCGGCCGAGCGCGACGCCCTGTGGAGCCGGCTGGAGGCGGCGAGCTTTCTCACCGACGCCGAGCGTCGGCGGCTGGCGGGGCTGGAACATTGAGCGGCCCTGCAACCGGCTGGCGGTTCGATCGCCAGGTGTCGCTGGGTCTCTGCATCACCGTCTTCCTGCAGGCCGCCGCCGCCCTGATGTGGGCCGGCCGGGCCTCGGCCCGGATCGACGACATGCAGCGGCGGCTCGAGGCCCAGGCTCCGGTCGCCGAGCGCCTGGCGCGGCTGGAGGAGCAGGCGGCCGCGACCCGCCAGTCGCTGGACCGCATCGAGGCCAAGCTGGAGCGATCGCGATGACGCCGAGAAACGAGGATGAGCTGAAGATCGAAGGCTACGCCTCCCTGTTCTGGACCCGCGACCTCAATGACGACGTCACCGCCGCCGGGGCCTTCGCCGAGAGCCTGGCCGCCGGCGCGCCGGTCAAGATGCTGCACCAGCACGACGAGGCCGAGCCGATCGGCGTCTGGGACGCGGTCGTCGAGGACGCCAAGGGCCTGTTCGTCCGTGGACGGATCCTGCGAACGACCCCGAGGGGCCGCCTGGTCGCGGCCCTGGTCGAGGCGGGCGCCCTGGACGGCCTCTCCATCGGCTTTCGCCAGGTGAAGGCCCGCGCCCAGGGGCGCCTGCGCGTGCTGTCCCGCGTCGAGCTGTGGGAGGTGTCGATCGTGACCTTTCCGATGCTGCCGGGCGCACGGCTGACGGTGGCTTAACCCTATCCTCCCCCTCTGGGGGAGGTGGCCCAGAGGGTCGGAGGGGGCAGCTCGGCATGCGTCCAGCTGGCCCCCTCAGTCGGCTCCGCCGACAGCTCCCCCAGCGGGGGAGCAGATTTCCTAGCAACCCGGAGATCCCCATGAAGGAAACCAAACACGCGGCCTCGCCCGAGGCCCGCGGAGCGCTGGCGGACGTCCTGTCGGCGTTCGAGCGCTTCAAGGCCGCCAACGACCAGCGGCTGGCGGCGATCGAGACCAAGCGGGCCGATGTGCTGCTGGAAGAGAAGGTCGGTCGCATCGACGAGGCCGTCTCCCAGGCCCAGGCGCGGCTGGATCGCATCATGGCCGACCTGCGGAGGCCTGCCCTGGCCGGCGAGGCGCCGGTCGCCACCGTCGACGAGCGCAAGGCCGCCTTCGACCGCTATGTGAAGACCGGCGAGACTCCCGCCGCTCTGCTGGAAATGAAGGGCCTGTCGGAAGGAACGGCCACGGCCGGCGGCTATGTCGCCCCGGCGGAACTGGAGCGGCTGATCCTGCGCCGCCTGGCGGCCACCAGCCCAATGCGCGAGATCTGCCAGGTCCGCACCATCGGCGCTGGGACCTTCCGCAAGCCGGTGTCGCCCACGGGCCTGGCCGCCGCCTGGGTGGCCGAGACCGCCGCGCGGCCCGAGACCACCGCCCCGACCCTGGACGTCATCGACTTCCCGGCCGGCGAGCTCTACGCCAGCCCGGCCGCCACTCAAGCCCTGCTGGACGACGCCTATGTCAGCATCGACGAGTGGCTGGCCGAAGAAGTGCAGGACGCCTTCGCGGCCCAGGAAACCACGGCCTTCGTGACCGGCGACGGGGTCAACAAGCCCAAGGGCCTGCTGGCCTACACCGCCGCGCCGGACGCGTCGTACGCCTGGGGGCAGGTCGGCTACCTGGCCACCGGCGTGGCGGGCGGCTGGCCGGCCAGCAACCCGACCGACAAGCTGATCGACCTGATCTACGCGACCAAGACCCAGTACCGCCAGAACGGCCGCTTCGTGCTGAACCGCCGCACGGTCAGCGCGGTGCGCAAGTTCAAGGACGCGCAAGGTAACTACATCTGGAACGCGGCCCTGCAGCCGGGCCAGTCGGCCAGCCTGCTGGGCTTCCCGGTCACCGAGATCGAGGCCATGCCCGACGTGGCGGCCAACGCCCTGGCCGTGGCGTTCGGCGACTTCGAGAAGGGCTATCTGATCGTCGACCGCGCCGGCGTGCGCGTGCTGCGCGACCCGTACTCGGCCAAGCCGCACGTGCTGTTCTACACCACTAAGCGCGTCGGCGGCGGCGTGCAGAACTTCGACGCCGTCAAGCTGCTGAAGTTCGCGGCGAGCTAGTTCGGCCGGCACGGCGCCGCCCCCTCCGGCCCTCCGGGCCACCTCCCCCGGCGGGGAGGAGACGCGCGAATTCTGCTCCCCCGCCGGGGGAGCTGTCGCGGAGCGACTGAGGGGGCGGCGCCGCCCTTTCTCCAGGAAACCCCCATGCCCCAATCCCTCACCCTGGCCGAGGCCCGGGCGTTCCTGCGCGTGGCCGACACGTCGGAGGACGCGGTCCTCACGATCCTGATCGACGCCGCCGAGGCGCGCGTCGCCAGCGCCGCCGGCGTCGCCCTGACCGCGTCCAGCCCCGCGCCGCTGCGGCTGGCCGTGCTGACCCTGGTCGCCCACGCCTACGAGCATCGCTCGTCCTTGGGTGACGCCGCAGAACCCTCGCTCTCGCTCGTCGAGCCCTGGCTGACCCCCTATCGAAAGGCGCGGCTGTGAGCGACAAGCCCCTGATCGACGCCCTGGTCGCCAGCCTGAAGGCCGCGCCCGCCGTCACCGCCATCGCCGGCCAGCGCATCTATGCGACCAGCCCGCGCCTGCCGACCTATCCCTGCGTCGTCGTCACCCGATCCGAGGGCCGGCCGGCTGGCGAGAACGACGCCGTCGAGCACCTTCTGACCCTGACCTGCGCCAGCCGCTTCGGCGGACCCGAGGAGGCCCGCGCCCTGGTCGCGGCCGTCCGACTGGCGCTGCACGAGGCCAAGCCCGCCCTGAGCGGCCGGCGCCTGGTGACCTTGCGCGTGCCGTACGCCGACTGCTTCGCCGGCGCCGACCGCGAGACCACCCTGGGGATCGTCCGCGTGCGGGCGGTGACCGAAAACCCCTGACACGGAGAGACCCATGGCCGCCCAAGCCGGCAAGGACATGCTGCTGAAGATCAGCGACGGGGCCGCGACCCCGACCTTCCACACCGTCGCGGGCCTGCGGGCCCGGACCATCAGCCTGAACGCCAAGTCCATCGACGTCACCGACAGCGACAGCACGGGCCGCTGGCGCGAGCTGCTGGCCGGGGCGGGGATCAAGTCGGTCGCCGTCTCCGGCTCGGGGATCTTCCGCGACGCCGCCTCGGACGCCCAGGTGCGCCAGAGCTTCTTCGACCAGTCGGCCCGGACCTGGCGGCTGATCGTGCCCGACTTCGGCCAGCTGGAAGGCGCGTTCCTCGTCGCGGCCCTGGAATACGCCGGCGAGCACGACGGCGAGGCGGCCTTCGCGCTCAGCCTGGCCAGCGCGGGTCCGGTGACCTTCACGGCGATCTGACCATGCCGCCCCCCAACCCCGCGCGGGGCGAGGTCGTCGTGACCCTCGCCGGCGCGCCCCGTCGCCTGTGCCTGACCCTGGGCGCCCTGGCGCGGATCGAGGCCAGCTTGAGCCTATCGGACTGGAGCCAGCTGCCCGACCGCATCGCCACCCTGTCGGCGGCCGAGCTCTCCGCGATCCTCGCCGCTCTGCTGGACGGTGGCGGCGAGCATCCGGACATCGCCGCCCGCGCCACGGTCCCGGAGGCCGCCAGCGCCCTGGCCGCCGCCTTGGCGGCCTGCGCATGAGCTGGGCCGCGCCGCTGCGCCTGGCCCTGCGGCTGGGCGTGCCGCCCGAAGCCTTCTGGCGCTTGTCGCTGCTCGAGTGGCGAATTCTGACCGAGGCGCCGCCGACGCCGGTCCTGTCCCGCGCCGAGCTTTCCGCCCTGATCGCCCGCTATCCCGACGAGGAGACCTCATGACCCCGGATCAAGACGGCCTGTCCGCCGTGCCCGCCCGCGCCGCCGAGGCCGCCGCGGCGCTGGACGCCCTGAAGGCCCCGGCCGAACGGGCGGCCCGCTCGATCGACGAGGCCTTCGCCCGCGCCGGCGCGTCCCTGGCCCGGTCGCTGGCCCGCGCCGCGTCCGACGGCCAGGTATCGCTGGCCGAACTGGCCCGCGCCGTGCTGGGCGCGGCCGGGGCGGCGCTGAAGGGCGGCCTGGCCGACACGCTCACCAAGAGCTTTTCCGGGGCGAGAGCCGACGGCGGCCCGGTGCTGCCGGGCGGCGCCTATCTGGTCGGCGAGCGCGGGCCGGAGCTGTTCCGCCCCGCCTCGGCCGGAACCATCGACGCGTTGGCCGGCGGGGGCGCGGGCGTGTCGGTGACGGTCAATGTCCAGGGCGGCGACGTCCCGGGCCTGATCCGCTCGGACGCCCAGCTGGCCCAGGCGCTGGCGAGGGCGGTGAGCTTAGGGGCGAGAGGTCTCTAGCGCCTACAGCGCCACCGCCGCGGTGTTCGGCGGCGGGGCGCCGTACTTGTTCTCGCCGGGCTGGCCGCTGCTGCAGCCGACCCACAGGGTGAAGGCCAGCCAGATGGCGAAGGCGATGAAGCACGAGACGAAGAAGCCGCCCAGGGCCGTCAGGGCCGAGATCTCGGGCTCGCCGTGGGTCAGGGCCGCGATGGCCGGCATGACGCCGATCGACAGGGCCGAGCCCATGATCAGGATCGGGCCGAACACCCAGGGCAGCACCTGCCACCAGCCGGTCTGACCCATGTCGTGCAAGCGCTTGGAGTGGATGCAGACGCTGGCGTAAATGCTGGCCAGCGAGATCACCGTCCCCACCAGGGGCACCCAGCCGGCCACCACGTTTACGCCCAACAGGCAGAGCCAGCCGATCCAGAACGCCTGACGGCCGATGCGGCCTTCCGGCGACAGGAACAGGGTCTTCCAATCCATCTTAGTCTCCAATCTTGGAACCATACCTAGGGCTCCAGACCCCGCGCATGAAGTGAAAAGCGGGTCATGACGCAGACTTAATGGGCTTTACGGCCAACGGCTCCGCTTGCCGTCAAATTTCTCGCAAACCTTTTCGTGAACCCCGGAGGCGTCGCCATGAGCGATTTCCACGAGGCGCGCCTGCCCGCGCGTCTGGCGTTCGGCTGCACCGGCGGCGTCGAGCGTCGCACCGAGATCGTCACCCTGGCGTCGGGTTTCGAGCGCCGCACCAGCCCCTGGACGCAGGGCCGCCGTCGCTGGCTCATCGCCACCGCCGCCCGGCCGCTGGACGAGGTCGCCGAGCTGGTCGCCTTCTTCGAGGCGCGGGGCGGGCGGCTGGCGGGATTCCGCTTCCGCGACCCGACCGACTTCAAGTCCTGCGCGCCGTCGGCCCAGCCGGCGGCGAGCGACCAGGCGATCGGAACGGGCGACGGCGGCCGAAAGGTCTTTCAGCTGGCCAAGACCTACGGAAGCGCGCCCGAAGCGGTGGTCCGGCCGATCGCCAAGCCGGTCGCCGGCACGGTGAAGGTCGCCGTCGCCGGCGTCGCTCTGGCCGCCAACGCCTTCGCGGTCGACACGACCACCGGCCTCGTCACCCTGGCCGCGGCCCCGGCCGCCGGCCAGGCGGTGACGGCCGGCTTCGAGTTCGACACGCCGGTGCGCTTCGACCTCGACCGGCTGGACGTCACCCTGGAAGGCTTTGCGGCGGCGCGGGTGACGGCCTGCGCCCTGGTCGAGGTGCGGGTCTGATGCGCGCCCTGCCCGAGGGCCTGGACGCCGCCCGCCTGTGCTGGACCTGGATCGTCACCCGCGCGGACGGCGCGCGGCTGGGCTTCACCGACCACGACCGCGACCTCGTCGTGGATGGGGTGACCTGCCGGGCCGGCGGCGGCTGGAGCCCGGGCGTCAGCGAGGCCGCCGCCGGCTATGCGCCGGGGCAGGCGGCGGCGCTGGGCGTTCTGGACGATGCGGGGATCACCGAGGCGGACCTGGAGGCGGGGCTCTACGACGGGGCCAAGGTCGCCGCGCTGCGCGTCGACTGGAGCGCGCCCGGCCGGCTGGTGCGGCTGTGGACGGCCAGCATCGCGGCGGTGTCGCGCGAGGGCCAGGCGTTCAAGGCGACGCTGGCCGGACCGTTGGCCGACCTCGAGCGGGTCGCCGGCCGCACCTTCACCCGCCTTTGCGACGCGCGGCTGGGCGACGCCCGCTGCGGGATCACGCCGCCGGCGGGCGCGACCTGCGACAAGCGTTGGGCGACCTGCGTCGGCGTGTTCGGCAACGGCGTGAACTTCCGGGGCTTCCCGACCGCGCCCGGCGAGGACTTCCTGACGCTGTACCCCGCCGAGGGCGAGCGCAACGACGGGGGACGGCGGTGAGCGGCAATGGATGCTCCCCCGCGATGCGGGGGAGCTGCCGCGGAGCGGCTGAGGGGGCCTTCACGGCCTGCGCCCAGCTGGCCCCCTCCGGCCCTCTGGACCACCTCCCCCGCATCGCGGGGGAGGAGATTGTCGGGTTAACCCGCCCGTGGCTCGGCACGCCCTATCGCCACCAGGCCTCGACCCTGGGCGCGGGGTGCGACTGCCTGGGCCTGGTGCGCGGCGTCTGGCGGGCCTTGCACAGGGCCGAGCCCGAGCCGGCGCCGCCCTATCGTCCCGACTGGGCCGAGACCGGCGGCCGCGAGCTGCTGCTCGAGGCCTTCGGCCGCTGGCTGATCCCCCTCCCGTTCGACGCCGCCCGGCCCGGCGACGTCCTCGTCTTCCGCATGGCCCCCGGCGCGGTCGCCAAGCACTGCGCGATCCAGTCCGGTCCCGAGCGCATGATCCACGCCTATTGGGGCCGGGCCTGCGTCGAGAGCGTGCTGGGCCGCTGGTGGCGCGAGCGGCTGGCGGCGGCGTTCCGTTTTCCCCTCTGATCCGGAGGCCCCATGGCCCAAGTCATCCTCTCCAGCGTCGGCAAGTCGATTGGCGGGCCGCTGGGCGCCGTGGCCGGGGCGGTGATCGGCGGCCTGGTCGACCAGGCCGCGGTCTCGGCCCTGTCGCCGGCGCGCCAGGTCGGGCCGCGCATCCCCGAGCTGCGCCTGACCGGGGCGGCCGAGGGCGCGGCGCTGCCCTGCGTGTTCGGCCGCGCCCGCGTCGGCGGCCAGGTGATCTGGGCCGCCAGGTTCCGCGAGCGCCGCGTCGAGGGTCGCGTCGGCGGCTCCAAGGGCCAAAAGACCACCAGCTACGCCTACAGCCTGTCCTTCGCGGTCGCGGTGGCGGAAGGTCCGATCGACGGGATCGGCCGCGTCTGGGCCGACGGCAAGGCGATGGATCCGGTCGGCGTGACCATGCGCGTGCATCGCGGAACCGAGGATCAGGCGCCTGATCCCTTGATCTCCGCCATCGAGGGCGCGGCGCCGGCCTATCGGGGCGTGGCCTATGTCGTGTTCGAGGACCTGCCGCTGGAGGCTTACGGAAACCGCCCGCCGCAGCTGTCGTTCGAGGTCTTCCGTCGCCCCCGCGCCCCCGATGCGCCGCCGGGCCTGGAAGAGCGGCTGAAGGGCGTCTGCCTGATCCCCGGGGCGGGCGAGTTCGTCTACGCCACCGAGGCCGTCCTGCGCCGCGAGGGCCTGACCCGCACGGCGTCCGAGAGCGTCCACAACGCCGAGGGCCGGCCCGACCTCGTCGTGGCGCTGGACCAGCTGCAGACCCAGCTGCCCAAGGTCGATCACGTCACCCTGGTGGTCAGCTGGTTCGGGACCGACCTGCGCTGCGGCCAGTGCCAGATCCGGCCGGGCGTCGAGCAGGCGGCCAAGGACACCTTTCCGCTGGCTTGGTCGGTGGCCGGCATCGACCGGGCGGGCGCGCACCTGATCTCGCTGAAGGACGGCGCTCCGGCCTATGGCGGCACCCCGGCCGACGCGGTGGTGCTGCAGGCCATCGCCGAGCTGAAGCGGCGCGGGCTGAAGGTGACGCTGTACCCGTTCATCCTGATGGACACGCCGCCGGGCCAGCCGGCCTATCCCTGGCGCGGCCGGATCACCTGCGAGGCGGGCGCCGACGGGACCACCGCCGCCGCCAGCCAGGTCGCCGCCTTCTTCGACGGCGAGTGGGGTCTGCGGCGCATGGTGCTGCACCAGGCGGCGCTGGCGGTCCAGGCCGGCGGCGTCGACGGCTTAGTCCTCGGCTCGGAGCTGCGCGGGGTGACCACCGTGCGCGGGGCCGGCGTGACCTATCCGGCGGTCGCCAGATTGAAGGCCCTGGCCGCCGAGGTGCGCGGCGTCGTCGGTCCGGCGACCAAGCTGGGCTACGCGGCCGACTGGAGCGAATATTTCGGCCACCAGCCCGCCGACGGCTCGGGCCACGCCGTCTTCCACCTGGACCCGTTGTGGGCCGATCCGAACATCGATTTCGTCGGCGTCGACTGGTATCCGCCGGTCACCGACTGGCGCGAGGGCGAGGCGCACCTGGACGCCGCCGCCGGCTTCCAGGGGCCGCACGACGGCGCCTATCTGCGCGCTGGCCTCACGGGCGGGGAGGTCTTCGACTGGTACTATGCCAGCCAGGCCGACCGCGACGCTCAGGTCCGCACCCCGATCACCGACGGCGCTCACGGCGAGGCCTGGATCTATCGGGCCAAGGACCTGAAGTCGTGGTGGAGCAACCCGCACCACGATCGTCCGGGCGGGGTGCGCTCGGCCGCGCCCACGGCCTGGGTCCCGATGTCCAAGCCCATCCGCCTGACCGAGTTCGGCTGTCCCGCCGTCGACAAGGGCGCCAACGCGCCCAACCTGTTCATCGATCCCAAGAGTTCGGAGAGCTTCCTGCCGCCGTACTCCACGGGCGAGCGCGACGATTTCGGCCAGCGGCGCTATCTGGAGGCGGTGCTGGCCTGGCTGGCCGAGCCGGCGGCCAATCCGGTCTCCAGCGTCTATGGCGGGCCGATGGTCGAGGCCGCCAGCGCCTGGTGCTGGGACGCTCGGCCGTTCCCCGACTTTCCCGCCCGCGCCGACGTCTGGAGCGACGGCGGCAACTGGACCCTGGGCCACTGGCTGACCGGCCGGGCCGGGATCGCGCCGCTGCCCGAGCTGATCCGGGCCCTGGGCGCGCGCGCCGGCGTCGCGATCGATCCCGGCGAGGCCGGCGGGGCGGTGGGCGGCTATGTGGTCGACCGGCCGATGCGGCTGCGCGACGCGCTGTCGCCCCTGACCGAAGCCTTCGCCCTGGACCCGGTCGAGCGCGGCGACCACGTGAAGATGCTGAGCCGCGCCGGTCGTCCGGCGGCGGCCCTGGCGCCCGACGACCTGGCCCTGCCCGAGGACGGACCCGGCGAGACTCGGACTCGGGTGCTGGAACCCGCCGCCGAGGCCCTGCGCCTGCGCTTCATCGACGCCGCCCGCGATTACCAGGTCGGGGCGCTGATCCTGCGCCGCGAGGCCGGGCAGGGGACCCGCGACGCCGACGCGCCGATCGTGCTGGCCGCACCGGAAGCGCGGGCCGTCGCCCAGCGGATGCTGGCGGCGGACGAGGCGGCGCGCCGCGCACGGATCGTGCGGCTGTCGCCCGCGGCCGCCCTGCGCTTCGAGGCTGGCGACCGTCTCGCGCTGGACGGCGCGACCTGGCGGGTGCAGCGGCTGGACCTGGACGAGCGGCCGCGCGCCACCCTGGTTCCGGCGCTGGCCGGGATCGGCGTGGTCGGCGGCGTCGACTGGACGCCGGCCCCGCCGCGCGATCCGGCCGCGCCGCCGGTGCTGCACGTGCTGGACCTGCCTTCGGACGGGACGCTGGCGGACGACGCCCGGCCGCTGGTCGCCGCCGCGTCCGATCCTTGGCGGCCGCTGGACGTCCATGCCGGCGCCGGCGTCGAGACCCTGACCGTCCGCGCCCGGATCGCGGCCCCGGCCACCCTGGGCGTGACGCTGAGCGACCTGCCGCCGGCCTCGCCGCATCGCCTGGACCGCGCCGGCCGCCTGACCGTGCGGATGGAGGGCGCCAGCCTCGTCTCGGCGCCGCTGGCCGCCGTGCTGGCTGGCGACAACGCCCTGGCGATCCGTTCGGCTTCCGGCGCGTGGGAGGTGATCGGCTTCCAGGCCGCCCAACTGGTCGCGCCGGATGTCTGGATGCTGTCGGGCCTGCTGCGCGGTCTGCGCGACGGGGCGGCCGGCGAGGTCCCTATCCCAGCCGGCGCGCCGGTGGTGCTGCTGGACGAGGCGGTGATCCCGATGACCGTCGCCGCCTTCGAGCGCGGGACGCCGCTTCTGGTCCGCGCCGCCCCGGCCGGCGGTCCGCCCTCGGGTCCGGCCATGACCGAGGTTCAGGCCGTCTGGACCGGACGGGCCCTGCGGCCCCTGGCCCCGGCGCATCTCAGGAAGCGCCTCGTCGACGGGGACCTGCAGCTGTCCTGGATCCGCCGCGCCCGCGTCGGCGGCGACGTCTGGGAGGGCGAGGTTCCGTTGGGCGAGGACGGCGAGCGCTATCGCGTCCGGGTGCTGGATGGCGCGGCCGTGCTGCGCGAGGCCGAGGTCGGAGCGCCGGCCTTCACCTATGCCGCCGCCCTGCGCGCCGCCGACGCGCCCTCGGCCGCCGCGCGGATCGAGGTCGCCCAGGGCGGGGCGCTGTACGGCTGGGGCGCGCCGGCCTCGATCGGCCTGTGACATCAGGTCTGTGGTAAATTTGCCACATTCCCCCTTGCGCGCCGCGCTGGACGTTCTAGATGGAGGGCGTTACCCAACCTGCCCACTTTCACCAGAGGACCTTCCTTGGCGCGCGACCCCTATCAGGAACTCGGCGTTTCCCGCACCGCGAGCGCGGACGAGATCCGCAAGGCGTTCCGCAAGCTGGCCAAGCAGCACCATCCGGACGCCAATCCGGGGGACAAGAAGGCCGAGGAGAAGTTCAAGCAGGTCAGCGCCGCCTTCGACATCATCGGCGACGCCGACAAGCGCAAGAAGTTCGACCTGGGTCAGATCGACGCCGACGGGCGCGAGACCATGCGCGGCTTCGGCGGCCAGCCCGGCAACGGCCCGTTCAACGCCGGCGGCTTCGGTCGCGGCGGCTTCCATCGCGACGAGGGGCCGGAGATCGACCTCTCGGAGCTGTTCGGCGGCATGTTCGGCGGCGGCGCGGCGGGCGGCGGGCGCGGCCCGTTCGGCGGGGGCGGCGGCGCGGGCTTCTCGACCAAGGGCCCGGACATCAAGGCGCGCCTGGACATCGACCTGGAAGACGCCATCAAGGGCGGCAAGAAACGCGTGGCTTTCTCGGACGGCCGCACGATCGACGTCACCATCCCGACCGGCGCCCAGGAAGGCCAGACCTTGCGCCTGAAAGGCCAGGGCGCGACCGGCCGCGGTGGCCAGGGCGACGCCCTGATCGAGCTCTCCATCAAGCCGCATCCCATTTATCGCCGCGAGGGCGAGGCCCTGGTCATGGACCTGCCGATCTCGGTCCCCGACGCGGTGCTGGGCGGCAAGATCGAGGCCCCGACCCCCGACGGCAACGTCATGCTGAACGTGCCCAAGGGCAGCAACAGCGGCCAGACCCTGCGCCTGAAGGGCCGCGGCATGCCCGACGCCAAGGGCAAGCGTGGCGACCTCCTGGCCCGCTTGGTCGTGACCCTGCCCGACACGGTCGACCAGGACCTGGAAAAGTTCGCCCAGGCCTGGCGCGAGCAGAAGCCGTACACGCCGAAGCGGAAATAGGCTGATCTGGCGTGGCCTAGAGCTGGGACAAGCTTGTTGCTTGCGAGTTCCCTGAGCTCGCCGTAGGAAAGCCACGGGCTTTCAGCGGACGGCGTTGGGGCGATTTCCATGGTTCTGATCAGCGTTCTGGCGCTCCTGCAGGCCGCGGCGCCGGCGCAGGAGACACCGGTTACCTCTCCGCCGCCAGAGAGCGAGCAGACAGGCCTGGTCGACGGCCTGGTGGTCAGGGGCGTGCGCGGCAAGGCCGACGGGCCGGCCCAGCCGGAACTGACCCTGGATGCGTCCGAGATCCAGGCCACCGGGGCCAGCACGGTCCAGGACCTGGTCACCCTGCTGGCGGCCGAGATCACCACCGGCGAGCCCGACGCGCCGCCGCCGATCTACCTGGCCAATGGCCGGCGGATCTCGGGCTTCCAGGAGATCAGCGGCCTGCCCAGCCAGGCGATCGAGCGCATGGACGTGCTGCCGCCGGCCACCGCCCTGGCCTATGGCTACCGCCCCAACCAGCGGGTCGTGAACTTCGTGCTGCGCAAGCGTTTCCGCTCGGCCGCCGTCGAGCTGGAGGAGACGGCGACCACGCGGGAAGGGCGCACGGCCGAGCGCTTCGACGGCGATGTCTTCCGCCTGGCCGGCGACGAGCGCACCACCGTGGGCCTGGACTGGCGCCAGGAGTCGACGCTGTTCGAGGCCGAGCGCGACATCTATCGCGTCCCCTCGGCGACCGCGCCCTACGGCCTGGTCGGCAATGTGGCGGCCACGACCTTCGGCGCCGAGATCGACCCGGCTCTGTCGGCGCTGAACGGCGGGGCCGTGACGGTCGCCGCCGCGCCGCGGGAGGCCTGGGACGGTCCGGTGGGTTTGGCGCGGTTCGCGGCCGGCGCGCCCGAGCTCTCCGGCGTCATCGCCAATCGCAGCCTGCTGCCGTCGCTGGGGCAGGGCAACGTCAAGGCCGCCATCACCCGCGACCTGGCCCGCCAGGTCAGCGTCACGGTCAGCCTCGACCTGGAGGACGCCAAGCGGACCAGCTTCCTGGGCCTGCCCGCCGCCTCGGTGAAGCTGCCGGCGGGCAGTCCGTTCTCGCCGTTCGCGGGCGACGTCACGGTCTATCGCTACCTGGACGCGCCGTGGTCGCAGCTGCGCGAGCAGGACAATTTCAAGGGCCAGCTGGCCCTGGCCGCCAACGGCTATGTCGGCGACTGGCGCTGGGCGCTGAACGGGACCTACGACCGCAACGACAGCCAGACGGTCACCGGTCGCGGCGTCGACTCCAGCGCCTGGAAGGCGGCCGTCGCGGCCCGCGACCCGGCGGTCAATCCGTTCGGCGCGGTCTCGCGCGCCCTGCTCAAGCTGAACGCCCGCGACGTCGCCAAGGCCAAGTCGCGCGGCGCCAAGGCCGAGCTGGTCTTGAACGGCGACGTGGCCGAGATCCCGGCTGGCCGCGTGTCCTCGACCCTCAAGCTGGGCGGCGAGCGGGTCAGCCAGACCTCGGACGCCGTGCGCAATGGCGCGCCGGTTCACACCGTCTACGAGCGCCGCACGGTCTCGGTGCAGGGCGATCTGGACGTGCCGCTGGCCAGCCGCGCGCACGAGGTCCTGCCGGCCCTGGGCGAGCTGACCGCCAGCGTCAACGCCGGCTACAACCTGGAGACCTTCAAGGACCGCCTGGCTCTGGGCGCGGGTCTGCACTGGTCGCCGGACCAGCTGGTGCAGGTCAATGTCAGCTTCAGCGAGGAGCAGTCGGCCCCCAACGCCAACCAGATCGTCGATCCGGTGGTGCTGACGCCCAGCGTGACGGTCTTCGACTTCGCGACCAACCAGAGCGTGACGGTCAGCCGGCTGGAGGGCGGCAACAGCGGGCTTGCGAACGACCGCCGCCGCACGCTGCGGGCGGGCGTCAACGTCAAGCCGATCGGTCGGGATGGCGGGCCCACGCGCCTGACGGTCAACGCCAACTGGGTGCGCACCCATATCGATGACCCGATCTCGAACTTCCCGCTGCTCACCCCGGCCCTGGAGGCGGCCTTCCCCGAGCGCTTCACGCGCAACGCCGAGGGCAATCTGACGGCGATCGACAGCCGACCGCTGAACTTCGACGCCATCGACCGCGAGGAGCTGCGCGGCGGCTTCAGCCTGACCCGCTTCATCGGGCGGCCCAGGAAGGGCGCGCCCAAGGGGGCCAAGCCGGACCTGAAGAACGCCGGCCAGGTGCAGCTGTCCCTGAACTACACCCTGCGCCTGCGCGACGAGACCACCCTGCGCCACGGCCTGCCGCCATTGGACCTGCTGAACGGGGCCAGCACCAGCCGCCGGGGCCAGCCGCGCGAGGAGCTGAGCTTCCGCCTCAACGCCTTCCGGCAGGGCGTCGGCGTCAACCTGAACGGCGCCTGGCGCGGCGGCAGCACGATCGACGCCGGACCGACCACCGGGGCCCTGCGTTTCGACGACCAGACCACGGTCAACCTGTCGGCCTTCTACGAGGTTCCGCGCGACGTGAAGGCCGGGCCGGCGTCCAGCTGGCTGGCCGGGACCCGCGTCACCCTGGCGGCCGACAACCTGTTCTACAGCCGGCCCGTCGTCCGCGACGCCCGGGGCGCGACGCCGCAGGCCTACCAGCCCGACTACCTGGACCCGCTGGGCCGGACGGTGAAACTGACGCTGAGAAAGAGCCTGATCGCGCTGTGAGTTTTCTCCTCCCCTTCCGGGGGAGGTGGCCCGGAGGGCCGGAGGGGGCAGCTGGAGGTCGGCCGCGATGGCCCCCTCCGTCGGCTCCGCCGACACCTCCCCCGAGAGGGGAGGAGAAAGGCGCGCGATGTCTAACCGTGACAGAACGCCGCAGCCCGTTCATAACCCGGACGTTCAGTCTCCATTCAGCCGAGGCCCGTTAGACCAGAGAGCATGAAAACGATCCGTGTCCTTCTCGTCGCCGCCGCGCTGGTCGCCGCCCTTCCGGGCGCGGCGTCGGCGCAACGCCGTGGCCCTGACTCGCTGGGCGCCGACTGGCGCGCGCAGTCGGACCAGGCGCGGGGCGGCGTGCAGTCGGGTCGTCTGGTGCCGCTGGCGCGGGTCATCGACATGATCGGCCGGCGCGTGCCGGGCCGGGTGCTGGACGCCGGCCTGGAAGGCCGCAACTGGCGGGTCCGCTGGGCCGCCGCCGACGGCCGCCGTATCGACTTCATCGTCGACGCCGAGACCGGACAGATCCTCAGCGGGGGCTAAGGAGTACGTATGCGCATCCTGCTCGTCGAGGACGATCCCGATCTGACGCGCCAGCTGAAGCTGGCCCTGGCCGACGCCGGCTATGCCGTCGACCACGCCCCCGACGGCGAGGAGGCCCAGTTCCTGGGCGAGACCGAGCCCTATGACGCGGTGATCCTCGACCTGGGCCTGCCCAAGGTGGACGGCGTCTCGGTGCTGGAGCGCTGGCGGCGCGGCAATGTCACGACGCCGGTGCTGATCCTGACCGCGCGCGGCGCCTGGAGCGACAAGGTCGCCGGCTTCGACGCCGGGGCCGACGACTACCTGGCCAAGCCGTTCCACACCGAGGAGCTGCTGGCCCGCCTGCGCGCCCTGCTGCGCCGATCGGCCGGCCACGCCGCGCCCTCGCTGTCGTGCGGGGCGCTGCGCCTGGACCCGCGCGCCGCGCGCGCCAGCGTCAATGGCGAGCCGCTGCGCCTGACCTCGCTGGAATACCGCCTGCTGCACTACATGATGATGCACCAGGGCCGGGTGATCGGCCGCACCGAGCTGGTCGAGCACCTGTACGACCAGGACTTCGACCGCGACTCAAACACCATCGAGGTGTTCATCGGCCGTCTGCGCAAGAAGCTGGGCGCCGACCGCATCGAGACCGTCCGCGGTCTTGGCTATCGCCTCGCGCCGCTGCCGGGCGAAGAGGCGGCCTAGCGCCTTGCTCGACCTGCGCCGCCGATCGCTGGTCCGCCGCCTGGTCCTCATCGCCGGCGGCTGGACGCTGCTGGTCGTGCTGGTGGCCGGGGTCTTCCTGACCGTCCAGTTCCGCGAGGCGGCCATTCGCCGGTTCGACCAGTCGCTGGCGGTGCTGACCGACGACCTCTATGCCGGCTCGACCATCGAGGACGGCCAGCTGCGCGCGCCGTTCCTGACCGACATCCGCGCCACCCGCGCCTATTCGGGCCGCTACTGGGTCATCCTGGACAAGACGCCGGACGGGGCGATGCGGCCGGTCGTGCGCTCGCGGTCGCTGATCGACAGCGACCTGATGCTGTCCTCGGCCCAGATCGACCGGCTGGAGGCCGCGCCGGGCAAGACCCAGTACTTCGACCTGCGCGGGCCGCAGGACAAGCCGCTGCGCGCCGCCGCCATCCAGGCCCAGCTGCCGGGCTACGCCAACCCCGTGGTGTTCCTGGCGGCCGAGGACCGCTCGCCGATCGACGCGGACGCCGACCGGTTCGCCCGCATCACCGCCTTCGCCCTGCTGATCCTGGGCGGCGGCCTGATCCTGGCGGTGGTGGTGCAGGTGCGCTTCGGCCTGCAGCCGCTGTTTCGCCTGCGCCGCGAGGTGGCGTCGGTGCGGCGCGGCAAGGCCGACCGCCTGGCCAACGACTATCCCGAGGAGCTGGAGCCGCTGGCCCGCGAGCTGAACGCCCTCCTGGCCCACAACCAGGAAGTTGTCGAGCGTCAGCGCACCCACGTGGGCAATCTGGCCCACGCGCTGAAGACCCCGCTGTCGGTGATGCTGACCGAGGCCAGCCAGCAGCCGGGCCAGCTGGCCGACGTGGTCGCGCGCCAGGCCCAGACCATGCGCGAGCAGGTCGATCACCACCTGCGCCGGGCCCGCGCCGCCGCCCGCTCGCAGACCTCGGGCGAGCGCACGCCGGTCGAGCCGATCCTGGACGAGCTGGCCGTGACCCTGGAGCGCATCTTCCAGGACAAGTCGGAGGGCCGGGGCGTCGAGATCGACTGGCGCTGTCCCGATGACCTGGCTTTCCAGGGCGAGAAGCAGGACTTTCTGGAAGTGGTCGGCAACGTGATGGAGAACGCCGGTAAGTGGTGCCAGGGCCGGATCCGGGTCGACGCCGCGCCGTCCGGTGAAACCCGCATGACCGTCACCGTCGACGACGACGGTCCCGGCCTGCCGCCCGAAGAATGGGCCCAGGCGCTGAAGCGCGGCCAGCGGCTCGACGAGAACGCGCCGGGCTCGGGCCTGGGCCTGTCGATCGTCGACGAACTGGCCCGCGCCTATGGCGGTTCGGTCAAGCTTGGTGAATCGCCCTTGGGCGGATTGCGCGTGACGCTGGACCTGCCGCGCGCCGAGACGTAACCCATGGTTGCGGCGAACGGTCGCGGCAAGGGTTATGGCCCGTCCTGCGACCGGCGATCTAAACCTCTGGTAGCCAATGGCTTTTCCAGGCGCGACATCTCGCGCCAGAGGCTTGGATTTTCGACGCGTTTCGGAAATCCTTAACCTCGTTTCGAACATGGTTGACGTCTGTCGGCCGTGGGAGTCCGACACGGGGGACCATGGCCGCTATCGCCGCGCATAAACTGCAGATCATCCGGACGCTGGTGGAAACCGCTCCGGACGCGGCGCTGCGCAGCCTGGAGCTGGCCCTGTCGGGCGCCGGCTCGCAAGGCGCGCTGGCCTCGGTGCGCGGCCTGGTCGAGGACGAGACCGCCAGCCGCTTCGTCCGCAACAACGTCCTGGCCCCAATCGTGCCGCTGTGCGCCGTGCGCGGCGAGGGCTGCGTCTCCTTCCCCGGCCCGGTGCTGCCTCGCCTGTGGAAGGCGCTGAAGGTCGTCGCCCCCGCGCGCCTCGAGGAAGCCGCGGCCAAGTGCAATCCCTGGGACCTCGAGAACGGCGTGCCCGAGGTCTTCGACGAGCTGTGCAAGACCGCCGCCGCCGGGCTGCGCGACCCCGAGAACGCCGCCTTCGACAGCGTCCGCTCGCTGTGCGACCCCGAACACCTGGCCCTGTGCCTGCAGCTGTCGGCCATCGCCCGCTCGTGCCTGCCCAAGCTGGCCGAATGGGTCAGCCGGATGTCGGACGAGCGCGCCTTCGCCGCCAAGCTGGCCTATCGCGACGCCTGCCGGATCAGCGAGGACGCCGGCCCGCTGCTGCTGGACATCCTGTCGGCCCACCTGCCGGACGACTGGCGCATCCTGCGCGTCATCTCGGCGGTCATGGACCGGCCGACCGACCGCTACCTGGCCTCGTCCGAGGTCAAGGAATTCGGCGAGCGGGTCCTGGCCGACATCGACGCCTCGATCCTGCGCATCGAGACCTTCAACTTCTCGGACGGCGAGAAGGCCGGCCGCGAGGCCGCCCAGGCCGCCCACCGCGCCCAGCTGCAGATCGTCGAGTTCCAGCAGTCCATCGACGTCGCCAAGGACGGCCCGTGGGGCAAACGCCTGGCGCGCCACAAGCAGCAGATGGCCAAGGTCTGCGAGCAGCGCATGGACCAGGCCGACAAGGCCCTTGAAGCGGCCCTGCCGACCCGGCCGATCTCGATGATGGCCAAGAAGGGCAGCAAGGGCGCCGCCCGGCTCACCGAGGAGCCGGACGAGGCGATGATCCGCCGCGCCCAAGGCGCCCTGGCCTTCATCGCCGAGTTGCGCTCGTGCGCCGACAAGGCCGGCTACGGCAGCTCGCGCAACAAGATCCTGGAAAAGCTGAACAGCCGCCTGGACCCCTATATCGAGGATGTCCTGCACGTGGCCCGCACGGGCGACGGCGGCGACTCCAGCCTGGCCGTCAAATATCTGGACGTGGCCGCTGGCTTCATCGCCTACACCCGCGACGACAAGACCGCCGAAATCGTGCGTCGCCGCGCGGCGGCGGCGATCGCGGCCTAATCCAAGGCATCGGGCCGCTGCGGCCCCCACTTACGCACTTTTCCTACTAACGGCCGGCGCGGGAACAAGCTAACACGCGACCATGATCGCTTTCTGGATCGCCGCGACGGGGCTGTCGGCCGTGACCGCCGGGCTGGTGCTGCGCGGGGCCGCCCGCGCCCGGCCCGTCGACGACGCCCAGGCCCGTCTGGAGCCGCATCGCCGCCGCCTGGCCGAGGTCGAGCGCCTGGCGCTGGACGGCCTCCTGGCGCAGGACGAGCTGAAGGCCGCTCGCGCCGAGGCCGGCCGCGGCCTGTTGGCCGCCGCCGACCAGGCCGAGACGTGGGCGCGCGACGGCAAGACCCCGCGCAAGGTCGTGGTCGCCGCCGTGGGCGCGGCCTGCGTCGCCGCCGTGGGCCTCTATGTCGTGGTGGGCAAGCCCGAACTGCCCGACCAGCCTTTCGCCAAGCGCGTCGCGGAATGGAAAGCCGCCGATCCGTCGACCCTGGAGCCCGCCCAGATCGCCGCCGTGCTGGAAGGCGTCGCGGCCGAGCGGCCCAAGGAGGCCGAGCCGCTGGTGTTCCTGGCCAAGGCCCGCGCCGCCGCCGGCGACCTGGCCGGCGCCGAGGCCGCCCTGCGCAAGGCCGTCCGCGTCGCGCCCAGGCGGGCCGACATCTGGAGCCTCTTAGGTGAGACCTTCGTCATGGAGGCCAAGGGCCAGGTCGGCGCCGACGCCAAGCTGGCCTTCGGCGAGGCGCTGAAGGTCGATCCGAACGACCTGCGGGCCCGCTACTACCTGGCGCGCGGCCGGATCGCCGAGGGCGACGTGCAAGGCGGTCTCGCCGCCTGGCGCGTCCTGGCCGCCGGCCTGCCCGCGGAGGATTCCGGCCGCGCGGCCCTGAGCCAGGAGATCGCCCGCGTCGAGAACACCGGCGGCCTGCCGGACGCCGCGCCCGCCGCGGATGAGAACCCCGAGGTGAAGGGCATGATCGCCGGCATGGTCGAGGGCCTGGCCGCGCGCCTGGCCCGGGCCCCCGACGACGCCGACGGCTGGGTGCGTCTGGTCCGCGCCTATGCCGTGCTGGGCGAGACCGCCAAGCGCGACGCCGCCCTGGCCAGCGCCTCCGCTCGCTTCAAGGACCAGCCCAAGGTGCTGTCGGCCCTGCGCCAGGCCGCCGACACGCCGCCGCAAAAGACAGTACGATGAGTTTCTGGCCCCAATCCCGCAAGGCGCGCCGGCGCCTGACCATCCTGCTGGCGGTCGCGCCGGTGCTGGCCCTCGCCGTCGGCCTGGCCATGTACGGCCTGCGCGACAGCATCTCGCTGTTCTACACCCCGGCCCAGGCCCAGGAGGCCAAGGTCGCGCCGGGCCGCAAGGTCCAGCTGGGCGGGCTGGTGCAGCACGGCAGCGTGGTCAAGCATCCCGGCGGCGACGTCGAGTTCGTGGTCGCCGACCAGAAGGCCGCCGCGAAGGTGACCTATCATGGCGACCTGCCCGACCTGTTCCGCGAAGGGCAGGGGATCGTCGCCGAGGGGACCTTCGACGCCAACGGGACTTTCGTCGCCAAGCAGGTGCTGGCCAAGCACGACGAGCGCTACATGCCGCGCGACGTCGCCAAGGCGCTGAAGAAGCAGGGCGAATGGCGCGGCGAGGGGGCTGGCGCGCCGAACTATGGCGCGCCCGCCTACGGAAAACCCACGACATGATTGTCGAGCTGGGCGCGTTCGCCCTCATTCTCTCGCTGATGCTGTCGGTCGCCCAGACCGGTCTGTCGGCCGTCGGCGGCGCGCGGCGATCGCCGGTGCTGGCGGGGGCCGGGCGCGGCGCGGCCGTGGCGACGTTCCTGGCCGTGCTGGTGGCCTTCGCGGCCCTGATCCACGCGTTCGTGGGCTCGGATTTCTCGGTCGCCAACGTCGCGGCCAATTCGCACACCGCCAAGCCGCTGCTCTACAAGGTGGCCGGCGCCTGGGGCAGCCACGAGGGCTCGATGCTGCTGTGGTGCCTGGTCTTGACCGGCTACGGCGCGGCCATGGCCTTCTTCGGCGACAGCCTGCCGCCGCGCCTGCGGGCCTACGCCATCGCCATCCAGGGGGCGCTGGGCGTCTTGTTCCTGGCCTATACCGTCTTCGCCTCGAACCCGCTGGAGCGCCTGCTGGATCCGCCGATCGAGGGCCGCTCGCTGAACCCGCTGCTGCAGGACCCGGCGCTGGCCTTCCATCCGCCGTTCCTCTACGCCGGCTATGTCGGCTTCTCGGTGGTCTATTCGCTGTCTCTGGCCGCCCTGATCGAGGGCCGGATCGACGCGGCCTGGGCGCGCTGGGTGCGGCCCTGGACCCTGGCGGCTTGGAGCCTTCTGACCGTCGGCATCACCCTGGGCGCCTTCTGGGCCTATTACGAGCTGGGCTGGGGCGGCTGGTGGTTCTGGGACCCGGTCGAGAACGCCAGCTTCATGCCCTGGCTGATCGGCGCGGCCCTGCTGCACTCGGCCATCGTCACCGAGAAGCGCGGGGCGCTGCCGGGCTGGACGGCGTTCCTGGCCCTGGCCGCCTTCACCTTCTCGATGCTGGGCGCCTTCCTGGTGCGCTCAGGCGTGCTGACCAGCGTCCACGCCTTCGCCGTCGATCCGACGCGCGGCGTGCTGCTCCTGATTATGATGGGCGTCGCCGCGGGCGCTGGCTTCCTGCTGTTCGGCGTTCGCGCGCCCAGCCTGAACCGCGGCGGACAGTTCCGCCCGATCAGCCGCGAGAGCGCCATCGTGCTCAACAACATCCTGCTGTCGACGGCGGCGGCGGTGGTGCTGCTGGGCACGCTCTATCCTTTGATCCGCGAGGCCATGGACGGCGAGGCCGTCTCGGTCGGGGCGCCGTTCTTCAACCTCACCTTCGTGCCGCTGATGGTGCTGGCCTTCGCCGTGCTGCCGGCCGGACCGCTGCTGGCCTGGAAGCGCGGCGACGCCGGCGCCGTGGCCCGCAGGCTGTGGATCGCCCTGGCCGCCGCCGCCGTTCTGGGCCTGGTCGCCTACGGCGTCGTCCAGCCGCGCAAGGCCCTGGCCAGCGCGGGCCTCGTGATCGGCTTCTGGCTGGTGGGCGGAGCGCTGGTCGAGATCGCCGAGCGCCTGAAGCTGTTCCGCGTCCCCGCTGGGGAGAGCGCCCGCCGCGCCCGCGGCCTGCCGCGCGGCGCCTGGGGCACGACCCTGGCCCATGCCGGCCTGGGGATCTTCGTGCTGGGGGCCTCGTTCGAGACCGCCTGGCGCGTCGAGGCGGCCCAGGCCCTGAGCCTCAACGGCAGCCAGCCCCTGGGCGCCTATACCCTGACCCTGACCGACGTCGGCACGGTCGAGGGGCCCAACTACCTGGCCGAGCGCGGCCGGGTGCGGGTCACCGACAGGTCCGGCGCCGTGGTCTGCCGCGCCGAGCCGGAGCGCCGGTTCTATCCGACCGGCTCCCAGACCACCTCCGAGGTCGCCATCTGCCTGCGCGGCCTGGACGACATCTATGTGGTGCTGGGCGAGCGCCGGGCGGGCGAGGGCGGCAAGCCGGCCTGGCTGGTCCGCGCCTATGTGAACCCTTGGGTGCGGCTGATCTTCCTGGGCCCGCTGATCATGGCCATCGGCGGGGTGATTTCGCTGTCGGACCGCCGCGTGCGCCTGGGCGTGGGCAAGCGGGCCGGGGAGGCGGTGTCGTGAGGGGGGACTTCATCTCTCCTCCCCCCCTGGGGGAGGCGGCCCAAAGGGCCGGAGGGGGTAGCTCGGCCTATGGCGGCGACGCCCCCTCAGTCGCTCCGCGACGGCTCCCCCAGAGGGGGAGCAGAGTTAAGGCCCTCGCCATCGCCCTCTCCGCCCTGGCCCTGATGGCCGGCGCCTCCGACCCGTCCGAGCGCCTGCCCGATCCCGCCCAGGAGGCCCGCGCCCGCGACCTCTTCAAGGAGGTGCGGTGCCTGGTCTGCCAGAACGAGTCGATCGACGACTCCGAGGCCCAGCTGGCCGGCGACCTGCGACGAATTGTCCGCGAGCAGGTCAAGGCCGGCCGCAGCGATCGGCAGATCCGCGCGTTCCTGGTCGAGCGCTATGGCGAGTTCGTGCTGCTGAAGCCGGCCTTCTCGGCTGGCAACGCCGTGCTGTGGCTGGCGCCGGTCGGGGTGCTGCTGGTCGGCGGCGGGTTGATGTTCAGCCTCCTGCGACGTCGAGAGCCCGAACAGACCGAGCTTTCGCAGGACGAGGAAGAGCGCGTGAAGCGCCTGCTCGAAGACGATTGACACGATTGCGCCGAAAAGGAGCCTCAAGAAGCGCCTTTCGGATGACGGAAAGATAATTCGAGAACCATTGCACCTTTTATTGTCGGGACTAGGTTCTCTGATCGACTTGGAACCGTGCGCCGGGCGCGCGGGTGACGCGAAGGAGCCGCGCTCAGCGCGCGGATGAGGAAAGACGAATGACCGCTAGGAAGTCGGGATTCATTGTGGGCGCCGTCGCCGGCGCGGGCGTGGCCTGCGCGGCTCTCGCGGGCGTGGGCATGCGCATGGGAACGGCGGGCGCCGCCGAGGCGCCGGCGGTCCGCGCTACGATGGCCAGCGCGCCGGCCTTCGCGCCGCCGCCGGGCGCGCCGATGTCGTTCGCCGACATCTTCGAGAAGGTCTCGCCCGCGGTCGTCCAGATCAACGTGACCTCCAAGGCCTCGCCGCAGGCGCTGCGCATTCCGGGCCTGGAAGGCTTCGACATCGTGCCGCGCGGCCAGAAGGGCAAGCCTGGCCAGAAGGATCAGGAAGGTGATGACGGCGACGGCCCGGCCACGCCGAAGCAGCAGTCGGCCGGTTCCGGCTTCTTCATCTCGGCCGACGGCTACATCGTCACCAACAATCACGTCGTGGCCGACGCCGACGACATCCAGGTGGTGATGAAGGACGGCCGCGAGCTGAAGGCGACGCTGGTCGGCCGCGACGAAGGCACCGACCTGGCGGTCATCAAGGTGGTCGATCCCAAGGCCAAGGGCGCCGAGTTCCCGTATGTGAACTTCGAGAACCAGGCCAAGCCGCGCGTCGGCGACTGGGTCATCACCATCGGCAACCCGTTCGGCCTGGGCGGCACGGCCACCGCCGGCATCATCTCGGCCTACAACCGCGACCTGGGCGACCAGACCTCGTCGTTCGTCAACTACATCCAGATCGACGCGCCGATCAATCGCGGCAATTCGGGCGGTCCCAGCTTCGACATCTACGGCCGGGTGATCGGCGTCAACAGCGCCATCTATTCGCCGTCCGGCGGCTCGGTCGGCATCGGCTTCGCCATTCCGGCGGACATCGCCGAAGCGACCGCCAAGCAGCTGATCTCGGGCGGCAAGGTCGTCCGCGGCTATATCGGCGTCACCATCCAGGACTTCAGCGCCGAGTCGGCCGAGGCCCTGGGCCTGAAGGACGTGAAGGGCGCGATCGTCGCCGAGCTGGTCCCGGGCGGTCCTGCCGCCAAGGCCGGCCTGCTGCCGGACGACATCCTGACCGGCGTCAACGGCGTGACGATCGCCAACCGCTCGGAGCTGACCCGCGAGGTCGCCAAGGCCCGTCCGGGCGAAGGCATCAAGCTGTCGGTCATCCGCGACGGCAAGCCGCGCACGGTCACCGTCGTGTCGGGCACCCGTCCGGCCGAGGGCGCCCTGGGTCTCAATGACGACGATCAGGATCAGGACGGCGGCGCCGCCCCGACCCCGGACAAGCCCGCCAGCCAGCGGGTCGACGCCCTGGGCCTGACCCTGGGTCCGATCGATCCGGCCTCGCGCCAGACCTACAAGATCGACAGCGAGATCAAGGGCCTGCTGATCACGGGCGTGAAGGGCGACAGCGACGCCGGCGAGAAGGGCCTGGCCAAGGGCGATGTCCTGGCCAACATCAATAACGCCCCGGTCGCCAGCGTCGCCGACGTCAACAACGCCGTGGCCGCCGCCAAGAAGGCCGGCCGCAACAGCGTGCTGGTCAAGGTGATCCGCCAGAACCGCCCGGTCTTCGTGCCGCTGAAGATCGCGCCTTAAGCGGATAGACCATCGAACAGAGAGAGCCTCGCTTCGGTCCGCCGGAGCGGGGCTTTTTCGTATCTGTCCAAGGTTTAAGTTACGACGGTCGACGAAACCGCTATTGCAAGAGCAACTATCGCGCGATGCGCGGAATCGCGAGAACGTCGAGCGTTCCGCGGTTCCGCCCGAGCGCATGAGGGGCTCTACGATGCGTATTCTGATTATCGAGGACGACCTGGAAGCGGCCGGCGCCATGGCGCATGGCCTGAAGGAGGCCGGCTACGACGTCCAGCACGCGCCCGACGGCGAGGCGGGCCTGGCGCAGGCCCAGAAGGGCGGTTTCGACGTGCTGATCGTCGACCGGATGATGCCCAAGATGGACGGGGTGAGCGTGGTCGAAACCTTGCGCCGCGAGGGCGATCAGACGCCGGTGCTGTTCCTGTCGGCCCTGGGCGAGATCAACGACCGCGTCACCGGCCTGCGCGCCGGCGCCGACGACTACCTGGTCAAGCCCTACGCCTTCCCCGAGCTGATGGCCCGGGTCGAGGCCCTGTCGCGCCGCCGCGAGACCGGCGCCGTCGCCACGACCCTGAAGGTCGGCGAGCTCGAGATGAACCTGATCAACCGGACGGTCCATCGCCAAGGCAAGGAGATCGACCTTCAGCCGCGTGAGTTCCAGCTGCTGGAGTTCATGATGCGCCACGCCGGCCAGTCGGTGACCCGCACCATGCTGCTGGAGAAGGTCTGGGAATACCACTTCGATCCGCAAACCAACGTCATCGACGTGCACATCTCGCGTCTGCGCAGCAAGATCGACAAGGGCTTCGACCGGGCGATGCTGCAGACCGTGCGCGGCGCCGGCTATCGGCTGGATCCGTAGGCGGTCAGGCCAGGGCGTGGTAGGATTGGATCATGAACAAGCCTGCCAAGCCTCTGACACCGCTGGATGATGCGTCCGAGACTTCGATGTCCGACAAGGACGTTGACGCCTGGATCGACCGTAACCGAGAGGCGCTGAAGGTCCTGGTCGACGAAGCCTGGGAGCAGGTCGAGCGCGGAGAGTTTGATAATCGGAGCTTCGCCGAGGTTATGGCCGAGGGAAGACAGAAGCTTCGCGACGGGCGCTAATCGAGAGGCCAGGGTGGGGCGTGTTCTGAGAGCGAAGGCCGTCAATGGCGACCTTGCGGCTATCTTCGCCGAGATCTCTGGAAACAATGGCGCGATCGTCGCAACCGAGCAGGTGAGCCGTATCGAAAATGCGCTCGAACGTCTGGGCGACTTTCCAAACCTGGGCCGGGAGCGGCCAAAACTGAGACGCGGCTTGAGGATTTGGCCTGCATCGTCCTGGTTGGTTCTCTACCGTCTCACGGGTCCTGACGTCGTCATCATGAGAGTCATCGACGGTCGTCGAGACCTGCGCGCCGTCTTGCGCAGAAAGACCTAGAAGCCCATGCGTCTGCCGCGTCTCCTCCGCACCACGCCGTTCCGGCTGACCCTGCTGTTCCTGGCCCTGTTCGCGGCGGCCGCCAGCGCCTTCCTGGGCTATATCTACGTGGCCACGGCGGGCGAGGTGAACCGCCGTTCGCAGGCCGAGATCAGCCGCGAGTTCGAGAGCCTGGAAGCCGCCTACCGCCAGGGCGGGGTCGACGCCCTGAACCAGACCATCGTCGAGCGGGCGACGGGCGAGCGACCGTTCCTGTATTTCCTGGCCGACAAGGACGGCAAGCGGATCTCGGGCTCGATCGAGGAGTCGCCGGTCAGCGACTTCTCTGGCGACGGTCCGCAATGGGCCAGCTTCAAGGTCACCGAGACCGACCTCGACGGCGCCGAGGTCAAGGCCGCCGCGCGCGGGGTGCAACAGCGGCTGGAGCACGGCGAGATCCTGTTCGTCGGGGCCGATGTCGACGCGTCCGAGGCCTATGTCCGCAAGATCGTCCGCGCCCTGTGGGGGGCCGGGGCCCTGGTCATCCTGCTGGGCATGGCCGGCGGCGTCCTGATCAGCCGCAATGTCAGCCGCTCGATGCAGGGGCTGGTGGACGTGGTCAACGACGTCCGGGCCGGCGACCTGCACGCCCGCGCCCGCGTCCGAGGCACGCGCGACGAATATGACGAACTGGCCGAGGGCCTGAACGACATGCTCGACCGGATCGAGCGGCTGATGGGCGGCCTGCGTCACGCCGGCGACGCCATCGCCCACGACCTGCGCTCACCGCTGACCCGCCTGCGCGCCCGCATGGAGGTCGCTTTGATCGACGCCGAAAACGGCAAGGGCGACCCGGTGGCGGCGCTGGAGACCGCCCTGCAGGATGCCGACGGGGTGTTGAAGACCTTCAATGCGGTGCTGGCTATCGCCCGCCTGCAGGCCGCCGGTTCGGCCCCCGATCAGCGCCCGTTCGACGCCTCGGAACTGGCCAGCGACATGGCCGAGCTCTACGCGCTCTCGTGCGAGGACAAGGGCCTGGACTTCAAGGCCGAGATCGTTCCGGCCCTGCCGATCAAGGGCAACCGCGAGTTCCTCGCCCAGGCCCTGGCCAACATCCTGGACAACGCCATCAAGTACACGCCCGAGGGCGGGGCGATCATGCTGCGCGCGCGGCGCACCTCATCGGGCGAGCTGGAATTCTCGGTCACCGACACCGGTCCCGGGGTGCCCGAGGCCGACCGCGCTCGCGTGATCCAGCGCTTCGTGCGCCTGGAGAACAGCCGCAGCGAGCCGGGCGCTGGTCTGGGGCTGTCGCTGGTCCAGGCGGTGGCCGTCTCGCACGGCGGCCGCCTGGAGCTTGCCGAGGGGCCGGGCGAGTACAACGGCATGGGGCCGGGGCTTCGGGTGGCCCTGGTGCTGCCGAGGGTGGAGTAGGAGGCATGGCGGACTCTGCTCCCCTCCGGGGGAGCTGTCACGAAGTGACTGAGGGGGCATCGCCGGCCTAGGTCCAGCTGGCCCCCTCCGGCCCGGAGTTTATCCGCGGGCGCGCGCTCTGCGCGACCCGGGGAGGCCACCTCCCCCAAAAGGGGGAGGAGAGGTCGTCGCCGCTACTCCCCCTGCACCCAGGTGATCGCGCCGGTGTAGGGATCCATCTGCGCCGCCATGCCGGGGCGCAGGTCGCGAGCGTCCGGGCCGCGCGGCGAGACGCTCCAGACGATGACCATGGCCATGATCGCCAGGAAGGTCATGGTCAGGAAGCCGGCGATGTCGCGGTGCAGGCTGGGCTCGCGGCGGCTGAGCATCGAGACGCGCAGGATCAGCGGGTGGGTGGCCCAGCCGCAGGCCAGGGGCGAGGCCTGGACGCTCATCTGCGCCTTCATCAGCGCCTTGGCGTAGTCGGCGCGGATGTCGCCGCGCAGGGCCACGACCGTGGCGTCGCAGGCCAGCTCCTGGTCGATGCGCACCAGGCGCGAGGCCAGGCAGATCATCGGGTTGCACCAGCCCAGCACGCCGGCGACGGCGATGACCAGATTGGCGATCGGGTCGCCGCGATTGATGTGGGTGCGCTCGTGCAGGGTGATCATCTCGCGCTCGCGCACGTTGAAGCGCTGGGCGAAATCGGCCGGCAGCACGACGCGCGGCCACAGCGCCCCCATGACGGCCGGGCCGGCCAGACCCTGCTCGACCTTCCTGCGGAACAGCCGCTCGCGCAGGATCAGGACGGCGGTGGCGATCGCGCAGCCGGCCAGCCACAGCAGGATCAGCTTGCCCGCCCAGACGCCCAGCGGCCGCGCGGGCGAGCCGATGTCCATGGTCTCGGCCAGGCTGGGCAGGAAGGCGGCCGCGGCCGCGGCCGGCACGACGGCCCACAGGCCGTAGGCGCGGCGGGGGCCGAACAGCCGGCGGGCCGAGGGCCGCAGGATGACGACCAGCAGCACGGCGGCGGCGGCGGTGATCTGGGCCCGGATCAGGGCGAGGGCGAAAAGCTCGATCATCTGCGGACGCGGTTCCTGCCGTTTCCTCGAGTGAGATGGTTACAACTGTAATTTGGTCCGTCAAGCGGTAGTCTTGTCCGAGGACGCAAGGCGCGCGACGGTGCCGCCATGACTCGCCTCGCCGACCAACTCGTCCCCTGTGGCCCCATTGTCGATCCCAAGGCCGTCGAACGGGCGCACGAGGCGATCGCCAAACGGGTCGGCGAGGCCTTCACGCTGGTCGAAAACGCCTGGCCCGCGCTTTCGCCCGTGTTCGCCGCCTCGCCGTACCTGGCGGGCCTGGCCCGTCGCGACGGCCAGCGCTTGCCCAGGATCCTGGGCGGCGATCCCGGCGAAAACTTGGCCGCGATCCTGGACGCCGCCCAGGCCGTCGCCGCCGAGCCGGACTTCGAGACCGCCCGCAAGGTCCTGCGCGAACTGAAGGCCGACCTGCACCTGCTGACCGCCCTGTGCGACCTCTCCGGCGTCTGGGACCTGGATCAGGTGACCGGCGCCCTGACCCGCTTCGCCGACGCCGTGCTGCGCGCCGCCCTGGCCCAGGCCGTCCGCCAGGAAGTCGCTCGCGGCGCCCTGACCGGCGTGGGGGAGGGGGAGGACGGTCCCGCGCCGGGTCTCTTCTGCGTGGCCATGGGCAAGCACGGCGCGTTCGAGCTGAACTATTCCAGCGACATCGACTTCTCGATCTTCTACGCGCCGGAGAAGCTGCCGGTCGCCGAGGGGCACGAGCCCCAGGCCGTGGCGGTGCGCATCGCCAACCACCTGGGCCGGGTGCTGCAGGAGCGCACCAGCGACGGCTATGTCTTCCGCATCGACCTGCGTCTGCGCCCCGACCCGTCCTCGACCCCGCCGGCCATGCCGGTCGACGCGGCCATGGACTACTACGAGAGCGTCGGCCAGAACTGGGAGCGCGCCGCCCACATCAAGGCCCGCATCGCGGCCGGCGACCCCAAGGAGGGCGCGGCTTTCCTGGAGGGGCTGCAGCCGTTCATCTGGCGGCGCAACCTGGACTTCGCGGCCATCGCCGACATCCACTCGATCAAGCGCCAGATCCATACCTACAAGGTCGACGACCGCCTGACCGCCAAGGGCGCGGACCTCAAGCTGGGCCGGGGCGGCATCCGCGAGATCGAGTTCTTCGTCCAGACCCAGCAGCTGATCCTGGGCGGTCGCCAGCCGGACCTGCGCAGCCCGCGCACCCTGGACGCCCTGAAGGCCCTGGCCGAGGCTGGCCACGTAACCCCCGAAGACGCCGCCTGGTTGACCCAGGCCTACAAGGACCTGCGGGCCCTGGAGCACCGCGCCCAGATGATCGCCGACGACCAGACCCACAAGCTCCCGGAGTCCGACGCCGAGCGCAAGAAGGTCGCCGCGCTCTGGAACCACGACAATCTGCGCGGCTTCGACGCCGCCGTCGGCAGGATCCTCAAGGGCGTGAACCTCAGGTACGGGCGCCTGTTCGCCGGCGAGGAGGAGCTGTCCTCGCGGTTCGGCAGCCTGGTGTTCACCGGCGTCGAGGACGATCCCGAGACCCTGGCCACGCTGAAGCGCATGGGCTTCTCCAGCCCCGAGCGCGTCGCCGCCACCATCCGCGGCTGGCACCACGGCCACATCGCCGCCACCCGCACCGAGCGGGGGCGCGAGCTCTTCACCCGCCTGGCGCCGCGCCTGCTGGACGCCGCCAACGCCACGGGCGCGCCGGACCAGGCCTTCAACCGCTTCGCCGACTTCTTCGCGCGCCTGTCCTCGGGCGTGCAGATCCAGTCGCTGTTCCTGGCCCAGCCGCGCCTGTTCGAGCTGATCGTCGAGGTGATGGCCTTCGCCCCGCGCCTGGCCACCACAATGGCCAAGCGGCCCACGGCCCTGGACGCCCTCCTGGACCCCAGCTTCTTCGGCCCCATCGAGACCCCGGCCATCGCGCCGTGGGACCCCGAGGACTTCGAGGGGGCGATGGACGCGGCCCGGCGCCTGTTCCGCGACCAGAGCTTCCGCATCGGCGTGCGGGTGATGAGCGGCAGCGCCGACGCCCGCGACATCGGCCGGGCCTTCGCCGAGCTGGCCGATCTGATCATCGGCGGCCTGGCTCCCGCGGCCCTGGCCGAGACCGAGCGGCTGGGCGGAACCTTCCCCGGCCAGGTGGCGGTCGTGGCCCTGGGCAAGGCCGGCTCGCGCGAGATGACCGCCAAGTCCGACCTCGACCTGATGACCCTCTACGCCGCCGACGAGCCGGCGAGCCAGTCGGCCGTCAAGGCGTGGAGCGCCGACGTCTTCTATGCCCGCTTCACCCAGCGCCTGACCTCGGCCCTGTCCGCCCCGACCGGCGAGGGGACGCTGTACGAGGTCGACCTCAAGCTCCGACCCTCGGGGACCAAGGGCCCGGTGGCGGTCAGCTTCGCGGCGTTCGAGGACTATTACGAGCGCGAGGCCGAGACCTGGGAGCTCCTGGCCCTGACCCGCGCCCGGGTGGTCTGGGCCAGCAGCCCCGACTTCAAGGCCCGCGCCGAGGGCGCGATCGCGGCGGCCCTGCGCCGGCCGCGCGAATGGAAGAAGACCGCGACCGACGTCATCGAAATGCGCCAGCTGATGGAGCAGGAGCGCCCCGGCAAGGGCGACTGGGACCTGAAGCTGGATCCCGGCGGCCTGGTCGACATCGAGTTCGCCGCCCAGTTCCTGCAATTGGCCCACGCGGCCAAGGGCGGGCCGCTGCGTCAGAACACCGGCGAGGCCCTGGCCGCCCTGCGCGAAGGCGGCCTGGCCGACGCCGGGGCCCTCTCCCGCCTGGAGACCGCCTGGCGGCTGGAGCAGGATCTGTCGCAGTTGATCAAGGTGGCCCTGGAAGACGGCGCCGACGTCGAGGCCGAGCCCAAGGCCTTCAAGGCCCTGCTGGCCAAGGCGGGACATGTCAGCCAGTTCAAGTCGCTGAAGCCCAAGCTGGCCAAGGCCAAGGCCGAGGCGCGGGCGGCGTATGAGGCGATCGTGCGGGCGCCGGGGTGAGGGATAGCGCCTCTGCTCCCCTTCTGGGGGAGCTGCCGGCGAAGCCGGCTGAGGGGGCATCGCCGGCCTCGGCCGAGCTGCCTCCTCCGGCCCCGTGGGCCACCTCCCCCTGAAGGGGGAGGAGAGTTTTGGTCTCTCAACCCTTGACGCCCCGCCGCAACGCTCCGAGCTTGGCCGCTCCTGTTGTTTCGGAGCGTCCCATGCGTCGCCTGCTCACCGTTCTCCTCGGCTCGGCCGCCCTCCTGGGCGCGGGCGTTGCCCATGCGGCCGACAAGAAGGCCGTCGAGAAGCCGGCCGAGATCCCCCAAGGCGGCGTTACGAGGGCTATCAAGGCGCTGCACGATAGCTTCCTGACCCTGGACACCCACCTGGACACGCCCGAGCACTTCTCGCGCAAGGGCTGGTCGATGATGGACCGGCACAGCTATCCCGACGACCTGACCCAGGTTGATTTGCCGCGCATGAAGGCGGGCGGCCTGGATGGCGGCTTCTTCGTCATCTACACCGGCCAGGGCGAGCTGACCGCCGAGGGCTATCGCTTCGCCCGAGACTTCGCCCTGAACCGCGCCACCGAGATCCGTGAGATGGTCGCGGCCCACTCGGACCAGTTCGAGCTGGCCTACACCGCCGAGGACGCCGCGCGGATCAACAAGGCTGGCAAGGTCTTCGTTTACCAGAGCATCGAGAACAGCTGGCCGATCGGCGAGGACCTGACCCTGCTGCGCACCTTCTACGACACCGGGGTGCGGATGGCCGGGCCGGTCCACTTCCGCAACAACCAGTTCGCCGACAGCTCCACCGACCCCAAGGGCAAGATCTGGAACGGCTATTCGCCGCTGGGCCTGCGCTGGCTGGCCGAGGCCAACCGGCTGGGGATTCTGGTCGATGTCAGCCACGCCAGCGATGACGTTGTCGACCAGTCGGTGGCGCTGTCCAAGGCCCCGATCATCGCCTCGCACTCGGGCGCCAAGGCCGTGTTCGACCATCCGCGCAACCTGGATGACGGCCGGATCAAGAAGATCGCCGACAGCGGCGGGGCGGTCTGCATCAACTCGGTCTATCTGCGCGCCAGCGTCCCCTCCAGCCCCGAGCGCAAGGCCGCCTTCGAGGCCCTGGGCAAGCCGCCGGAGGACAACGCGACCGAGGCCGAGGTCCGCGTCTGGGCCAGGAAGATGGCGGATCTAAACGCCAAGTATCCGCCGGTCCGCGCCAACTTCGACATCTTCATGTCCAGCATGCTGCACACCCTGAAGATCGCCGGCCCCAAGGGCGTCTGCATCGGGGCCGACTGGGACGGCGGCGGCGGCGTAGAGGGGCTGGAGGACGTGGCCGATCTGCCCAAGATCACCGCCCGCCTGAAGGCGGAAGGCTACAGCGACGCCGACATCCAGGACATCTGGAGCGGCAATGTCCTGCGCCTGGTCGCCGGCGTCCAAGCCTATGCCAAGAGCGTGGCGAAGTAGCGGGCGCCTCGGGACCTCTCTCCATGCGAGGGAGGTTTGCCTCTGGACAACCATGGCGTGATAAAGCCTACTGCTCGCCTGGAGTCGAGGGCGGCATGGTCAGCGTCAAATCCCTGGGCGTCTCGGACGAACTGCCGCTGGAGATCGCGCCTTCCGAGGCCGCGCCGGTCAAGCTGGCGGCGGCATCGCGCAAGTCGGCCCACGCCCATCACCTGGGTCACCGGGAGCGCCTGCGCCAGCGGGCCAAGGCCGGGGGACTGGTCGCCCTGCCGGATTACGAGCTGCTGGAGCTCTATCTCTTCCGCACCTTTCCGCGCGGCGACGTCAAGCCGCTGGCCAAGGCGCTGCTGGCCCGGTTCGGCTCGCTGGGCGCGGTGCTGGGCGCCACGCTCGAGGAGCTGACCACCGTGGCGGGCGTCGGCGAGGCGGCGGCCATGGACCTCAAGCTGCTGCACGAGGCCACGTTGCGGGCTGGACGCGACAAGATCGTCAAGCGGCCGGTGATCGCCTCGTGGAGCGCGCTCCTGGGCTATGTCCGCGTCGCCCTGGCCAATGAGTCGCGCGAGCAGTTCCGGGTGCTGTTCCTGGACAAGAAGAACCAGCTGATCGCCGACGAGGTGATGAACCGCGGCACGGTCGACCACGCGCCGGTCTATCCGCGTGAGGTGATGCGCCGGGCGCTGGAGCTGTCGTCCAGCAACATCATCCTGCTGCACAACCACCCCTCGGGCGACCCGACCCCGTCGCGGCCCGACATCGACATGACCCGGCAGATCGTCGAGGCCGGCAAGGCGCTGAAGATCGCGGTGCACGACCACCTGGTGGTCGGCCGCGACGGCGTGGCCAGCTTCAAGGCGCTGGGCTTGATGTAGGCGTAACATTCGCGACATCGCCGCGACGGAATTTGGCCGCCTGGGCGTTCAAGACTGCATGGGACGGGCTGTTCTAGCCTCCGGAGATTTCGACCGATGATCCTACGCACCCTGATCGCCGCCGGTTTCGTGGCCGCCCTGGCCGGGCCCGCCCTGGCGCAGAACGCCGCTCCGGCCCCCGCCAAGGCCGAGGGCATGACCCTGCAGCAGTTCCAGACGGCCAACGGCGACAAGATGTTCGCGCGGCTGGACGCCAACAAGGACGGCAAGATCTCGCGTGAGGAGTTCACCGCCTTCCGCGAGGGGAACGCCAAGGTGGACGCCCAGGCGACCAAGGCGGGCAAGCGGGGCGAGAAGCTGTTCTCGCGCTTCGACAAGGACAAGGACGGCGCGCTGTCGCGGACCGAGGCCGACGCGGTGCTGGCCTGGCGCTTCAAGCGCATGGACGCCAACGCTGACGGCGTGCTGTCGCTGGAAGAGTTGCAGGCCAAGCACGGCAAGGCCAAGGTCGGGGTCTGATGACGACGTGCGCGGCGGGTTGAAGCTTGGCGTCCGACGGGAACGATCCCGACGAAACCTTGCTGGCGGGGGTGGGCCGGGGCGAGCCGTCCGCCGTCCGCCAACTGCTGGACCGACGCCTGCCGCGGATCCTGGCCCTGGCCCGGCGCTTGCTGAACGACCCCGGCGAGGCCGAGGACGTGGCCCAGGAGACCTTCCTGCGGGCCTGGAAGCAGGCGCGGGCCTGGACGCCGGGTCAGGCGCGGTTCGACACCTGGCTGCACCGCGTGGCCCTGAACCTCTGCTACGACCGCCTGCGCCGTCGGCGCGAGGTGGTGACCGACGCTCCGCCCGAGCAGGTCGACGCCGGCCCGGCCCCGGACGCCGGCCTGATCGGCGCGGACCTGTCGCGGCGGGTCGAGGCGGCGCTGGCCGCTTTGCCGCCGCGCCAGCGCGAGGCGATCGTGCTTTGCCATCACCAGGGCCTGGGCAATATCGAGGCCGCCGCCCTGATGGCGATCAGCGTCGAGGCGCTGGAGAGCCTGTTGTCGCGCGGGCGGCGGGCGCTGAAGGCCGCGCTGGCCGATCTGGCGAGGGACGGGGGATAAAGGAGACGGGGTCATGATGTCGCTCGACCGCTTCGAGGACCTGGCCGGGACGTACGGCGGCGAGATCGCCCGCTGGCCCGAGGGCGAGCGCGAGGCCGCGCGCGCCCTGCTGGCCGCGGAGGCCGCGCGCCTGGCGCCGGTGCTGGCCGCCGCCGCCCAGCTGGACCGGCTGCTGGACCTGGCGCCGGCCCAGAGCCCCGACGCCGCCCTGTTGGGCCGCCTGATCGCCGCCGCCCCGCGGCCCGCCGCGCCCGCGCGTCTCTGGATCGCCGGGCTGGGCGCGGCTCTGGGCCTGTCGGCCGCCGCCTTCGCCGGCGTCATGGCGGGCGTGGTGATCGCCCGTCCGGCCGTCCAGGCGCCGGTCGCCGCCGCCGAGCCGGTGGTCACCGCCGTCGACACCTCGGCCGCCCTGCAGGACGCCATCGCGGAGCCTTCCGAGCTATGAGCTTGCCGCGTCCGTGGATGATCGCCCTGGCCGCCTCGGCGGCGCTCAATGTCTTCCTGGTCGGCGGGCTGGCGGGCATGGCCTATGTGCGGCTGACGACGCCCGCGCCGGCCGCACTGACGACGGTCAGCGTCCCGACTCCGGCGCGTCCGGCGGAGGTCGCGGCCAATCCGCCGGCGGTCGTCCCCGCGCCCGCGCCGGTCGCGCCGGTCGTCGAGACACCCAAGCCGCCCCATCGTGCGGCGCGCCCTGCGCCGCCGGCGGAGCATCCGCCGCCGCCTCCCGTGGCCGCGCCGCCGGTCGAGGTCGGCGCGACGCCGGCTCCAGCCCCTGCCCGGCCGCCGCTGATCTCGGCGGGGGACGCCCTCTCGCCCGACAGCCGCCGAGCCTTCCGCAAGGCGCTGAACGAGGCCAACAAGCGCAACAAACCCCTGACCCAGCAGGCCCGGGCCGAGCGCCAGGCGGCGCTGAGCGCCCTGGGCGCGCCGGGCTATGACGCCGGTGAGGTCTCGCGCCGCCTGGCCTCGGCCCGCGCCCTGGACCAGCAGGCGCGCGGCAATGTCGAGGCCGCCCTGGCCGCCTTCACCGCCACCCTGTCGCCGCAGGAGCGCGCGGCCCTGGCCGATGGCCTCTCCCGGGTCTATGCGCCGGCGGCGGCGCGGCGAGCCATGGCGGCGGGCAACTGATTTTCGCCTCGGGACGTAACCAAACGGCGCAGCGCGACGTATCTAGGATGAACCGCCCCGGAGCGCCCCATGCTGATCCGCCACGCCCCCGACCTGACCGACAACGACGTCACCGATCACAGCCTTTATCTGAAGCGCCGGACGCTGATGGCGGGCCTGGCGGGCGTGGGCCTGGCCGGCGTCGCGGCGGGCGAGGCCCAATCTCGCCAAGCGAAGGCGGGCCTCGCCTTCACCAAGGGCTTCTCGACGACCGAAAAGCCGACGCCCAAGGACGACATCACCCGCTACAACAACTTCTATGAGTTCGGCGTCGACAAGGGCGACCCGGCCGAGAAATCCGGCCGCTTCAAGCCGCGCCCGTGGACGGTCCGCATCGACGGCGCATGCGAGGCCCCGCGCACGATCGGCATCGAGGACCTGATCAAGGCCAACAGGCTGGAGGAGCGCATCTATCGCATGCGCTGCGTCGAGGGCTGGTCGATGGTCATTCCGTGGGTCGGCTTTCCGCTGAAGGACCTTCTGACCTCGGTCAAGCCGACGTCCAAGGCCAAGTACGTGGCCTTCGAGACCGTGATGCGACCCTCCGAAATGCCCGGTCAAGGCTGGAACACCCTGGACTGGCCCTATCGCGAAGGACTTCGCATCGACGAGGCCATGCACCCGCTGACCCTGATGGCGGTGGGCCTGTACGGCGACGTCCTGCCGAACCAGAATGGCGCGCCGCTGCGCCTGGTCGTTCCGTGGAAGTACGGCTTCAAGGGCGCCAAGTCGATCGTGCGCATCAGCCTGGTCGAGAAGCAGCCGGTCACCGCCTGGAACAAGCTGGCTCCGCGCGAGTACGGCTTCTATTCCAACGTCAATCCGGCCGTGGACCATCCGCGCTGGTCCCAGGCCACCGAGCGCCGCATCGGCGAGTTCCGCCGCCGCGACACCCTGCCGTTCAACGGCTATGGCGAATGGGTCGCCGACCTGTACCGCGGCATGGATCTGAAGACATTCTACTGATGGCGTCTCATCCAAAGGGAGCCGTCAAGAAACGTCCCTCCAAGCTGCGCGACAACCTGGTCTACGCCCTGGTCTGGGCGGCCTGCTTCGCGCCGGTCGTCTGGCTGGCCTGGAAGGGCTATGCGGGGGCGCTGGGGGCTAATCCGATCGAGGCCCTGATCCGCCAGCTGGGCGTCTGGGGCCTGCGGCTGCTGCTGATCGGCCTGGCGATAACCCCGGCCGCGAAGATCCTGAAAAAGCCGCGCCTGGTGCGCTTCCGGCGGACCATCGGCCTCTTCGCCTTCAGCTATATCGCGCTGCATCTCGTGAGCTACGTCGGCGTCGACCTGTTCTTCGACTTCAAGCAGCTGTGGAAGGACATCCTCAAGCGGCCCTTCATCACCCTGGGGATGCTGGGCTTCCTGCTGCTGATCCCGCTGGCGGTGACCTCGACCAACGGCTGGGTCATCCGCATGGGCCGCGCGGCGTGGAGCCGCCTGCACCGACTGATCTACCTGATTGTTCCGCTGGGCGTCGCCCACTACTATCTGCTGGTCAAGGCCGACCACCGGCCGCCGCTGGTCTACGGCGCGATCTTTGCGCTGCTGATGGGGTGGCGCGCCTGGGAGGCTTGGCGCGTCAGCCCAGGATCGGCGGCTGGAACAGGCCGGCCGGCGAGGCGGTGAAGACCTCGTAGCCGTCTTCCGTCACGCCGATCGAGTGCTCGCACTGGGCCGACAGCGACTTGTCGCGGGTCACGGCGGTCCAGCCGTCGTTCAGCACCTTCACGGCGGGCTTGCCCAGGTTCACCATCGGCTCGACCGTGAAGAACATGCCCGGCTTCAGCACCGCGCCCTGGCCCGGGCGACCGAAGTGCAGGATGTTCGGGGCGTCGTGGAACACCTTGCCCAGGCCGTGGCCGCAGAAGTCGCGGACGACGCTGCAGCGCTGAGCCTCGACATAGGACTGGATGGCGTGGCCGATGTCGCCCAGGGTGGCGCCCGGTTTCACGGCCTCCAGGCCGCGTTTCATGCCTTCATAGGTGATCTCGACCAGGCGGCGGGCGCGCGGGCCGACCTCGCCGACGCCATACATGCGCGAGGTGTCGCCGTGCCAGCCGTCGACGATGACGGTGACGTCGATATTGACGATGTCGCCCTCGCGCATCGACCAGTCGCCCGGGATGCCGTGGCAGACCACGTGGTTGCGCGAGATGCAGACGGTCTTGGGATAGCCGCGATAATAGAGGCAGGCGGGCAGGGCGCCGTGGTCGAGGATGAACTCGCGGGCCAGCCGGTCCAGCTCGTCGGACGACACGCCCGGCTGCACGTGGGGGACCAGCATGTCCAGGCACTCGGCCGCCAGCTTGCCGGCCTTGCGCATGCCCTCGAAGTCTTCCGGCTTGTGGATCTTGATCTGACCCGTGCGGGTTTCGGCTTCGATCTCGAGGGCGTTGTCCAAGGTCATGCTCTACTCAGCGGTCGCCGCCGCGCGCGGGGCGGCGATTGTTCGGAAGGGGCGTATCTCGCGATCCTAGCACGGATTTCAACCCCTGACGCCCTTTCAAACACCTAGCCGGCCGGGTTGACGCGTCGCACCGTGTCGGTCGCAGGGCGGATCTCCTTGACGAAGGTCGCGTCCAGGGTCGTGGGCTTGTCGCGCCGCACGTGGCAGACGCCGGTGTAGCGGGTCACCCGGCCGGAGGGCTTTTCGGTCAGGTCGGCGGTGAACTTCACGTCCCATTCGCCCGGTCGGCCGGTGGGGGCTGGCTTCATGTCGTTGGAGTTGATGTTGGAGACCTCCTTCAGGCCGAAGCGGTCCTCCAACTTGCCGGTGCAGGCCTTGAACGCGAACACGGCCCGCAGGCCGGTCATGAAGCCGTTCTCCGGCTTGTTGGGATCGGTCCGCCCGCAAGCGGACAAAAGCGCCATTGGGGCAAACGCCAGGACGGCGAGCGCCAGCACGGTCCTCTTCATGCGATGCGATCCCCTCAGTTCGCGAGCCCGCGCAAGGGGTAACCGACACCGCGACGATTGCAGCTTAAATCGCTGTTAGGTGAGCGTGCGGTTTCGATTACCCCTTAAAGATCGGATGTTTGAATCCAACTCGACCAAAGGCGCTTGATTTGCAACTTTTGTGAGGGAGACAGCGGGGGCGCGAAGAATGACGCTTTGGGGTATTCGATCAGGTAAATATGGGGAGCGCGAGGGGCTAGCGCTCGATAATAATGTAGCGCTGATTGGCTGGGAGGATTTGCCAGATTTAACGCACGTGCAGTCACGCGACGCATTACGCGAGCTGCTCGACGTAACTTACCCCGATGAGAAGCGGAAGACTCTGCTCAATTGGGAAAGCCAAATCTGGCCTTTTCTGAGCGTCATGGCGATCGGCGAGCCTATCGTGATGCCGCTGAAGAAGCGTTCAGCTTTCGCCATTGGCCGAATTGTTGGGCCTTATAAATATAAAACATTTGGCGGTGAAGGCATCCACACGCGAGCGGTTGAGTGGCTTAAGGAGGTGCCGCGCGATGCTCTTGCCCAAGATCTTAGATTTTCGTTTGGCGCATTTTTGACCGTATTTCAGGTTAGTCGGAACAATGCTGAAGATAGGATCAAAGTACTGCTACAAGGAAAGCCAGATCCAGCGTTCGGGGTGAGCCAAGGGCTTGTTTCCGTTGGAAGAGGGGATGTGCCTGCGTCACTACCAGAGGCTGAGATTGCCTCCTACGAGATTGGTCAAATCGCCGAGGACGCAATTCGAGCCAGAATCGGTAGCGTCTTCAAAGGACATAAGCTTTCGGCACTCGTCGGGGCTATTTTAGAAACTCACGGCTACCGCGTCGTAATCTCGCCTCCAGGGGCAGACGGAGGTGTAGATATTGTGGCCGGGAAGGGCGCGCTTGGATTCGAAGGTCCCCGCCTAGTTGTTCAAGTGAAGTCTCAAGACGGCCCTGTTGATGTAAGTGTCCTACGGGAGCTTCAGGGCGTCATGCGCCAGTTCCAAGCAGAACAAGGGCTCCTCGTCGCATGGGGTGGTGTTACCAAAGCCCTGTCCCGAGAGGCGCAAAGATTGTTCTTTGAGATTCGTATTTGGGATGGTGGTGAGGTAGTGCGCGAGCTTCAGCAGAGCTACGATAAAATATCGGAAGAGCTGCAATCGGACCTGCCCCTCAAGCGCATTTGGACGCTCGCTGATCAAGAGTGAGTGGACCATCAAAGCTCAACTCGATTTATTAATCGACATTCGCCGACTGATCCGGATCGTCTCCGTGCTCATCGAGCAGGCATAGACCAGCACCTCCACCCCAGCCCTGGCGGCCGCGTCCAGGCCGGCCGCGAACTTGGGGTCGAGGTCGGCGCAGGCGCTGAAGGTCTCGCAGTCCTCGCGCTGGACGACGAACAGCGCCACGGCGCGGTGGCCCTCGCGCACCTGGGCGGCGAGGTCCAAAAGGTGCCGGGTCGAGCGGTCGGCCTTGCAGTCGGGGAATTCGGCCAGGCCCGGCGCGCGGCTGAAGTGGACGTTCTTCACCTCCAGCCAGCAGGGCGGGCGGTCGGGGTGGGTGAGCAGGAAGTCGACGCGGCTGGCCTCGGCGTATTTCACCTCGGGGCGGACCGTCTCGTAGCCGGCCAGTTCGGGGATCCAGGCATTGGCCAGGGCCTCGGCGACCAGGCGGTTGGGCAACAGGGTGTTGACGCCCACCAGCGCATTGCCCTGCTCGACGCACTGCAGGGTGAAGGCCAGCTTGCGCTTGGGATCGTCCGACCATGACACCCAGGCGCCCTGGCCGGTGTCCCTCACGCCCAGCATGGCGCCGGGGTTGGGGCAGTGGGCGGTGATCTCACGGCCGTCGTCCAGGATGAGGTCGGCGAAGAATCGCTTGTAGCGGCTGACCAGCCGGCCGTGGATGAGCGGTTGCGGGAGCAGCATGCGGGGCCTAAGTCGGAAGCAGAGAACGAAGCGATGTAAGGGATCGACGCGATGACGGCCAGCCAGGGCGGAACGGGCGAGCGCGTGACGGCCGCCGTCATGATCATCGGCGACGAGATCCTGTCGGGGCGGACCCAGGACGTGAACCTGTCGGCCATCGCCAAGTACCTGGCGACCTATGGCGTCGACCTGTGCGAAGCCCGCGTGGTGCCCGACGTCGAGCAGGAGATCATCGACGCGGTCAACGCCCTGCGGGCCCGCTACGACTACGTCATCACCACCGGCGGCATCGGCCCGACCCACGACGACATCACCGCCGACTCGATCGCCAAGGCCTTTGGCGTCACGGCGCCCGAGCATCCCGAGATCATGGCCATGCTGCGCGAGCGCTGGGGCGAGCCCAACGCCGCCCGCCGCCGCATGGCCCACGTGCCCGAGGGCGGCAGCCTGGTGAAGAACCCCGTGCAGGGCCCGCCCGGCTTCCAGAAGGACAATGTCTTCGTCCTGGCGGGCGTGCCGGCGATCATGCGCGGCATGCTGGAGGACGTGGGGCCGCGCCTGCGCACCGGCGCGGTGGTGCTGAGCAAGACGGTGCGCGTCACCGGCACCGGCGAGGGCACGATCGCCGCGCCGCTGGAAGCCGTCGCCAAGGCCCATCCAGACATGTCGCTGGGCAGCTATCCGTTCTTCAGCCCGCCGGACGTCTACGGCGCCAACCTGGTGCTGCGCGGCCGCGACGCCGTGGAGCTCGATGCGGCCGTCGGCGAACTGATCTCGGCCCTGGCCGAGGCGGGCGCCAGCAACATCGAGCTGCTGGCGGATCCCGTTTAGCGAGCGTTCAGGAGGCCTATTCCTCGCCCGCCACCGCCTTGGCCAGGTCGACCAGGTGCTTGCGCATGCCGGTCGACTGGATGGTCGCGAAGGCGCGGGCCAGGTCGGGGGCCCCCGGCAGGGACCAGAAGTCGGCCATCTCGTTGGCCAGGTCCGCGGCGGTGGTGTCGGTCCCTTCCGGATCGTCCAGGCCCTCGAAGAAGAAGCCGATCGGCGTTTTCAGGAACATGGCCGTGGCGTGCAGCTTGCTGGCGCTGATGCGGTTCGAGCCGCCCTCGTACTTCTGCACCTGCTGGAAGGTCAGGCCCAGGGCGTCGGCGAGGGCCTGCTGGGAATAGCCCAGATCCTTGCGGCGCATGCGCAGGCGGCGACCGACATGGATGTCGACGGGGTCGGGGGTCTTGTCTTCGGCCATGATCAGGTACTCGAACGCGACGGGTGGGGAGGTTGCTCATCGAGCCGCCGCGCGGGCCGACCTGCGACCTGCGTGACGCGGGCGCGATCGTGACAAGAGTCGATGCGACGAGAAACGTTTATTCCTCGACGGAATGTTTATTCTCGAATGACGAGAAGTCAGGCCGCGCCTACGTCCAAAGGTGGACTGCCGGGCTTCCAGGCCCCAAGCCGACCTAATGGGGCGGCCTAATGGACGGCCTGTTGGTAGGGACGGTGGGACTCGAACCCACACGGATTGCTCCAACGGATTTTAAGTCCGGCGCGTCTACCGATTCCGCCACGTCCCCGTTTGACCCATGAGGGTCCTCGACCCCCATAAGCCATCGCTGGGCCGGGGTCGAGGACGGGACGCGGACTTAATTCAAGCGATCAGCGGATCGTGGCGTGCGCCTGGCGGTCGAGGGCGCGGGCCTGTTCGTCGGTGACCTCGGCGTCGCCCGCGCCGCCGACCGTGGCCGAGACGTTGGTCGCCGCCTCGCCGGCCGCGACGGCGCCCGAGCGGCGGGCCGCGCCGTTCTGCAGCCAGTCGATGTAAAGCAGCCGGTCGGCCGAGGCCATGCCGACGTCGAAGTCGCGGCTGCGCCAGCCTTGCTCCATCACCGAGCCCTGGCCCTCGGTCGCGAGCGCCTCGTAGTAGCGCTTGGCGGTGTCGAGGCGGCCCGTGCGCTGATAACCGGTGGCCAGGTTGAAGCGGTTCTGGACGGAGGGCTCGGCCGCGACCACGCGCTTCTGCAGGTTGGTGCCGGTCCAATTGTTCTCGGCCGCGAATTCGTACATCGCCTTGTCGGCCAGGACCTGCGGGCTCGACTGGGCGAGCGCCGTAGAAGCGCCGCCAAGGGCCAGCGCGCCAATCGTGGCCGAAATAAGAACAGCTTTGCTATTCCGCATGGCTAAGTCTCCGTAGATCTCGATCGAATGAGGGGATTAATGGTCAAGTTACTCGGGAGAAACTGGAGAAGTAGCGAAGTTGCTTTGCTGAGGTTCCGTGGGTATTTCTACTTTGTGCGGCCAAGTTTCTGAAGTGTGGTGATTTGCGGGCGCTTGTGGCGATCCTGCGGCGCTCGTCGCGGCGTCGTCGGATGCTGGCCGGACCGGAGAGGTAACTCGACCGTAAGGCGCGCGAACCAAGCCTCGACGCGGCCTCGTCCCGTGCTAGCGTCGCCGGGCCAATTTCGAACGGGGACGGAGCATGGGTAAGGGGTTCAAGGCCGCGACGCTGGTCGCGGGGCTGCTGGCGGGCGCATCGTCGGCCAGCGCCGCCCAGGTGGAGGCGGTCAGCGCCGCCCGCCTGTTGGACGTGGCCACGGGCAGGTATGTCGACAATCCGCTGGTGATCGTCACCGACGGCCGCATCACCGGCGTCGGCAAGAAGGGCGACGCCGTCCCGGCCGGGGCCAAGGTGGTCGACCTGCCGGGCGCGACCCTGCTGCCGGGGTTGATCGACATGCACACCCACATCGACGGTCTGGCCGAGATCGGCGGCTACAACAGCTTGCAGTACGGCGACCGCTTCTGGAGCGTGGTCCAGGTCGCCAACGCCAGGAAGACCCTGGAGGCGGGCTTCACCACCATCCGCAATGTCGGCTCGGCCGACTTCGACGACGTGGGCCTGCGCGAGGCGATCGACGCCGGCTATGTGGTCGGGCCGCGCGTGGTCACGGCGACCTACGCGATCGGGGCGACCGGCGGCCACTGCGACTCGACGTTCTTCCCGCCGTCGATGGACGAGAAGAGCCCCTACACCATCGACAGCCCCGAGGAGGCGCGGAAGGTCGTCCGGACGCTGAAGAAGTACGGCGCCCAGGTGATCAAGATCTGCGCGACCGGCGGGGTGTTCTCGCGCGGCGACGAACCGGGCCAGCAGCAGCTGACCTATGACGAGATGCACGCCGTGGCCGACGAGGCGCACATGGCGGGGCTGAAGGTCGCCGCCCACGCCCACGGCGCGGCCGGCATCCGCGAGGCGATCAAGGCCGGGATCGACACCATCGAGCACGCCAGCCTGGTCGACGACGAGGGGATCAAGCTGGCGGTCCAGCACGGGACCTATTTCTCGATGGACATCTATAACACCGACTACACCCAGGCCGAGGGCAAGAAGAACGGCGTGCTGGAGGACAATCTGCGCAAGGACCGCGACATCGGCGAGGTCCAGCGCCAGAACTTTAAGAAGGCGCTGAAGGCGGGCGTGAAGATGATCTACGGCACCGACGCCGGGGTCTATCCGCACGGCGACAACGCCAAGCAGTTCGCGGTCATGGTCCGCTACGGCGCCACGCCCCTGCAGGCGATCCAGGCCGCGACCATCACCGCCGCCGAGGCCCTGGGCCAGAGCAAGGACGTCGGCCAGGTGGCGGTGGGCCGCTGGGGCGACATCATCGCCGTCAGCGGTGACCCCCTGGCTGACGTGACGACGCTGGAGAAGCCGGTGTTCGTGATGAAGGGCGGCCAGGTGGTGAAGCAGCCGTAAGCCAGCGTGACGGCCGAAAGTGGAAGCCGGTTTCGGCGTCCGTCACGCGCCGAGCAAAGAGCCCCCAAGCCTCGACTATCGAAGGGGGAACGCTTAAGTGCTGCGCTCCCCCTTCACAGGACCTTCGACGTGATCGCCTTCGAGGCCGTTTCCAAGACCTATGCCGCCGCCAAAGGACCCGGAGGCCACGCCGCGCTCAGCCAGGTCACCCTGTCGGTGCAGGCCGGGGAAGTGTTCGGCGTGATCGGCGCCTCGGGCGCGGGCAAGTCGACCCTGATCCGACTGATCAACGGCCTGGAGACGCCGACGGGCGGCAAGGTGATCGTCGACGGCGACGACGTGGCGGCCCTGGGCGTCGAGGGCCTGCGGGCCCTGCGCCGGCGGGTCGGGATGATCTTCCAGCACTTCAACCTGCTGTCGGGCAAGACCGTCGCCCAGAACGTCGCCTTCCCGCTGAAGCTGGCCGGCCGTCCGGCCGCCGAGGTCAAGGCGCGCACGGCCGAGCTGCTTGCCCGCGTCGGCCTGGCCGAGCATGCCGGCAAGTATCCGGCCCAGCTGTCGGGCGGCCAGAAGCAGCGGGTCGGCATCGCCCGCGCCCTGGCCACCAGTCCCAAGATCCTGCTGTGCGACGAGGCCACCAGCGCGCTCGATCCGGAAACCACCGAGCAGATCCTCGACCTGATCGCTGGCTTGAATCGCGAACTGGGCCTGACCATCGTGTTGATCACCCACGAGATGGACGTGGTTCGCCGCGTCTGCGACCGCGTCGCCGTGCTGGAAGCCGGCCGCGTGGTCGAGGAAGGCCCCGTCGAGGACGTCTTCCTGCATCCGGCCAGCGACACGGCCCGTCGCTTCGTGCGCGAGGCGGAAGGCGACGTCTCCGCCGCCAGCGTGGACGGCCGCGTGGTGCGCCTGACCTTCCGCGGCGAGGCGACCTACAAGCCGGTGCTGGGCGAGGTCGCCCGGACCACCGGCGTCGACTATTCGATCCTGGGCGGCCGCATCCACCGCCTGCGCGAGACGCCCTACGGCCAGCTGACCCTGGCCCTGACCGGGGGCGACGTGGCCGCCGCGATCGCCAGGTTCCAGGCGGCCGGCGTCCGCGTCGATGACCTGAGCGGGGAGGGCCTGTGATGGACAACATCGACTGGAGCGAGATCGGCCAGGCCACGCTCGACACCCTGGCCATGCTGGGCGGCTCGATGGTGCTGACGGTGCTGCTGGGCCTGCCGCTGGGCGTGGTCCTGTTCCTGACCGGCAAGGGTCAGATGCTGGAGAACAGGCTGGCCAACGGCGCGCTGTCGCTGCTGGTCAACATCCTGCGCTCGGTGCCGTTCGTGATCCTGCTGATCGTGATGATCCCGCTGACGGTGGCGCTGGTCGGCACCTCGCTGGGCGTGGCCGGGGCCATCCCGCCGCTGGTGGCGGGCGCCGCGCCGTTCTTTGGCCGGCTGGTCGAGACCGCCCTGCGCGAGGTCGACAAGGGCGTGATCGAGGCCAGCTTCGCCATGGGCGCCAGGCGCCGGCAGGTGGTGCTGGGCGCCCTGCTGCCCGAGGCGCTGCCGGGCCTGATCGCCGCCGCGACGGTGACCGCCATCGCCCTGGTCAGCTACACCGCCATGGCCGGCGTCGTCGGGGCCGGCGGCCTGGGGGACCTGGCCATCCGTTTCGGCTACCAGCGTTTCCAGACCGACGTCATGATCGTCACCGTCGTGCTGATGCTGGTGCTGGTCCAGGCGCTGCAGATGATTGGCGATGCGGTGGTGCGAAAGGTGTCCCACAGATGACCGACGAACAGACGGACGCGCCCGAAGGCGCCCACTGGGACGCCGCCTTCGCCCAGACCCTGCTGGGCAAGACCCTGCTGATGAACCTGACCTTCCTCGACGACGACGGCGAGGTCACCGAGCGCCAGCAGTTCTTCGGCGTGGTCATCGACGCGACAGAGGACGAAGGCATCGTGCTGGACCTGCTGGGCGAGCACGACGGCGACACCTACACCCTGCCGCCTCAGACCTCGGCCATCCATGCCGCGGAGCCGGGCGTGACCAGCCTGGCGGGCGACAAGCCCGACTTCGTCGCCAACTGGATCATCCACGGCCTGCCCGACGTGCCGGACGCGGCCAACGACGACGACGAGGCCTAAGCGGCAGCCTGCTGGTTATAGGCCGCCCGCGCGGCCCTGATCGCGCCGTGGTTCTGCTCGGCCCAGACCACCATCGCCGCCAGGGGCTCCAGCAGGCTCTCCCCCAGCGGAGACAGTCGATACTCGACGCTGGGCGGGTTGGTCGGGAAGACCTCGCGCAGGATCAGGCCGTCGCGCTGCAGGTCGCGCAAGGTCTGGGTGAGCATGCGCTGGCTGATGTCAGGCACGGCCCGGCGGAGGGCGCTGAACCGGTGCGGACCCGCGGCCAGCACGATGATCAGCAGGGTGCTCCACTTGTCGCCCAGGTGGTCGATGACATCGCGCACCGGACACTTGTCGGCCGCGATCGCTTGGCCTTCCCACTGCTTGAAACTCTCGATCAACGCCTGCGCGGCCATGAGGTGGTTCCCTGGAGCATACCTTGTCCCCCGAAGATGCCTTCTTCCCTGGGGGTCTCTGCTTCCATAACTAGTGCTGGTCTCATTCCGAGACCAGGAAATTCCCCATGAGCTTCTCCTCCTCCAAGCTTCTCGTGACGGGCGCGGGCGGCCAACTGGGCCGTGCGATCGTCGAATCTCTGCTGGCCTCGGGCGCGACCGACGTCGTGGCCGCCACCCGCGATCCCGCCAAGCTGGCCGACCTCGCCGCACGCGGCGTCACGGTGCGCAAGGCCGACTTCGACGATCCCGCTTCGCTGCCCGCCGCCTTCGCCGGAGTCGAGCGCGTGCTGCTGGTCAGCACCGACGCCCTGGGCCAGCCCGGGCAGCGCGTCGCCCAGCACCGCGCGGCGATTGAGGCGGCCGTGGCGGCGGGCGTCAAGCATATCGCCTACACCTCGGCCCCGTCGCCGCGTCCGCAGCCGAACGGCGGGGTGCTGGACGACCACTTCTGGACCGAGGCCGCGATCTTCGCCTCGGGCGTCGACTTCACGATCCTGCGCCATCATCTCTATGCCGAGACCATCCTGATGGGCGCGAGCCAGGCGGTGGCCAGCGGCCAGATGTTCAGCGCCACGGCCGGTCGCGGGCGCTCGTACGTCACTCGTGACGACTGCGCCGCCGCCGACGCCGCGGCCCTGCTGACCGCCACGGGCCGCCAGATCCTGGACGTCACCGGCCCCGAGGCCGTCACCCAGGACGCCCTGGCCGCCTTGCTGAGCGAGGTCTCGGGCAAGCCGGTCGTCCATGTGGCCCTGACGCCCGAGCAATTGGCCGGCGGCTTGACCGCGGCGGGACTGCCGCCGTTCGTGGCCGGCCTGCTGGTCGACTTCGACGTCCAGGCCTCGGAAGGCCACCACGCCATCCTGACCCCGGTGGTCAAAGGCCTCACCGGCCGCGACCCGGCCACGGTCCGCGCGTTCCTCAAGGCTCACGCCGCCGCGCTCGGCTAGGCTCTTCGTCCAGTGGCGTGGCGATCAGGAAATCTGGTTTCATCCGTGGCGGGAAACAGGGCAAAACGCTGCGCGTTCGATCGCCTTATGGAGCCGTTCATGGTCGCCCGCCGCGCTTTTCTCGTCCTCGGCCTCGCCGCCATGGCGCTCTCTGCGGTTTCTCTGGCCGCCTGCGGTTCCAAGGAGCCCAAGCCCAGCGCGCCCAACACCCTGACGGTCGCCGCCACCGCCATTCCGCACGCCGAGGTGCTGGAGTTCATCAAGCCGAAGCTGGCGGCCGAGGGGCTGAACCTCGAGATCAAGGTGTTCAACGACTACGTCCAGCCCAACACCCAGGTCGCCGAGAAGCGCATCGACGTGAACTACTTCCAGACGCTGCCCTATCTGCAGGACTTCAACCGCGAGAAGGGCACGAACCTGGTGACGATCACCGGCGTCCACGTCGAGCCGATCGGCGCCTATTCCAGCAAGTGGAAGTCGATCGCCGAAGTTCCGAACGGCGCGACCGTGGCGATCCCCAACGACGCCAGCACCGAGGCCCGCTCGCTGCTGCTGCTGGCCAGGAACGGCGTGATCACGCTGAAGAACGCCAGCAACCTGTCGACCCTGAAGGACATCACCGGCAATCCGAAGAACCTGAAGTTCAAGGAGCTGGAAGCGCCGGCCCTGCCGCGCGTCCTGAGCCAGGTCGACCTGGCGGTGATCAACACCAACTACGCCCTGGACGCCAAGCTGAACCCGTCCAAGGACGCCCTGATCGCCGAGGACAAGACCAGCCCGTACGTGAACTACCTGGTCGGCCGTCCGGACAACAAGGACGACCCGCGCGTCAAGAAGTTGGCCGCCGCCCTGACCTCGCCGGACGTGAAGGCGTTCCTGGAGAAGAAGTACAACGGCGCGGTGGTGCCGGCGTTCTAGCTGGCGTCACCTGACATTTCACCTTACCTATCAGCGGCCGCTGTTCACGGATCGCTCATGGTCTCGCCTTCGCCCAACCCCTCCCGCATCCTGGTGCTGGACGTCGCCAATTCCTCCGGCCTGGAGGACTGGGCCCCCGACTTGCAGAAGACCAAGGTCTACGAGCGGATTCTGCTGGACCTGATCCTGGGCGAGCTGCCGGCCGGGGCCCGGCTGGACGAGCAGTCGCTGGCCGCGCGCTACGAGACCGGCCTGGCCGGGGTGCGCGACGCCCTGGGGCGCCTGGCGCTGGAAGGGCTGGTCGTACGCCGCGCCCGCTCGGGCACCCTGGTCGCGCCGCTGGACCTGGTCGAACTGCGCCAGGGCTATGAGGCCCGCGTGCTGATCGAGCCGCACTGCGCCCAGCTTGCCGCCCGCAACGCCAGCAAGGCCGAGGCCCAGGCGATGTACGACGTCTTCGCAGACGGGGAAGAGGCCGCTCGCACCTGTGACCTGCCGGCGCTGGTGGCCATGGATCTGCGCTTCCACGCCCTGGTGGCGCGGGCCTCGGGCAACCTCGCCCTGGCCCGCATCCTGATCCCGCTGCAGCACAAGGCCGCGCGCTTCTGGGTATTCTCGTTCAACGGCGCCACCGAACAGGAGCTGCTGGACGAGATCGAGGAGCACCGCCAGGTGGCCCGGGTGATCGCCAGCGGCGACGCCGAGGCCTCGCGCCAGGCCATGCTGCGCATTCTGAACGTCCAGCCCGAGGCCCAGACCCGGCCGCACGTCGGCGCCGCCTAGACCCTGCGTCACCTGCGTCTTCACCGCAACACCCTCTTCGCAATCTCTTGTAAAATGTCAGAAGGCATTTTGACGAACATCAAGGGATCACCAGATATCGCAGCGTGACCGTCGGGAACTCCCGCCCGGCGGCGTGAAGGCCGATATCGCATGCCCGCTCGAAGCGCTCTCCTGTCCGCCAGCGTCCTGGCGCTTTCCACCATGGCGGGACTGGCCGCCCGGGCCGAGACGCAGGTCGCCGACCAGGTCGACGCGGTGGTGATCGTGGCGCGGGACAAGGCGGGCCTGCTCGAGAAACAGCCGAGCACGAGCGTGTTCGGCCTGGCGAAGCCGCTGATCGAGACGCCGCGCTCGGCCAGTCTTGTCAGCGACCTGACCCTGGAGCGATACGGCGTCTTGACCCTCGACGGGGTGACCAAGGTCTCGCCCGGAACCCACACCGCCAGCTTCTACGGCGTGCCCGGCGCGCTGAACATCCGCGGCGCCCTGGCCGAGAACTACTTCCGCGGCTTCAAGCGGGTGGAGAACCGCGGGACCTATTCGACCCCGATCGGCGGGGCCTCGCGCATCGAGATCCTGCGCGGCCCGCCGACCCCGGTGTACGGCGCCGGCAAGGTCGGCGGCCTGGTCAACTTCATCCCGAAATCGGCCCGCGACGAGGGCCGCTTCCTGGCGCAGCCGGAAGGCGAGATCACCGCCACCTTCGGCAGCTACAACAAGAAGCTGGCCACCGGCCAGTTCGGCGCGCCGCTCACCCTGGGCAAGGCTCAGGGCGGCGTCTGGGTTTATGGCGAGGCCGAGGACAGCCATAGCTACTACAAGGGGATCTATCCACGTCACCAGACGCTCGAGCTCTCGTCGGACTTCGACCTGGGCGACGGCTGGAGCACGGCCTTCGGCGGCATGATGTTCCACTCGGACGGCGACGTGCAGACGCCGGGCTGGAACCGTCTGACCCAGGACCTGATCGACAACCGAACCTATGTCACCGGCCGCGACACGACGCTGCGGGACGCGAATGGCGACGGCAAGCTGACGCCCAACGAGATCGGCTCCTACCCCTACGCCAGCGCTCTCTACCTGCCGTACTACGCCTTCCCGACCAGCGATGCGGTTCACACGCTGGACACCGGCGTCGGCACGACGAAGCTGGACCGCCGCACGGTCTATATCAGCCCGGCCGACTTCTCGAAGACCAACACCCAGACCCTGTATTTCGACCTCGCCAAGGACCTGGGGGGCGACCGTTCGATCAAGCTGCAGCTGTTCCACGACCGCCAGGACAACAAGCGCTTCGTCAGTTACGGCTATCCCTCGGCGGTCGACGCCAAGGTCAGCGAGGTTCGCCTCACCTACGCCTTCCCGACCGACGTCGGCGCCGTGCGCGCCAGGACCCTGGTCGGCGGCGCGCACCGCTGGTTCGACGGCCGTCGGCGCGAGAGCTACAACAGCGGCCTGATCGCCCTGGACCGCCGCGACATCAGCTTCGGCGCCACCGCCACGGACACCATCGACAGCCCGTTCGACGACGAGCCCGGCGGTGTCGGCGTGCAGTGGGAGAACGACAACCGCTCCCAGTGGAAGCAGTCGGGCGTCTTCATCACCTCCGACATCGATGTCGGCCGGCTGAACCTGGTCCTAGGCGGCCGCTGGGACCACTACAGCGTCGAGAGCCAGGATACCGGCATCCTCAGCTACGTAATCGCGGGCAAGCAGCAGGACGATCGGAATAAGGCCACCTACAGCGCCAGCCTGACCTACAAGCTGCCGATCGGCCTGATGCCGTACGTCAGCTACGCCAAGGCCGCCGCGCTGGAGATGAGTCAGGCCGGCGACGTCGCCCCGAACCTGGTGGCCGACGGCTCGTGGCTTTCGAGCTCGGACCTGACCGAGGCGGGCGTGAAGTTCCAGCTGCTGCGCGGAACCTTGATCGGTTCGCTGGCGGCCTATCGCCAGACCCGCACCCAGATCGCCGGCGCCGTCTCGCCGCCGACCGTGCAAGGCACGCGCGCCAAGGGCGTCGAGCTGGAGGTCCGCTGGCTGGCGTCCGAGCGCCTGTCCTTCACCTTCGCCGGCAATAGCCAGCGCACGACAGTGAAGGGGCCGGACACGTCGTTCCAGTATATCCCCGCCTATACGGCGGGCGTGACCGGGGCCCAGGGCTACGGCGGCTCGTACGTGGTCTGGAGCTTCGCGTCCTTGCCGGGGCGGAGCGGCGACTACGCCTACACCCTGATCCCCAAGTCCGTGGTCAGCCTGTATGGGACCTATACCAGCAAGGGCTACGGCTGGGGGCAGGGCGGGGCGACCCTGGGCGTCAGCCATGTGAGCCGCACGGCGGGCACGGTGCAGGACGCCGTGCATTATCCGGCCTACACCCTGGTCAATGCTTCAGCTTTTGTGAGCCGTGGCCCTTACACCCTGTCGGTCAATGTCGATAACCTGTTCGACAAGGTCTATTTCACGCCCGACGCCGACACCTACGCCAACCTCGGCGCCCTGCCGGGCAAGGGAAGGGAGTGGCGGGCCACCCTGAAGCGGACGTTCTGACCGTGACCAAGTTTGAAGAAGACCGCTTCCGTCCCTGGCTGCTGCTGGCGGGGTTCAGCCTGCTGCTGTTCCTCATCACCGCCTCGACCTACGGCTCGCTGGGCGTGGTGCTGCCGACGATGATCGGCGAGCTGAAGTGGAGCTTCGAGAAGGCGTTCCTCGGCTTTTCGGTGCTGGGCGTCTTCACCGGCGCCTCGTCGTGGTTGCCGGCCATCCTGATCCGCCGGATCGGCGTGCGCGGGACCCTGCTGGCCGGCGCGGCGGTGCTGGCGGGCGGCTTCCTGGGGCTGGCCAATTCGGAGAGCCTGCTCAGCTACTACGCCGGCGCGGCCGCGTGCGGCGTCGGCTTCCAGATGGCGGCGCTGATTCCCGGCACCCACGTGCTGTCGTCGCTGTTCCGCAAGCGGGCCCTGCCGTTCGGCGTCTATTTCACCTTCGGCTCGCTGGGCGGAGCGGCCGGACCGTGGATGGCCCTGACCCTGATGGGCGGCAGCGGGAACGACTGGCGGCTGTACTGGATCGTCCAGGCCGTGCTGGCCGCCGCCGTGGGCTTGATCTGCGCGGTGATGGTCGGCGGCTCGAAGTGGCTGGCGGACGCCGCCCACGAGGTTGACCTCGAGGTCGAGCAGGAGGCCCGCGAGGCCCCAGCCGACGCCCGCGTCTACCGCACGCCCCATGAATGGACCGTGCGGCAGGCCCTGCGCACGCCGCAGTTCTACATCCTGGTCGCCGCCTATTTCAGCCACCTGCTGGTGGGCGTGACCGTGGCCAGCGTCTCGGTCAGCCACCTGACCGAGCTGAGGGTCGCCGCCGGAGTCGCGGCGGTGGCGGCCGGGGCCTTGGCCGCCAAGATGCTGAGCCTGGAATCGCTGATGCAGACCCTGGCCCGCCTGGCCGGCGGCGCGCTGGGCGACCGCGTCGACCCGCGCTGGCTGCTGGTCTTCGCGCAAGGGATGCTGGTGGTGGGGCTGCTGGCCCTGGCCAAGGCGGCGACGCCGGCCCTGATGCTGGTCTACGCCATCGGCACGGGCGTCGGCTTTGGCCTGACCGTGCTGGCCGTCACCGTGCTGCTGCTGAACTACTACGGTCGCCAGAGCAATCTGGAGCTCTTCTCGCTGACCTGCCTGGTGGGCGCGGTCTCCGCGGCGGGGCCGTTCATCGCCGGCGCCATGCGCGATCGCCTGGGAAGCTTCTCGCCGACCTTCCAGCTGTTCGCGGCCGTGACGGCGGTGGTGTTCGTCGCCGTGCTGGCCATGCGGCCGCCGAAGGCCCCTCAGGCGTGACGCCCAAAGAAAAGCCGCCCCGGCGGGACCGGGGCGGCTGGTCTTCGATCCTAAGCGGTGAGGCTTAGAACGCGGCCTTCAGACCGACGGCGACGCGGCTGCCGTAGATCTTGCCGTAGCCGTGCTCGTCGGTGTCCGAGTAACGGACGTCCAGGCCCAGCTTGTCGGTGACGGCGTAGGTCAGGCCCAGGTTCCAGGTGGCGTAGTCGCCGGCCTTGTTGATTTCCTGGTGGCCCAGGGCGCCGCTCAGGGTCAGCTTCTCCATCACCGGCACCGAGCCGTTGACTTCGTAGTAGATGGCGTCGCCGGTCTTGCCCGGGAACTCCGGCGAATAGTAGGCGGCCAGGCCGAAGGTGGCCGGACCGACCGGACGCGAGGCGGCGGCCTTCAGTTCGACGTAGCTGTACGAACCCGGCGTCAGGCCCTTGTCCTTGGCGTAGCCGTAGTACAGCACGCCCAGGTCGATCGAGGTGTCGCCGATGGTCGGGCGAACGCCGGCGTACAGGTCGATCTCGGCGCTCGGGTCATCGGCGCCGAAGTCGACGTTCGAGGCCCAGACGCCCGCGTAGCCGATGCCGTAGGTGGCGTCGATGCCGCCCTGGATGGCCGGATCTTCCTGGGTTTGGCTCACGCCGCGGAAAACGTAGTCGCTGACGACGCCGACATTGTACGAGAGCTTCAGCTCCTCGGCCATCGCGGCGCCCGACAGGGCGACGGTGGCGGTGGCGGCGGCCAGCGCGATCTTCATGGCTTTCATCGTTCTATCCCCTTCTCTGTGTCGTCTCCCGGGTTGGTTCCCGAGCCCCGACGGCGCCTGCAAGCGCATTGCGTCCCCGACTGATTAGTCGAGGAGCCGCCTTTAGTTGCAATCAGGGGACTCCGAACGCCAGTAAGAAGGGCGCCTGCGGCCTAAAGTTTGAGCGCTGTGTGACGATTTTGCTTCAGAATGGACGCAAGCAAGCCACAGGCGCCGGAAAAGCGAATTCAGCTTGGCTGTGCTTTTTACCTCATAGAAAGACTTGCGCCGCCCAGGTGCAGACCGCCGTCCACCAGCAGAGTCTCGCCGGTGACGTGGCGCGAGGCGGGCGAGGCCAGGAACACGGCGGCGCCGGCGATGTCCTCGGCGGTCGAGGCGACCTTCAGCGGCGTGGCCGCCGCCGCCCCGGCCCGCAGGCGCTCCAGCGACTCGTCGGGCATGTTCTTGAACCACGGCGTGTCGATGAAGCCCGGGCAGATGGCGTTGACGCGGATGCGCGGACCCAGCGCCCGCGCCAGTGACAGGGTCATGGTGGTCATGGCGCCCTTCGAGGCGGCGTACGGCACGGACGAGCCGTTGCCCACGACGCCGGCGATCGAGGCGGTGTTGACCACGGCGCCGGGCGCTGGGGCCGCTTCCAGCAGGGCGCGGGCGGCGCGGATCATCTGGAACGCGCCGACCACATTGACCGCATAGAGCCGCAGGAAGTCCTCGGCGTTCACCGCGTCGAGGTCGGCGTGGTTGGGGGCGAACTTGGTGACGCCGGCATTGTTGAAGAGGGCGTCGATCCGGCCGGTGGGCTCGGCGGCGGCGGCGATCTTCTTGCAGTCCGCGTCATTGGCGACATCGCCCTGGACCAGTACGGCCTTGGCGCCCTCGGCCTCGACGAGACGGGCGGTCTCCTCGGCCTCGTCGGCGCTGCGGGCGTAGTTGACGACCACCAGGCCCGCGCCGCGCCGGGCGACCTCCACCGCGATCGCGCGGCCCAGGCCGGTCGAGGCCCCCGTGATCACCACCGTATAGCCGTCGAAGTCCCGCATCGCTCTTCTCCCTCAAACAGTTGTTCGCGACGTTGTAGCCAAGGCCGCGCGGCTTGTCTCTTGGGCTTGCGAGGCCTACATCGCGCCGATGACCGATCTGAATGTCACCCAGCTGGGCCGCGTCGTCGACGCTCCCGAAAGCCCCGAGGCGGCCGTCCTCGAGCGCGTGCCCAATCCGCAGAGCGACGTGCTCTATCTGGCCCGCTTCGTCGCGCCGGAGTTCACCTCGCTGTGCCCCGTCACCGGCCAGCCCGACTTCGCCCATCTGGTGATCGACTATGCGCCGGGCGACTGGCTGATCGAGAGCAAGTCGCTGAAGCTGTATCTGACCAGCTTCCGCAATCACGGCTCGTTCCACGAGGACTGCACGGTCAAGGTCGGCCGCAAGATCGTCGAGATCGCTCAGCCGCGTTGGCTCCGGATCGGCGGCTACTGGTACCCCCGCGGCGGCATCCCGATCGACGTCTTCTGGCAGACCGGCCCCGCGCCGGAGGGCCTGTGGGTCCCCGAGCAGGGCGTGGCCCCGTATCGCGGCCGAGGCTGATCCAAAAAAGGAAGGCGCGCTCCGGGCGGGGCGCGCCTTTTGTGTTTTCGGAGCGGCCTTCCGGACGCCCCCGCTCCAAGGTGAAATGGGGGCGGGACTGGAGCGCCAATGAGGGAAGGCGCTCCGGGCGTCCGGAAGGACCTGACCTTGATCGCCGATCCCCGGGCCTGTGTCAGGCGACCTGCGACCGACGCCCGCGAAGGGGCGGCGGAGCGACGAAACCGGACGCTGGTGCGCCGGACGGGGGCTGCGGGCGGCGTCGGTTCCGCTAGACTGCGGCGCATGAAAGATGTCGACCTCGGGCTGAAGTCGGACCTTTTCAGGCAGGCGCTCCTCCTCACGCTCGGCGTTTGGGGGCTGGACACGTTGCTGTTCGGCTTGCCTTACCTGGCCAGCGGCAAGCCGCCGCCGGCGGGCGTCCTGGCCAGCCATTTCCTGTTCATGGGCCTGGGCGCGCTGCTCTCGGGCCTGGTCTATCTGCGCGCCAGGCGCACGCCGGAGAGCGACAAGGTCGTACGCTTCGTCGCTCTGGTCCCGACCGTGGTCGGGCTGGGCGTGGTCCTCGCGGCGTCGGACCTGGTGATCGGCGGCCATCTGCGGACGGTGCTGGACGGAACCCATCCGTCGGCGCGGGTCGTGGCCGCGCGCGGCGTCAGCCAGTTCCTGGTCGGCGCCTGGATGTTCGCCCTTCTGGGCGCGCTTTACCTGATGATGATCGCCGTGCGGGCGACGCGTGAGCGTGAGCGGCAGCTGGCCGACGCCCGCGCCCAGGCCCTGGCCGCCGAGGCCCAGGCCAGCGCCGCGCGGCTGGCGGCCCTGCGCTATCAGCTCAATCCGCACTTCCTGTTCAACACCCTGAACGCGGTGAGCGCCTCGGTGATCACCGGCCGCAACGACGAGGCCGAGTCGATGCTGGCGCGGTTGGCCGAGTTCCTGCGCCTGACCCTGGCGGCCGATCCCGAGGCGATGATCCCGCTGGACGACGAGCTGGCCACCTTGCAGGCCTATCTGGAGATCGAGAGCGTCCGCTTCCGCGACCGGCTGGGGCTGGCGTTCTCGTGCCCCAACGACCTGCGCGGGGCGCTGGTCCCCAGCTTCATCCTGCAGCCGCTGATCGAGAACGCGGTCAAGCACGGGGTGGCCCCGACCAGCCGGCCGGTGACCATCCGCCTTGAGGCCTCGCGCGACGGCGACGATCTGGTGGTGATCGTCGAGGACGATGGCGAGCCGGCCCAGCCCGGCGCCTCGCCCATGGGCGGCATGGGTGTGGGCCTGAGCAATGTCCGCCAGCGGCTGGAGGTCTTGTACGGCGCGCGCGGTGTGCTGCAGGCGGCCCCGCGCGAGCGTGGCTTCCTGGTGCTGGTGCGTATTCCCTTGAAGCTGGAAGCCACAACAGGAGCGAGGGCGGCGTGATGGACCTGAAGGTGCTGCTCGTCGACGACGAGCCGGCGGCGCTGGAGCGGCTTTCGGCCCTGTTCGCCCAGATCCCCGACGCCCGGCTGGTCGGCGTGGCCCGCAACGGCCGCGAGGCCGGTCAGGCGATCGCCGAGCTGTCGCCGGATCTGGTGATGCTGGACATCCAGATGCCGGAGCTCAGCGGTCTGGCCCTGGCCTCGGCGCTGCCGGTGGAGGCCCGACCCGAGATCGTCTTCGTCACGGCCTTCGAGGTCTATGCCGCCGACGCTTTCGCCGTCGAGGCCGCCGACTATCTGCTGAAGCCCGTGCGCTTCGACCGCCTGCGCCAGGCGGTCGAGCGGGCCCGTCGTCGTCGCACCCTGCAGAAAGCCTTCGAGCAGCAGGCCGAGGCCGCGCCAGCGCGCGACAACGACCTGGAGGGGATCTGGGTCGCCACCCGCCAGGGCCACGTGCGGGTGGCGGTGAGCGAGATCGACTGGATCGAGGCCGCCAAGGACTATGTCCTGCTGCACACGGCCACCCGCAGCCACATCCACCGGATCACCATGAGCGCCCTGGAGCAGGCCCTGGACCCCGCCAGGATGATCCGCGTCCACCGCTCGGCCTTCGTCAGTCCGGACCGGGTCGAGGCGGTCAACCGCCTGGGCAAGGGGCTGATCGCGCTGGTGCTGAGGGACGGCGTCGCCGTGCCGGTGGGGCCCACCTACGTAAAGGCGGTGCAGGCGCGGCTGGGGCTGGTGATGGAGGAGGCGTAGGCGCGCTCTACCCCTTCACCAGCCGCCGCCGATTGGCCCGCACCTTCTTCCGCAGATGCGCCAGCGAGCCCGAGGCGATGGCCGGTCCCGAGGCGCCCAGCTGGCCGGTCATGGCCAGCATCGGCAGGGTCATGGCGGCGGTGACCTTTTCGCCGACCATCAACTGGGCCTCGGCCTGGGCGGCCGCGCCGCCGGCGGCCAGCTTCATCATGCGCAGGCCTATGACGCTGGAGGCCTCCAGCCCCAGCGCCCAGCTGTCGAAGGCCAAGCTCGTCCAGGGATCCTTGCGTCGCGCCATCTCAGTCTCCGGTGTCTGCCGAGGATCGAACGTCCCGAACCTAGGCCGGGCTCCATTCGGTGGTGATCGCCGCCACGTCGGGACGCACGCGCTCCTGTGGCTGCTCAGTGGTCGTGCCGAGATAGAGGTAGCCAGCCACCTGCTCGCCCTCGCCCAGGCCCAGGATGCCGGTGGCGCGCGGGTCGTAGCTGTACCAGTCGGTGATCCAGTTGGCGCCCCAGCCCAACGCCGATGCGGCCAGCAAGAGCTGGTGACAAACGGCCGACGCGCTCTGGCGCTGCTCCCACTCGGGGATCTCGCCGGGGATGAAGCGCGAGATCACGGCCACGGCGACGGGCGGCGTGGTCAGCTTGCGCAGGGCGGCCTTGGCCTTGGTCGGGTTGGCCTGGCTGTCGGCCAGCAGCGTGATCTTCTCGGCGAAGACGTCCTTGGCCGCGCCTTGCAGGATCACGAAGCGCCAGGGGGCCAGCTTGCCGTGGTCGGGCACGCGGGCGGCGATGCGCAGGATCTCGGCCAACTGGTCCGCGTCAGGTCCCGGCGCGGCCAGGGCCATGGCGGAGGCCGAGCGGCGCTTGGCCAGGAAGGCGACGACCTCGGGCGAGGCTTCGACCGGCAGGGTTTCGCCAAATTCAGGGGCGGGGGGAACGGAACCTGCCAAGACGATCTCTCCGAAGCATTATAGACCGCACACCTATGGCCGAGCCCCGGCCGCCACAAGTCGCGAGCCGCCGCATGTCCGAAAAGCCCGCCTGGTTGACGCCGCACGGAAAGCCTTGGGGCGTCTCGTCCAGTCAAGTCGTGTATGACAATCCCTGGATCACCGTGACCGAATACCAGGCGATCGCGCCCACGGGGCGGGCGGCGCTGTACGGCAAGGTCAGCATGAAGAACCAGGCGATCGGCGTCCTGCCCTTGCACGCCGACGGCACGGTGACCCTGGTCGGCCAGAACCGCTTCAGCCTCGCCAACTACAGCTGGGAGCTGCCCGAGGGCGGCGCGCCGCATGGCGAGGACCCGCTGGACGGCGCCAGGCGCGAACTGGCCGAGGAGGTGGGGCTGCAGGCCGCCGATTGGCGCCAGGTTCTGCGCATGGAGCTGTCGAACTCGGTCACCGACGAGATCGCCACCGGCTTTCTGGCGATGGACCTGTCTCCGACCGACACCGCGCCGGACGAGACCGAGGACCTGGCCATCGCCCGCGTGCCGTTTCGCGAAGCGCTGGACGCGGCGATCGCCGGCCACATGCCGGACGCGATCACGGTGGCGCTGCTGCTGCGGGTCCATCTGATGGCCGTGCGCGGCGAGCTGCCGGCCGAACTGGCGGCGCTGATCCTATAGGCCCTTCGGCGGAATTGATCCTGATCGTGTTTGCCGGCCGCGTTTTCGGCCAGAAGCGCGGCCATGCAGATCCTCAAGACGCCCCACCTGACGCCCCAGACCCTGGTCGGTCGCCGGTTTGCGCCCGATGTGTTCGGCGACGTGAAAACAGCCCTGGTCGGCTACTGCCCGCCGCCCTCGGTCTTGGAGCGCTACAGCCCCGAGCGGGTCGAGGACCAGCACTTCATCCACGTCTCGCCCGACAGCGTGCGGCTACTGAACCACCGCGGGCGGCGGTTCCTGTCCCTGGCCCACATCTATGGCGGCCCAGTGTCCAGCTCGACGGCCGAGGAGCTGGCCTATTATGGCGTCGAGCTGATCCTGGCCTATGGGCTGGCTGGCGGCCTTGGGACCAGCGACCTGAGCATGGGCGACTTCTACCTGGCCGAGGACACCTTGGCGGCGGACGGCACGACCCGGCACTACACCGGCGCTCGTCTCCTGCGGGCGGACCAGGATCTGATCGACGCCACCCTGGCCCTGTGGCCCGGTCCGACGCCGATGCGCCCGGTGCGCGTGGCCACGGGCGATGCGATCTATCGCGAATACGACCCCATGCTGGACGACTATCGGCTGGAGGGCTGCGAGGTCGTCAATCTGGACTGCGCTCACCTTTACGCCGCGGCGCGGATCAATTCGGTCGGACGCGCCGCCCGTGTGCTCCAGTGCGGGGTGATCTCGGACATCGTTCCGGCCGGACCCGACGCGGCGTCCAGCAGCACGCTCAGCGCCATGCTGGCGGGCGGCGAGACGGGGCTGAACCCGCTGGAACGGACCGGCGAGATCGTTTCTTTCTTCGTCGAGACCTTGACGCCGGCGCTTCAGCCCTGATCTGAGCGGTGCGCGCCCGCGCGGGAAGCGTCCTTGGACGCACGAACTTCCGTGAGGGATTTGTGGAGCATTTCGTATAAGGATGCTCTATCCGCTAGCCTTCTGGGAAGGGAGAGCCCGATGGCCAAGCCTTTGGAAGTCGTGACGCCGGACACCGAGACCCCCGTCTGGGTGGCCCTGCGCAACCAGGCCGAACATGCCGCCAAGGCTGAGCCGGCCCTGGCCTCGCTGCTGAACGCCGTGGTGCTGAGCCACGACAACCTGGCCGACGCCCTGAGCTTCCAGCTGGCGCGCAAGCTGGGCGACCAGGAGCTGCGGGCCATGACGGCGCGCGAGTTCGCCGCCGACGCCTTCAGGAACGATCCCTCGATCGTCGAGGCGGCCGAAGCCGACCTTAAGGCGGTGTTCGAGCGCGATCCGGCCTGCAAGGGCTATGTCCAGCCGTTCCTGTTCTTCAAGGGCTTCGCCGCCCTGCAGACCCACCGCGTCTCGCACTGGCTATGGACGCAAGGCCGCGAGACCCTGGCTTTCTATCTGCAGAGCCGGGCCAGCGAAGTCTTCCAGGTCGACATCAACCCGGCCGCCCGCATCGGCAAGGGCGTGTTCATCGATCACGGCACCGGCATCGTCATCGGCGAGACGGCTGTGGTCGGCGACGACGTCTCGATGCTGCACGGCGTGACTCTGGGCGGCACGGGCGCCGACCGCGGCGATCGCCACCCCAAGATCGGCAACGGCGTCCTGCTGGGCGCTGGGGCCAAGGTGCTCGGCAACATCACGGTCGGCGACTATGCCAAGGTCGCGTCGGGCTCGGTGGTGCTGCGCCCCGTGCCGCCCCACTGCACGGCCGCCGGCGTGCCTGCCCGCCTGGTCAACTGCCCGACCTGCGAGGAGCCGGCCCGGACCATGGACCACACCCTGGCCGAAACCGTCTATTCGTACGAAATCTGAGTGCCTTCGCTCCTGCGTAGTCTGAGCGGCGTTCTGCTGGCGGTCGCCCTGGCGGCCTGCGCGCCGGCGTCCGCCGCCACAGCCCCTGTCGGCGGCTACACGGTCGTCAAGGCCTACCCGCACGATACGAACGCCTTCACCGAGGGGCTGTTCTACCGCGACGGCTTCATGTTCGAGAGCACGGGCCTGAAGGACCGCTCGTTCATCCGCAAGTGGAACCTGGAAACCGGCTTTTCCGAGCAGGAGCGCCTGCTGGACAGCCGCTACTTCGGCGAGGGCATCGTCGACTGGAAGAATCGGCTGTACGAGCTGACCTGGACCGACGAGGTCGGCTTCGTCTACGACATCGACACCTTCGAGAAGATCGGCGAGTTCAGCTATCCGGGCGAGGGCTGGGCCCTGACCCGCGACGACAAGCGGCTCTATATGAGCGACGGCACCTCGTTCATCCGCTTTCTGGATCCCGAGACCCTGAAGGAGACCGGCCGCATCGAGGTCACCGACCACGGCGTTCCGGTGCGCAACCTCAACGAGCTGGAATATGTGAAGGGCGAGCTGCTGGCCAATATCTGGCAGACCACCCGCATCGCCCGGATCAACCCGACGACCGGCGAGGTCATCGCCTGGGTCGAGCTGGCGGGCCTGCTGAAGGAAGCCGGGGTCACCGGCGCGCAGGACGACGTGCTGAACGGCATCGCCTACGACGCGGCCCAAGACCGGCTGTTCGTCACCGGCAAGCTATGGCCCAAGCTGTTCGAAATAAAACTCACGCCGGCGAAGTAAGGGGCGGAACCGCGTTCGTGGAGTGGCGTTTACCTCACGTCCGCCCCTCTACGCCCCCCCGACCTAGTGGGCGGACCTGGGCCCCGGCCGCGAGACGCCGCCGGGGCCCTACCTCTATCTAGGGGTTCGGTTTGCATTCATTTCCGCAAATATCTTCGCCTTCCTGGGCCTGGTGCCCAGGACCCATGGTTCAGCGACAATTGCGTTGGAAGCCCAGCCTCGGTCTAGCCGCCACGCAAATCCGACAAGCCGGGTTCGCCTTCAGGCATGGGTCCTGGGCACAAGGCCCAGGAAGGCGGGTTTGAGGAGCCTGTGGTTACGGTCAGCCTAGCTTCCCGCAGGCCGGGGTTTTCGCCTTCAGTGAGATCTGCTCGACATCGGACGCCGGCTTGGCGGCCGTAAGGCCATAGATCACGGCGGTCCAGATCGCCATCAGGGCCAGGACCTGCGGCAGGGTGATGCGAGAGGGCGTGGACATGCGCGCGACTATCCCCTGGTTGCGCTGACTCGGATAACGACTTATCGGTCGGCCTTCTGTGAGGTTTCTTCACATGGGCCGCCGTCACCTGCCGTCGCTGAACGCCCTGCGCGCCTTCGAGGCGTTCGGCCGGCACGGGCGCATGACCTTGGCCGCTGACGAGCTGTGTGTGACCCACGGCGCGGTCAGCCGCCAGATCCGCCAGCTGGAGCAGCACCTGGGCGTGGCCTTGACCGAAGGTCCGCGCTCGCGCCTGCGGATGACCGAGGCGGGACTGAAGCTGGCCCAGGCCCTGTCGCCGGCCTTCGACCAGATCGAGGCGGCCGTGCCGCGTCCGGCCGAGGCGGGGCCCAGGCCGCTTGTGGTCTCCTGCCTGCCGACCTTCGCCATGAAGTGGCTGATCCCGCGCCTGCCCGGCTTCCAGGCCGCGCACCCGGACATCCCGGTGCGGGTGGCCGAGTCCAATGGACCGTTCGACTTCAAGGCTGACGGCATAGACCTGGCCATCCGCATGCGCTCGCCCGACACGGTGGTGGCCTACGACGCCGTGGCGACGCCGTTCATGGAGCACTTCCACGGGCCGGTGATGTCGCCGGAACTGGCCGCGTCGGGCCCGATGACGGTAGAGCGGATCTGCGCCATGCCGCGCCTTCTGACCCGCACCTTCATGGAGAGCTGGTCGGACTGGGCGCGGAACTTCGACCTCGCCGACCTGCCGCCGCCGGTCAGCGAGCAGGAGTTCGACCACTATTTCTACATGCTGGAAGCGGCCGCCGCCGGCCTGGGCGTGGCCATCGGCCCGTGGGCGTTCGTGCAGCGGGATCTGGCTAGCGGCCGCCTGGTCGCGCCGCTGGGCTTCACCCCCGGCCGAGCCACGATCGTGGCCGTCACCCCGCCGGACGGCGCCGCCGAAGCGGCCGTGCTGTTCCGCGACTGGCTGCTGGCGGAAGGGGCGTCCACACCTCTTCCGCCGGAAGCGGCTTGCGACTCTCGCGGCGGGCGCTAGTTTCGCGCGGACAAGGCGCTCCCGGGCGCTCAGCTGAGAAAGAGGCCCCCCGTGGACGCCACGACTGTCGCCAAGATCGAAAAGCACCTGAAGCGCACCTTCGGCAACCCGCACATCCAGGTGAAGCCGCGTCCCAAGCAGAAGGACTCGGCCGAGGTCGAAGTGGCCGGCGAGTTCATCGGCGTCGTCTTCCAGGACGAGGACGAGGACGGCTCATTCATGTTCGAGATGGCCATCCTGGGCGAAGACCTGGACTAAAGGTCTCCAATCCCGCGCGTCCCTAGGTCATCACCGGCCTGGGGACCGCGCGGCGGATCATCAGCGAGGCGACGCCGGCGACCAGACCCGCCGAGCCGGCGATGATGAAGGCCTCGACGTACTGGCCTTGGGCCGCGCGGATGGCGCCCGCCCCGATGGCCGCCGTGGCCGCGCCCAGCTGGTGGCCGGCCGCGATCCAGCCGAACACGATGGGGCCGTCGCGGTCCCCGAAGGCCTCGGTGGCCAGGCGCGCCGTCGGCGGCACCGTGGCGATCCAGTCCAGCCCGTAGAACACCGCGAACGCCGACAGGCTGATCACCGAGAAGTCCGAATAGGGCAGGTAGATCAGCGAGAGCCCGCGCAGCACGTAGTAGACGAACAAGAGCTTGCGGCTGTCGTAGCGGTCCGTCAGCCAACCCGAGGCCGTGGTCCCGAAAAGGTCGAACAGCCCCATCAGCGCCAGGAGGCCGGCGGCCTTGACCTCGGGCAGGCCGCGGTCGCCGCAGAAGGCGATCATGTGCACGCCGACCAGGCCGTTGGTGGTCAGGCCGCAGATGAAGAAGCCCAGGAACAGCAGCCAGAAGGTCCGGGTTCTGGCCGCGCGGGCGAGAGCCTTGAAGGCATAGGTCAGGGCGCTGCCGGCGTTGATCGGGGCGGGGGGCTCATAGTCCTCCGGCGCGCCGAAGGGCTTGAGGCCCACGTCGGCGGGGCGCTCGGGGATCAGCAGCCACATCAGCGGGGCCAACGCCAGGCAGGTGGCGGCGATGGTGATCACGACGGGCTTCCAGCCGCCGTGCTCGGCGATGAAGGCCATGCCGGGCAGGAAGACCAGCGAGCCCGTCGCCGTCGAGGCGGTCAGCAGGCCCAGCATCAGGCCGCGTCGGGCGACGAACCAGCGGTTCACCACCGTCGCCCCCAGCACCATGGCCACCGCGCCGCTGCCCAGGCCGGCCAGGACGCCCCACGTCGCCACGTACTGCCACGATGCGCTCATGAAGGCCGAAAGCCCCGTCGAAACTGACATCAGCAGCAGCGCCAGGGTCACGGTCCGCCGCAGGCCGAACGAGTTCATCAGCGCCGCGGCGAAGGGACCGGTCAGGCCATACAGGAAGATGCCCACGGCGGCGGCCAGAGAGATCGCGGCGCGGTCCCAGCCGAACGCCTTTTCCAGCGGCAGCATCAAGACGCCCGGCGCGGCGCGCAGGGCGGCGGCGGCCAGCAGGGCCAGGAAGATCGCCCCGGCGACCACGAAGGCATAGTTCTGCCCGAACGGGCGGCGGCTTGCATTCGGCATGTCGTCTCTCGATGTAACCGATCGGTACGGGCTTGATCGGCTACATACGTACCGGTAAGTAACATCGTCAAGTCATATGTCTAAGCGCACCCCAGAAGAGGTCCTCTCCGGACCGTACGGATCTACCCCGCGCGCCGCCGATCGCATCTTCGACACGGCGCGCGAGCTCTTCTACCGCGAGGGCATCCGCGCCGTCGGGGTCGACGAGATCGTCACCCGCGCCGGCGTCACCAAGCCCAGCCTCTATCGCAGCTACAAGTCCAAGGACGAACTGGTGGCGGCGGTGCTGCGCGAGGTCGAAGCGGGATTCTGGGACCGCTTCGAGGCGGCCGAGACCCTCTATCCCGACGACCCCAAGGCCCAGATGGTCGCCTATTTCCAGGGCCTGGCCGATCGCTCGGGCGGTGACGACTATCGCGGCTGCAACCTCTCCAACGCCGTGGTCGAATATCCCGACCGCCAGCATGCCGGCCGGCAGGTGGCGCAGGACCACAAGCAGCTGCTGCGCGACCGCCTCCAGACCAAGGCCGCCGAAATGGGCGCGTCCGATCCCAAGGCCATGGGGGACGCCATGATGCTGCTGATCGAGGGCGTCTTCACCTCCAGCCAAATGTTCGACGGCGACGACAAGCCGGCCAAGGCGGCGGTCGGGGCGGTGAAGGCGTTGATCGCGGCGTACTGCCCGGGTTGAATGGGCGCATGACCGCTCACGTCCTCGACCGTCCCGTCTTCGCTACGCTGACCGGCCGCCAGGACCATCTGGCCCTTCATCGCGGCGGCGCGATGCGGATGAACCCCGACTACGGCCTGTTCGCGGCGACGGTCGACCAGAGCCCCGAGAGCCTGGCCGCCCTGGGCGAACTGGTGCGGGAGATGGGGACCGTGGGCCTCGTCGAAACCTTCACGCCGCCCGCGCCGGAGGGGACCGCGATCGTCTCCAGCGCCCTGTGCCTGCAGATGGCGGCCGAGACGGTCGCCCCGGCCTGGGACGTGGCCTTCGACATGCTGCCGCTGGGCGACGCCGACGCGGCCGAGATGCTGGCCCTGGCGACCTTGACCAAGCCCGGCCCGTTCTTCACGCGCACCCACCAGTTGGGCCGCTTCATCGGCGTCCGCGTCGATGGCCGGCTGGTGGCCATGGCCGGCGAGCGCATGCGGCCCGACGGCTACACCGAGGCCAGCGGCGTCTGCGTCCACCCCGACCATCGCGGCCAGGGCTACGCCGCCCGCCTGCTGCGCGAGGTCACCGCCGGCATCCTGGCGCGCGGCGAAAAGGCCTTCCTGCACAGCTACGCCGACAACGCCACGGCCATCGGGCTGTACGAGTCGCTGGGCTATCGCGGGCGGGCCGAGGTGCGGTTCACGATCCTGGCGGCGGCATAGGGCTGGACGTCTCCAAGAAAAACCCCGGAAGGCGAACCTTCCGGGGTTTCCGATGTCGATCGCTGGGAGCCCCTACGCCTCCAGCGCCTTCGCGCCGGCTCTGCGAGCCCAGCGGTAGAGGCCGAAAACCACGACCGCCGCGGCGATCAGCGACAGGATCATGCCGACGTGCTCGGGCGGGGCGAAGGGCAGGGCCAGGGGCTCGCCCTTGTTGGTCGTGACGATCAGCAGGGCCAGGGCCACGTTGAACAGGCTCTCGCCGACGATGAAGCCCGAGGCGATCAGCACGCCCAGGCGCTTGGCCGGCTCGGCCGCGCGGTCCTTGGCGACGATCTTCTCAAACAGCCAGCCGGCCACCGCGCCGACCACGACCGGGGCCGTGACCGAGCTGGGCAGGTAGATGGCCAGGCCCACGCCCAGCGGCGGCAGGCTGTAGCGGTCCTTGCTGCTCTTGCGCAGGAGAGTGTCGACGGCGACCAGGGCCAGGCCGATCAGCGCGCCGACGCCCAGCAGACCCCAGTCCAAGTCGCCGCCCAGCACGCCCTTGGCCAGGGTCGAGATCAGGGTGGCCTGCGGCGCGGCCAGGGGCTCGTCCGAGATGGACTGCAGGTTCGGCGCGCCGGCAAAGCCGTTCGAGCGGTTCAGGAGCTCCAGCACGAACGGGATGACCACGGCGCCCGAGATGACGCCGATCACCAGGCCGACCTGCTGCTTCCAGGGGGTGGCGTCGACCAGCTGGCCGGTCTTGAGGTCCTGCAGGTTGTCGTTGGCGACCACGGCCACGGCCAGCACGCAGGTCGTGGCGTAGAGGGCGAAGGCGACCAGGGCCTTGGTGACGTCCGGGCCGACCAGGCCGCGGCCAACCATGCCGACCATGAGGGAGGCGCCCAGAACGGTCAGGATGGCGATGCCCGACACCGGGCTGTTGGACGAGCCGATCAGGCCGGCCATGTAGCCGCAGACGGCGGCGGCCAGCAGGCCGGCGACGATCAGATAGCCGATGCCGATGGCGACCAGCGGAACCGCCAGGTGCTGGATCGGGCCGCCGGACAGGAAGTGGGCCAGGAACCAGCCGGCCGGCGCCATCAGGATCAGCGACACGACGCCGACGATGCCGATCGGAATGTCCTGCTCGACGCGGGGCAGCTCGCCGCCGCCGCTCTTGCGGGCCTTGGCTGCTTCCAGGGCCGACTTCAGGCCGGCGATGATCGGGCCGATCAGCTTGGCCAGGGTCCAGATGGCGGCCGCGCCGATCACGCCCGCGCCCAGGAAGCGCACCTGGGTCTTCCAGACGGTCAGGGCGTGGGTGGCGGCGTCGGCGTCCGGCATCGGCGTGGCGAGCGTCAGGATCGGCACCAGGATGGCCCAGGCGATGAACAGGCCGGCGAACATGGCGACGCCGACCGTGATGCCCATCAGGTGGCCCGCGCCCATCAGGGCCAGCGAGCTAGAGGCCCCCAGGCCGGTCGCGCCCGCGCCGGCCTTGAACTTGAAGTAGCCCGCGACCTCGGCGGCGAACAGCTTGGCGGCGGCGAGCGCGCCAAAGAGGGCCGAGGCGATCGCGCCCGCGCTGACGGCGACCAGGCCCGCCTTGCCCTCGGCTTGGCCTTCGCGCGAGCCGGTGCCGACCTTCAGCACCTCGGCGGCGGCGACGCCTTCGGGGTAGGGGAGGTTGGAGTTGGTCACCAGGGCCCGGCGCAGGGGAATGGTGTACATCACGCCCAGGATGCCGCCGACGGCGCAGGCGCCGAAGGTGGGCAGGAACGGCACGTTCGACCACCAGCCGATCATCAGGAGGCCCGGCAGGACGAAGATCACCGACGACAGCGTGCCCGCCGCCGAAGCGATCGTCTGGACGATGTTGTTTTCCTGGATGGTCGAGGTCTTGAACGCCCGCAGCAGGGCCATCGAGATGACGGCGGCGGGGATCGAGGTGGCGAAGGTCAGGCCGACCTTGAGGCCCAGATAGACCTGGGCGGCGGTGAAGACGAGGGTGATGGCGACGCCGAGGAGAACCCCTCTGAGGGTCAATTCCGTGCGCGGCGCGGTAAGGTCGGCCATGAACGTGTCCAAAAAAGTATTAAGGCGGTCGGACCTTGCACGTCCGACCGCCCCCAACTCAAGTGCTCAGTTCAAACCGCTGTTACAAATTATCGGTTACAGGACGCCCAGCATCTCGGCGACCAGCGGGTGGCGGACGATGTCGCGGTCGGCCAGCCGGACGACGGCGATGTTGGCGACCTCCTCGAACCGGGCGGCGACGTCCGCTAGGCCCGAAATGCCGGGCAGCAGGTCCGACTGGTTCGGATCACCGGTGACGACCATGGTCGAGTGCCAGCCCAGGCGGGTCAGCAGCATCTTCAGCTGCATGTAGGTGCAGTTCTGGGCTTCGTCGATCACCACGAAGGCGTTGTTCAGGGTGCGGCCGCGCATGAAGCCGACCGGGGCGATCTCGATGGCGCCCTCGGCCATCAGGGCCCGCATCCGCTTGACCGACAGGCGATCGGTCAGGGCGTCGTACAGCGGGCGCAGATACGGGGCCAGCTTGTCCTCCATGTCGCCCGGCAGGTAGCCGATCGACTCCCCGGCCTCGACGGCGGGACGCGACAGGACGATGCGGCTGACGCGGCCGGCTTCCAGGGCCTCCACGGCCTTGGAGATGGCGATGTAGGTCTTGCCGGTGCCGGCCGGGCCCAAGGCCATGACCAGGTTCTTTTCGTCGATGGCTTCCATCAACTGGGCCTGGCCTGGCGATTTCGGTTTTATCGTTTTGAGGTAGCTCTGATCGCGCTCCGGATTGTTCGGCGCCCCGTCATGACCGAGCGGGTTCCAGCTGTTTCCCCGGTCGCGAACATCGATCGGCAAGCGACGCACCTTGGCGTCATCACCATAGTGGCCGGTCTCGTACGCGCCTTCGCGCGCCATCCGCTTCAGGGCTCGCTTGGTCATCAAAGCCTCCATACAGGCATGAAAAAAGGACGAGGCCGTGAGGCGTCGTCCTTGGCGGTGAGCTGGATTGTGACGAAGTCGCGTGCGCGGCGAGGCGGCTCGGGAGAGCTCCCACCCTGATGGGTCCTTGGGGGCGGTGCTGTACGCCGAAACGCCAAGTGCGACACCTCGTCCTCGTCAGCGGGTGGGCCGATGGCGGTGGTCGCCCCCGGCCCGATCACGAAAGGAAAATGATTCCCGCTTGAGGAATGTTCCCTCTCGAATCGTCTGACTACAATGTCCCATCATGGTTTCCGGGTCGTTAATCTGAAAATCGCGCCCAAGAAAACGAGGCATACGGATGACTGTCTATTCCCTGGGCGCCCTTGTGCCCGCGCTGCCGGCACAAGGCGAATACTGGATCGCGCCGACCGCCAGCGTCATGGGCAACGTGATCCTCAAGAAGAACGCCAGTATTTGGTGGGGTTCGGTCGTGCGTGGAGACAACGATCCGATCACGATCGGCGAGAACAGCAACGTCCAGGACGGCTCGGTTCTTCACACTGATCTTGGCGTTCCCCTGACCATCGGCGCGAACGTGACCATTGGTCACATGGTGATGCTGCACGGCTGCACGATCGGCGACGGCTCGCTGGTCGGCATCGGAGCGGTGGTGCTGAACGGGGCGAAGATCGGGAAGAACTGCCTGATCGGCGCTGGCGCGCTCATCACTGAGGGCAAGGAGATTCCGGACAATTCGATGGTCGTCGGCGCGCCGGGCAAGGTGGTGCGCGAGGTCAGCGAGCATCACACCATGATCCTGCAGGGGTCGGCCCTGCACTATGTCGAGAACTGGAAGCGCTATGTCCGCGATCTGAAGGCGATCGCCGAGGGCTCCAATCCATAATTTTCTTCGATCCGATAACCGTTTCACACTTATCGGAAAATGCTCTAGCGGCGCCTCTTGGGAGCGCCGCCCGCTGCTTGGGGGGATTGCGAGGCGGCGCTCCCGCTCCTCGCGCAGGACGTCTGCGCGCGGAGGGCCCGCCGCGAGGAGGCGTCCTGCCGCGGCGAGACGGTGCGGACAGGCCGCATCTGATACGTCCATAGGTAGTATTATAACGATTTGGGTTGTATGGGAACGCTCAACTCGCGTTCTCCGGCAGGATTCCTCGGAGAACCTTGCGCGGCGGCCAAAGCCGGATCACTGTTCTCCTTAACAATGATAACCTTCGAGGGAGGGCGTCGGGGCCATGGCCAGCGAACGCTATGATTACGTCGTCATCGGCGCGGGCTCGGCCGGCTGCGTGCTGGCCGCACGGCTGACCGAGGATCCGAACGTCAAGGTCCTGCTGCTGGAGGCGGGCGGCAAGAACGCCTCGGTCCTGGTCAAGATGCCGGCGGGCGTCGGCCAGCTGATCAAGGACAAGGGCGAACAGAACTGGGGATTCTGGACCGAGGCCGAGCCGCACCTCAATGACCGCAAGCTGTGGTGGCCGCGTGGCAAGGGCCTGGGCGGGTCCTCGGCGATCAACGGCATGATCTACATCCGCGGCCACGCGCGCGACTACGACCAGTGGCGGCAGATGGGCTTGACCGGCTGGTCCTATGCCGAGGTGCTGCCGTACTTCAAGCGCTCGGAGCGCCACCACGGCGGCGGTGACGCCTATCACGGCGGGGCCGGGCCGCTGCATGTGTCCAAGGGCGAGAGCGACAGCCCCTTCTATGGCGCCCTGATCGAGGCCGGCCGACAGGCGGGATACAAGACGACCAAGGACTTCAATGGCTTCCAGCAGGAGGGCTTCGGGCCCTACGACCTGACGATCAGCAATGGCCAGCGATGGAGCGCGGCCATGGCCTATCTCAGCCAGGCTTTGGCGCGCCCGAACCTGACCTGCGTGACGCAGGCCCGCACCACCCGGATCCTCATCGAGAACCGCCGGGCGATCGGCGTGGAGTACGTGGTCGGCAAGGGCGGAGAGCGGCGCACGGCCCATGCCGACGCCGAGGTGCTGCTGAGCGCCGGCGCGGTGCAGTCGCCGCACATCCTGCAGTTGTCGGGCGTCGGCGCGCCCGACGACCTGAAAGCCCAGGGCATTGCGGTTCTCCACGAGTCCAAGGGCGTGGGCGCCAACCTGCAGGACCATCTGGACGTCTGCGTCTCGTGGACCAGCAAGAACCTCAAGACCGCTTTCTCGGCCAACAAGGGCCTGAACAAGCTGGGCGTCGGCCTCAACTACATGATCTTCGGCAAGGGGCTGGGCCGGCAGCAGTTCCTGGAGAGCGGGGCGTTCCTGAAGTCGCGGCCGGATCTGGACCGTCCTGACCTGCAGATCCACGGCGTGCTGGCCATCATGCAGGATCACGGCAAGGTCGTGGTCGAGAAGGACGGCTTCACCCTGCACGTCTGCCAGCTGCGTCCGGAGAGCCGGGGCAAGGTCGGCCTGCGCTCGCCCGATCCGTTCGCGGATCCCACCATCTTCGCCAACTATCTGGCGACGGACGAAGACCGTCGCGCCATCCGCGAGGGCGTGCGCATTGCTCGCGAGACCGTGGCCCAGGCCGCCTTCGATCCCTATCGCGACTCCGAATACGCGCCGGGGGCGGACGTGCGCACCGACGCCGAGATGGACGCCTGGATTCGCGCCAAGGCCGAGACCATCTACCACCCGGTCGGAACCTGCCGCATGGGCGTGGCCGGCGATCCCTTGGCCGTGGTCGACGACCAGCTGAAGGTCCAGGGGCTGCAGGGGCTGCGCGTGATCGACGCCTCGGTCATGCCGACCCTGGTGGGCGGCAACACCAATGCGCCGACGATCATGATCGCCGAGAAAGCCGCCGACCTCATCCTGGGCAAGGCCGCGCTCTCGCCGCTGGACGCGCCAGTGTTCGAGGACGGGCGGGCGGTGGCGGCGGAATAGGCTCGCTGGCCTTGGCCCGGCTGGAATTGCCGGGCAAGGCTGGACGCGGCCGGGCGCTAAGCGATCGCCCGTCCGTCCAGCGTCGCCAGCCGAAGCCTCGGCATGTCCGCATTGCCGTCGCCCAGCGGCTTGATCTCGCGCAGGCCCAGCTCGTAGGCGGGGCGGCCCATTAGGCGGGCCATCATGGCGATCGGCTGGTAGAGGCCCAGGAAGCGGTCGGTCTCGCCCGAGGCGCCTTGCAGCGGCGCGAACAGCACCTCCATGCCCACCGAGGGAACGCCCACGGCCCGGATGTCGGCGGTGACCACCACCGGCGTGCGGCGCTTGCGGGCCACGTCCAGGGCGCTCTTCAGCTCCAGCCGGTGGGCCAGGGCCCAGAGCGACAAGGCGTCCTGGCCGCGCAGATCGCGGGCGTGCAGGTCCGAAACGAAGCCGCCGGCCAGCCGGAACGGCAGCTTGCCGCCGTCGCGACCCAGGATGAACACCTGGGGCAAAAGCTCCAGGAAGTCCCCCGGATTGACGTCCGTGCGGCGGGGTAGGGCGGATTCACCCTTTTTGTCTCGCCAATAGTCTATCAACCGTTCCGTGCTTGGATGGAACATCGTCGTCCCCTGGCGGGCCACTCGCGGTTGCTTTTCGACCGCACGAGGCTTGCTGGGAGAACCGGGCCAAGACCTTCACCGTCCCATTCTGGCGCAATCCAGGGGGAGCGGCGGGTCCCGGCCCGATTCTTGCTTAACCAAGAGCGGAACGACTCGATGTGAAGGGAGCCGCCGATGAAGGCGCCGAAACTGAACACGCGTACGTGGATGATCGCCCTGGGCGCGCTCTTTGGCGGGCTCTTGGTCGGCGGCGCGGCCTGGGCCCAGTGCAACAGCGGTTGCACGCCCACCCCGCCGACGTGCTGCTCGCCGCCGCCCGCGCCGCCCAAGCCGCCGGCCCCGCCGACGGGCTGTTGCGGCGGCGGTCACAACGTCAACATTCCCGGCGTCAACGTGAACATCGGCGCGACCGTGATCGTCAACGCCAGCGCCAATGCGTCGGCCAGCGGCAGCGCCAGCTCGGGTTCGAGCGCCGGCGCCGGGTCGTTGTCCAGCTCGGCCGCGGGCGTCACCAACTACTATGGCGGCGGCGGCCACGGCGGCTACTACAGCGGCCCGATGGCCACCGGCTATATCCAGGGCTTGAACGTGGAAGGCGCCGAGCAGCGCCGCCGCCAGGCCTACGAGGCCACCCGCACCCGCACGCGCCGCGTGATCATCCGCGCCGTCTGCCTGGACGACCGCGACGTGCCGCACCCGGCGTCGCAGGTCACCCCGGACCGGGAGATCGACGATCTCTATGACGGCGAGCTCTATCGCTGCATCGCCGGTTCGCGCATGCAGTACGTGATCGCCGACTATGCCGGCCAGATCGACATTTCGACCGGCGGCGCGGGCCAGACCTATATCTGCCAGAAGAACGAAGCACTGTATCACACGCCCGGCGCGGGCCAGGGCCAAGGGACTCTGACCTGCCGCCCGCAGCGTCCTGCCCGCGACTGCAACGAGCGTTCGCTGCTGCGTCGCTTCGGCGCCGGCGTGAAGATCCTGACCATCGTCACGACCGAGAAGTACACCGCCTACCGCGAGGAGTCGGTGCAGGAGCGCCAGACCCTGAGCACGAGCTTCAGTCTGGACGGCGGCGTCGGCGGGGTCGTGTACTAGACTGCTCGAAAGAGTCCGGAACTGAAAAGGCCCTCCCGATCGGGAGGGCCTTTTTGCTGCGCCTTACTTCGCCGCCGCTTCCGGCTTGACCAGCAGCAGCCACGACTGGTCGTCGCCGAGATAGGTCCGGGCCGCCTTCTGGACGTCGGCCGGTGTCACCCGGGCCAGGCCTGCCAGCACCGAGCGGGTGGCGTCCAGCAGGCGCGGATCATCCTGGGCGCCCGACAGCGCGCCCAGCCAGTACTCGTTCGTCACGCGAGCCTTTTCGATCTGGTCGATGCGCGGCTTCTTGGCGCGTTCCAGCTCGTCCTCGCTGATCGGCTTGTCGCGGAGGTCGGCGGCGATCTTGCGGATCGAGGCGACCACGCCGTCCAGCTTCTCGGGCGGCACTTCCATGCTGACGCCTAGATAGCCCCAGTTCTTGAACGTGACGCTGGCGGTCGACGAGGCGTTCGGTGAATAGGTGGCGCCCTGGTTTTCGCGCAGTTCGTCGATCAGCCGCAGCTGCACCACCTGGCCCAGGATCGAGACGTCTCGCGAGCGTTGCAGGTTCGAGAACAGATCGTCCGTGCGCCAGGCCATGAACAGGGCCGCCTGGTCGGGACGGCCCTTATGCGTGCGCAGCACCGGCTGGGCTGACGGCGCCGGGAACGGCGCCTTGTCGGCGCCGGGCAAGGCCGGGTCGCCGGGGCGGGCGGGCAGGGCGCCGAAGGTGTCGGCCACGGCGGCGATGGCCTTGTCGACCGTGGTGTCGCCGACGATGACGACCTCCAGGTCGCCCTTGGTCAGCGGGTTGTCGACGACGGTCCGCAGTTCGCCCAGCGACGCGGCGGCGATCTGTTCGCGCGACGGGAAGGTCCAGCGCTGGTCGCCGTTGTGCATCAGTCCGCCCAGGTCGCGGTTCAGCACCCCGCCAGTCGTGCTTTGCAGCTGGTCGTGGATGGTGCCGTAGGCGGTCTTGACCCGGTTGAAGGCCTCGGGACGCCAGCCGGGCTCGGTCGCGAAGGCGGCCAGCACCTGCAGCTCGGTCGACAGGTCCTCGGGACGGGTGCGCCCGCTCAGCACGAAGGCGTCGTCCTCGACTCCCAGGCTGGCGTTCCAGATCTTGCCGGTCAGCACCCGCTCCATGTCCTGGGACGAGATCTGCTTGAGGCCGCCCTCGATGAAGGCGGACGCCGACCACAGCGAACTCTGCCTGTCGGACGGCATGTCCAGCAGGCCGCGACCGGTGCGGACCTTCACCAGGACCTGGTCGTCGCGGAACTTGGTCGGCTTGACGGTCAGCTTCACGCCGTTCTCGAAGCGCACGAAGACTGTGTCCAGGTCCGAGACCTCCTTCTGCTCGGCGACCTTGCCGCTGGGGCCGAAGCTGGAATAGGGCCACACGGTCACGCCCGGCGCGGCCGGCGGCGTGACGGGCTGGCTCTTGATCTCGTCATAGGCCTTGAGGATCGCGCTCTCGCCGCCGTCGATGCTACTGGGCGCGGCGATGACCACCAGCGGGCCCGAGCCGGCGAACGAGGACTTCAGCACGGCGCTGACCTTGTCGGCGGTCAGGCCCTTCACCAGTTGGTCGAAGAAGGCCAGGTTCTGGCTGGGCGAGGTGATCACCTCGCCGTCGCCCAGCGTGCCGACCAGCTGGTTGGCCAGCTGCGGCGTGCGCTGGGTGGCCTCGCCGGCGGCGGCGGCCACGAGGCCGGCGCGCATGCTGGCGATCTCGCGGTCCAGCTCGTCCTGGCGTACGCCGTACTGGACGGCGCGGCGCTGCTCGGCGTCCAAGGCCGTCAGGGCCTCGCGCCAGCGGGTCGGCTGGGCGGTGGCGGCGAAGGTGCTGATGCGCACCGCGCCATACTGGTCGCCCTTGAAGGCGCCGCCGGCGATGAACGGCGGCTCGGCCGAGCGGGACAGGGCCTGCATGCGCCGGTTCACCACGGCGAAGGCCAGGTTCTCCAGCATGTCGCGCTCATCCAGCGCCTTGGTCTCCAGCAGGCCGTCGGGCTTGCGGGTCCAGGTCATCTGCACCGACCAGGGCGCGCCGGCCTCGACGATCAGCTTGGCCGTCGGACCACGCTTGGCCACCGGTCCGACGTCGGGGTTCTTGCCGTTCTGGCCCTTGCCGACCCAGTCGCCGAACTTGGCCTTGATCTTGGCTTCCATGGCGTCGACGTCGAAATCGCCGACCGCCACCAGCACCGCCCGCTCGGGCCTGTAATAGGCCTCGTAGAAGTCGCGGATGCGCTGGGCGGGCGCGGTCTTCAGCACCTCGGTCTTGCCGATCGGGATGCGCTTGGGCGGCAGTTGGCCTTCCATCTGGGCCGACAGGGTGGCGATGGCGACGCGATAGCCTGGCGTGTCGCGCGTGCGCTCCTCCGACAGCACCACGCCGCGCTCGCGGTCGACGGCCTCGGGGGCGATGGTCAGCTCGCCGGCGGCTTCGCGCAGCAGCATCAGGGAGGTGTCGACCGTGCCGTCGTCCGTCTTGGGCAGGTCCAGCTGGTACGTGGTCTCGTCGAAGCTGGTCTGGGCGTTGGTGTCGGCCCCGAACGCCAGGCCGTGGCGCTCCAGGATCTTGACCATCTCGCCCTCGGGCACGTTCTTCGAGCCGTTGAAGGCCATGTGCTCCAGGAAGTGGGCCAGGCCCTGCTGATCGTCGGCTTCCATCAGGGAGCCGGCGTCGAACCACAGCCGCACCGACGCTTGGCCAGGCGGGGTGGCGTTCTTGCGCAGGGCGTAGCGCATGCCGTTGGGCAGGACGCCGAAGCGCCAGGCCGGATCGGGCGCGATGTCCGAGAGTTCCTGGGCCCACTGGCCCGGCTTCAGGTCGGTGATCTTCGGGCCGGCCAGGGGCGGCGCTTCGGGGATCTTGGGCGCGGACGCTTCCCGCTTCGGCAGCGAGGGCAGGGAGGGCTTGGGAAGGTGCGAGCAGGCGGCGAGCGAGAGGCCGGCGGCGGCGACGAGCGCCAAGCGCGAAGCGCTGATCATCGAGAATCCAGGGCAGGAGTAGACAAGGCGCGCACCTTGGCTGTCCCGCATGGCGCACGCAAGGCGGCGATGAGGCCGATATAGGCCCATCGCCGTCCCGGGCCTCGTGCCCGGGACCCACGGTTCGGTGGCTACAATAGGGGCGGAAGCCTGGCGCGATCGCTTCAGCTGGTTGTTTGGCTCCGAGCCAAGCCCAACCCTGGGTCCTCGCCACAAGGGCGAGGAAGGCAATATTGGGAAACGCTGAGAGGATCTACGCCGCCGCCACGTCGCCGGTCTGGCGGCGCAGGCGCCAGAAGCGGATCGTGCGCAGGGCCGACTCGCGCGGCAGGGCGGCGTAGAGCTCGCCGTAGGACTTGGCCTTGACCATCACCTCGTCCGAGGGCTCGAGGATCAAGAGGGCGAAGGTCAGGAACAGCGAACGGTCGAAGTCGGCCGCCTTGCAGATCACCGACAGGGCGTCCATCTCGCGCCGTTCCAGGATGCGGCGGGCGGTGTGGAAGTCGACCTCGGCCATGTCGGCCAGGGCCACCAGGAACAGGGTGGTCTTCTTGCCGCGCAGCATGTTGGCGAGCATTTGCGGGGAGACCTGGGATCTGGCCCTCAGGGCGCGGAACTCGGCCTCGACCTCCGCGAAGTCGGGCGGCAGGGCGCCGTCCTCGACCGCGACCTTCTTGCGGCCGGCGGCCAGGGCGGCCTCCAGGGTGGCGGGATCGACGCCGGCGTTCTTCTCCATGATCCGCTCGCGCAGCCGCGCCTCGACCACGAAATACATTTCGTTCAGCAGGTCGACCGGCAGGCTGTGACGGTCGACGACGGCGTCGTGCAGGGCCGGGTTGGCGGCGGCCCGGTCGACGACGGTCTCATGGGCGGCGCGCGACAGCACCGCACCCTCGTTGCGCAGCAGCACGCCCAGGGTGTCGTCGTCGCCGCGCGCCACGATGGCGTCGGACACGGCGCTGGACACGACGGAACGCTGCGAGATGGCGCGCAGGTGGTCCTGGCCTTGGGTGCGGGCCACGTGCAGCAGGTCGTCGTCGGTCAGGGCCTTGGAGTTGCGCAGGATCGGCTCGGCCACGGCGATCGAGCCCGAGGCCAGGGTGCGGGAGACGCCGCGCGGCGCGGCCGGGGCCTCGCCCAGGCGTTCGGCCAGTTCGATCTGGACGGCCTCTTCCATGTCGCCGGCCAGCTGACTCAGGATCTGGTCGAACAGGGCCATTTCGACGGTGTTGGAGCCGTCGGCGGCGAACAGCATGTCGGTCACGCCGCGCAGCAGCTCGCGACGCTTGGCGCTGGAGGGTTCGTTGGCCAGCGCGATCAGGTCATGCAGGCGCGATTGGCTCACTGATCGTCCTTCTGGGGCTTGGCGGACCAGTCGCCGTCGCCTTGCGGCTTGTCCTTGTCGTCGTCCTCGGGCGCGGTGGCTGGCGGGGCGATCAGGACCATGCGCGGCGGACCGGCGGCGGGAATGGCGTCGGGGGTCATGCCGAACTGGCGGCCGACGGAATAGGTGCGGGCGCCGATCTGGCCGGGCTGCAGGGTCGCCTGCTGCTGGGGGCGATAGGCGGGTTGGACGGGCGCGGCGTAGGCGGCTGGAACCGGTGCGTACTGGGACGGGTACGAGGGCGCGTCCTGAGCAGCGCTCCGGGGCGCGTCGTAGATGCTCTGCGGCAACTCGCGCGCCGAAGGGGCGTAGGCCGGGGCCGGGGGCTGATAGGCCGTGCGGGCTCGCGGCGCCTGGGGCGCTTGCGGGGCCTGTGGGGCCGAGCGCGCCCACCATGGTTGCGGGGCTTCGGGAGCGGTGTGAGCCGCCTGCGCCGCCATCTCGCGCTTGCCGCTCCAGCCTAGGGCGCGGCCCGTATAGGCCTGGCCGGTGTAGCCGGCGGCGCGGGCGTTCGCCGGCGTCGGAGCGCGTTCGGGCGCGGGGCCGTAGCGGCTCTCGCGCGAGCCTTCGGCCTGTGCGCCGCTCACCAGCAGGGGGGCGCAGACGAGGGTGGCGATAAGGGCGGCGCGGCGCATCAGCGGAGTCCGGACGGAGTCTTCGATCCTCTGTCCTAGCCGCAGCCGCTTAATCTTGCGCTAACGACCGCGCCAAGAGTCCAGAAGCCGACGTTCTATCCATTCCATCGCGGCGTGCAGGACCACGCCCAACACCGCCAGGGTCAGCAGGGCCGCGAACACCTTGGCCGTCTGCAGGCGATTGTAGGCCTCGAGGATCCGCCACGCCAGGCCCTGAGCCCCGCCGGAGCCGGCGACGAACTCAGCCACCACGGCGCCGATCACCGCCAGACCCGCGGCGACCTTGTGTCCTTCCAGCAGGGCGGGCACGGCCGAGGGCAGGCGCAGGCGGACCAGGCGCTGCCAGGCGCTGGCGCCATAGAGGTCGAACAGGCGGGAAAGGTCGGGATCCACCGCCTTCAGGCCGGTCAGGGCGCCCGAGAAGATCGGGAAGAAGGCGACCACGGCGGCCAGGCCGATGACCGCTCGCTCGGGATGATCGATGCCGGCCCAGATGGTGACCAGCGGCGCGATGGCGACCAGCGGCGTGACCTGCAGGGTGACGGCGATTGGTCGGACGGCGTCTTCCAGCAGGCCGTTCAGGCTGACCGCCAGCGCCAGGACGCAGGCGACCAGGCTGGCGATGACCAGGGCCAGCAACGCCGTCGACAGCGTCGCCCAGGCCGAGCTCAGCAGCAGCGGCCACGAGGCCAGGAACGCCATACCGATCGCGCTGGGCTCGGGCAGCAGATACGGCGGGACCGCCAGGACTCGGCAGGCGATCTCCCAGCCGCCCAGCAGGACAGCGATCAGGATCAGCGGGGCCAGCAGGCGCTTCAAGCGGCGCGCTCCGTGGCTTGGGCCAGGCGGTTCGACACCGCCTCGGCGGCGGCGCGGAAAGGCTCGGTGGTGCGGAAGCCCATCGGTCGTATCCCCGGACCCTCGATGGCGACCTCGCCGGCGATGCGGCCAGGACCAGGGGTCATGACCACGACGCGGCGGGCCATGTAGACGGCCTCCTCGACATTGTGGGTCACGAACACGACGGCGGGCTGGAGCTCGTCGGCCAAGGCCAGGACGTCGTCGGCCAGGGTGCGGCGTGTGATCTCGTCCAGAGCGGCGAAGGGTTCGTCCAGCAGCAGCAGGCGCGGACGGGTGACCAGGGCGCGGGCCAGAGAGGCGCGCATGGCCATGCCGCCCGACAGCTGAGCGGGACGGGCGGTCAGGGCCTGGGCGAGGCCGACCTTGCGCAGGGCCTCGTCCGCCAAGGCCTGAGCCTCGCGCTTGCCGACGCCCGCCAGTTCCAGCGGCAGGGCGACATTGTCGCGCGCCGACAGCCACGGGGCCAGGGTGTGCGACTGGAAGACGACCGACGTCTCGCCCTTGCCGGCGGCGCGGGTCACGACGCCGCGCGTCGGCGCCTCCAGCCCGGCCAGCAGCCGCAGGGCCGTAGACTTGCCGCAGCCCGATGGGCCGACCAGGGCGACGATTTCGCCGGGCGCGAGGGTCAGGTCGATCGGCCCCAGGGCGCGGCCCCGGGCGTAGTCGACCTCGACGCCTGAAAGCCTCGCAATCGGGGTCATTGGCCCTTGGGCAGGAACTGCAGCGTGTAGGCCTTCTTGAAGTGCATGTCCTTGGGGTAGACGCCCTGCTCCGAGGCGACCTTGAAAAACTCGGCCCAGCGCGCGTCGCTCATCTGTCCGATCTCGCCGTCCTTGCCGACGATGCCGTAGCTGCGCATCTTCTCGCGCGCCTGGTCGAGGACGTCCTGCGTCATCTCCGGATTGTCCTTGAGGATCGCCGCGTCGCCCGGCTTGGGATCGCCGTATAGATAAGACTTCCAGCCCGCCGCCGTGGCCTCGACGAAGGCCTGCACGGCCGCCGGGTTCTTGGCGATCAGGCTGTCGGGGACCAGGGCCATCGAACCGTAGGCCGGATAGCCGCTGTCGGCCAGCAGGAAGACCGCCGGCTTGATCTTGCCTTCCTTCTCGATGAGGTAGGGCTCGCTGGTGGCGTAGCCCTGCTGGACCACGCGCTTGTCGGCCAGGAACGGCGCGGACGAGTAGTTGTACTTGCGCACCTGGTCGTCGGTGAACTGGTACTTGGCCTTCAGCCAGACCCAGAAGGCGGTGATCGAGGCGTCCGACAGCAGGATCGGCCGGCCCTTCATGTCGGCGATGTCGTTGACGCCCTGGTCCGGGTGGGCGATCAGGACCTGCGGATCCTTCTGCATGAAGGCCGCGACCGCTTTGACAGGCGCATTCTCCTTGGCCAGGTTCATGACGATGAAGCTGTTGGAGCCGACGCCGACATCGACCGCGCCGGTGGCCAGCAGCTGGGGCACGTTCACGGCCGGACCGCCCTGGATCAGGGTCACGTCCAGGCCACGCTTCTTGTACTCGCCGGTCGCCAGGGCCTGGTAGTAGCCCCCCAGTTCGGCCTCGGCCCGCCAGTCGGTGGCCAGCTTCAGCTTGGTCTCGCCAGCGGGGGCGGCGGCATCCTTCTTGGCGGGCGAACAGGCGGCGAGCAGGGCCAGGATGGCTCCGGTGGCGAGAAAGGCGCGACGCTGCATCGGAAGAGGCTCCCCTTGATCGCGGTCAAGTTAGGGGGGAGCGGCGCGCGCCGCTAGAGGGGCCGCGTATCGGCTCCGCCCCGACGGCCCAGCCAGCGCTCGATCTTGGCGTACAGCACCTCGCGCTGGATGGGCTTGGCGATGTGGTCGACCATGCCGGCGGCGTAGCAGCGCTCGACCTGGCGGGGCAGGGCGTCGGCGCTCATGGCGATGATCGGCGCCTTGCCGCGCTCGCCCGGCAGCGCCTTGATCGCCCGGGTCGCCTGCAGGCCGTCCATCTGGGGCATGTGGATGTCCATCAGGATCACGTCGTAGTGGCCTATCGTCGCCTTCTCGACCGCCTGCTTGCCGTTCTCGGCCACGTCGACCTCGCAGCCGACCAGGGTCAGCAGCGCCTCGCCGATCTCCAGATTGACCGGATGGTCGTCGACGATCAGCACCCTGGCCGCGCCGGGCGTCGAGACCTTGGGACGCGCCGGGACCGCGATCGGTTCGGCGGTCGGAGCCGACAGCTCGACCCAGAAGCACGAGCCGCGTCCGGCCACGCTGTCGACGCCGATCTTGCCGCCCATCACCTCGACCAGGGCCCGGCAGATGGCCAGGCCCAGCCCGGCGCCGCCGTGCAGCCGGCTGGTCGAGCTGTCGGTCTGGGAGAAGCGCTGGAACAGCAGGGCCTGCTTGTCTAGGTCGATGCCGACGCCGGTGTCGATGATCTCGAAGCGCAGGCGGTCCTCCAGATCGCCGGGCTCGATGACCAGGCGCGCGTCGATGCGGCCTTGGTCGGTGAACTTCACGGCGTTGTTCAGAAGGTTGATCAGCACCTGGCGCAGGCGATCGGCGTCGATGTCGTGCAGGGCGGCGATCGGATCGATGATCTCGATATCCATCGACAGGCCCTTGGCGCGGGCCTCGGGCGCCATGATCGCCACGGTGTCGCGCAGCAGGGCCGCGGCCGAGGTCGGCTGGGGCAGCAGCTCAATCTGGCCGGCCTCGACCCGCGAGAAGTCGAGGATGTCGTTGACCACGGTCAGCAGGGCCGCGCCGGCGTTGTCGATCAGATTGACCTGGCGACGCACGTCCGGCGGCAGGTCCTCGCGCGCGGCCAGCAGCTGGGCGAAGCCCAGCACGCTGTTCAGCGGCGTGCGGATCTCGTGGCTCATGGTGGCCAGGAACTCGGTCTTGGCTTCGGTGGCGGCCAGAGCGCGAGCGCGGGCGGCGCGGGTCAACTGCTCGCGGCGCAGCAGGAGGCGCTTGAGCCGGTCCTGCTGGGCCAGCGCCAGGCCAGCGGCCAGGCTGGTGTAGAACAGCACGGTGATGAACACCTGGATGGTCCGCGCCTGGGCGACGGGCCCCAGGATGGCGTTGAAGCGCGGCGAGGCGCCGGACATGGCGATCGGCAGGGTGATCACGGCGACGATCACCGAGGCCATGGCCGCGCCGCGCGCCCCCAGACGATGGGCGACGGCCAAGGCGATCGGGAAGATTAGGAACGGCGGCGCGCCCGAGGCCGGGTGGGCGCACAGCAGGGTGACGGCGAACACCGCGAACAGCAGCAGGAACTGCTCGCGCCAGGGGCGCTGGAACGAGCGGCGATGCTCCGCGTCGAGCAACACCAGGGCGGCGGGCAAGGCGACGGCCAGGCCGAGGGCGCAGCGCAGGAACCAGTCGGTCAGGCCGCGCACCAGCGGCTCGCCGTAGGCCAGGTGCAGAATCCCCGCGACCAGGACGGCCGCGATCGCCGCGACCGGGGTGGTGACGGCCGGCAGCAGGACCAGCGACCGCATGGTCCGGATGCGCGGCGCGCCGCGCCAGAACCGCTGGCAGACGCCCCAGACGGCCAGGGCCTCTCCCGTATCGACCACCGTATAGAGGAGGGCGCGGGGCGCGCTGTCGCCGACCAGCAGGTCGACGATCAGGTGAAAGACCACGAAGACGACGCCCAGGGACAGGCCGCGCGAGCCGCTGAGCGCGATCAGACCCGCGGCCAGCAGGGCGTTGGCGGGCCAGAAGGCGGCGACGCCCAGGGCGGTGCGGGTCAGGTATTCGCTGAAGACCAGGCTGACGACGACGGCGGCGGACAGGGCCAGCAGCAAGGCGGCCTGCCGTCTCTGTTCCTGCGCGGCCGGCCTGTGCGGCATACCGTTTCCGTCCCCCAATCCAGCCCGCGCGACGGCGCGGCGCCCACTCACGCGACGCTCGGGCGCAGGACGGCCCAAGGAGTCCGGAAGCCCGCCGCGACTTGCGCCGATCCCGCGCGCCTCGATCGCGGGGCCAGCGCCCCATCAATACGCCCGTGCGAGACCCGGTTGCCGTCTTATCGCTCGATGTGTCGTTTCGCCGCAGGACGCCTCTCATGGGCGTCGACACCTAAGCGGTTGTATTTTTTACGCGCCTTCACGCCGGCCGCGCTGACAATGCATGGCTTCGTATACAATTCAAGAGGGCGCCGGGCCGCGGTCTGGCCCTTGCCGGGCTGTATCGGATCGCCAAGCGCGCGGCCTCGCCGCCGTGCTCTGTCGCAACTAGCCGTTGGCCAGGGCTTCCTTCTTCTCCTCGAGTTCCAGCCATTCCATCTCGGCCTGCTCCAGGTCAGCGCGCGCCTTGTCCAGGGCCTTCATGGTCTTGTCGAAGGCCGCCGGGTCGCGGCTGTAGAGGTTCGGGTCGGCCAGGGTTTCCTCGAACCTGGCGATGATTGCCGGGCTGTTGGCGATCAGGGCCTCGCACTCCTCGAGGCGGCGCTGATCCTTGTAGGAGAGCTTGACGCTCTTCTTGGGCGGCGGCGCGGGCGCGGCGGGCGCCGACTTCGACACCGGCGCGAACGACGCGCCGCTCTTGTTGGTTTTGAAGAAGTCGGGGTTCTGGTCCATCAGGTCGGTCCAGCCGCCAGGCGTCTCGACGATCCTGCCCTTGCCGTCCAGGGCGATGGTCGAGCTGGCCAGGCGGTCGATGAAGTCGCGATCGTGGCTGACCAGGATCAGCGTGCCGTCGAAGTCGGCCAGCAGGTCCTCCAGCAGGTCCAGCGTGTCCATGTCCAGATCGTTGGTCGGTTCGTCCAGCACCATCAGGTTGGTGGGATTGGCCAGCGCCCGAGCCAGCAGCAGGCGGTTGCGTTCCCCGCCCGACAGGCTGGTGACCGGCTGGCGCAGCTGGGCTTCGGTGAACAGGAACTCCTTGGCGTAGCCGGCCACGTGCTTGGGCTGGCCGCGCACGAGGATCGAGTCTCCGCCGCCCGGCGTCAGGAAGTCCCAGACGGTGATCTTGTCCGACAGGGCCATGCGGGCCTGGTCGATGTACGAGACCTCAAGATTGGTGCCCAGCTGCACCGAGCCGGCGTCCAGCTCCAGTTCGCCCAGCAGCAGCTTGACCAGGGTGGTCTTGCCCGCGCCGTTCGGGCCGACCAGGGCCACGCGGTCGCCGCGGATGATGCGGGTTGAGAAATTTTCGACGATGGTCCGCTCGCCGAAGCGCTTGGTGATCCCCTTGGCTTCGACCACGCGCTTGCCCGAGGTCCCGGCGGACTCCACGGCCATGGTCATGGTCCCGCGCATCTCGCTCTGGCGGTCCTTCTTCTCGGCGCGCAGGGCCAGGAGGGCGCGGCGGCGGCCTTCGTTGCGGGCCCGACGGCCCTGGACGCCGCGCGCCAGCCAGGCGTTCTCGCGCTCCAGCACCTTGTCCAGACGTCGGGCTTCTTCAGCGTCGGCGGCCATGACCTGGTCAGCCCAGGCCTCGAACTCGGCGAAGCCCTTGTCCAGACGGCGGATCTTGCGATGCTCCAGCCAGAAGCAGCGCTCGGTGACACGGTTCAGGAAGGCGCGGTCGTGGCTGACGATCAGGGCGGCGCACTTGGCGCTGGCCAACTCGTCCTCCAGGGTCTGGATGGCGAAGATGTCGAGGTGGTTGGTCGGCTCGTCCAGCAACAGCACGTCGGGCTGCTCGGCGAAGGCGCGGGCCAGGGCGGCGCGGCGGGTTTCGCCGCCCGACAGGCCCTTGGCGCTCTTGTCCGGATCCAGGCCGAAGTCGGCGAGGGCGGCTTGCGCCTCGTAGTCCTGGGCCCCGCCGGCGGTGGCGTAATCCAGCAAGGTCTCGCCGGTGATGTCTGGTTCCTGCGGTACGTAGACGACCCGGGCGCCGGGCTGCACCGCCCGCTCGCCGCTGTCGGCCTCGACGCCCTGGGCGGCCAGGATCTTGAGCAGTGTCGACTTGCCCGCGCCGTTGCGGCCGACCAGACAGGCGCGCACGCGCGGCTCCAGGGCCAGATCGACGCCGTCGAACAAAGGCTTGGCGCCGTCGGCGAGACGGACGTCCTTGAGGGCGAGAACGGGCGCGCGGGCAGGTGAGGCCATGATCTTCGAACTTGGGTGGTGGACTTGGCGGCGGCGGAATGTCGCGGAGGTGAGGGGCGTATAGCAGGTGCGGCGTCGAGGAAACGCCAAAATCACGGCGTAGTTTGGTGTGGGGCTCAGTCGAGGAATGGGACTGGGCGACCGCGACATCTTCGCCGTGTTAACGGGGCGCCAAGCGTGACCTTGCTAGGCGCTTACCTTACGGAGCACACGTACTCGCCTTGACGTCGAACCCGGAGAAGATCGCCGCTTCTGATCTCCCTGGCCTTCTCGGTCTGGGCTTTGATCAGCTGCGCCGGCCGATCTGGGTGTTCGACGACGTCCGCAAGCGCAAGGTCTATGCGAACCGCGCCGCCCTGGACCTGTGGGGTGCGGCGAGCCTGGACGAGTTGCTGGCGCGAGACTTCTCCGACCAGTCGCCGGCCGTGCGGGCGCGCATGGAAGACGTCGCCGCCCGCATCAGGAACGGGGGCGTCGTCGACGAGCGCTGGACCTTCTATCCCAACGGGAGGCCGGCCGTCGTCCAGACCACCATCTCGCGGATCGCCCTGCCGGATGGCGGTCACGCCATGCTGTTCGAAGGCGCCCCGGTCGCGGTCGACGCCGAGCAGCGGCGGGCCATAGAGGCCTTGCGGCACACCAGCGCCCTGGTGTCGCTGTACGACGCCGACGGGTTCCGCGTGTTTGGCAATCCCGCCTCGGTGGCGGCCTATCCGGGCGAGGGCGTCCGCTTCGCCGAGATCTTCGCCAACGGCGACGCCGGCGGCGCTTTGTGGAGCTCGGCCCTGGCCGGAGAGGCGGTCGAGGGGGCCTATCGCGTCCTCACCGCCCAGGGCGAGCGCTGGCACGGGCTGGCCGCCCGCCGCACGCCCGATCCGGTGACCGGCGAACTGTGCGTCTTGGTCAACGAGACCGACATCACCGAAGAGGTCGAAGCGCAGTCCGCCCTGGCCGAGGCCCGCGAACGGGCCGAGGCCGCGATGGCTGCGCGGCAGGACTTCCTGGCCAATATGAGCCACGAGCTGCGCACGCCCCTCACCAGCATCCTCGGGTTCACCGACCTCCTGGCCGCCTCGCCTCTGGACGGCGAGCAGCAGCGGCGGCTGGGCCGCATTCACGACGCGGGGACGGTACTTCTCGACACGCTGAACGATGTCCTCGACTTCGCCAAGCTGGAGGCCGGCGGCGTCGATCTGGACGCGCGGCCTTTCGCGCTGCGTCCCTTGCTAAACAAGGCGGCCGGCATGTTCGAGGCCCAGGCCCTGGCCAAGGGGCTGGACCTGGCGCTGCGGATCGATCCGGCTTGCCCCGACTGGCTGGAAGGCGACGGCGAGCGTCTGCGCCAGGTGCTGGTCAACTTCCTGGGCAACGCCGTCAAGTTCACGCGCGCGGGCTCGGTGACCTTGAGCGCGACTTGTCGGGACGGCGCCGCGCCGGGCTACGCGAGTCTGGAGCTGGCCGTCTCCGATACGGGCGTCGGCGTGCCGGCCGCCATGCTGGACACGGTCTTCGAGCGTTTCGCCCAGGCGGGACCGGAAGTGTCGCGCAAGTTTGGCGGCACCGGACTGGGCCTGGCGATCAGCAAGGAGATCGTCGAGCTGATGGGCGGCGAGATCGGCGTCGACAGCATCGCCGGGCAGGGCGCGCGCTTCTGGTGCGTGCTGGACCTGCCGCTGGCCGTCGCGCCCGAGCCTTCCGAGACCGAAGCCCAGCCGGACAGCGCCCGGCCGCTGAACCTGCTGGTCGCCGACGACAACGAGGCCAATCGCGAGCTGATCGGGACGCTGGTTCGCGCCATGGGTCACGCGGTCCATGTCGTGGCCGACGGCGGCGCGGCGATCGAGGCGGCGGCCTCGGGCGGCTATGACCTGATCCTGATGGACGTGCAGATGCCGCGTATGGACGGCCTAGCCGCCACCCGGGCCATCCGCGCCCTGGGCGGCCCGGCGGCCGCGACGCCGATCATCGCCCTGACCGCGAACGTGCTGGCCGACCAGGTCGCCTTCTATCGCGCCAGCGGCATGGACGACCACGTCGGCAAGCCGATCAATCCGCGCGAGCTGCTGCTGAAGATCGCACTCTGGGGCGAGGCGCGGGCGGAAGAGCGAGCGGCTAGCAGCGACGCCGGCTGAGCGGGCGATCATGCGCTGACCCCGCGGGGTTGGCGAGCGCGTCTTGTCACGCTACTTTAAAAGTTACATGAGTGAGGAGCGGTGCGCATGCGTGAATTCGAGAACCCGGACCATTGGGACAAGGCGGCCCAGCACTATGAGAAGACCGCGCACCCCTTCACGGCGAGGTATGCGGAGGCCGCGCTGGCCAAGGCGCCCCTGACGCCGGGCAGCCGGGTTCTGGATGTCGCGGCCGGAACCGGCGCGCTGGCCTTGGCGGCCGCCCGGACGGGGGCGCAGGTGCTGGCGACGGATTTCTCTCCGGGAATGGTCGCGCGCATCGCCGCCGCGAACCAATCCAATGTCGAGGCCCGGGTGATGGACGGCCAGGCATTGGCGCTGCCGGATGGCGCGTTCGACGCCGTCTTCTCGATCTTCGGCGTGATCATGTTCCCCGATTGGCGCAAGGGGCTCTCGGAGATGGCCCGGGTCACCCGCCCCGGCGGGCGCGGCGTCGTCGCGACCTGGCGGGACGAGGGCGCGGCGACCTTCCTCCTGCTGGGCCGGATCCGCCGCGCTTTGTTCCCGGAACGGGAAGGCATGAAGATGCCGGAGGCGGTCAGGGCGCTCAGCGATCCAGGCGACTTCGCGCGCGAGATGATGGCCGCTGGCTTCCGCGCCCCGGACATCGAGGCCGTCACCTACGACTACGAACTGGAGGTCGCCGCCCTGGCCGAGCCCGACACGCTGTTTGGCATGTCGCCCGACTGGACAAGCCTGGACGACGGCGACAAGGCCGCCGTGGTCGCGGAGGCGCGACGGATGGCCGGCGATCGCGCGATCCTGCCGATCCCGTCCACCGCCTTGATCGCCGTGGCCCCGCGCTGAGACGGGCGGCGCGGCGCCTCAGTACGGCGCGCTGACGTTGAAGCTGGCGTTGTTGCCGATCGCCGTCGAGACGCCCGTCACCTGCCGGCCGCTGGAATTGATCGTCGTGCTGGACGATGCCCCGATGTCGGCGCTGTTGGTCTGGGTGTTCGTCACGGTCATGCGCCCATTGCATCGCGAGCAGACAGAGCCGGTCACCGCGTTGCCCATGGCCGTGGCCGTGGTCACCGCGTCATAGCCGTCCTGGCCGGTGAAGCTGGCCGTCGCCTCCACGCCGCCGCCGGTGTTGGTCTGCAGGTTGTCCAGGACCAGCTCGGTCCCGACGTTGCTGACCTGAGAGGAGTTGCCGGCGGCATAGGCCGTCGTCTGGGCCGCGCCGAACTGGTACGAGGTCCCTTCCGCCTGGCCGCGCACGTACGAGGTGTTCCACTGGTTGGACGTCATGTCCATCAGCGGGCCTTCGTTCGTCGCCGACAGGTTGTTGCCGGTGGCCGTGGCGGTCGTTGCGGTCAGGTAGCTGTTGCCATAGGCCGTGAACTTGCTGGCCTGGGTGACATCGGCGGTGTTGGCCTGGTCGGTGATCGCACGGGCGGCCGACTGGGCGCCGCCCTGGATGTTGATGTTGTTGCCGGCGGTGGTCGAGGTGACGGCGCTGGTCCCCGACACGTACTGAACGATCGCCCCGCCATCGGCCAGGGTGTTGGCTGTGTTTGACTGGCTAAGGCGCAGTCCGGCCGCGCCGTTGTCCAGATTGACGCCCTGGCTATTGCCCATGGCCAGGGTCGAGACCGTCAGGTCGGCCGCTTGCGCCGTGGGCGCCTCGACCTGGCCGCGCGCGGTGACCTCGGCCGAGTTGGTCTGGACCGCGAAGGCCGAGATCGTGCCGTTCGAGGCCGATAGCGAAGCGGAATTGCCGACCGCCGTCGTGCGCAGGGCGCTAGTCGCGCCGGCGCTCGCGCCGACGTCGACGACCGTGTGGCCGTAGACCGCGCCCTGGTTGGTCTGGTCCGAGGTCACCGAGGCGTCGGCATTGGTCACGCCGACCGAGACGCCATTGGCCTGGGCCGTCGTGCTGGCGGTCACTCCGTCCGACACCGTCTGGACGTTCAGGGTCTGCTCCGAGAAGATCTCGCCCAGATTGATCTGGCTGTTGAGAACCGGACTCGGAGAGGTCGCCTGTGCGTAGGCGAGGCTAGTAACGGCCCCGCTGAGCATCACGGATATCGGGATCGCGGCGAGCGTTCCAGCGAGACGGGTCATCGCGGGTTTGCGCATTGTTCGTTCCCAGGTTGTCGTAGGCCGGCACGAAGGCGCCCGTCTGGCCGACCGTGGCGTCGCCGAACGGGTCATAACGCAGGCAGCTTTGCGGGCCGGGCATGCCGTAGAGGTTGGCGGACATCTCGACGGTGGCGCGCTCGATCAGGGCGCGCACCGCCAGCTGCATCGGCTCCAGGGCCCCGCGGCCGGCCGAGATGTCGAACAGGTTGCCATTCAGGAAGTCGAAGACGCCAAGGCTGACTTCGCGCCCGACGACCTGCTTCTGATACGAGATGACGTCGACCACCTCGAGCGTGCGGGTGTTCACCAGGCGCAGGTCGAGGGCGATGTTCATCACGAACACCCGGCGGCGGAAGTTGCCCTTCAGCCCGTCGGTGTCCTTGTCGCCGGCATAGGCGTCCACACCGGCCGAGCGGATGTTGTAGTTCAGCTCGGTGATGCCGCCGACCACGTAGAAGTCCGAGCCGGGCACCTGGCCCGCCAGGATCTTGCGATAGTCCGCCGGCGCGTCCGGAGCCGGGTTGGGGCGGTCCGAGATCAGCTTGTTGTTGGCGTACTTCAGCTCGAACTCCGACACCGAGGTGTCGAAGCGCTCGACCATCGGCATGCCGGCCTTGGCGAAGGCCGAGAAGGCCATCAGCGAGGCGCCTTGCGTGACCTTGCGGCCCGAGCCGTCGGACTCTTCCTTGCCGGTGTAGTCGGCGATGCGGCCGATGGCGACGCGCGGCGCGGCCACGCGGTTGGCGCGGGCGTACTGGTTCAGGCAGACCAGGGCGGCCGAATAGTCGGTCGGGTTGGCCGTGACCGGCGCGCCGCCGATCGGCTTGGCGTAGTTGCCCGCGGTCGAGGCCACCGGCACGCCGCCGCAGCCAGCCAGGCCGGTCGCGCCCAGCAGGGCCAGGACCAGTCCCGTCTTCTTGAGACCAAGGGGCCGCTTCAGGTTCAGACTCATTGTGCGGTCCCCGCCTTCACGACGTTCGAGCCGGCGGTGACGTTGCCGTTGTTCACCTGGCTGGAATTGACGATGACCGTGTTGTTGTTGCCCTGGGTGATGACCGTCAGGTTGTTGCCGATCGCGGTCGAGCCGGCATAGCCGCCGATCCCGCCGACACCCGAATAGGCGTCCAGCGAGCCCGAGCTGCGGCTGGAGGAATAGACGCTCTGGTCCGAGCCGGTCAGCATGACGCCGTCGACGATCACGCGGTTGCCGTTCGCATCGCGGGTCGAATACTCGACCATGCGGTTTTCCTGGCCTGCGCTGCGGCCGTAGCCGGCGTTGAACGAGGCCGAATTGGTCGTCATCGTCTGGGCCGTCGCGGCGCCCCACGCGCCGCAGGCCAGGACAGCCGAAGCCATCACGATGCTCATCTTCATCTTACGCTGCCAGGCCATGGGGAGGCTCCGCGAACTGTCGACACGGAGCGGCAAGCAACCGTCGTGCCAAAAGGGTACAGCCTGACCGATAGACCCAAGGTCGAGAAAAAATGGTTAAGGGATGGGCAGAGGACGCTTCTTGGTTCGAATCGTCGCGCGGCGTCCTAGATAAGGAACCATGAGCGACCCGCAGCCGCGCCCCGAGCCGATCTTCAACGCGCCCTGGCCGGCCTTGCTGGCCACGGCGGCGGTGATCGTCCCGCATGTTCTGCTGCTGAAGGTCGACGACGCGACGATCGAGTCGCTGGCCCTGATCCCGCGCGCCTTCTGGGAAGGCCGCTGGACCGGTGCGATCACCATGATGTTCGTGCACGCCAACTGGCTTCACGCGATCATGAACGCCGCCTTCGCCCTGGCCTTTGGCGCGCCGGTCGCCCGCCTGCTGGGACTAAACGGCCGGGGAGGGGGAATCTTCTGCCTCTTCTACCTGGCGTGCGGGGCGCTCTCGAGTGTGGGCTACGCGGCGATCCATCCGGACTCGACCAATGCGGTGATCGGCGCCTCGGGCGCTGTCTCGGGTCTGATGGGCGCGGCCGCCCGCACCATGGACTATCCCGGACAGGTCGGGCCGGTCCTGGGGCCGCGCGTCATCTCGCTGGGGCTGGGCTGGCTGGTGGTGAACCTGGTGATGGCCGTGGCCGGGGGGCTGCTGACCATGGGGACCGGCGCGGTGGCCTGGGAGGCGCATCTGATCGGCTTCGCGGTCGGCGTCCTGCTGATCGGCCCGTTCGCCCGATGGGCGGCCCCGGGGACCCGACCGGAAGCTTGAGGCGCGGCGCGTCGACGCCTCGGCCTATCTTAAGATGTCTTGGCCGCTGATCCCCATTGATCCCGTCGCCTTATTGCGAGACCCTTGTTCTTCATAAGAACAAGGGAGAAGCGCAGTGCTGGTTTCTCAGATCCTGAAAGACAAGGGCGATCTCGTGTTCACGGCCTCCCCGCAGGAGACCGTCGGCGCCGCGGCGGCTCTGCTTCATACGAGGCGGGTCGGGGCCATGGTGGTGGTCGACGACAAGGAGGCTGTGGTCGGCATTCTTTCCGAGCGCGACATCGTGCGGGTGATCGCCAAGGAAGGGGCCTCGGCCCTGACCAAGCCGATCGCCAGCTGCATGACCTCCAGCGTCGTGTTCGCCCAGCCGGACGAGTCGATCGACGTGCTCCTGGAGCGCATGACCGATCGCCGTATTCGCCACCTGCCGGTGGTGAAGGGCGAGCGCCTGGCCGGGATCATCTCGATTGGCGACCTCGTAAAGTACAAGATCAGCGAGACCCAGGCCGAGGCCGAAGGGCTGAAGGCCTATATCTCGGCGGGCTGAAGCCCGCCAAATCTACAAGGGCTGTGATCCTCGCTATCGCTTCGCTGCTTGAGCGAGGATCAAGAAGAGGTGCGCCCTCTGTATATAGAGGGCTACCCTTCGATGAGTTCAGCGCCCGCGCCCTGAGCGGCGTCGGCGACGCTGTAGCCTTCCAGCACCGCGGCCGTCGCGTCGCGTGCGCGCAGCAGCGCCTCGCGCAAGGCGCAGGTCGCCAGGTCGCGGCAGTCCTCGCAGCGGCGGAAGGCCGTGCGGCTGACGCAAGGCGTCAGGGCCAGGGGACCGTCGACCAGACGGATGATCTCGGCGAAGCTGATCGCCTCGGCGGACCGACCCAGCACATAGCCGCCGAACTTGCCGCGCCGGCTGATCACCAGGCCCTCGCGCGACAGCGACAGCAGGATGGCTTCCAGGAACTTGCGCGGCGCGTCGGCGCGTTCGGCCAGCTCGCCCGCGGTCACCTGGCCATCTTCGCGGGCCAGTTCGATCATCGCGCGCAGGGCGTAACGCGCCTTCTGGGACAACATGGACGCCAGCCACCTTCATATAAGCGCCGCGATCCGGCGACGCTTCGCAGAGTGCTCAGCCTTCTGAGGGAGCCGGGGCGCATACGCAAGAGGCGATATGACGCCGTTCATGCACAGGGGAATGGCTGATCTGGGGATGGAATCGAGATTCCCCGCTTGCGAGGTAGGGAATGGGCCTCTAGAAGCCGCCCCTCGCTTCGGGGCCGCGTCCCGCCGGACGAAACCTTGGCCTTCGGGGCTTGCGTTTCTAAAGGCGGATCGCTAAGTTCCGCAGCCTCAATCGAATCCCTTCGGACTTGCGGCGCTCCGAGCACGGCGCGTCTCAACCGGTTTTTGCGTTCAGGGCGACCTAGGTCGTCAAGAAAACAAAAATGAAAAGGGCGGTTGACCCGGGAGATAAGCTTCGATAGAAGCCGCCCTCCTTGAAATGCTGAAGAGGTTCGCAAGAACTTCCAAGTATTTCGGACCGGAAAAGTTGCTCTTTTCTTTGAAAAAAGCGCTTGACTGGATTTGGTGGTTTCTTTAGAAGCTGCCGGCTCTGCCGAGGACTTTCGGGTTGGTTGGCGGGGATGGTCGGAAAGTTTTGAAAAAAACGATTTGACACGGAATTCGAGGTTCGCTAGA
>Ga0209257_1000266_pt1 | contig 119974 bp, 103 predicted proteins | sample AraplaCvi_mCL_r2_FD_184277 | JGI IMG/M metagenome (GOLD analysis project Ga0209257, IMG submission 184277) | Arabidopsis root microbial communities from North Carolina, USA - plate scrape MF_Cvi_mCL_r2 (SPAdes) (version 2) | ecosystem: Host-associated > Plants > Roots > Endosphere | place...
GAGCAGTCCGACCCAGAGCAGTCCGACCCCGACAGGACCCGGACAGAAACAGGGATCCCGGCCGAAGTTGAGCGATGAGGTCAAGGCGTTCATCGTGCAGCGCTTCGCCGGCTACGAGACGCCGTCGCGGATCGCGGCGGCCGTGCGGATCAACTTCGGCATCGAGATCGACCGCCGCCGGGTCTTCGACTACAACCCGGCCGGCTCGCGGCCGCCGGCGCAGCGCTGGATCGACCTCCACGCCGCAACCCGGGCGAAGTTCCTCCGCGACGTCGGCGAGATCGGCATCGCCCAGAAAGTGGTCCGCTTGCGCATGCTCGACCGCTTCGCGCAGCTGGCCGAGGACGACCATCACTACGACCGGGCTGCCCGGTACCTGCAGCAGGCGGCCCGGGAATGCGGCGGCTTCTACGAGAAGCACCGGGCGATGCCGGCGGTGCAAAGTGCCGGCTAGCGGATCAGGCCCGCGCGCTTGAGGAAGCGCCGCGTGCCGGCCCGGCGCCCCTGCGACCTGAGACTAGACCACGCGATCCAAGAGCGGCTTGCCGGCGAAGAAGGCGTCCAGGTTGTCGAGCGCCTTGAAGCCCATGGCGTTGCGCGTCTCCACCGTGGCGCTGCCGAGATGCGGCAGCAGGAACACGTTGGAAAGCTCGCGATAGGCCGGATTGAGATTGGGCTCGTTCTCGAAGACGTCGAGGCCGGCGGCGAAGAGCTTGCCCGATTTCAGCGCCGCGATCAGCGCCGCGTCATCGACCAGGGTGCCGCGGGCGGTGTTGATGACGATCGCCTTGTCGGGCAGCTTCGCGATGCGGGCGGCGTTCAGCCAATGGAAGGTCTCGGAGCTGGCCGGGGCATTGATCGAGAAGAAGTCGCTGTGGGTGAGCAGGTCTTCCGGGTTGGCGTGGAAGGTCGCGCCCTGCTCGAGCTCGGCCGGCAGGCGGCGCCGGTTGGAATAGTGGATCTCCATGTCGAAGGCGCGGCCGCGCTTGGCCACGGCCTGGCCGATCCGGCCCATGCCGAAGATGCCGAGCCGCTTGCCCGTCATGTGCACGCCGAGCATGTAGGTGGTGGACCAGGATTTCCACGCGGCTTCGCGCACGGCACGCTCGCCCTCGTAGGCCCGCCGGGCGGCCCCCAGCATCAGAAGCAGGGTGATGTCGGCGGTGGCGTCGGTCAGCACATCGGGTGTGTTGGAGACCGGCAGGCCGCGCTTCTTGGCCGCTTCGAGGTCGATATGCTCATACCCGACCGAGAACGTGGCGATCATCTTCACCGAAGCGGGCAGGCGCTCGATGAGCGCGGCATTGACCTTGTCGGCGGGCGTCACCAGCAGGGCGTCCTTGCCCTGAGCTTTCTCGATCACCTCATCCGGCGACATGATATGGTCGTCGGCATTGGTGACCGCGTCATAGGTCGCGTTCAGCCGGTCGGTGACCGCGGGCGGCAGGCGGCGGGTCACGAGCAGTTTCGGTTTGGCCATGATTTTCCCTCGGCTCCCCATTTGGGTCGGAACGCCGATCCGGGGGGCCGGCCGGCAGGCTCTTTCAATGCAGATCGCAATCTTGCGGTTTCGCTTCTTGCAGGGCTGCCTGGAAACGGCTTGAATTGCACCGCAAACGACAATGGTTCCTTATGGATAGCGCAGGACTGCTTCGCAAAGCTATGGCGCTCGGCGCCGTCTTCTTCCTCCTTTCGGCGGAGGTCCCAGCCGTGGCGGACGGCCTGGTCGCCCATCACGCCCAGTACGTGCTGAGCCTCGGCCGCGACAGCCGGAACAGCCAGGTGGTCGGCGCCGACGGGCTCATGGTGGTCGATTTCCGGGATACCTGCGACGGCTGGGCCACCGACATCAAGCTGAAGCTCGTGATGTCGGTCGAGGGCGGCGAGAACGGCACGCTGGAGATGACCCAAACGACCTGGGAAGCCAAGGACGGCAAGTCCTATCGCTACATGGTCAAGAACAGCAACGGCTCCGGCCGGGAAGAGCAATTCCGCGGCGAAGCGCATATCGACCCGGCAAGCGGCAAGGGCAAGGTGACCTCGGACCTGCCGACAAGGTCGGAAATGGCCCTGCCGGAGCACACGCTGTTTCCGATCGCACATACGCGGCTCATTCTCGAGAAGGCCGCGGAGGGCGAGAGCGTCGTCAGCGCCGAGTATTTCGATGGCGCGAGCTCGACCGAAACCATGCTGGTCAGCGCCGTCATCGGTCCGGCCGAGAAGGACTGGCAAGGACTGCCCAAGAAGATTCCGGAACTGGCCGGCAAGAGCTCATACCCGATCGGCCTCGCCTATTTCGAGGGCGAGGGGAAGGATGGCGGCGTTCCCGATCAGGAACAATTCCTGCAGCTCTATGACAACGGCGTGCTCGGCGCGCTCAGCGTCTCGTTCGGCACGGTGAAAGTCCGCGCCGTGCTGGATTCGCTCCAGCTGAAGCCGGGCGGCGCGTGCTGAGCTAGGCGCCGCGAGAGCGGGCTGCCGGTGGCATCACCGCAAACTTCGTCCCTTCACGATCGCTTTGCCGCCGAGCTTCTTGCGGACTTCGTCGATCGCGCGCTCGACCTTGCGGCGGCGCTCGGCATCGGGATCGGCGAGGTCGGGCGGATCCGCATCCTCGGCGGAATGGAGATCGTCGGCGCCGACGCCGATCAGGCGAAAGCGGATGCCCGTCGCTTCGCGCTTCAGCAGCATCTCCGCCGTGCGGAAGAGGCTTTCGGCAAGCTGGGTCGGCGCCGGCAGCCGCGCCTGGCGCGAAACCAGCTTGAAGCCGGCGGTCTTCAGCTTCAGATGGACCACATGGCCGGAGAGTTCGGCGGCCTTCAGACGTTCCGAGACCTTCTCGCAGAGCGGCCAGAGCTCCTTGGTGAGCTCTTCGAGATCGGCAATGTCGGTGTCGAAGGTGGTCTCGGCGGAGATGCTCTTGGCCTCGCCTTCGGGGTCGACCTTGCGGTCGTCTTCGCCGCGGGCGAGATGATAGAGATGCGCGCCCATCTTGCCGTAGCGCCGGGCGAGATCGGTCTCGGTCATGGCCTGGAGCTGCCCGATATTCGCGATCCCGTCCTGCTCCAGCCGCTGGCGCATGACCTTGCCGACGCCCCAGATCAGCGAGACCGGTTTCTCGGCGAGGAAGGCCTTGGTCTCGGCGCGGCCGATCACCGAAAGACCCCGTGGCTTGTCCAGGTCCGAGGCGATCTTGGCCAGGAACTTGTTATGGCTGAGGCCGATCGAAACGGTGATGCCAAGCTCCTTCTCGATCTTCAGCGCCAGGCGGTTGAGCGCGCGCGCCGGAGTCATGTGATGCAGCTTCTCGGTGCCGGTGAGATCGAGGAAGGCTTCGTCGATCGAGAGCGGCTCGACCAGGGGCGTCAGCTGCAGCATCAAGGTCCGCACCTGCTCGCCGACTTCGCGATACTTCGCCATGTTGGGCGGGATCACGGTGGCGCCGGGGCAGAGCTTCTTGGCCTGGAACATCGGCATGGCCGAACGGACGCCCGACATCCGTGCGATATAGCAACAGGTGGAAACCACGCCGCGGTGGCCGCCGCCGACGATCAGCGGCTTGTCTCGGAGGCTGGGATCATCCCGTTTCTCGATCGCGGCGTAGAAGGCGTCGCAGTCGATATGGGCGATGGAAAGCGTATCCAGCTCGGGGTGCCGGGCGATCCGGGGCGACCGGCAGGCCGGGCAGCGTCGAGTCGCCGCCGGCACGTCGGCGCCGCAATCGCGGCAAAATCCCCGCAGTTCCGCCGCTGCAGCGGGAGCTTCCGCCGATGGAACTGCGGAATCCGGAGGCTTTGGGCCGTTCATCTTGGTAAATTCGGCCTTTGCAGAGCAAGAAATCATTCATTATCATGGTTTATATTTTGTTCGGCAGCACAAAATCGTCTTTTGTGCTGTGATCAAAAGCGCGTCCGCACTGGGGGTCGATTCGTGGCCCTTGGGAGGGGAAGCGGGGGCAGCGTCCGCGAAGGCGCGCGTTGGAGGGGTCATGAGCGACAAGGAGCCACTTTCTCTCGAGGAGAAGCGCAAGCGCGCCGCCGAGAAGACAATCCTGATCGTCGAGGATAACGAGCTCAACATGAAGCTCTTCCACGACCTCATTCAGGCGCATGGCTACAACATCCTGCAGACCAAGGACGGGATGGAGGCGCTGAAGCTTGCGCGCCAGCACAAGCCGGATCTGATCCTGATGGACATCCAGCTGCCCGAAGTCTCGGGCCTGGAAGTCACCAAGTGGATCAAGGAAGACGACAACCTGAAATCGATTCCGATCATCGCGGTGACCGCCTTCGCGATGAAGGGCGACGAGGAGAAGATCCGCGAAGGCGGCTGCGAGGCTTATATCGCCAAGCCGATTTCCGTCGTCCAGTTCCTGGAAACCGTCGATCGCTTCCTGCAGTAAAAGGCCATGTCGGCACGCATTCTGGTCGTCGACGACATCGCCGCCAATGTGCGGCTGCTAGAGGCCAAGCTCGCAGCCGAATATTTCGAAGTGGTGACCGCCTCCAGCGGGCCTGAGGCGCTGGAGATCATCAGCCGCAATGCGCCGGACATCGTCCTCTTGGACGTGATGATGCCGGAGATGGATGGGTTCGAGGTCTGCACCCGGATCCGCGCCAATGCGAAGACGCGCTTCCTCCCCGTCGTCATGGTGACGGCACTCTCCGATCCCAGCGACCGGGTGCGCGGCCTGGAGGCCGGGGCCGACGATTTCCTGACCAAGCCGGTGAACGATCTCGCGCTGTTCGCGCGGGTGCGCTCGCTTGTCCGCCTGAAGATGATGATGGACGAATGGCGGATGCGCGAGCAGACCTCCGGCCAGTTCGACATCCTGGCCGCTGAGGTCGAGCCCGGGCCGGAAGACGACCGCAACGCCGAGATCCTGCTGGTCGAGAGCTTCCACCCGGCGGCGCAGCGTATCGTCAGCGTGCTCTCGGCCGACGGCAACAAGGTCGAGGTTGCCGACACCTTGGCCAAGGGCATCGAGGGCGCGGCCAAGGCGCGGCACGATCTCATCATCACCAACATCCAGGTGGCCGGCGAGGACGGGCTGCGGCTCTGCTCGCATCTCCGCTCGCAGGAGGACACCCGGCAGGTGCCGATCCTGCTGATCGTCGAAGACTATGACATGCCGCGGCTGATCAAGGGCCTCGACATCGGCGCCAGCGACTATCTGATGAAGCCGATCGATCCCAACGAGCTCCTGGCCCGGGTGCGCATTCAGATCCGCCGCCGGCGCTACCAGGACCGGCTGCGCGCCAACTACGAGCGCAGCCTCAGCCTCGCGCTCACCGACAGTTTGACCGGCCTCTACAACCGCCGTTATGCGATGCGGCACTTGGACGGGTTGATGCGCCGGGTGGCTGCGACCGGCAAGACCATGGGCGTCCTGGTCTGCGACCTCGATCGCTTCAAGTCGGTCAATGATTCATACGGGCATGCGGCCGGCGACGAAGTCCTGAAGCAGTTCGCCCAGCGCGCCACCGCCTGCATGCGCAACATCGACATGCTGGCCCGCATGGGCGGCGAGGAGTTCATCGCCTTCTTGCCCGACACCGACGGTCCCACGGCGCTCCGCGTCGCCGAGCGCCTGGTGAAGAAGGTCGCGGAGACGCCGATGCAGGTGGACGCCGCGCCGAACGGCCAGCTCACCGTCACGGTCTCGGTCGGCGTCGCCTCGACCAGCATCGAGATCCCCGGCGAAGAGCTGATCAAGATGGCCGACGCCGCGCTCTACCGCGCCAAGGAAGGCGGCCGCAACCAGGCCATCGCCGACCCGGCGAGCTTGCTGTAGCAGCCGCCGCCCGGCGGATTCCGCATCCGCCGAAAGTACAAGTTTATCCCTCGATTTCCGGATTCGGCCGCGTACAAGGGCACTGATATAGTCCGCTTCATGAAGCGCCTCTGGGCTCCGATCGCGGTTCTCATCCCGGCAATCCTGCTGACCGCAGGGGCCGCGGCCGAGCCGATGAGCGTGAAGCAGATCAGCCAGATCCTGTTCAAGGCGGCGCCGGGCTCGGCGCCCGATCTCAGCCATGCCGATCTCGGCGGGCTTGATCTCAGCGATCTCGATTTCAAGGGCGCGAAGCTCGTCGGCGCCGATCTCTACGGCGCCAATCTGGCCCGGGCCAATCTCTCCGGTGCCGACCTCTCCGGCGCCAGTCTCGATCACACCATCATCACCACCACGAACTTCAGCGGCGCCAATCTGCAGAAGGCAACGCTTTACGGCACCGCTGCCTATTCGACGCTGGATGCCATGACCCGCTCCGAGGCCCCGAGCTTTGCCGGTGCCAATCTCTCGGGCGCGCTGATCATGTCGCCGCTGGCGCGCGTCGATTTCCGCGGCGCCAACTTGAGCCACATGCGGACCCGCGAGGGGCGGGCGCGGCTGGAATGGATTCTGTGGAGCGATTTCTCCGGCAGTGATTTCACCGGCGGCGACCTCTCCTATGCTGAGTTGCCACAGGCGAAGCTGCGATTTGCGAAGCTGGTCAAAGCGAACCTGACCGGTGCGCTGCTGGCCGGTGCCGACCTCAGCCATGCCGACCTGACGGGCGCCAACCTGACCGGCGCGGAGCTGACCGGTGCCGATCTCGACGGCGCGATCCTGAAAGGCGTCATCGGGCTTGACCAGGCGAAGGGATTGGATGCGGCGAAGAACCGGGATCGGGCCATCTATTGAGGCCGGCGCGATCGTCGCGCTGATGCTTGCCGGCATGTCGCCGGCGGCGGCCGAGCCGTTCACGCTGAAGCAGGTGAGCCAGGCGCTGGTGAAAGCGACGCCGGCGAGCCCGGCCGATTTCTCCCATGCCGATCTCGGCGGGCTCGACTTGAGCGATCTCGACTTCAAGGGCGCGAAGCTCGCCGGTGCCGATCTGCTCGGCGCCAATCTGTCGCGGGCCAATCTCGCCGGTGCCGATCTCAGCGGCGCCAAGCTCGATCGCGCCACCATCACCCGGACGAATTTCGCCGGCGCCGATCTCTCCGGTGCGAGCCTGTTCGACATCGCGGCTTATTCGACCACCGAGTTTCCGCGCCCGGACGAGGCGCCGAACTTCGCCGGCGCCGATCTCTCCGGCACCTATGTCCAGGCGCGGCTTTCCGGTGTGAACATGCGCGGTGCAAACCTTTCCGGCGCGCATTGGGGCCTGAAGCGCGGCCAGCTGAAGTCGCCGATCTGGCACGATCTCTCGGGCTGCGATCTCTCCGGTGCGAAGCTCCGCAACACCGATCTCCAGGGCGTCCACCTGCAATTCACCAAGCTCGTCGGCGCGGATCTGACCGGGGCCAATCTCCATGTCGCCGATCTCAGCCACGCCGATTTCACCGGCGCCGACCTGACAGGAGCCGATCTCAGCGGCGCCGATCTCGACGGCGCCATCTTCCGCGATGCCAAGGGTCTCTCCGAGGCCAAGGGGCTGGATGATGCGAAGAACCGGGATAAGGCGGTTTTCTGAAACCTGCTTGGTCGCCGCCGCCGCGCTGCTGGCCGCGGCCGGCGCCGTGCGCGCGGAAACCGAGATGGTCGACACCGCCCTGGTGCTCGCGGTCGATGTCTCGCAATCGGTCGATGACGCGCGCTTCCAATTGCAGATGGAAGGAATCGCCAAGGCCTTCGAGGATCCGGAAGTGCAGCGCTCGATCTTCTCCGGCCCGCATCGCGCGATGTTCGTCACCCTGGTCGAATGGTCGGACAAGGCGGCGGTGGCGGTGCCCTGGACCCTGATCGCCAGCCCCGACGATGCCAAGGCCTTCGCCGCGACCTTACGCAAGACGCCGCGCAAGGGGGCGGAGTTCACCTGCATGTCGCGGGCGCTGCAGCTGATCGGCGACAAAATCCTGCCGTTCCTGCCGATACCCGCCAACCGCACGGTGGTCGATGTTTCCTCGGACGGCCACGACAACTGCAACCTAGCGCCGCCGGTCGACGCGCTGCGCGACGAGCTGGTGGCAAGCGGCGTCACGATCAACGGTCTGCCGATCCTGGAAGGCGACGAGGCCGCGACCCTTGAGCCCTGGTACAAGGCGCATGTGATCGGCGGCGCCTCGGCCTTCACCGTGCCGGCCCATGGCTATCAGGATTTCGAACGCGCGATGCGGCGGAAATTCGTGACCGAGATCAGCGAAGTGCCGCTCTCCGAGTAGGGCGGAAACGAAAAAGGGGCGCTGGAGCGCCCCTCTTGACCGGCTGCCGGTGGATACCGGCAGGGAGCTACTTGATCTTCGCTTCCTTGAAGGCGACGTGCTTCTTCACGACCGGGTCGTACTTGCGGAACTCCAGCTTCTCGGTCACCGAGCGCGGGTTCTTCTTGGTCACATAGTAGTATCCGGTGTCCGCGGTGCTCACCAGCTTCACCAGGATGGTCGCTTGCTTCGCCATGACATTCTCAAATCTTAAAGCTCGGGTTCAAAAGTTGGGCGCAAAATAGCGAGAAAGCCGCTCCTGTCAAGGCCGGGATGCCCTAAATCCGGGCCCGATGGCGCGAAAGCGTCATGATATCCTTGCGATAATTCAATAACTTGGGTGGTTCCGTGCCGGCGGGGACGCGCCCGTCGACCCTGGACTGCCAGCGCCGCAGGGCTTCTTTCAGCACATATTCGGTGACATCGACGATGTGGAGGCCGGAAAGCGCCGAAACCGGCCGCCAGGCCAAGTCCTCCAATTCGCCATTGCTGTTGATCGTCCCGACCGCTTTTGCGCCGTCCCCCAGGAAGAATCGGGTGTTGTAGCGGCGGGCCGAGGTGACCGGGGTGATCGCCCGGCAGATGAAGTCGAGCGCAGCGAAATCCGGGGCGAGACCCGCGGCGGCATAGGCTTGCCAGACCGGCTGCGATGCGGCGTCGGCCGCCGGCCCGGGTGCGCCGACCAGGAGCCCGGTTTCCTCGTGAGTCTCGCGCAGCGCGGCGCGCGGGAAGGCGAGGGCGGGACGACGGCTGCCGCCGCTCCGGAGCGCCGCGGAAACAGCCGGATGCAGGGCTTCGGCAAAGCCGCTCGGTGCGTGATCGGCGGCATCGACCCGTCCGCCGGGCACGACATAGATATCGGGAAGGAAGCCGGCCCTGCGATGGCGGCGGCCCAGCAGGACCTCGGACGTGCCGTTGGTGCCGGCGCGGATCAGCACCAGGCCGGCCGCATCCACCGGTTTCACCACTTTGGCCATGGCCGGCAGCTCAGGGGAGGATCGTGTAGTCGTCTTTAATCGTGGAATCGCTGGCCGACTGGATCGGCGGCGCCGCGAGGTGGAGTGCATCGGCGAACAGGGTCGGCCGGTTCAACAGCCGCACCGCGGTTTCGAGATCGATCGCATCGGTCTCATGACGCGCGGGGCAAGTCTTCCTCAAAGCATCCATGCCGGCGACATCGTCGGGCCGCACGGTGTTCCGCTTCATGGTCGGAACCTGCTTCAACTCGCCGGCGGTGAGCTCGTTGATCAGCACGCCGGCATCCTTCTCGCCCGAGGTGCAGATCGTCGGCAGCACGCCGAGATGGTGCAGGCTGTATCCCGAGGGCGCGTGATAGCGCGCCCAGGTGAGCGCAATTTCGCCCTTGTTCGGCAGGCCCATCACGTTCTGCACGGTGCCCTTGCCGTAGGAGTTGCTGCCGATCAAGACCGCCCGCTCGTTGTCCTGCAGCGCCGCGGCGACGATCTCGGCGGCGGACGCGGAATTGCCGTCGATCAGCACGGCGATCGGCTTGCCGTCGGCGATGTCGCCTTCGGTCGCCTCGAAGAACTGGTGGCTGTCCGGATTGCGGCCGATGGTGGAGACGATCTTGCCGTGGTCGAGGAAGAGATTCGAGGTCGAGATCGCCTGGGACAGCAGCCCACCGGGATTACCGCGGAGATCGAGGATGTAGCCTTTGATATTGTCTTCACCGATCTCTGCCTTGGCGTCGCGGATCTCGCGCCGCAGCGTCTCGGTGGTGCCGGAATTGAAGCTGTAGACGCGGAAATAGGCGATATCGCCTTCGCGCTGATAGGCGACCGTCTCCGGCACGACCAGAGCGCGGATCAGCGACACCTGGAAGGGATTGTCCTGGTTCTTGCGCTTCAAGGTCAGGGTGACGCGGCTGTCCACCGGCCCGCGCAGCTTGTTGACGACATCGCGCTGCGGCAGGCCGCTGATCGGCGTGCCGTCGATCTCCAGGATAACGTCGTCGCGATGGATGCCGAGCCGGTCGGCCGGCGTGTAATGCATGACCGAGACGACGCGGACCTGGCCGTCCTCGACCGAGATGGTGACGCCGATTCCACCGAACCCGTCGCGCTGCGCGCGGAGGTCTGCGGCATTCGCCGCGGAGGCGTAATGCGAGAACTGGTCGAGCTTGCCGACGATGCCGTCGAACATGGCCTCGTAGATCTTCTCGGGCGAAGCCCCGCCGATCTTGTCCGAGGAGGAGCGGGCCTGGTCGAGCACGTCGGCGGTGACGTCGCCCCAGCGCCGCGCATCCATGCCGTCATTGACCGCAATGCTCTCGACCGAGCGGCTGTTCACCAGCAGCTCCAACGTGTCGCCGCTGCGGCGCGCCGAAATGGCGGGGTCGATCGAGGAAAGCTGCTGCATGCCGGCCAGCGCCATGGCGCCAATATCGGGCTCGGTGACGTAGATATCCTCGATGTCCTCGAAGCCGGTCACGAACATGTCGTGGTCGAGCTGGCGGGAGGATTCGGCCGGGGAAAGCGTGCCATCGCTGGAGCAGGCGCCGAGAGTCAGGGCGGCGCCCGCGAAAGTCAGCAGGACGAATCGGGCTCCGGGCAGTCGCCCGGCACCGGATACGCGTAACACGTGCACTTTAGGCATCCGCAATCCTGTCGACCGGCTTCCGAGCAGGGAACTTGTCCCATCCGCACCAGATCCGGTCCGTCGCGTTAACTTTAGCAGAATTATTTCCCCCCGCCAGTGCATTCTGGCCACAGTCGCGGCCAAATCCCCAGCGATGAGCAGAGAAATCAAGCGCAGGGAGGTGTTTACGGATCGTTAAGACCTTTGGCGCCGACGCCAGAGCGAAACGAACTGTTGCGAGCTGGCCACACTAGCGCCGGCGCTTGGACTTTCGGGAGCGGATCGGCGGACCGGCTGGGCGTCCTGGACGGTCCTTGGGGCGCTTTCGCGGGCTCGGCTTGGCACGGTGCGGATGTGCGGGCTCGTCCTGGCCGCCGCCTTCGATCAGCTCGAAGGTGATGCCGCCTGTCAGCGGCTGGGCCGCGACCAGACGGACCTGGACCCGATCGCCCAGCCGATAGACCTGACCCCAGCGGCGGCCGACCAGCGCATGCCGCCCCTCGTCGTGGTCGTAGAAGTCGTTAGGCAGCGAGGAGACCGGGATGATGCCGTCGGCCCCCGTCTCGTCGAGCGCCACGAAGAGGCCGGCGCGGATCACGCCGGAGATGCGGCCGGAGAAGATCTCGCCGATGCGCTTCGAGAGGAAGGCGGCGGTGTAGCGATCGACCGACTCGCGTTCGGCCGCGGCCGCCCGGCGCTCGGTGGCGCTGATATGGTCGCCCAACTCCTTGAAGCCCTTAACCTCGCGATCCAGCCCGTCATCACCGAAATCGTAGGCGCCGATGAGAGCACGATGCACCAGGAGATCGGAATAGCGCCGGATCGGCGAGGTGAAATGCGCATAGCGCTGCAGCGCCAGGCCGAAATGTCCGAGGTTTTCCGGGGAGTAGACTGCTTGCGACTGCGAGCGCAGCACCAGGCTGTTGATCATGTCGGCGTAGGGCGTGCGCTTGGCCTTTTCCAGCAGTTGGGTGAAATGCCGGGGCCGGATCACTTGGCCGCGCGGCAAGCGCAGGTCAAGTCCTTCGAGGAAGTCGCGCAAGGCTTCGACGCGGCTGGGGTCGGGCTGGTCGTGCACGCGATACATGCAGGGCCAGCGCCGCTTCTCCAGCGCCTCGGCCGCCGCGACATTGGCGGCGATCATGAACTCCTCGATCAGCCGATGGGAATCCAGGCGCTCGCGGGCCTCGATCTTCTCCACCTCGCCTTGATTGCCGATTAGCACTTTCCGCTCGGGGAGATCGAGCTCCAGCGTGCCGCGGGCCATGCGCGCCTTCAGCAAGGCACGGAACGCGCCGTAGAGCGGCTTGATCACGGGTTCCAACAGCAGCGCCGTGACGGCATCGGTCTTGCCGTCCATGGCTGCCTGGGCCCGTTCGTAGGTAAGGCGCGCCGCCGAGCGCATCAACCCCCGCAGGAAATGATGGCGCTTCTTTCGCCCCTCGGCGTCGATGACGATCTCGACCGCCATCACCGGCCGGTCTTCGTCGGGGCGCAGCGAGCACCAGCCGTTGCTGAGCTCCTCGGGCAGCATCGGCACGACGCGGTCGGGGAAATAGACCGAGTTGCCGCGTTCGCGCGCCGATTTGTCGAGCGCGTCGCCTTCGCGGACGTAATGCGCGACATCGGCGATCGCGACCAGCAGCTTCCAGCCGCCGGGATTGTTGGGATCGGTATCGGGCTGGGCATGGACCGCGTCGTCGAAGTCGCGCGCATCCTCGCCGTCGATGGTGACCAGCGGGATGTTGCGGAGATCGGTACGCGTGCCGAGTGCCGCCGGGCCCGCGGCGGCGGCTTGCGCGAGCGCAGCCTGCGGAAATTCGCTCGGGATGCCGTGCGCGGCGATCGCGATCAGGCTGACCGAGCGCGCCTCGCCGGTGCGGCCGAGCCGCTCGACCACGCGGGCGCGCGGTGTGCCCATCGGGCGCCCGGGCTCGACCTCGGCGACGACGATCTCACCGCTCTTGATGCCCTGGATGCTGCGGCTGTCGATCGCAAACTCGGTGCGGAGCCGTTTATCGGCCGGCGTGATGCGCAAGGTTCCGTCGGAGGCACGGGTGACGACGCCGACCACGCGGGTGGCGCGGCTCTCGAGCTTGCGGATCGGCCGCGCTTCGTATTCGTCGGCATCTGTGCGGGTCAGGCGCACCAGCACGCGGTCGCCGGGTCCCAGGGGAGTGGACTTATGGCCGTGCTCGGCCTGCCGGTCGCGCTGCTGCTCGATGACCAGGATCTTCGGCTCGGCATCGTCGGGCCGGAGATCGACCGGACGTGCCCAGAGATCGCCGTCCTCATCCGGGCCGATGATCTGCACGACGGTGACTTCGGGCAGCTGGCCCGCTGCGCCCATGCGGCGGTTGCGGCCACGATCGACTTCGCCTTGGCGCTCGAGCTCCTTTAGCAGCGCTTTCAGCGGGATCCGATCCGAGCCCTTGAGATGGAAGGCGCGGGCGATCTCGCGCTTGCCGACTGGAGTCGGGCTTTCGCGGATGAAGGCCAGCACCTGTTCCTTGGTCGGGAAGGGCGCTGCTTTCTTGCCGTGCTTCTTTTCCGGCTCCGCTTGCGGAGTCTTGCCGCGGGGCCCTTTGCGATCAGACCGATTTGAGCTCGATTTCGACAAAGGCATACTCGAAGTCGTTGGCGTTGATGACGTTGTGCTCGACGCCGACCGGGCGGTTGTAGGAGCCGCCGGCCTTCATCTCGGCGACGCGCGTCTCCTTGCCGTCCTCGATCGCGAGCTTGCCGTCGAGCAGCGGCACCACGATGTAGTCATGGCCATGGCGATGCCAGCCGGTCTCGGCGCCGGGCGCGAAGCGCCATTCGGTCACGATCACGCGCTCGTTCTCGATCTGCTTGGTGCCGATGGCCTTGGGCCGCGTGCTCATGGTTTCGCTCCGATTCCCTTCCGACGATCACCATAGCATGGGCGTTCCGGCCGTCTTGCGCCAAATCGCGGCGGAACTCTGGTTCAGTGCGCGCCTTGTCAGGAAAACATGGCATTTGCGGAGGGCCACATGGCTGCAATCAAGGGGCAGAAGATCGCCATTCTTGCCACCGATGGATTCGAGTTTTCGGAGCTTGCCACGCCGCGCGATGCGCTGCAGGGGGCGGGAGCGGTGGTGGAAATCATCGCGCCGAAGGACGGCTCGATCCAAGGCTTCAATCATCACGATAAGGCTGACACATTGCCGGTGGACCGCCGCTTGCAGGACGCGCGGGCCGACGACTATGCCGCTCTGGTTCTTCCCGGCGGCGTGATCAACCCGGATGCCCTGCGGCTTGAACCGGCGGCGATCAACTTCGTCCGGCACTTCGTCCAAGAAAAGAAGCCGATCGCCGCGATCTGCCATGGACCGTGGACCCTGATCAACGCCAACGGCGTCCGCGGCAAGACCATGACCTCCTGGCCGTCGCTGAAGATCGATCTCGAGAATGCCGGCGCACATTGGGTGGATGAGCCGGTGGTGGTCGATCACGGCCTCGTCACCTCGCGCAAGCCCGACGACCTGCCGCAATTCTGCAGGAAGATGATCGAGGAGTTCACCGAGGGCCGCCACATGGCGGCGTAAAAGATCAGAGCCCGAACGAGATATTGAAGCCGCCGAAGATGACGCGGTTGCCGTCCTGGCCGTCGAACTCCTTGGTGCGATACGTGGCGGAGGCGTCGAGGCGGAAGTCGTCCGACCAGAACAGCGCCATGCCGGCGGAGAGATCGCCCACCAGCGGCTTCTTGTCCACGCTGCGGCTGTCCTCGAACGTATTGCCGTCGAGGAAGATGTTGCGTCCGACCGCGCGACCCTGTGCCGCCACATAGAAATAGTAGCCGAAGGGGCTGGTGACGGCCTCGGCGTTGAAATAGCTGGTGCCGGAGGTCGAGGGGCGCATGCGCTGCTGGCCGTAGTCGGCAAGCAGGCCCTGGCCGAAGCGCAGGGTGATGCCGGTCTCGCCATAGGTCATGACGTTGCCGACCGTGGCGCCGAGCTCGGGGATCGCTTCGACTTCCTGGCCCCAGAACAAGGGCTGGTTGAAGCGCCACTTGCGCTCATAGGAGACCATGACGCCGGGCTCGGCATGGATCTGGTGGTCCCAGCCCTGCGCCTCGCCGATGCCGATGAATTGATGCCAGTCGTTCTGCGCATTGCTGGCCATGGAATCCGGGCCGACGATTCCGGCGGTCACTTCGAGATGATCGAGCTGGCGGTGATCGGTGTCCTGGATCATGCCGATGCCGCCATAGAGCCAGCCGCCATAGGGCCGGTCATCCGTCGGCGGGTTGGAGAGGCTGATGTCGGAAGGCGTGAACACCTGCTGGCCGAGCAGGATCTCATAGCGCTGGTCGTGCCACTGGCCGCCGCCGCGGAAGGGGGCGAAGATGCTGTTGCCGGAGAGGGCCTCGAACGGCGTGTAGAACAGGCTTCCCGGCCCGACGCTCGGCGAGAGCCAGGTGAACTGGGCGCCCTGGGTGTAATAGCGATCGTCGCCGAGATAGATCGAGTCGTTCTCCTCGATGATCGTCAGGCGGCCATAGTCACTGCCGTCCTTGGGGTCATCGGCCGCCGCCGATCCCGCTACGGCAAGGCCGGCAAGGCCGAGCAGCAGCGCACTGCATCGGGTCGGCCACGCCCGGGCCGCGGAAAACGACGATTTCATCCAGGAATCCCACCGCAAGAAGCTGTCCTCTCGGGAGTAAGTCCTGGATTCTACACTGGTTCCGTCGCCGCCGCCGCTCATTCCCAGCCCGGCCTGAATTGCTCCAGGTCAATTTCCGCCATGGCCTTCGGTGCCATAGTCGGCGAGTTCCTGGAGAGGAAGGCTGTCATGCTGACTTACGAGGATTGCGTCGCCCTATGCGGCTTGAACCGGCGCGAAGTCGAAGCGATCGCCGAGCACGAACACATACCGCCCATCGTCGCCACCGAGCTCGGCAGCTATCTCTGCCGCAATTCGGCCGGCGAGCTCTGCATCCAGCGCTACATTCTCGACGACATCGCCGCGGCGGAGAAGCGCGGCGACCATCACCACACCGCCGTGCTGCAAGCAGTGCTGCGGCATTTTATCGCCACGCATCCCAGCCGCAACGGCGCGGCGGCTTAGAGGTCCAAGGAAATGGCTCAGTTGGCGGCAGACTCATCGGTGGAGAAGGCTGCGGTCGCCGGTCCGGCCGCGAATGACGATGCACGCGGCGCCGGCAAGACCGCCGGACCGAGATGGCCCGACCCACGCGCCTTGGAAACGATCGATGTGAACGAGACGCGTGCCGATTCACTCGACCGGCTGATGCATGCCTGGCAGGCGCGGTTCACCGCTTCGATCTCCCCCGCCGCGCTGCGCCTGGCCTTCTCCGATTGGATGATGCAGTTCCTGAACTCGCCGGGCAAGCAGCAGCTCTTGATCGAGAAGGGGATGCGCAAATGGCTGCGGCTGATGCTCTATCAGGCGCAGCGGCTGCGTGACCCGGACTGTCCGCCCTGCATCGAGCCGCTGCCGCAGGACCGCCGCTTCTCCGATCCGGCCTGGCGGCAGTTCCCGTTCGACACGATCCATCAGAGCTTCCTGCTGGGGCAGCAATGGCTGCACAACGCCATGACCGGTGTGCGCGGCGTTTCCAAGAGCGACGAGCGCATCGTCGCCTTTGCCATGCGCCAGTTGCTGGACGTCCTGTCGCCGGCCAATTTCCCATGGACCAACCCGGAAATCCTGAAACGGACCATCGAGGAGAACGGCCAGAACTTCCTGCGCGGCGCCATGAACTTCGCGGCCGACTGGGAGCGCAACGTCGCCGGCCGGCCGCCGGTCGGCAGCGAGAATTTCGTGGTCGGTCGCGACGTCGCGGTGACACCCGGCAAGGTCGTCTACCGCAACGAGCTGATCGAACTCATCCAATACGCCCCGAGCACCCCGGCGGTGCGCCCGGAGCCGGTGCTGATCGTGCCGGCCTGGATCATGAAGTACTACATCCTCGATCTCTCGCCGCAGAACTCGATGGTGCGCCATCTGGTGGCGCAAGGACACACCGTCTTCATGATCTCCTGGCGCAATCCCGGCGTCGAGCAGCGCGATCTCGGGCTGGACGACTATCGCCGGCTGGGAGTTGAGGCGGCGCTGCAGGCGATCGCGGAGATCTGCGGCCCGGAGAAGGTGCATGCCTGCGGCTACTGCCTCGGCGGAACCTTACTGGCCATCGCCGCCGCGCATCTTGCGCAGAAGCAGGACGCGCGCCTCGCCAGCGTGACCTTGTTCGCGGCACAGACCGATTTCACCGAGGCCGGCGAGCTGATGCTGTTCATCAATGAAGGCCAGGTCGCTTATCTCGAAGACATCATGTGGGAGCAGAGCTATCTCGACACCCGCCAGATGTCCGGCGCGTTCCAGCTGCTGCGCTCCAACGACCTCATCTGGTCGCAGATGGTCAAGGAATACATGATGGGCGAACGCGCGCCCATGAACGACCTGATGGCCTGGAACGCGGACGCCACCCGGATGCCTTATCGCATGCATTCCGAGTATCTGCGCAAGCTGTTCCTGAATAACGATCTCGCCGAGGGCCGCTTCGAGGTCGAAGGGCGCCCGATCGCGCTCTCGGACATCCAGGTTCCGGTCTTCATCGTCGCGACCGAGAGCGATCACATCGCGCCCTGGCATTCGGTGCACAAGTTCCATCTGCTGGCCGACACCGAGGTGACCTTCGTGCTGACCACCGGCGGCCACAATGCGGGAATCGTCAGCCCGCCCGGCCATCCGCGCCGATCGTTCCACATCGCTGCGCGGCAGGACCATGAGACCTATCTCGATCCCGAAACCTGGCGCGCCGCCGCCGAGCATCGCGACGGCTCCTGGTGGCCGGCCTGGTGGGAGTGGCTTGCCGCGCATTCCGGGTCGCCGATCGATCCGCCGGCCATGGCCGCACCGGAACGCGGCCTGCCGTCGCTGGCCGATGCGCCGGGCACTTATATCCGCCAACAGTGATCAACCCCCGCCACAGAGTTCAGCGAACATGCGTGCCGATGAAATCATGACCGCCCCGGTGGTGACGGTGACGCCGGATACGCCGGCCAGCCGCATCGCCAAGCTGCTGCTGGAAAATCATGTGAGCGCCGTGCCGGTGGTCGATGCCTCCGGCGCGCCGATCGGCATCGTGAGCGAAGGCGATCTCCTGCGCGGCGACGAGTCCGGCCGCGCCGCGCGCCGCGCCTGGTGGCTCGAGATGCTGGCCGAGGGCGAGCCGCTTAGCAAAGAATATCTCGATCAGCTGCGGACCAAGGACCAGCCCGCGAAGGAGATCATGTCGGCCCCCGTCGTGACAGTCACTGAGAATGCCGACGTCGCCGAGCTCGCCCACCTCTTCTCGTCCTATCGCATCAAGCGGGTGCCGGTCTTGCGGGATGGGCGGGTTGTCGGGATCGTGAGCCGTGTCGATCTCCTGCGGTCCTTCGATCGCGGCGAAGGCGAAGGCGAGGCCGCAGCGCGCCCCAGCATCCTGCATCCGCTCGATGCGCTGCTCTCCCTCGAGGAACGCCTGAAACGGGTGCGGCGGCCGGAAGGTGCCGCCGTGACTCCGGCCGAGCCGCGTCCGCGCGAGAACGAGGGCTTCGACGTCAGCCACTTCCGCGCCCTTGCGGCGGATTCGAAGCATGAGGACGAGCTGCGCCGCGCGGAGGTGCGCCGCGCAGAAGCCGCCGCAAGGCGCCGCACCATCGAACAGCTGATCGATCACCATATCGGCGACGAGACCTGGCGGAACATGCTGCACAAGGCCCGCGAGGCGGCGCAGCACGGCGCGAAGGAGTTCATGCTGCTGCGCTTCCCGCACGATCTCTGCAGCGACGGCGGCCGGGCGATCAACGTGCCGGAACGCGATTGGCCGAAGACCCTGCGCGGCGAGGCGGCCGAGATCTTCCTGCGCTGGGAACGCGAGTTGAAGGCCCGGGGCTTCCGCCTGGTGGCCCGGGTGCTGGACTTTCCCGGCGGGTTCCCCGGCGATATCGGCCTGTTCCTGGTCTGGGGCGAATAGCCTTCCCGCTCAGTGTCCCATGGTCGGTGCCTGCACCGGCACGGTGAAGTCCACATCGACGTGATCCAGCGGCTGATGGTTGGGATCGGCCAGGATGATGCGCACCCGGTGCGGCCCCTTGGGCAGGCCGACCAGGATCAGCGGCTCGCCGCTGGCATCGGCCCAATGCCAAGGCGCGCCGTCCACGATGACATGGATGTGGCCGATGCGCGGGGTGACGTCGAGCGCGTTCGGACCGAAGACGGGGACGATGCGCAGATTCTCGGCGCGGTACTGGATGAAGACATAGCCTTTGGCGAGCGGTCCGGGCAGCGGCGGGTCGACGATGAGCTTGGCCGGCGGTTGCGGCGCGCTGAGCGGCACGACGCCGGCCGGGCCGAGAGCCTCGGCGGCGGTCTCGGCGAGGGCAGGGGCCGCGGGCAGTGCAAGCACGGTCGCGAACAGGGCGAGGCGGGCGAGTCTCATTTCATTCTCCTTCAGAGCCGGTCGGCATCGATGATGGCCTGGACGAAGGCCTCGGGTGCTTCCTGCGGCAGATTATGGCCGATGCCGCCGGTGATGAGCCGGTGCTGGTATTTGCCGGAGAACTTCTTCGCGTAGGCAGCCGGCTCCGGATGCGGCGCGCCATTGGCATCGCCTTCCATGGTAATGGTCGGCACCGTGATCACGGGGCCGCTGTCGAGCTTGGCTTCGATCGTATCATATTTGGGATCGCCTGCGGCGAGGCCGAGGCGCCAACGATAGTTATGGATCACGATATCGACATGATCCGGATTGTCGAAGGCCGCGGCGCTCCGCGCGAAGGTGGCGTCGTCGAACTTCCATTGCGGCGAGGCGAGCTGCCAGATGAGCTTCGAGAACTCGCGGCGGTATTTCTCGTAGCCTTCGCGCCCGCGGTCGGTGGCGAAGTAGAACTGATACCACCAGGAGAGCTCGGCCTTGGGCGGCAGCGGGTGCTTGCCGGCCTCGCGGTTGCCGATCAGATAGCCGCTCACCGAGATCATGGCCTTGACGCGCTCGGGCCAGAGCGCCGCGACGATGTTGGCGGTGCGTGCGCCCCAGTCGAAGCCGCCGATCACGGCGCGCTCGACCTTCAAGGCGTCCATCAGGGCGATGACGTCGGTCGCCAGCGCCGCCGGCTCGCCGTTCCGCAAAGCCGTGGTTGAGAGAAACCGCGTGGTGCCGTAGCCGCGGAGATGCGGGACGATCACCCGGTAACCCGAAGCGGCAAGCTGCGGCGCCACCGCGGCGAAGCTGTGGATGTCATAGGGCCAGCCATGCAGCAGGATGACGGCCGGCCGATTTGCTGCGCCCAGCTCCGCATAGCCGATGCTGAGCTCGCCGGCTTCGATCTGCTTCAGGCTGTCGAAGTCGCCGGTATCGGAAGCCGCACGGGCCGTGCCGCTTCCCAGCAGCTCGCCGGCGGCGAGGGTGAGGGCGGCAGCGCCCAGGAAGCGTCGCCGCTCGTGGTCGATCTGCTCGGTCATGGCTATCCCTTCGTATAATTGATCGAGGCCGGATCCGCTGAGACCATCGTCGCTCGCTTCAGGATCGGTTACTATCCGATTATATCGGATACGATCTAATTGATGGGCGGCCGGCGCGATTTCAAGAACCTTCCGATCTAATCGCATACGACTTATATAGACGGGCAGGTCACTATCCTGTGTGCCGGAGGCCCGCGATGAAATCCAAGATGCCCAGGAAACCCGATCCGAAGCTGGCCGATTTCCTGTGCTTCGCCATCTACTCGGCGAACCTGGCCTATGGCCGGGCCTATAAGCCGATCCTCGACACGCTCGGCCTCACCTATACCCAGTGGATCGCCATCGTCTCGCTCTGGGAGGAGGACGGCCAGACCGTGAGCGGGCTCGGTGAGAAGCTGTTCCTGGAATCAAACACCCTGACGCCGATCCTGAAAAAGCTCGAGGCGATGGGCTATGTAAGGCGCCGCCGCAACCCCAAGGACGAGCGTCAGGTGCGGGTCAGTCTCACCGAAGCCGGCCGGCGCTTGCGGGAGAAAGGGGCGACCATGAATCTGGTGAAGGAGACCAAGCTGTCATCCGACGACTTCGCCCGGCTGCAGAAGTCGGTCTCGGTCTTGCGCGACAACCTGATTGAAGCGGCGGGGAAGACTTAAGCGCTCAGCGGAGTTCCGCGGCGCTTCACCTGCAGCACGACAACGCCTCCGAGGGCCGTGAGGAACAACAGCAGCGAGCCCGGGATGGGGGTCGCCGCAATGGGAGGCGAGACTGTGAAGGTGAGGCTGTCCAGTGTGAAATCAATGCCGACCTGATGTGTTGGATCCGTTCCGGTTATAAATGTCGCATTGCTGTTCATCAGACTTCCGCCGAGGTAACTGAGAAGTCCGTCAAGGTCCTTGGGCAAGTCAGCCAAAGACTGAAGCGGCACGAGGGTGGGGTTGTCGACGGCGAAGTCGATGACCAAGGTTGTGATCGGCGAGTCGAAATTGATGAGAAAGTAGCCGATGCTCCCGCCCAAATTCTGGCTGGTCAGACTCCCTTGGCCGGAATCGACGATGGACGCGAAGCTGAAAGTAGCGGTGCTCTGGTAGACGCTGCCCTGTCCGGGCGTCGTTGTCGTCGGCGCGTCGCCCAGCGGCCCTATTGTCAGCGATCCCGAGATCGCATCGTTGAGCCCATAGGTCGTCAGTCCGTGCGGATCGTCGATAAAGTTGATTTTGCCGCCGAAGCTCACGTTTACCGTCGCCGCGAGCGATGGCGCCGCCCCGGAAAATGAAGCCAAAACCATGCCCGTGACAAGAACCAGGCCGCGCGTCCACTGCATTCCTAGACTCTTCTGCTAAAGCCAACCGAAGATTGCAATGCTATCTCACCGGCCGCCGACGACATAGCGATTTCGTGCGGAGCACTCGATTGTCATATTCTGTTTCCGTTGCAACGCAATCACCCTCCGCAGAAACGCTGCGGTAAAACCGGCCGGTGATCCTCACCCTGTCCAAGAACCCGCAGAGAGTGAGGAGCCATGCGACAGATTGCGACTGCACACGAGATTGCGACACCGGCCGTCGGCGCGGCGCTGCCCGAGCTTCGGCAGCTCGGCGCGTTCGAGAACATCTTCGCCGCCTATAACGAGGAAGCCTCGACCACCTTCACCCTGATGGCCGAGCTCGAAGGCGATATCACCAAGGCCGGCGTCATGCGCGCGCTCGCCGCCGTGCAGGCGCGACATCCGTTGCTCTCGGTCGGCATCCGGCGCGACGCGACCGGCCGGCGGACCTTCGTGCGCAGCCTGCGGCCGATTCCTCTGAACGAACTGCCGAGCACCGCAGTGCCATGGGAGCTTGCTGCCGGGCTCGAGATCCGCCGTCGTTTCGATGTCGAGGAGGGGCCGCTGATGCAGGCCGCATTCCGCTTCGAGGCGAAGAGCGTACGGATGTTCTTCACCTTCAATCACAGCATCGCCGACGGCACGTCCGGCGCATTCGTAATCCGGGATTTCGTGCGCGCCTTGAGTGGCGAGGGGCTGGGCAGCTTCTTGGATGCGGATCCGCTCGACCGGCGTCTCACTTGTGTGCCCCGCGCCGAACCGATCGGTCCGGAGCCGGGGTCGATCGCGCCGGACCCGAATGCCGTCAAGCGCTGGGGCCGCGGCATGAGCGCGATGCCGGTGGTCTCATCGCTCGCCCTGGCGCCGGATTTCACCCGTCGGCTGCGTGAGGTGGCGCGCTTCCACGATGCCACGGTGCATTCGGCCCTGTTGGCGGCGCTGGCGCGGGCGATGGGCGAGGCGCGGGATTCGGCGCATCCGATCAAGGTGATGTCGCCGATCAATCTGCGGCGCATGCTCGGCGTCGACGATGAATGCGGCCTCTTCATCTCGGGTGGCACGACGCTGCTGGAGGCGGCGGGCAATTCCTTCTGGGACGAGGCTCGCGGCGGGCGCACCGCGCTGGAGCACTTTATGAACGGCGACACGGCCCACGCCATGATCGGCGGCATGGCGGCGTTCCGCGAGTTGGACGACAGCCCGGCCGGTGCCCGTGCCGCTTTTGCCGTCGGGTTCGATTTCGACGCCATGCTGACCAATCTCGGCATGCTGCCGATCGCCGCGCGCCACGGCCGCTATCGCATCAAGGCGATCGCCGGCCCGATCGTCCTCGCCTCGGTCGAGAACGAGCACATCATCGGCGCGGCGACGCTCGACGACCGGCTGCAGCTCACCTACACCAGCGTGACGCCGCTCCCCCGCCTGCTGGGACGGATGGAAAAACGCCTGGTGGAGGCCTGCGCCGGCTGGTGAGGCAACGCCGAGTGCGCTTACCGACCGTGGAACCGGTAGGACGCGAAGCTGAGATCACCCAGCCAGACCCATAGGGCGAGCAGCGGCTCGGCGCCGGTTTTCATCGCATGGCGCTGGAACGGGGCGTGGTGCACGAAGCTGCCGGGCGCAACGGCCGCGTAGGGGGCATCGTCCTTCTGCCAGAGCGGCGTTCCGCTCAGGGTCAGATAAAGCTCCTCGGCGGCGTGCGAATGGGGCGGGTAGTCGGCATCGGGCCATTGCAGGAGCAGGCCCAGGCGCAGCGTCGATGCGGCAATCGCGCCATCGGGCCCGACGATCTCGGCCGAGGCGAGGCGCCCGGCGATGCTCGGCGGGATGCCGTCGCCTTCGGTCACCAGCCAGGGAAGCGATCCCACTGCGCGTTCGAGCAAGCCGCGCAACCGAGAAGATGCTACGGCCTGCACTGCCGAAGCGAGATGGGGGATCGCATTGGCGGTGACGGGTGCTGCAGCATTGCCCGCGGCTTCCCGCAGCAGGCCGGCTGCGGCAATGGCCCGCGGCTCACCCGTCGCAGCGTAGAGGTCGGCGGCGGCATGGCTCAGCGCGGCGATATCGACGACCACGCGCCGAGGCCTACTCAGCCGCGCTCTTCTTCGAGGTCTCTTTCTTCGCGACCGCCTTCTTGGCCGCCGGAGCTTTCTTCGCGGCGGCTTTCTTCTTCACCGGTTTCGGTGCGTCGGCGCCGTCTTCGCTCAGGCCCGGCGCTTCTGCGGTCTTCTTCGCGGTCTTCTTGGCGACGCGCTTCGGCTTCTTGCCGCCGTCCATTGCCATCTTCTCGGCACGGGCGGCGATCAGCGACAGCGCCTGGTCGAGTGTCAGCGATGACGGCTCGATCGAGCTCGGGATCGTGGCATTGACCTTGCCCAGCTTCACATAGGGACCGTAGCGGCCCTCGTGCTGGGTGACGGTCTCGCCAGAGGCCGGGTCCTTGCCGATCTCCTTGCCCGGAGCGGCTTGGCCGCGGCCGCGGCCCTTGCTCTCTTGCGAGAGGATTTCCATCGCGCGGTTCATGCCGATCGTCAGCACATCGTCGTCCTTCGGGATCGACTTATACTTGCCGTCATGCTGCAGATAGGGGCCGAAGCGGCCGATGCCGGCCAGGATCGGCTTCTGCGTCTCCGGATGATTGCCGACCGTGCGCGGCAGCGAGAGCAGCCGGCGCGCCTGGTCGAGCGTCACGTCGTTGGGCTCGATGCCTTTCGGGATCGACTGGCGTTTCGGCTTTTCGCCATCGACGCCTTCACCCAATTGCACGTAATGCCCATAGGGGCCTTTGCGCAATGTGATCGGCGTCCCGTCCTCGGCCTTGCCGAGCTCGACCGGCCCGGCGGCCGCGGCATCCATGGTCTCAGCGGTCTGCACCGCCAGCGGCACGGTGTAGCGGCATTCCGGGTAATTGCTGCAGCCGATGAAAGCACCGTTCTTGGCGAGCTTGATGCCGAGCTCGCCGCTCGAGCAGGCCGGGCAGAGGCGCGGGTTCTTGCCGTCGCCGCGATCCGGGAAGAAATGCGGCGCCAGCAGGTCGTTCAGGACGTCGATCACGATCGAGCGCTTGCCGATGCCCTTGTCCAGGAACTGCACCGCGTCGGACATCGAGGGCAGGCCGTCCTTGTCGGTCTCCTCGTCCTGCTGGTGCAGGCGCGAGAAGTCCTCCCAGAAGTCGCGCAGCACCTGTTTCCACTGGGCGCGGCCGCCGGAAATGTCGTCGAGCTTCTCCTCGAGGGCGGCGGTGAAGCCGTATTGCACATAGCGGTCGAAGAAGCTGGTGAGGAACGCCGTGACCAGGCGGCCGCGATCCTCGGGGATCAGCCGGCGCTTCTCGAGCCGGACATACTGCCGGTCCTCGAGAGTCTGCAGGATCGACGTATAGGTCGAAGGCCGGCCGATGCCGAGCTCTTCCAGCCGCTTGATGATCGAGGCCTCGGAATAGCGCGGCGGCGGCTGGGTGAAGTGCTGCTCCGGCTTCACCTCCTGGCTCTGCGGCTGGTCGCCCACTTTCAGCGCGGGCAGGCGCCGGCTGTTCTCGTCGTCGCCGTCGATCGGGTCGTCACGGTCTTCCTGGTAGACCTTGAGGAAGCCGTCGAACTTCACCACCGAGCCGGTAGCGCGCAGGGTCTGTTGCTTGTCGGCGGTGACGATATCGACCGCAACCTGGTCGAGCTCGGCGCTCTCCATCTGCGAGGCCAGCGTCCGCTTCCAGATCAGGTCGTAGAGCTTGAGCTCGTCGTCGCGCAGGAACCGTTTCACCTGCTCGGGGCGGCGGAAGAGATCGGAGGGGCGGATCGCCTCGTGAGCCTCCTGGGCGTTCTTGGCCACCGTCTTATAGATGCGCGGCGCGTCCGGCAGGTAATCCTTGCCGTATTGCTCGGCGATCAGCTTGCGGCCGGCATCGATCGCGTCCTGGGACAACGTCACGCCGTCGGTTCGCATATAGGTGATGAGGCCGACTGTTTCGCCGTCGAGATCGATGCCTTCATAGAGGCGCTGGGCGATCTTCATGGTCTGCGCGGCGCCGAAGCCGAGCTTGCGCGAGGCTTCTTGCTGCAGGGTCGAGGTCATGAAGGGCGGATAGGGGTTCCGCTTGACCGTCTTGCGCTCGACATTGGCAACCGAGAACGGCGCGCCGGCCTGGAGCTTGGCCGCCGCAGCCTTTGCGGTCGCTTCGTCGGGCAGGTCGAACTTGTCGAGCTTCTTGCCGTCGAGATGGGTCAGGCGCGCGGTGAAAACTGTGCCGTCCGGTGCCTTGAACACGACCTCGATGGTCCAGAACTCGCGGGGCACGAAGGCTTCGATCTCGGATTCCCGCTCGCAGATGATCCGCAGCGCCACCGACTGCACCCGGCCGGCCGAGCGGCTGCCGGGGAGCTTGCGCCAGAGGATCGGCGAAAGGGTGAAGCCGACCAGGTAATCGAGCGCCCGGCGCGCCAGATAGGCGTCCACCAGTTCCTGGTCGATCTTGCGCGGATTGGCGATGGCTTCGGCGACCGCGCGCTTGGTGATCTCGTTGAAGGCGACCCGCTCGATCGGCAGGGTCTTGAACTGCTTCTTGTTCCGGATCTCCTCCTGGATGTGCCAGGAGATGGCCTCGCCCTCGCGGTCGGGGTCGGTTGCCAGGATCAGCTTGTCGGCGCCTTTGGCCGCCTCGGCGATCTCCTTGATCCGCTGGGCGCCGCGGCCTTCGACTTCCCAGGTGATGGCGAAGTCTTCCTCCGGCCGCACCGACCCATCCTTCGGGGGCAGGTCGCGGACATGGCCGAAGGAGGCCAGCACCTTATAATCGCCGCCAAGGTACTTGTTGATGGTCTTGGCCTTGGCCGGGGATTCGACGACGACGACTTTCATGGATTGCTTCGTTCAGCCCTTTGAGATCGGAGACGATCGCGGCGTTAATATTTGAGCTCAGGCGGCCTGCATCAACAGGGAGACCCGGTTACCCGGATGCCGTTCCAGCCGTCCCGCCAGGTCCAATTCCAGCAGCACCATGCCCAGAACGGGGGGCGAGCAATGACACTGCCGGACCAGTTCGTCAACCATCACCGGGCTTGGGCCTAGGAGGGAAAGCACTTCGTCCCGTACCCGATCCGCCTCACTTAATGTATTAATTTCAGAAGCTTGAGTTTCAAATTTCAAGTTCTCGTGAAACTTTAAGTCAAGCCCGGTAAGGCCGTCCAGGGACTCCAGAACCTGGGCGAATGAAGCATCGGCCAGAAGGACCGATAAATCCTGCAAAGTACCGAGAGAATCCGGAAATAGGGGAGTCATGACCTCCTGGGAGCATAGGTGGTCCTGGGGTGCCGTGAGCGCAACTGGGCGTGTTTTTGAGGTCCGCCGATCCACGGAAAGATGCGTTATTGGATTGATAGCTGTAGGGTCATCTCTCATTCGAATCGCAATCTGCCGAGATGGCCTGGACGAAAACTACTGCATTCCGCGCTCGCGATATTGGGAAGACGATCAAGCGTCTTCGGCGACGGGCAGGTAAGTCGCAGGGCGACGTGGCCCGGCGATCGGGTATCTCGATCCAGACGATCTCGAACATCGAGGTCGGCCGGGTGATGCCGGACCTCCACTCCCTATGCTCTATCGCGGAGGGCATCGGAGTGGAACCTCATATGATAATAAGGCATGGCTTCTCGCGGGGTACTGCCAAGGACACCGCAGACCGAGCAGAGGCGATGGACATCCTCGCCGATCTTGGCCCCGCGGCGACGAAGCTCGCGCTCGAACAGCTTCGTGCGATTTCTAACTGGCAGCGAGCAACTTCTCCTAAAGTTAAGCTCAAACCCTAGGTAATTTTGCCTGTGGGATAGAGGCTGTCCGGAACCTGACAGGCCCGAAGATCGCGGCCTTTCTGGGAGCGACAGCGCTTCAATGGTCAAGCGACCGATCACATAAATGACGGCAGGCGTGGCTAACAATGTTGGCGGCGCGCGCTGCCGCATGGCAGCGCGGCATCTCCGCAACCGAGCAAAGTCCATCTTAGTCGACTTCAACCGCGAGTTTACGGTTCGTTTACCGCATCGACCGGAATACTCGCGCACAAGTAATTTGGAGGATACGTTGACCGATCATTTTGAGACGCGTGAGGAGGACGGGAAAAAATTGCTCGACCAACTGCGTGCAAAGGTCGAGCGGGGAGATATCGTTGCGGTCCACAGTTACGGACCCGCGGATTTGACCGTAACGCATTCGGTTGGCTACACGACGTATGGTCTGCCCGAGATTGTCGTGTATGGCCTATCGGAGGAGAGTGCCGACGCCATATTTAGAACGATGTTCGCTCAGATGGAGAAGCGAACGGTCATAGAAATGTGGGCGCCCTATCGGATGCGCATGATCTGGCCGGAGAACGCACCGCGGCTCGTCCCTCTATTGCAAAGCCTCTTCCCAGACAGGTTCACTTTGGCGCAGTTCCTTTGGCCCGATCAAAACGGGTTCTATCCTGGTCAGCGGCGGTTTGATCGGAGCCTCCGCGAGCGGCAGCCTCGGGTCTGGGAAATCAAGAGAATTCCCACACGGGCGATCCCCGCCAAAGCGTGGTCAGCGGAATGGTCCATGAGCAGCATATCCTATGAACGCTCTCAGCCGGCGACAACTGAGAGGGTGAACTCCTATGCAAGCGTCCATGCCGATTAGGCAAGACGGAATGTTTGCCAATCGAACCTCGGCCTGAGACCGCGATCACTCTTGTTGAAGCGCAATCTCGGCTCGATTGATCAGGCCGACAGCGCGGAACGAGTTCTTATTGATATCGATGCCGACGACGGCGACTTCAGGTTTCTGGCGCGGCGTTCTTCTTTGTCCGGATACCCTGCTGGAGTACCCGGCTCGCCGTGCTCGAATGGGTCCTCAATCTCGAGAACGATCCGGCTGGCGCCGTGCGGCTGAACCTTACGCGCAAGGCGGATGCTCACGTCGCGGCATTGCCGCTTTGCGTTATCGCTATTGGCAGGGATCCGGCCGATGGTACCGACCGCGGTGCCGGAGTTACTTGCTCCAGTGACCCAGCACCCACTCCCACCGGTGAGTGCCGTAGTCGAAGCGCCAATGGGCTTTGACCCATTTCTTCGCGCCCAGCGGCCGCAGCGTCTGTAGGTTCTGCATCCGATCGAGCGGTTTGGGGGGCTTGGGCGGCCTCGGCGCGCCCAGCTTTCGATAGGCCATCCTAGTTTCTCCTCTCTACCGATTTCGTTTCCAGCGGCGCGTCGACCCACTGGATCCGGTTGCTGCGAAGCCAGAAATGGCTCCCGCACTTCTCCTTCGGCATCCAAAGCGATGGGTAGAGCGTTGCGCGGCCATCCATTGCTTCAAGGCGCCAAGTGGCTTTCTGGCCGCGCCGAAGACTGACGTCGATGCGCTCGCCGCAGCCGCAGGGGCAGGCGAGAATGGCCCACTTGGGATTGGGATCGCCGACAACGTAGAGGTCGTGGCGGAGCCGCTTTGGGAGATCGGCCATGCTTTCTAGAACGACGATGTTGTCGACCTTGTGCCGGCGCCAGAACCGCTTCCAGATGAGCTTGAGCGTTTGAAATACCGTCATGGCCGGTCTGCCCTCCAAACGAGATCAAGGAGGGGTTCGGCATCGCCGCGATTCCATCGGTTCCGGTCACCGCAGAAACACTCCGGCCGCGGCGCCGCCGAATTGGTGCGCAGCCTGGTGTCGTCGAAGAGATGGATAACCTCCGAACTCTGGCGGTCGGCGCCGAGATAACCGGTCAGCCGATGAAGAAGCTCGGCAACCGCGGAAGACGCCACCATGCTGGTGAAGGGCACGATGGCCGGCGCGCGCGTGCCAAGCTTGGGGATGTAACCCTCCCGCTCAAGCTCCTTCGCCCCGTCCGGATCCAAAGCCCAAAGGGACTCAGCCCGGATCCGCTCGGCCGAGAGACGGCCGCGACAGTTGAGACAGGCGACGCCGGGCAGGAGGGTCGTCACGCGGCCCTGAATTGCGCTGATGATCCCTTCGTCGGAGTCAATTTTCACGCCCATGTCGAAGACCGGGATCGAGTAGTAGACCGCGAATTTCGTCAGCAGCGACCGCCCCCATTCATCGTCGGTGCAGCCGAACAGAATGTCACACTCCCTGAGCTGCTCGATCGCATCACGGAAGGTGATGGACTTCGGGATGACGGTGATCTTGGTCCCCAGGCCGATATCGGCGGCAAGCCGCTCGATGAGCTTCACCTTCGGAAGGCCGGCGTCGACCACCCGGGAGCTGTAGACCCGGTTGACGTTTGAGGGATCGAAGACGTCGCCATCGGCGGTCACCAGATGGCCGACGCCCAGGCGCAGCAGCTGCTCCGAAACGCAGGAACCGGTGCCGCCGGCGCCCACGACCCCAACGGTGAGCTTGCCGAGGACCCGCTGAATCTCCGGACCGAATGCGCGGATCTGCCGATCGAAGAACGGCGGAGGGGCTGCATCGGCGGGGCTGCTCGGAAAGAGAAACCGAAAGCGGTCGCCGATGATGCGGATGCGCTCGATCGGCGCGACCTCGCCCGTCTCCAGCCAGACGCGGGCGGCGGAAATGTCTCCGTCGCAGAAGACGAGGCTGCCATGGACACCGGCCGTCCGGATCCGGATATAGGCCGAGCGGAAAAACTTGCGCTCCTCCGCATCATCCTGAGGCGAGTGGGTCGGGTACCCGGAGGGGTGGGAATGGACAAAGAGGAGACAAGACCTCGCGTCGTCCGCCCGCTTCATGGCCCGGGTGAACGAAGTCGAGTCGATGCTCATATGCACGGCCGACGCCGACAGGATGCGCTCGTCCTCGACGGGTATCACCTCACGGACCAGGAGCCTCGTCTCCGCCGGCGTCCGAACCGGACGGCAGATGAGGTATGCGGCCTGCTCGACGCCGGGCCGCGACGTCAGGTGGTGCTTCAGGGACTCGTAGTCTGCTTCGAGGAAGGTGGCTGTGTATTTCATCAGATCCCGCGGGTGATTTCCTGACGGATCGAGGTGATGAACGTCCGCAAGGTGTCGGAACCGGGCCGCCAGGGCTGGACGAAGTGGCGGGACCAGCGCTGCCAGTTCCGCTCGTTGTGGATCTCGTGATGCTCACATCTCTCCGGCCAGTTCCCGTTCCTGAGCTTCACGTCCGGATAGGTCCAGAACATATCGAGCGTGGCGTTCGGATACCCCGCCGGCAGGATGATCATCAGGTCCGCGCGCGAGGGGCTGTAGGCCGGCGCGAGGTCGAAGTTCTCGATCACGACCTCCAGCCCCGACGCCGCGGGGATCACGCGATAGACGTAGCCCTTCTCTTCCAGGAACTCGCGGTCGATCTCCGGGAGCAGGGGCTGGACGTCGCCGTCAGCCGTGGCGGGCACCCGGGTTGAGGGAGCCCTGCACGCTGTAGAAGACGTCGTGCTCCTTCAGATCGATCTTGGTCGCGTCGTTCGGGATCTTCTGGTCGTCGCCACGGCCGCGGACCTCGCGGAAGAGGTCGTATCCAGCCTGCACGTGGCCCAGGAGGTAGAGCGCCGCGCCGGTGGTGGGGTCGGGCGACTTCAACTCCTTCTTATCGATCGTGATCTTCACCTGGTGGCCGTGGCCGCGATCGTCGCCGCCCTTGCCCTTGTTGTCGTCGGTCATGGAATCGCTCCGCAAAGTAGTTGTTTCGCATATGTAAGCTTACGAAGCTTACACTGTCAAGAAAAAAGGGGGCTGCCCTTAGAACGACAGTTGCGAACCGGTATCGAGAGGGAACAGTTCGTCGATGCGGATGCGCGCAACGGCCGGATTTACCTCGAAAATTTCAGCCAGCGCCCTGGCAGCGGCTTCCCGCTTCGAAGGCTCGATCGTCTTCGCTCCGAAACTGCCGATAGACGAGACGAATTCGGCGCCGGCCAGTTCGACCAGCCGGCGCGGCATAAGGAAGCCGCCGATCGCCTTGTTGGCCTGAAACTCCCACCAGCGATCACTGTGGCTGGCATGGCCCTTCGATTCGTCATGGACGTCGCGGCACAGAATACGCGGTGTGGTGTCGGCGTCGTTGAAAAGCGATGCCGGCTTGGCGCCCATGGCGAAGAGATAGGCATGCATCAGGCCATGGCCGGCCTCGTGGGCGAGGGTCGTCCGGATCCGGCGCTCATTAACCTTCGAGTTGCCGCCGGCTTCGAGTGCGGTGCTCAGAACAATGTCTTCCACCGCGCCCTTCGGGCCGAAGCGAGTGAAGCCCAGGACGCCCGCCGGCATATCCTCATAGGAGTGCGAAATCTTAAAGTGCTTCTCGATGAAACGATCGATGCGGATGGGTTGGGGCGTTTGCGGCAAAAGACCGACGCCGCGGAGTGCCTGTACGCACATATGTTCGATTTCTTGGGGCTTGAAGAATGGTCGTTCGGTGAACGGCCCCTTGTTGGTTCGAACAGTCTTCATCAAAGTTATTTTTTCTTTCGAGGATGTTTTGAATTCGCAAATGCCAGGAGTTCGTCTGGCTTAATTCCGTGATCCAATACAGTTCGAAAGGCCAGCGCGTATCTTGGATCGTGCGCAGTTGCTTTCTTTATCTCTTCAATTGGCGGCCGGATATCATGTTCCCTGAGCTCTTCGAAAGTAACCGAGAGCACCGTCGCCATATCTTTCAATATCTTCTCAGAAGGGAATCTACGTCCTAATTCAACGTCCGAAATGAATGCAGCAGAGCAATCCAGTTTTTTCGCAAACTCACGAAGCGATAAATCTCGCTCATCCCTGAGTTCCCGAAGATATTCCCCAAGAGGCATCACTGTAAGCTTACTATGCGTACTAGATTCGGTCAAGGCCAACAACCTCCAGTTTTTTGCTTCTTAACACTATTGGATAGCTTGGGAACTCCCAAGACTTGATTACCTCCCTTTGACGTTTCAGAGGAGGTATTCCCGCCGGTTCCGACTTTCGACAATGGTTCTCGAGAAATTCGTCAGAACCTTCACTCAGAAATGTCTCGAAACCTTGCAATGGGATGCAAGTAAAGTTCTCACTTCCTCAGTATCAGTACCCTCTTTATCCGGCTATTCCTCAAGCTCAGAGGAGCCAGGCCGCCTGGCTCGGCCGTGAGTTTGGGTGATCCGGAACCGATTTCCGTCGAACTCCGCCATCGTCAGCCTGCCGCTGTCATTGGCGCGCGTATCAAGATTTATTCGATTGGTGAGAAGTTCCGGCTGATCTCGGGGGGTATGGCCGTGGACCACGACGACGCCTCCTTCGAATAGTTCTTCGTGTGCGAAGAAGGGCCAACGGACCCAGAGAGGATCCACATCCTCATCGACATCGCGACGGCGCCAGTCCCTCGCCAGGAGTTCGGCGATGGGAACGGCCGGATTGACGCCACCATGCACAAACAGATATCCGCCGACGTAGACGTGATTGGGCATCGCGAAGAACCGATCGAGGCGGCGCTCGCCCAACGCGCCGCGGACGGCGCCCAGGAACGTTGTCGAAGTCCTGGTGTCTTCAGCCGACATATCGCAACCCAATTCGCGAGCGACATCGCGTCCGCCGTTATCGAGCCAGACACCAAGCAGCTCGGTGAGCTCATTATGCGAAGCGAGAAGTACACTGGCCATGAGTTGCTCATGGTTGCCGGGCAGGTTGACGACTTCGAGACCTTCGACGCCGTCAAGTGCCATCCGTAGAGTCCGAACCGACCAGGGGCCTTTGTCGATGTAATCGCCGAGGTGAACCAGAAGGGCGCCAGGTCGCGCCACGCGGCGAATCTCCATATGCAGCGCCTCCAGCAGGTCTGCCCGACCGTGAATGTCGCCAATGGCGAAGACTTGACGAGACGCCTTCGCCGGCGCCTCCTGCCAGTCCCACGTTTCGATCCGGATCGGCTTCGGGCCCGTCATAACTCGATCAGCTCCCGGCGAAACCCGCAGTCCTCACCCGGATAGCCGCGCTGGTTCGAATAGACACGCGTCTTGCCGATGCGATAGTCCACGCCCCAATGCGTATGGCCGTGAATCCAGAGGTCCGGCTGATACTGCAGGATGAAGCCTTCGAGATTGGATGCGAACGCCGGCGACAGCTCACCGCCGATGTATCGAGGTGGTTGGCTGCGGTTGCTCGGCGCATGATGGGTCACAACGATCGTCGGCCCATCGTGCGATATCCGCAACCGCTCCTCCAGCCAACCGAGAGACTCGCGGTGGAGGTCGATCGTGTGTTCGGGCCGGAAGATCTCTCCCCGGAAGCCGATAAGCCGGAAATCGTTCATTTTGGTTGCGGCGGCCTTCATGGCTTCTCCCTGACGGTGCGCGCCGTTGCCCAAGAAGTCGCTCCAAAGAATGCAGCCGAGGACGCGGACCGCGCGCCCTTTGATCGTGAGTATCCGCTCATCTCGTTCGAGAAAGAATACTTCATCCGATGCTGCTGCTCGGCAAGTCGCGATGACTTCATCGTAGTCCGCGCCATACGCCTCATGGTTTCCAGCAATGACGATCTTTGGAAACGGCCCGGCGAAGTGTGTCGCCGCCAGATGCACGCCGCTTGCACGCGGTCCGGTGTCTCCGGCAATAATCAGCAGATCCGGCGTTTCCACAAGCGGGAAATCGAACAAGTCGAACTCGCAATGGAGATCGCTCATCGCAATGAGGCGGATCGCCATGCCTATCTCCACATGTCGCGCACACGTGCGGCGACGGTATGATGCGCGCCTGCGAGCCTGGCGGAGGTTCGGAACGCTTCGACCTTCGGCCAGGTGCGCTGTTCGAAGTGCTGAAGCAGCTCCGGTGGAATGAATCGTGTCCGCGCCGCTGTAACTGCACGATCGCCGAAGGCGGGCTGGCCGTGGGTGAAAAACTGGCGCGGCTGGAGAATGTGGAGCTCATTCTTCGCGCGCGTCATGGCAACATAGAGAAGACGGCGTTCTTCTTCTATCTCGGCCGTGGTTCCGGTGCCGAGGTCCGCTGGGATGCACCCGTCGACAACGTTCAGGACGAAGACGGTTGTCCATTCCAGCCCCTTCGCCGAGTGAATTGTCGAGAGAATCACATAATCCTCGTCGAGATGCGGCACACCGGCTTCATCGCTCGAGGATTCCGGCGGATCCAGCGTGAGCTCGGTCAGGAATTCCTCGCGCGAGGCGAAGCCGGCGGCGATCTGTTGCAGTTGCTCGAGATCGGCCATCCGGGCGCGCGGGTCTTCATAGCCCATCTCCAGGAAGGGCGCATACCAGATCCGGACCGCGTCGAACTCCGAGGGCCATCCGGCCAAGGTCGATCGAAGCTTCCGGAGCAGGATTAGAAACTCCGACCACAAGCTTAGGCACGCCGGCGGCGGCGTGAAATCCTCCAACGCGGCAAACGGGGCCAGCGAGCTGCCGGCCTTGCTCAAGAGCCTCGAGGCCGTCTTTCGGCCGATACCAGGCAGCAGCTGCAGCACCCTGAATCCGGCCACACTGTCTCTGGGGTTTGTGGCGAACTTCAGGACCGCCACGACGTCTTTGACATGAGCGGAATCGATGAACTTCAATCCGCCGAATTTTATGTAGGGAATATTGCGACGGGCGAGCTCGATCTCGAGCTGAGCGCTGTGATGTCCCGCTCGAAAGAGAACCGCCTGGGACTTCAGTTTGAGGCCTCTGTCATGGTTCTCGAGAATTCGGTCCGCCACATAGCGGGCCTGGTCGATGCCGTCCGGCACCGTCACCAGAATGGGCTTTTGATCACTCGCCCGTTCCGACCACAGGCGCTTGGCGAAGCGTTCCCCGGCGAGCCCGATGACTGCGTTCGAAGCCTCGAGGATCGGAACGGATGATCTGTAGTTCCGCTCCAGGGTCACGATCTCAGCTGCCGGCTGATACTGTACCGGGAAATCCAGGATGTTCCGCACGGTCGCGGCTCTGAAGCTGTAGATAGCCTGCGCGTCGTCGCCGACGACGGTCACGCCGCGGCCGTCCGGCTTCAGAAAACTGATGATCGAGGATTGGATGCGGTTCGTATCCTGATACTCGTCGACCATGACATGGTCGAACCTCTGACCGATATCCTGCGCGATCTCTGCAACTTCCATGGCGCGCGACCAGTAAAGTAGGAGGTCGTCATAATCGAGCACGCCCTGCTCTTGCTTCGCCTCGACATAGCCTCCGAACAACTTCTTCAACTCTTCGGACCAGCACTGACACCACGGGAAGACTTCGCTCAGCAGCTCTTCAAGCGGCGCCTCGCTGTTGATGGCTCGCGAATAGATCGAAAGACACGTGGCCTTCGTCGGGAAACGCTTGTCTTTCGAATTCAGGCCGAGGTCATTCCGGATGAGGTTCATGAGATCGGCGGCATCTTCGCGGTCGAGGATCGTGAAGCCAGGATCGATCCCGATAGTGCGTCCGTATTCTCGCAGCAGGCGCACGCCGATGGCGTGGAAGGTGCCAGCCCAAGGAAGGCGGATGTGCCGCCCTGCGGCGCGTCCGACCATTGCCTCCACCCGGCGTTTCATCTCCGCCGCCGCGCGGCGCGAAAACGTCAGCAACAAAATGCGGTGCGGATCGGCGCCCTTTACAATCAGGTGGCCGACGCGGTGCGCCAGGGTGCTGGTCTTTCCGGTGCCGGCACCCGCAATCACGAGCAGCGGTCCCGGGATTCTATCCTCGGTGCCATATTCCACTGCTCGCCTTTGAGCGTGGTTGAGACTGTCCAGGTAGCGGCTTTCCATGTCCAATCCCAGCCCGACCAATGCCTTAGTGAATCCCGGGGCTTGTTGACGCGCCCATGTGAATGTTCTATTTTCGTTCTATTGAACTGCAGTTCAGTGCGGCAGTCAACTGAGGGCGGGGGACCCGATGGCGTTGTTCACAGTGGATGGCGATGGATCACCGCTCGGGATTGCCTCGACAGCGACACCCGAGGCGGCCATGAACCTAGTTCGCTTGCTCTGTCGGGCTCATGAGCGCACCACCGAGGGTCAGGGAGAGATGCGACCGATCTCGATTCTTGCGGCGCGTCCGGCGACATCTTCCGAGGAGATGATGTTTCAAAGGTCGGCGATGTCGGGATGCGTTCGCCTTGCAGGGATCCTCATCCCCGAGGATCTGCAGGCGTCCTGAAGCAAACGCAGCTCCAGGGTGCTTCAACGATCGGGCGTGCTGCGCCGGTTCAATATTGAGCTCTGGGCGTGAGCCAAATGGTCGGCATCACGTATCACAATCGGGGCTCGCGCATCCTCGTACCGCACAATGCCGCAACCTTGAACCACCTGCAGCGCAGAAGCCTCGCTGAGACTTATAGGAGGCACTGTCGCTGTATAGTGTCGCTATGGTGCGTAGACTCGTCCCGAACGCTCAGCTTGAGCGGCCGCGCCGTATGACATCATAGACCGTGTTCAACTTCGTACCTATTAGAGCCCCTTGCCAACACTCGATGAAGGTTCCAACGAGCCTGGGAGAGTATTGCTCGATTCCGGCCAACAATTCGGGATCGGCCATGTTTCCCAAATGAATCATTGCTCCACCGCTAACCCCCTCCGGGGGTGTATTCTTGACGCGTTCGCCGCTTGGCCTCTCTCCGAACTTGGTGAAATCGACGGCGAAGTTATGGGCGCCGTTCGCAAAACGGCGCTCGGCCCCTGGGACCGGGACAGATATCCCTGTGTACTTCCACAGTTTGGATCGCAAGACTGTTTCATCCGGCCTCGGGACCTTATTCTGTGAGACGCGGTATCCCATCACCATGTAGGTATTTCCAGGCTGAGAATCTGGCTCAAGCCGATGGTGGGTCGCCTTGACGAAAGGCACATCGGCCAGTTCCGCGCTAACCGAAGCGGGCAAGTGAACGGCGGCAACATCCACGTGATCGCTATCTGGATTCCCGTCTTTCGCAAGAGTGGTATCGAAGGTGACGTCCAACCGGATCATTCTTGGCATTCCGCCGAGGTAGAGCGATTGATCCTGATATCGCCGGACTACGTGGGCCGCGGTCGACAAGCAGAGCGCATGATCCACCTCGATCAAAACGCCGGTGCCGATCAACTCGGGCCGGTGATCGCTCCGCGCTAGGAAAATCGGGCGGACGGACCGTGCGAAGAGGTCATGGGCAAGCCGGCGCGTCGCAGTCAGTTTCTCCCGAAACACGTCGGCGATGGTCTCTAACACCATTTGAAACCTAGTTGGCTTGCGATCGGTCGATCAGGCCTATGGATCATGTATCGAGAAAGTCCCATTCCATACCCAAGACCCAGCGAAGGGCAGAAAGTTTGCCGTTCAGCATGCCCCACTCGAAATCGTCCCAAGGACCGAGTTGCCCTTCATACCTTCTAGCGACACGCGCCCCTGCCGCACGCGCGACCTCGAGCGTTGCCCGGGTCATTAAGGAAGGATCGTAGGGTCGGTCCTTGGGCATTTCCTCGACGATGGTTATGTCGCCGCGCTCAACGCGCGCCATGAGATTGAGATGCCGATTGTACCAGATCTGATGACACAAAAGGTCTGCAGCCTCTGAAATCTCAGACAACAGGCGTGGCTCCTCGCTGTAAAACAGCATCTCGATATCTTCATCGATTGAAAGGGCGAGAGCCGGATCGCGAAGCAAGTCGTCGAGTTTGGTCGAGTAAAGCGATCGACTCCCGTCAAAAATAGAAGCTATATCTGCATGCGGAGCGCGAGTATCGCCACCGACGATGCTGAAGTCGGCCGTGTTGGCTGTCACAAAGGCATACCGAGCAGACAGGTTCTGATCGTCGACGACGATCTCCGCATAGGTCTCGATCAGGATAGCGTCCGCTGTGCTGTTCTTATTCCCTTGATGGAAAGGCGCGCGCCGATCAAGTCCGCGGTTGGCGGCGCGTTGACGGGCGATGACGCTTGCCACAATAGGCGCCGGACCATTGAGGAGCTTCTCGACAATATCCATCGACTCATTCGAGGCTTCTCCATGGATCGCCAGCTTGTGATCTACGTCGTCCAACTCGCGGATTACGGCGTCGCGCTGCTGCGGTCCACCAAACTGCTTTATGGCATTGCGAACACGCCTGAAGGCATCAGTCTGGCTTGCTTTGGCAGCAGCAAGCACGCGCGCCTTATTTCTATTGAACTCGTCAATGACTATATCTGGAACGAGAAGTTCGACTTCCGACTGATCTACGAGATCGTCGAGGATTGAGAGAAGCGGAAGGTTCCGATAGTCCTTCGCAAGATCGAGCCAGACGCTCGTATCGATCAAAAGCTTGAGCAATGCCATCGCCGCTCCTCGTTCTTTCCTCTCGAGCCTGTTCGCAGGCTTCGGCCAAAGCTGCTGGACCTTGTCATCTGGCCATGGTCGCGTTCCGGCGCAAACGACCTTGCTGGGCTCCGTGAAATCGCGGTCAGTTTATTGATCGATTTTGACGGGCTATGCAACTATTGCGATGAGGTGGCGCATCGATTATGAAACTATCGAACCGCAGTTTCAGAAGGGCCATAGATGGTGGCGTCCCTCTGATGCGCACCAAGCGCGATGGCTCGCGCTGCAGCCGAGTGGCCGAGATGAGGAACACCACAGAGAGCGCCTTTCCTGTACCTGCGGTAAAGAATCCCGCCGGTTTACGTCGTTGGGTGATCGAGGGGTTGAAGTCAGCCTACCGGGGTTATGATTGCGCCACGCACCTCGAGAGCAGCTGGTCGATGAACACCTGTTTTGCGGGGGACGCCGTGATCCTGGAGATGCTCCAGACAGGGAAGTTTATCCCTTACGTTATGCATTCTTGGCTCAGCTTCTATTCTACCATGCTGGATAAGAATCTCGAAGATCAGAGACGTGTGCTTGGCATCATTGAGCAGCACTATCGTCATTGGCAAATGACTACGGGTGACTCGGTTGCGCTAGTCGAGCGTGTTTACCGAGACATCCGATGCGAGGAAGGCGTAAATCGGTTTGTCATGGTGACCAAGCTTGCCTGGCTCATGCGATGCGAGGACGTGGTGATCTATGACCGACTGGTTGGATTGGCGCTTGATCGCCTCATCGATGAGAAGCTGATAGATTTCTGCTACTGGGTCCCGGCGGATCCAAAGTCGCGGGGGGACGAGCAGCGAGTCAAAGAAATCATCGACGGTTATAGGCAGGTGGACTTGGCGGTTCGTGCCATTGCTAGGGTCGCCGAGAAGGAGCTGGATGACTATTTGACCTCTGCGCCAAACCTACCGCCGGCGCTTCGTAACAACCGTCTCCGACTTGTCGACAAGTTGCTCTGGGGTGTCGGGAGCGATATCGACGCGAAAGACCGGGAGGGTCGGAGAAAGCAACGAGCCTTGAGAAGGGCGCAGGCGTAGCGCACCGGCCTCTGTTGTCAGCATGCAGCGGCGCAGTAAACGGGTGATTTCTTGGCCGTCCCTGCGCATACTTGATCGACCGTTCTTCGAAAATCGTGCGATCGGCATATCCCTATCGGTGCGGAGAACGGGAATACCGCCTCTAGTGCCTTTGCGACGTTGTTGGTATGCGGTTGGCCGAGGGGGCCAGCGCTGGGGGTACTGCAGAGGGCTGGCAGTGCCCGTCGTTCGTTTACGAAGTTTACAAGTACTACAAGGGGGCTTATCTTCTCTGGAGGAAAGTCGAGGGAAGACCTTGCCGACGGCATCCCGAAGAGTCACTGGACGCGCAAACAGTAAGGGCGGCCTGCATCCGACCGGCGGAAAGCGGGCAACCCGGAAGGCCGCGAGCGTGCTGACCGACAGTCGGCTGCTGCCGGACACCGCAAAAGCAGGCGCCGTCCGTGCGCTGGAGGTTTTGGTCCAGGGCGTGCGTCAAGCGCGCGATGAAGCCAGGGAAGTGCGGGTGGAGATGATCTTCACACCGCGCGGCCGCATCGTGGTAGGCAGTCTAGCCCGACCGTCCACGATAGAAGCGCCTTCGAACAACGAAGCTGCGATCGCGGCCGCCATGGAACGCGGTGCGGAAACCGTTGCGAAGATCATAAGCCAACCCGACATGCTGACCGGCGAGGACTTCGCAAGATTGGTCGGAATGAGCCGGATGGCGGTCCACAAGAAGCTGAAGAAGCAACAGATACTCGGGATCGAGGGCGCCAAGCGCGGAGTGCGTTACCCCAAATGGCAGCTGGACGACGAAGGACGACCGATCTCGGGACTTGCAGAACTACTTCCTAAGTTCGGCGACCAGACCTGGGCCGCCTATCGGTTTCTCCGGCAGCAACATCCAGGCCTCGGAAATCTCACGGCCCTCTCGGCACTCAAGGCCGGCAAGAAGAGGGCGGTGCTCGAAGCCGCAGACACCGTTATCTCGGGTGACTTCTCGTAAGCTCTCGTCGAGCGATACTGGACTGCCAAGGATTCCCACCAATGTTGGAGGGAGCCGTTCTTGGTGCGGCGCCTGGGGGTCAGCTATCGGCCTCAGGCGACCTTCCCGTCCTCCGGCAGTCACATCGCTGCATGGGTGATGGCGGCTAGGGCCGCTTCGGTTCCCAAGCTTCGATCGATGCAGGAGCGCCGCTCTCCAAATTGAACAGCAGGGACACCCGATCGTATTTGTCCTCATCGCCCACGGCCGGAGGATCGATCAGACATCCTGAAGATTTAGCTATTTCACCTGCTTCCTGAGGAGTCATCCAGCGCCGCGGTGGCGGCTCCAGACCTAGTAGGACGTCGATTGTCGCCTGGTCATATGGCATGCCTCAGCCTACGCCGCTCGCGGCGACCGGAATAGCCGCCTTGGCAATTGCTGTTCCAGGGTAACCATCGCCTGCCAATAGCCATGAATGTATCGGAAGACGCACTGACGCCTCGATGCTCCGCGTACCATGGCATCTTGGGTACTTCGAGCAGCCCCAAAACCGAAATCCTGCCCTCTTCCCTTTTCGGGCTGTCGGCCTTCGCATGGACGCGCCGCATAACGGACATCGTGGCGTGCCGACGGCCGCATCTTCCGCTGCTTCCTTCCTGGCCTCTTCCGCTTGCGCCCGCTCACTCAGGGTCGTTTGCTCGGAAGGTCCGCTTTGCGCCTTAAGCAGACATTTCTTTATCGGGCTGAGCTTCCAAAAAGCCTATTTTATTGGGCCTATGCGTATGGCTTGTCTGAGACCCAAGCCAATCGAAATTGGATGCCATCGACTACCTTCTGAGCAGAAGCTCGAGGAGGTTGGGCGAGTCTTCGCAGAATTTCAGGGCCGGTTGCAGCCCTTACTCCGGCTCGCGCCATCTGCGGGCAGTACAGCGTCCGAGCTCCGGGCGGCACATTTCGGGCTATAACGCGAAGATGAATCAAAGCTGGCGGAGAATAGACATTGCCTTCCGACCGAGAGCCTCTACCCAAGGCGGCGAAGGCCCCACGGCTCTTACTCGACTATGAGCAGGCCGCCTCGGCCCTGTCGCTGACCCGTGCAGCACTTCGAGACCTCGTCTACAAGGGCCGTGGTCCAGTTGTGACAAAGATCGGTCGCCGCACGTTGTTCGCGATCGCGGATCTTCAAACGTTCATCGAACAGCATCGCCAAGTGCAACAGCTGCAGGCGGCGCCCTCATGGTTTTTCTCGCATCGCAGCCCTTCTGGAAGATGTCCACGAGCGACGAAATGCCTTTACCCATGGTAAGCCGCAGGCCATCAACGACCAGACCGTTGCCGCACTGGCCGAGAATCTCAAGGATGAACACGAGGCCTGGATTGCCGTCTTCAATGCTCGACTGAAGTCCTGAAGGCGGCTACAAAAGCTAGTTCGTGAGCCGCCTGAGGTCGCAGAACATCCGCCAAGATGTACGCACGCAATCCAGCCGCTCCACAGCTGAGCGAACTCGCGAATGTGCCTGGGGCGGAACAAGTTTCCCAGATTCTCTCCTGCCAGAACCTGACAGGAGGCAAACTGTTTCATCGGGCGAAAAGCCTATATGTATTCGCAAGCCGTCGGGCTCAGGACGTTTCGAGGGGGTGTTTCGGTGCGCAAGATTTTGCACATCGATATGGATGCCTTCTATGCATCGGTCGAGCAACGGGACAACCCCGATCTGCGCGGCAAGCCTCTTGCCGTCGGATATCCCGCGAAGCGTGGTGTTGTCGCGGCCGCGAGCTACGAGGCCCGAAAGTTCGGCGTGAGAAGCGCCATGCCGTCGGTGACCGCGATGCGAATGTGCCCTGAGCTTGTCTTCGTGACGCCGCGATTCGATGCATATCGCTCGGTTTCCCAACAGATCCGCGAGATTTTCACCCGCTATACGGACCTCATCGAGCCGCTTTCGCTTGACGAGGCGTATCTCGATGTAACCGCGAATCTCAGAGGGCTGCCGACGGCAGGGATCACTGCAGCGCACATCCGGCAGGATATCTGGGCCGAGACCGCGCTCACCGCGTCCGCTGGCATCTCCTACAACAAGTTTCTGGCCAAGCTGGCCTCGGATCAAAGAAAGCCCAACGGCCAGTTCACGATCACGCCCCAGGATGGACCAGCCTATATCGAGGCGCTCCCGGCCGCGAAAGTCCATGGTATCGGCAAGGTGACCACCGACAAAATGGCGCGCCTCGGCATCGTGACCGGCGCCGATCTCAAGGCGCAGTCACGCCACTTCCTGGTCGAGCAGTTCGGCAAGATCGGACACTGGTATTATGCGATCGCCCGTGGTGAGGACGACCGTCCGGTCGAGCCCAACAGACCGCGAAAGTCTTACAGCTCGGAGAACACCCTGCTTGAAGACGCTACAGATGCGAAAATTATCGAGGCGGAGGTCCGGGAGCGTGCGGAGGATGTGTGGTCCTGGTGCGAGAAGACCGGTACCTATGGACGGACCGTTACTGTCAAAATCAAGTTCGCGGACTTCGAGATCGCCACCAGAAGCAAAACTCATCCCAGCTTGTTGACCGATGTGCACGTGGTCGTGGGAACCAGCCTGGAACTTATCCGCTCGATCTTTCCGCTCGAGAAAGGCGTCCGGCTGCTGGGTGTCGGCCTTTCGAATTTCCCGGAAGCGGACACATCGTCACAGCTTAGCTTCGACGCTCTTCTGGGCGCGCCGAACCTTATCCCTTAACGACATCGATCTGGTCTCACTGCCCCGAGCAGGAAAGGATCGCCTGGGCAGCACAATATTCTCCTGCCGAAATGCCGCCTCGGGCACTGTCCGGAAGGCTCTTCTGTGCGGAATAGCATGAACTGCCGCGGTTTTGCTCGCAGGAGGATTGCGAGCCCGACCCAGAAGTCATTGGCTGAGATCCGCCACCGCCGTTGATAATGTCGAAAGCCAGACCGATCAGAACACACAGCGCGAAAACAATGCCGACGAGCATGCACCCGCTTATCGGCTTGGTCTCTGGTTTAGGCGCCTCTTGCGGTGATCCTGGTTCGGCTTTGCCTTCCATGTGCTCCAACCTTCGGACGAATCCTGGATCGATTCGCCAGTCTTGTGATACAAGTTTCGGGTGTAACCGATATCGCTGGGATGACGCAATGGCGCGCGGTCTGACTAAATGGATGAGGGGTCTGTCTATTGCGTTCGGCGTGATGGCCGGTTTAGCGGGTTGTGCGGATTATCAGGAAGCAACCTTGGATCGCGCAACCAGTACGGCCGAGATCGGCAGCGCCACGATCGCAGCTGCTGCTCCGAAGCCAATCAAGGTCGCGTCGTTCAATATTCAGGTGTTCGGAGAAACGAAGCGCTCAAAAAGCGATGTGATGGCTATCCTCGTGGAGATTGCTGCCAAATACGACATCCTCGCGATCCAGGAAGTCCGGGATGATACGGAAACGACAGTCGATTACTTCGTCGATGCCATAAACAGCACCTCCGGCGCTCGCTATGCGGCCTTGAGCGGACCTCGTCTCGGTCGGACGAACAGCAAGGAGCAGTACGCCTTCATATACAATACGGCGAAGGTCCAGTATCTCGCGAACACCGCATACACCTACGCTGACCCGGGTGACCACCTTCATCGGGAGCCCTACATTGCACGCTTCCGTTCCGGGCAATTCACGTTTGTCTTGGTTGACGTCCACACCGATCCCGATGACGTAGCAAACGAAATCGCAGCGCTCGATGACGTCGTGAAGGATGCCCTCCGTCACTTCCCAGGAGAAGGCGACGTTATCACTCTCGGCGATTTCAATGCCGACTGCGACGCATTCAATCCTGAGCGTCACTCAACGGCCCTACAAGGACCGGCCTATCGGTGGATTGTACCGGACGACGCCGACACGACCGTTGCCACGAAGCCATGCGCCTACGATCGTATTGTCATACGAGATGCAGCGACTTCCCAGGATTGGCGCGGCGATTGGGGTATTGAACGCTTCGATAACGAGTTCCACCTGACACCGGCGCAGACAAAGGCGGTTTCGGATCATTATCCGGTGTGGGCGGAGTTCAGTACAACGGCCGATACGGATGGTCTGCCTGGTTCCTGATTGCCGAGCCGAGGCGTTACGATGGCGTTCTCCTCGCTCGGGACTTCGAGGCCAATGCGCGCAACATCGCCCAGAGGCAGGCTGCGCTCGCTGGAAGCTTGCAAAGCTTTTCAATATCGCTTTCCACTGACTGCTTGCGTCTATGATGAGATTGGTGTTCGGAGCAGCCATGACCGCCCTGCAATCGCGGCTGACCGGGCGCAATCAGGGCGGAGCCAGTAGGGCAGGGGGGACGCAAAAGTGAAGGAGTTTGCCTCGGAGATCTACGCTGCCGTCCAGTCTGGACGGCTTCGTGAACCCTTCGGCCCGGAAGATGTGCGAGCAGCGTGTCCGGGTTGGGCAGAATCGACCTATCGTGTCTTCTTGCCGAAGCACCGCGTCGGCAATCCCGGTAAAGCGTCAGAACTCTTCGAGCAGACGTCCATGGGCCGCTACCGCACCCTGCCAGCATTGCGCGCCGGACGGCGATAGCTCCTGGTACCGATCGCCAATCTCCCGTCATTAGTGAATGCGCCCTGACTTTCGAGCACGCCTAAAAATCCTTGGGCGAAATACCGGCCTTAGGTCTACTATTACGGTATGATTACCTAGGGTTGGGGGAGACGGGAGTGTCTGCGTATGAACGGCCACGTTGGCTGAGAGACTTTCTGCGCTTTCTTCCGCTGAAATCACAGTTCGTTCTGTCGGGCAATGTTCGCGACTTTCAACTGGTTGAAATGGGCAATGGAAGCCTCGTGTCCCAGCCCTTGGTCGCCACGTTGTGCCACGAGCTGCGAAAGGCCGGCTATCCGAGGACGCTTTACTACGACCCGGTGGCGGGTTTTCGCGCTCTAAGCCTGCCGGGAGAGGCGCCGGATCCGGAGCTTTTGCCGCGGCTCGGTCTAACGCCAGGGGAAGCTGGCAATGCGCCGGCCGGATTGGACGGATTCAGCGAAACCTTGCAGCGCCTCGTGGGTCAGCCAGCTTCCGAACCACCGACGGCTCTGGTTGCGGATTTCGCATCTCGACTTGTGAATCGCAGTGCAGCCTTGACGCCAATCGAGCATCAGGCGTTCACCCGAGCGCTAGTTCTGTCGCACCAGGCAAAACTTACGCCACGGGGTGCCCAAGCAAGTCCGTTCTTCAATACCATTATCTGGATCGTCGAAAAGGAAGGCGATCTTCCAGACTGGCTGGTGGTCGATAATCCTCGGATCCGGCACATCCCTATTCCGCAGCCTGACAATCAGGTGCGTCGCCATTTTGGATCAACGCTGCTGCGCACATTCGAGGGAGGTACCACAGCGACGGAGGGAGAAGCAACGGAAGCGCTTGATACGCTGGTGGATCAGACCGGCGGCCTTCTCTTGATGGACCTCTACGCGATCGCGCAGCTGGGGCGTACTGAAGCCATCAAGCTCTCGGAGATCGGGGAAGCGGTCCGGCGGTACAAGGTCGGCGTGACTGAAGATCCTTGGGCAAAGATCGACGCCGAGAAGATCCGCAATGGCGTGGACGTTATCCGCGGCCGCGTGAAAGGCCAGGACCACGCGGTTGTTCACGTCCTCGATATCTTGAAGCGCGCGATCACCGGGATCGGATCTCCGCGGCGCGGCAATCGTCCCCGCGGTGTCGCTTTCCTTGCCGGCCCCACCGGGGTAGGCAAAACCGAGCTCGCCAAGACCATCACACATCTGCTCTTCGGAGACGAGAACGCGTATATCCGCTTCGACATGTCGGAATTCTCCGCCGAACATTCCGACCAACGGCTTATCGGCGCGCCTCCGGGATATGTCGGCTACGATGTCGGCGGCCAACTCACGAACGCAGTCCGTGAGAAGCCCTTCTCCGTTGTTCTATTCGATGAAATCGAGAAAGCGCATCCCCGCATCCTCGACAAGTTCCTGCAGGTGCTCGACGACGGCGTTCTCACCTCCGGCCGCGGCGATCGAGTCTATTTTTCCGAAACGTTCATCATCTTCACCTCGAATCTCGGGATCTATCGTCAGGATGCGACCGGGGCACGTGTACCCAATGTCACGCCGGACGATGATTTCGATTCCGTGCAGTCGAGAGTGAAGCAGGAGATCGCGCAGCATTTCAAGGTGACGCTCAATCGTCCGGAAATCCTGAACCGCATCGGCGATAACATCCTGGTGTTCGACTTCATTCGTCAGGATATCGCCAAGAGCATATTCAGCGGGATGGTGGCGTCCATCCTTTCCGATCTCACGCGCGAAAAGAATGTCTCGATCGAACTCGGAGATCGCGTCCACGATGAACTCGCCGCCCTCTGCCTTTCCGATCTCTCCAATGGCGGGCGCGGTATCCGGAACAAGGTGGAGGCACACCTCATAAACCCGCTGGCACGATCTTTGTTCGATGGTGGATTCGCAGCGGGTGCAAGGCTCAAGATTGGGCGGCTCGAGCGATCCGAAGCCGGCGTGACGGAGCTGGTTGTAGAGGCGGCCGCTCCAGGAGGTTTCGCCGCATGACTGCGATCAACCTTTCTCGGATCCATTTTCCCATACATGCGCTGGGGCCAGGCCGGCGCATCGGAATCTGGTTTCAAGGCTGTAGTATCCGTTGCAAGGGCTGCGTCTCTATGGACACCTGGAGTCCGAACAAGGGCGCGTCGACCGTCGAAGCCCTTTTAGGCTCGATCTCGCCATGGCTCGTCGAAGCTGACGGAATCACCATCTCCGGCGGCGAGCCATTCGATCAGCCGGAGGCTTTGAGTGTGACGCTTCAAGGCGTCCGGAGCGTTTTCTCAAGAGATATTCTTGTCTACAGCGGGTATCCCCTGGAGCAGTTGGACCTTTCGGCCTTTGACGGCCTGATCGATACGATCGTTTCAGATCCATTCGATCTTTCGTCAAATCAAACCCTTCCGCTTCGTGGTGGTGACAACCAGCGACTGACCTTCCTGACGGCGTTGGGGCGGGAACGTTTTGCCGCGTACTCCCGCCCTCTCGGAGCAGAAGCCCAGGCGCTGGACGTAATGTTCGATGACGAGACAGGGGAAGTATTCTTCGTCGGTATTCCGCGCCGAGGCGACATGCGCCGCTTCGCAAATGTTCTTGAACAGATGGGCCATACCATCGCTACCACCGAGGACGTACGCGTCTTGCTATGATCGAATCACCCAATATCATCCGGCTTTGCCCACGCTGTCACGCCGAGCGTCCTCTCAGCGAGAACTTCTGCGAAGGCATCAAAGATAACGCTCCTTGCGGATGGTGGCTTGCCGACGAGACTCCGCGCCCGGCCGGTAGCCCGACGAGCGGTGCCGAACAGTCACCAACAACCGACGCCCCGTCGGCGACGACTTCGTGCGCCAATGGGCACGCTATGGATGCAGGCGACCTCATCTGCATGGAATGTGGGGAGGGTCCCGCGACGAGTGGCGACGAAGCGCCGGCGTCACCTACAGTCATCGGCAATTGGACCTTGGTCCGGAGCGCTCCCAATCAAATCGCCGAAGCACCCTTTGAATCCTTCATTGCGGAATGCGACGGCCGGAAGGCGTTGCTCACTCTCTATCGACAGAACTATGAGCCGGACACTGCCGTGCAGGACGTGCTGCGGCGTATGAACGTGGACCATGTGCCGCAGATGCTGGAAGTCGGCCGGTTCATCGAGCGAGCCTACGAAGTTTCGGAGCACATCACCGGGGGGACCCTGCTGGACCTCGGTTTCATCGGGGCAACTGATAAAGCCGCTCTGCGACGGATCGTGGACGAAGTGGGCCGTGCCCTGGAAAGCTTCGCCGAGCTCGGGCTGAGGCATCGCGACATCAATCCACGAACCATCCATGTGCGCACCCGGGAACCGCTCGACCTGGTCATCACCGGCTTCGGTTCAGCCAGGCTCTCCGACTTCGATCTCGAAGCCGTGGCACCGTTGGAATTGACCCGTTATTCCGCTCCCGAAGCGATCGTCGGCGCCGTCAGCGCGGCCTCGGACTGGTGGTCGCTCGGTGTCATCGTTCTCGAACAGGTGACGGCCGGAAGGTGCTTCGAGAACGTCAACGACCAAGCCTTCAGGCTACACGTCGTGACGCGGGGCATCACTATCCCGGCCGATATCGAGCCCGATCTCCGCCTCTTGCTACGCGGCCTTCTTGCGCGCGATCCATTGCAGCGGTGGGCGGCCGCGGAAGTGCGCAAATGGCTTCTGGGAGAGCCCGTCGAAGCGCCGGCTGAGCCGGGGCAGGACACTGCATCCGGCCCGACGATCGAGCTCGGCGGACGGATCTTCACGAGCCCGGAAAGCTTCGCGCTGGCCGCGGCAGAAAGTGCTAACTGGGACGCCGGCAAGGACTTGACGCTCCGCGGCGCGGTCGCAACCTGGCTCGAGCAGCGCAAGGCCGACGGGAGGGTGACCGCACGGGTTCGCCGGCTCGCGGCGGACGAGCAGCTATCGGACGACATCCGGCACGCCCTTGTGCTGATGTGCCTCAATGGCTTCCTTCCGTTGACGCTCAAAGGCGAAATCCTGACCCCCGCCTGGCTGCTCGCGCACCCCCAGGAGGGCTATTCGCTGATCACGGGCGAACTCCCGAAACGCATCGAGGAGATGGGTCCCGATCGCGAGCAGTGGCTGGTCCGACTGAGCGACCGAGCGGAAACTGTCCGCGAGCGGTTGAAGCTTCTTGAAATCGAAGCCGTGGAGGACCGTCTTAGGGTTGCGCTCCTCACCACCTCTCGCGCCAATCTCGAGGCCGAGCGCAATGCGATCCGTCAGATCTATCCGGAGACTGATCATCCCGGGCTCGCTTCGATTCTCGATCGCGATCGGATCAGCGATGAGGATCTCATCATTCTGGTGAGCGCCGCCCCGGAGCAATTTACGCCGTTGGAGACACTGCTGGCGGCCACGGAGGAACTGGCTCGTCGCGCGGGAGTCGAAGTCTCTCGGGAATTCGTGGCGGATCTTCTCCTCCGGCCCCGTCGCGACATCTTCGCCGCAATCGACGAGCGGACGGCGAACTTCGCCCGCTGCCAGATCGAGAGTGTCGACGACTGGGCGGATACGTTCCGGGTCGAGCATCGGCTTTCTCTCACCCGTTGCGCCGTGCTGCTCAGTGTTCCGGCCGAGAGCTGGGCCGAGTTGCCGAAGCAACGCTATCTGCAGCAGCTTCTCGGCCATTTCGAAAAGAAGGTGTCGGTTGCGATCTCGCGCGGGCCACTTGTGCGATTCAAGATCGGCAAGACGACGCCGCGACTGGATCTTCTCCGCGACCTTGGGACCGGTTCGGTCACGGCGGATGCCATTCTCAATCATGTGCTTTCGAGGTCACCGGCTCCTATAGCCTTTGATCCGGCCGGCTATCTCACGGACGAAGGAAAAGAATCTCGTCTTCGAAGGCTCGTGAGCCATGCGCAGATGTTCAGGCGGGATACGGGTCTTGACGGGAGAACGCTCGGGTTTCCGTTCCTGGTGAGCCGGGATGCGAAGTCCGCCGCCGCAACTGGGCGCGAATCCAAGCCTCGGATCGCTCCGGTCCTGCTATGGCCGATCGCGCTGGAGTTCCAGGTCGCCGGCCGGGCTGCAACGATCTCGTTTCGGGGTGACGAAGAGGTCCGCCTCAATCCCGCTCTCGAAACCATTCTCGGTCGGAAGGACTTCGATCGCTGGAGTGACGTCGTCCGCACGGAAATCTTAAGTCGCGGCACCCTGAAGGTCGAAGACGTGATGAACGTTCTCGGCAGCTTTGCGAGCTCAAAAGGAACCAAGATTGGGCGAGTGCCGCCGCCCGAGACCAAGGTTGAAAGGGGCGCGTTGGAACTGCATCCGGCGGCAGCTCTCTTCAACGCGGAATTCACCGGACAGTCGATCGTCGCCGATCTGAGGAATATGGCGCATCGCCAGTTCGAAGGCACTGCGATCGAATCTACGCTCCGCGTCACAGCAACCGCACCCAGGCTAGACGCCCTGCCGCGGGTGAGTGAGAAAGAGAAGTATCTGGTCGTCGCCAGCGATCCTTCCCAGGAAAATGCAGTTCTCCGGTCTAGAATGGCGCCAGGCCTCCTGGTCGAGGGGCCTCCCGGCACGGGCAAGAGCCAGACCATCGTGAATATCGTCGCCGACGCGATCGGCCTCAACCAGACGATCCTGGTGATCTGCCAGAAACAGGCAGCCCTCAAGGTCGTGCAGAAGCGACTTGAAGCCGAAAATCTGGGAAACAGGCTCTTCATGGTGGACGATCCGAATGCCGATCGGCAGCGGATCATCAAGGCGGTAAGGGAGCAGCTCGATCAGGTCCGGGTAGCATCAACCGGTCGGATCGTCACCATGCGTCGCGCGCGGGAAGAGAAGGCGGCGCGAATCGACACGATCGAAGCCGAGATCGACCGGCATCACGAAGCCCTGCATCGGCTCGATGAAGAAACCCGGTTCTCCTATCGAGAGCTTTTGGGCGCGCTGATCGACTTGGAGGCTCAAGGCCCGGTCGTGGACGTCGCAAGCCTGCGCCAAATCCTCCGAGATATGGCCAATGCTGAGCTCACGGATATCGAGCACACATGCTCTTCCGTCTCGCGCCAGTGGCTGCAGTCTCAGTACGAAGGCAGCGCGCTCTCGGTGTTCAAGCGCTTCTCGGTCGATGCCGCGCTGGCGGATGCCGTCGTGAAGGATATCGAGCGCTTTGAAGCCGTTGAGCGTGAGCGCCAGACGGCGGTTGCTACCACCGAGCCGGGGTTCGATGTGGACGACCCGGTGCCCTATCAAGCGTGGCTTGCCGGCGGCTATCGGACACTCGCCGATCTCGCGGAGCCGGTGAGGAAGAACCTGACGTCCTGGTTCCACCTCTTCAAGCGCGACGGAGGAGATCTTTCCAGAGGCGACGCGGCGATCAAAGCGTTGGAATTGGCGATGGAGAGCCTGGGAGAGCTTTCGCCGGACAGAAACGATGCAGCACTTGCTCCGCACCTTTCCAAGCAGAACGATCTTGAGAATATTCTCGCGGATGCGCGGAAAGCAGCGGAGCGGGTCTGGTTTCTGAGGAGGTTGGCGAGATGGCGTTCCCGCCGTCGGACGAAGAGGTATCTGAGATCGCTCGGCGAGCCCTCGACCGTTTCCCGCATAGTGGCCCTGCGCGATGCCGCTGAGCTGGAACTGGCACTCCGCCCCCACCGCAGAAACCTTCGGCAGGTGAAGCTGTTGCTCGGGGTCGAAGTGCTGGAGGGAAAGCAGTCGCTCGAGGAACTGACAAAGGAGTGCTCGTCGTGCTTGAAGGACTTGCGACCGGTGAAGAGCATCGCCCTTGCCGTGTCTGCGTGCCCCCGGCCTGCAGATCTTGAGGACGCGGTTCGAGAAGGCACCCTCGGCGCACTCGAACGACTGAGGCGGCGGTTTGAAGGGGCCATCAAGCGCTACCAGTCACGCGTGGACAGCTTCAAAGCGCTCGAAGATCTCAGCAGCTGGTTGGAGAGCACCTGGCTCGCCGATCGGCACGAGAGCATCCGCAAGGGCGAATCCACGACCGAAGCCGTTGCAAAGATCAAGTTTGCGATGCCGACTCTTGAAGCCTACCAGCTCTTCCGGGTAAGAGCCGACCAGTTTACTCCTGTAGTCCTCTGGATCTTCGCCCAGCTGCGGGCGAAAGAACCCCAATTGCGAGAGATCTCTCAGACAGAGCTTCCCAAGGTCATCGGTCGTTCGCTCAGGCGCGAAGCCATGCTTGCCTGGAAGGGCAAGTTCGAAAGCTCATCTCCGGAACTGATGATCGAAGCGGCCGAGATTGCACAGCGCGTCGAAACCCTGGCCGAACTGGATAGCCAGGTTCGCTCGGCCAACAAGGATCTCCTGCGCCAGGATGTTCCGCGCGACATGGGTGCCGCCAGCGACTGGGAGGATATCACGCGCCTGACCGGACGCCGCGCGCGACGGATGCGGGAGTTTGTGGAAGAAGGTAACGAGCTTGGTCTTTTCCGTTTGCGCCCCGTTTGGCTGATGAACCCGGATGTCGCAAGCCGGATCCTGCCGCTGAAAGGCGGTCTTTTCGATCTTGTGGTGTTCGATGAAGCCTCCCAGATGCCGGTAGAACAGGCGATTCCGACGATGTTCCGCGGAAGGCGCGTGATTGTCGCCGGCGATGAAAAGCAGATGCCGCCGTCGAGCTTCTTTGCGAGCCGCGTCGATGACTCCGACGACGAAGACGACGATTCGCCGGAGAGCATGGATGAGGGCGCGACCGAGAGCGAGAAGGCGGCTCGCGAAGAGGCCTGGAACCGACGCGAGATCAAGGACTGTCCAGATCTGCTTCAGCTTGGCCGGAGCGTGCTGCCGACGACCACGCTGCAGATTCATTACAGGTCGAAGTATAGAGAGCTCATCGGCTACTCGAACTTGGCTTTCTACCAGGGGCAGTTGAGCGTTCCGGCGCGACATCCGGAAACGGAGATTCTCAGGGCAAAACCGATCGAAGTGGTGCGGGCGGATGGAGTCTACGAAGCTCAGACCAACCCGATCGAAGCGGATAAGGTTGTCGAGATTCTGGCCCGGTTCTGGCTGAACGAGGCGACGCCGCCCAGCATCGGTGTGGTCACGTTCAACAGGAAACAAGCGGACGTGGTAGAAGATGCTGTTCAGGGCTACGCCGCCAGGAACCCGGACTTCTTGCGCGCCCTCGAGCGCGAGACAGACCGCACTCAGAACAACGAAGATATGGGCTTCTTCGTCAAGAACGTGGAAAACGTTCAAGGAGATGAGCGCGACGTCATCATATTCTCGACCACTTTCGGCCGCGACAAGCACGGCGCCTTCAGGCGCTTCTTCGGTGTTCTCGGTCAGTCGGGAGGCGAGCGCCGGCTGAACGTTGCCGTCACTCGCGCGCGCGACAAAGTCATTCTGGTGACTTCGATGCCCATCGCCGATGTCTCGGACTGGCTCACGAGCGGCAGGAACCCCAACAAGCCGCGCGACTATCTCCAGGCCTATCTCGACTATGCAACAAGGCTGAGCGGTGGCGACACGCAGGTTTCGGCGAAGTTTGCCCATCGCATGCAATCCGCGCAGCCGCGCGCCGCGGAGCGGGAGGGATTTGACGAGCTGGGCGACGGATTTGCCGGTTCGGTCGCAAACTTCATCCGGGAGCTCGGTCATGAGCCGATAACGACGAGCGATGGAGATGCGTTCGGTCTGGACTTCGCCGTTGAGGATCCGCGCACCGGCCTCTTTGGAATTGGGATTGAGTGCGATGCGCCTCGCCACACACTCCTGAAAAGCGCGAGAGCCCGGGAGATCTGGCGTCCAGGCGTCCTGCAGCGCGCCATCCCAAGAATTCACCGGGTCTCGTCCCGGGCCTGGTATCACGAGCCTCGCGAGGAGAAGAATAGGCTGAAGCACGCTTTGGAAGCGGCGCTGGGAGGGATCGAATGAGCGGTCCGAAGGTCGTCCACATCGTCACGCGCGAGGAGATTGAGGCACTTTGCTGTGCCCATATCGCGCTCGTCGATGCTGCAGTCGCGCGCGTCATCGCGACCCTGAAGAAATACGACATGGCGACGGACGAGAAGCGTGCCGAGCTTCTACGGCAACGTTCCGTGCTGAAGCAGTCTCTGGACACCGAGAAGTTTCTGGAGGTGCAGAAGCTCGCTCCCGCTCTTGTCGATTTCTGCACCACAGAGATTGCGCGGATTCACCAAAGGGCGGCTGACGAAGCCGAAGCCGCGCGAAACCGCGGACGACGGGTGGCGGACGCCGCGCGCAGCATTATTGCGCTGCGAGAAAAGCAGAAGTTGCCGGTGAGCGAACACTTGCGCGCGGTCGTGCGCAAAGCCGGCAACGCAGCACCGCAGACCCTGGACGAGATGCAATTTCTCCTCAATCAGGCTCTGAGCGAAGTGGCCAAGGCCGGAATGTCCACAGACATGTCCAGGGAGGCGGAGGAACTCGCTGGTCGGCTTGGCGCCGGCGGGGCTCCGCAGACTCTTGAAGATTGGCTGAAGGCAAATCCCCCTGCCGTCAATGAAAAGGTGCGCCGGTTGGACAAGGTTCTGGCGGAGCTTAAAGTTCTCGCTGCGCCCACACTCTACGAAACCTTTGCGTCAAGAGCCGCCGATATCGCGGGCGAGGCTGAACCGAGCCGGGTGAATCTGCTTACAGATTCGCTGATCCTGGATGCATCCACAGCTGTCACGAATGCGAAAGAACTTGAAGTTCTCAGGGTCCGGGTGGAGAAGCTCGGAGCCGAGCTTTCGACCTTGCCGGTAGAAACGGCATTGCTCGATCGGGTGAGATCTGTCTCGACGTCCATGGACGCCGGTATCTTGCGGGCCGCGGCGAGCGAAGCCAAATCTGCGGTCAATGCGGCGCGGCGGGAGATCGCCGCAAAGGCGAGGCGGCAGGCGGTGCTGGCTGGGCTCGCGACACTTGGATACGAGGTGCGGGAGGGAATGGCGACCGCTTGGGCCAAAGATGGGCGGATCGTCATTCGCAAACCCAATGAGACCGACTACGGGATTGAGCTCGGCGGAACCAGCGACCTATCCCGCATGCAGGTTCAACTTGTCGGGTCAGATCATCCGGCCTCGCCGCGAGACAGCGCCCGTGACCGGAACCGAGAGGTCTCCTGGTGTTCGGATTTCGACCGGCTGAAAGCGGTGGTGGCGTCAAATGGCGGTGAGCTCGCGCTCGAGCGGGCCTTGGCGCCGGGTTCCCAGGCAGTGAAGACGGTCTCAGACGCGCTTCTGGCTCCAGGCGCAACTGGAGGGTACGAAATCGAAGAACCCAAAGCGAAGCATCTTTAGATTCGATACCAGGTTGCGCGTGAGATTGCCGCGCCGCCTATAGTCCGTTTCGGGGAAGGTCGATGGGGTTTCGGTTCAGACGGAGTGTGAAGCTGCTGCCGGGCGTCCGCCTGAATCTCTCGTCGCGGGGTATCAGCGCGACCGTCGGAGTGCGTGGTGCAAGCGTCAATGTCGGTCCGTCCGGCACTCATTTGAACCTCGGCCTGCCCGGAACCGGGATCTCCTATCGAACTCGGCTTGATCGGCCGCAGATGCCGGGTCGGAACGCGCGCCGGCGGCCAGAAGAGATGCCGAACGATCGCATTCCGCCGTCTTCGCTGGACCCCGACGACGATCTTATTCTCAACAATCCAGCGCCGCCGATTCCGCCGAGGCGATCAGCACGTCCGGATGACGGCGGTCCGCTGACCGAATACCGATCAAGGAATGCCGATGCGCTGACGAGCCCGGGCTTGACCTCCCTCTCGCGCCTGCTTGCGGAGATCGCCGCCGAGAGAGCTCGGGTATCGTCCGCGATTCAAAACCGGACTGCGGCGATCGCAGGTGTGAGAAGGCGGGTCGAAAGAGCAGGCGGTATCCTCAGTCGGACCTTCGTGCACAAGACCAGGAGGACGCAAGTCGTCGCCGCAGCCGATACTTGCGAGAAGCAGCTCGCAGACCTCAGTGCTCTGCTGGATGGGTTGGCTATGGATGCCGACTTCGAGTTGAGCGCCGAAAGCCAAGAGGGATATGGAGCGCTCACCCGTGCATTCGAGAAGATGAAGGGGAGCGCGAAGATATGGGATGTCAGCGCCAGCTGCGCGATAGATCGCGCGCGAGCCCGAGCATCACATGCTCATGAGGTCGTTCGGTCCGAGGTTGCGCTTAAGGTCGCGAATCTTCCGGAGGTTGATAGCGAGTTCGAAGCACTGCATTTCCAGAACGGGAACGGCGCGGATCTATTTCTGTATCCGTACTTCTTGGCTATCCCGCGAAACGGCGGCGGCTTTTCATTGATGGATCTCCGTGAGATCACGGTGACGGCGGAACATAGGGTCTTCGTCGAGGAAGGCGAGGTGCCGCGCGACGCTCTGATCGTGGGTCATAGCTGGGAAAGGTCGAATAAGGACGGTTCGCCGGACAAGCGGTTCGCCCAGAACAGACAGATACCGAATTGTTATTACAGTGAGCTGCAGCTTCGCTCGCAATCAGGATTGATGGAGGTCTATCAGTTCTCCAATGCCGATGTGGCCTCTGCCTTCGCCTCGGCATTCTCCGCTTTCGTCGCGTCATTGCCGAGCATGGGTGAGGGCAGGGACGCGAGCGAGGCAACACTATCCGAACATCGCGTTCCCCAGGTAAACCTGCCGCAACAGCCGGTTGTACCCTCGCTGATCGGCGGTGGGGTCTTCATCCGCGCATTGCTCTTGGCGGCAATTGTGGTGGCCGGGGTGGCCATCGCCACGCCCGAGGGGAGGACGAGAGGCGAGGCGGCGCTCTCCAAGGTTGAAGGCGTCGTTGCTCAGATCTGGCCGAAGCAGGAGCGGGCGCCTTCTCCCGATCCAACGCCGACGACGCCGGAAACCGTAGCTGCGACCCTGGTCCCGGCCCCGCCGGAGATCGTACCGGATCCGTCCGTCGCCACGCCGGCCAGCGTAGCCGTTCAGAAACCGCAAGAGCCAATTGCTGCTTCCGCTCCATCTGCCGTAGCGGCATCAGGCTCGACCGTGGCAAAGCCACGCGTAACCGTCGGGACCACGGCTGCTCCAGCCGCACCGGCCGCCCGTCCGCAAATCCAGGAGCTTAGTGCCGATCAGCTTCTCACGCTGCAAACAAAGCTTATCAGCCTGGGATACCAGGAAGGCGAGCCGGAAAGGCATATGGGGCCGCGTGTCATAAGAGCCTTCAATCACTGGCGTCAGGAAACTGGAAAAGCTCCCGTGAGCAGTATTGGGCCGGACGAGTACGAGGCCTTCATCCGGGCAATCAATCGCTAGACTGGGCGAGCAGAACCATGTCGCTACGATCGAAGCTCCACACGCAGCTCGCACCCGAGGGGTGGCATGACCGGGGCATGTCGCCGACGAACAAGGCTCTCTGCGCACTCATCATCCTTGGCGGTGTCTTTGCAATCATCGCGACCGAGGAATCGGTCGTATCCGCTTATCCAAAGCTCTTCCGTTGGGCCGAACTCTCTTTTGCGGTCGCATTCACGGTCGAATACATTGCGCGGGTCTACGCTGCCGGCGAAAGCACCAGGTATCGGGGCGTCGCGGGTCGGATTCGCTATATGCTCACGCCGGCGGCCTTGCTGGATGTGGCCGCGACGATCCCGCTTTACGTTGCCTTTCTCCCTTCCGACGCGGCCCTGCTCCGGCTCATACGACTGCTCGGGATCCTCCGGTTTGCCAAGCTCGGGCGCTACTCGCGCGCGATGCGGTATGTCTCTGAGGCCGTTCTATCGCGAAGGTTCGAACTGGCGTTCAGCCTTGCCGTGGGCGCGGCTGCGATGCTCGGTAGCTCGACGCTGCTCTATCTCGCGGAGGGCACGGTACAGCCTGAGAAGTTCGGGAGCATCCCAAGGGCGCTCTGGTGGAGTGTCTGCACCTTGACGACAGTAGGCTACGGCGATGCCTATCCAATCACGCCGCTCGGAAAGGTCCTCGCGGGCTGCACCGCCATCCTCGGCATCGGGCTCATCGCCGTCCCGACGGGTATTCTTTCGGCCGCTTTCAGCGAGGTTTTCCAGCGACATCGTCGAGAGCAGCGTGGCCGAGAAGAACGGCAGGACGCTTAGAAGTGCGGCTTGAGGGCTCGATCCCCGCCGGTCCTCAGCATTGTCGTGACTGGCGCTGCCAAAAGGTACCTCATGATCTTAGAAGTCTATCGTGCCTGTGGTCGCCACTTTCTGCGCTTGCGCTCCAGCTTGGGCCTCGCAACCAAGCTCGGATGCTTCTTCTGAATGCTTTCATCGTAAATGTAGCCGACGTCTTCCCAGAAGACCGCGACGGCTTCCGATAGACCCTCAAGCCGACCGATCGGAATAACCATCGATCCGACCGTCTGTGTCGCGGCGCGAACAGCGGCGGAGCGGCGACGGCGTGGCAACGAAGCCCAGAATTCCGGACATTTCTCCGCCAGCTTTACGGCGGAAGGACCGTCGCCGTGGCGGCATGCGTTCCCAAGTAGCTGCAGAGTGTCGAGCTCATTGTAGCTCGGGAATTCCTTGATCGAGATGCCACGCAGGTTGAGGAAAAGCTTGCGGAGAGTATCCCAGTGAGCATGCTCCACTTTCTGGGCAAGGCCATCGTTGGGTCGAAGCTCTACGGCACAGTCTGCAAGATAGTTTCGCAGCTGCCGCTCCCAGATTGATTGGATGGATAGGGCGAATGCCATCTTGGTCTGCGCCAACACGACTTGCTGATCGGCGCTTTCAAAGGCGGCGTATGCCTCCCGGCTGTGTTCCAATGCCTCGATCTGCCGTTCTAAGGATTTCATCGCTATGGCGGCAACGTTGGCAAAATAGGAGCGGATTGTCTTGCTATGCGACGATGCCGATCTATCGGCGTGGCAATTTGTCCAGCGAAACGGAGCCATGTGGATATCGCTCTATTGCCGGACTAGCGCCGGTCGCCGGCGTGCGCGTGTTGGCGCCAAATGACGAGAGCCTTGCCGGGGGCATTGAAATATTGGACATCCTTGGGGGGTATCGTCTTCCTCCCATTCGAGAGCTCCACCCCAGGCGCTTTCCTTGGCCTTCATGGCTGGCGCCTAGGCCACGTTCTGCCGACGACTTTTCCTACCCTAAAGAAGCGAGCCATGGCGACGCTAGGAAGAAACGGATGGGGATAGCTGCCGGGCCGATAGCCGGCGGTACAAAAAGGTGCTGAAAGCCGCTAAGATCTCCATGCCACAGGAACAGGCAGGACATTGTCTCTGAGACCTCTACTGCGAACCCAGGACGGTTCTATCGTCTCGGCCGACGGTCGGGTCCTGTTTTTCAGCGCGGAGCGGTTCGCGAGGGACATCTGCGAGGGGAAATGTTGCTTCCTCTGCGGCGCCTACCCAGCAGATGCTGAGTTCAACGACGAACACATCCTGCCGAACTGGGTTCTCCGCAGATTCAAGCTTCACGGCCATACCATTGTCTTGCCGAATGGACGGACGCATCGATACGGCTCCTACACCATTCCCTGTTGCGTTTCCTGCAATTCGCTTCTTGGCGATACGATCGAAGCTCCGTTAAGCCAAGTCCTTGCCGGTGGCCATGAAGCAGTATGTCAGCATATCCAGTCTGAAGGGTCGTACCGGCTGTTTGTCTGGCTGGCGCTCATCTTTCTGAAGATGCATCTGAAAGACGCCTCACTGCGAGAGCATGCTAATCATAAGGACGGCGACGCGACAATCGCGGCTGCCGCCGAATATGCTTGGGGCGTCTTTCATCACCTTCATTGTTTGGTGCGCTCCGTCTACACGAGAGCCGCGGTGGCGCCAGAAGCGTACGGATCTCTTGTCGTTCTCTCTGCGGGCGGGAGGGACACTGCCGAAGACTTCGACCTTATCGATCTCTCTGCTGCGCAGACCCTTGTGATCAGGATGGGCAACTTCGCGCTGTGCGCCGTATTCGACGATTCATGCGCGGTGATTAATGGACTGAAAGATGTTATTGAAAGAATAGAAGGATCACTTTCCTTTATTCAGATCCGAGAATTCGCCGCGCATATGGCGTGCTGCAATTTGCATCTTCAGAACCGCCCACAGTTCAGGACCTGTGTCGAGAATGCAACCCCGCCCCGCGTCTCTATAGCCGCACATCACGATGCCTCACCTTCGTTCGCGACACGCGACAAGAATCTATTCGGACACCTCATGGAACGAGTGCTGCACAGCAGCCTGGCGCATATCCATGTTGAAGGTAGGACACCCGAGGAGCTGGCGGCCTTGGTTAGGGCAGGCGAGATATCGTTTCTCTTCGACGACGATGGAAGATTCATCGCCAGGACGTGAAGCTCAGCAAGCCCACGCAGACTGCGTTCTTCGGGGCTAAATCTCTTTTTGCATAATGCAATTGACGGGGGCCAATCCCAACAAGGACGCACGGCCTCAATATATGAGCACAGTCGGCATTTGGCGCAAAGCCGACCCATCCCTCCTGAATGAGGATAAGTTCTATGCGAGCCACGGCGCTAAATCAGTTCGGGACGTGCGGATCAGCGGCCGGCAACATCAAGAACGGCGAAAAACACATCCTCACGACGCTTGCGCTCTGCTTCGGACTCGTCACGCATGGGGACGGCGGCCGACTTGCGAATGTCGGCAGGCACGACAATGGTAAGTGTTGTTTCCGGCGGCTTCGGTGGAAGGTCTTTGCGCATCAAGTCTCCACATCCCCGTCACGGGGTCCAATGGGACCCTAGCACAATCGGACGCACTCCCGGTATTGGCGCGAAGCTGACTAAGCCCTACTGAAACATGATGGATACTAGGGGAGCTTGCGCGCCTTCGGCGTGGGAAGTTTATCGCCGGCTGGGATTTCGGCCGGCTCGACGGAAAGAACTGGCCCCGTCCTATTCTTCATCTACCAACCACCGCAATCGAATCCCCTCAATCCAGCGGAAAGGATCTCTCCTCGAAGGTACGGCTGCCATTGCAGGATCGGCGGACCAGAACCTTCACCCAGCGGTTGACCAGATGCCGCCGTATTGCCATCATTAAACTAGGCGGCAGGAACGCAGGGGGCGTCATGCAGAACGTGATTGATTTCCTGAACTGGTTGGGACCTTGGGCCATCCTGCTGCAGATCCTCGGATCACTATGGGCCGGCGCCAGCTTCACCTATCTGCTCTGCAGACGGAAATGGGTCAGTCGAGACGCTATCATTGCACGGCAGGAGGGAGATCTCCGCCGTCGGAATATCGAGCTCGATGTCGCGAACTCCGCCCTCATCAAGCTCAAGGCCGAATTCAAGGATTTGCGCACGCTGCTTCCTTCCGGCGCTGTCGAGGCTGCTGCAGCCTGTGACGACAGCGGCGATCCTCGCGGCGCCATCATGGCACTCACCGGATGGGTCGAGCGCAACGCCAAAGGCGTATCCGATCTCCTGACCGCCCTTGCCACAAACACTTTCTCCTACGCCCATGGATCCCGGCGGGAACACGGATTGATCACGGCCCTCCACTACGCGGAACTGGCCAATCGGATATCCGCTAACAACGAAGCCGCACAAGCTACCGAAGCCGAGCTTCGGAAGTACGTCGAGCTCGAGGGTTTCTCCATCCAAGACCATGCGCCAGCCCTCGACGAGCTGGGTTTTGATCCCGGCGATGAGATGTTCGACGCCGGCGCGATCGAGCACGCCACCGATCTGGTCAATGACGCCCGCCGGTTGCGCAATGAATCCCTCCTCCAGCTGGCACTGGAGGCTCTCGCCCAGGCCTTGCCCATCTTGAAATCGCAGCTCGGAATTACATCCAGACAATATCTCGAAGCCGAAGCCGACCGGTGGGACATCCTGGAACTCGTCGATCGCTCGGCTCTCGCAATCCGCGGCATGGACAATCTGTTGCGAGATCTCAGCACGGACTTACCAGGCACCCATCAGGACGTCTTGAAAATTCGCGTAAAAAGATGGCGAGCACTCGTCCAGCTTGGGCGTGGAAGTGACGAAATCGGAGCGGCACGGGAGCTCGTCGAGACGCTCAACGAGCACGCCGAGTTCGGTCCCCTCCACGAATCCACGATCGACGCCGAGCGATATCTGGCCGAAGCACTCGACTACAATGCGCAGACCGATTCCGGCATCAAGCTGATCAAAAGCGTGATCGATAAGCTGCTTGAGTCGCCCTTCTTCGGAGAAGACCACGACAAGACGCTCCGCTGCATGACGAAGCTCGGATGGATGCTCTCCAGACAGCGCCGGCTGGACGAAAGCATTAAACTTATGACGACGGTGGCGACAACTCGAGAGAAGCATCCCGACTACGGGCCGCGCCATCCATTGACGCTGGAGGCATGGCGTCATGTCGCCGATTCAATGGGATTGCAGGGCAGAAACAGGGAGGCTCTGCCAATTGCGGAAAAGGTCGTCACAGGCCTCTTTGATGACCCACATAGCGGACCCTATCACATATCGACCCTGGCCGCTCAGTTCCTCCAAGCGAGGCTCTTGAGCCGAATGGGCGAATTCTCCAGGGCGCTGCCAATCTTCGAGGACACTGCTACCAAGCAGATCGAGAACCCTGAAATCGGCCGACTGCATAAGGACTCCTTGGTTACCAGAACGTTCCTCGCGGAAAGCCTGCTTGAGGTCGGCCGCGCAAACGAAGCCCTGGTCGTGATCCAGACGGTTCTAAGCGACTGGCGCAAATCCGGCCTCAGCCAGAATGACCACGAGCGTCAGAATGCAAGAGATTTGCTTTCACGAATTGGATCTGCGACTCCCACGGAAGAAACCGAGCTTCCACCGGGGTTCAGCACGCTCGCATGGGGAGGCTATAGGCTGGGCGAGTTGCCCCTTCCCCTCGAGGGCTCCGGCGATGCGCCACAGGAAACGACCGAAGGCACGAGGGGGAAAGATTCAACGTCTGGTGCCGGAGTTGCCGCCAGCCCCGACAATCCAGATGGTGTCCAAGACGACCACGATCTGGCTTTGAACAAGAATTGAGCGCAATCGAGGTCCCATCTGCTCATATTGTCGGATGCTTCGACCGAGGCGACCCAACGCCGAGTTCTCAGCCAAGCTGAAAATCCTCGACGCGCTCGATGAAGAAAGCCATCCCAAAAGCCGTGAAGGATTTTTCGCCGACAGCAGATGCCCGCCGAACATCCAGATGTATTAAGAGCCTGACGCGTTCCAGTCGGATGAAGGCGAACCGGAACGGCCTGACCGTCCCCAGCCGTCCGCGTGGCCCTGACGCGCGCTCCAAAATGAAACTGAACGCCTGGCTAGGCGCTTGTAGTCTCACACTCATCGGTAGTGGTTCCATACGACGGAGTGGGGATGCGTTCGCGAGTAGCTATCCTGATTTTATTAATCGCATGCTTTCCGCTTCCAACGATGAGCCAAGCTGACGAGACCAAGCTCGAGTATCGAGCTTCCATGCGGTCATTCTTCCCCGCGACTTTCTGACACCGATCGCGCCGCTCGACGGCAGAATGGCAAAGGTTTCGCCCGCAGGAAGCGACGGCAAGCCCGCGCCGGAATCTCCGGATGGCTGGTTTGTTAACCCGGACCTGTTCTCCCATGCACAGGCCATGCAACAAGATTTGGAAAGCTTCTCCATCTTCTGCGCCGAAGGTATCCGTCGGCTTCTACTTCATCCCCCTAGCCTAGACGCTCGGTACCAATTGGCAAGCAGCCGACGTAGTCCGATTCAGGCGCTAAGCAGACTTTCGTCGGGAACGGTAATGCATTCAGTCAGCTTAAAGAAGCCGGGCGTGAGGCTTGTAGCGCCTAAGCTAAGAAGATCCACGCTCTTCGGTGTATGTCATCTCGTAGTGATCTGGAAAATAGACAGATTTACCGTCCTCTGAGATGACAAATCGCTGTAACTTTTTGGCGCGGCTCTCGGGAGATTCAAACGGCATACTGTCAAACGCGAGCAAGTCAACGTCACGCTCCGTGCCATCACTGTAGCTCAAAATTAGATGCGCCGATGCTTCGTCATACTTGACATCTATGATGCGGCCTGGCGCGCCCATATTCACCTTCCAACGTCTCCGGCTTCTGCGCATCTTACACTACCCGGCTAATCCGCCAATGGCGGCTGATGGCGCGAAGCAGACAATGGCACCTTCAAGTCCGCCGTGACACGCGCTACACTTAGGTCACTATGGGAAAGCAGCGAGCAGTCGCGGCGCGATACATCCAACGGAGCGGAACCATCGCGGTCGCGCTCGACTCCGGGCTTGAGCTTCGCTTTAGATCGGAGCTAGTGCCCGAGCTACGGCATGCGAGTCATCACGATCTTAAGGCAATCCAGATTACGCCAAGCGGTCAGGGGCTGCATTGGGCAGCACTCGACGCAGATCTCTATATCCCAGGCATTCTGAACGGCCGCTTTGGCCCGGCGCGGAGCCATAAGTAGACATCGCTTGATTGGTTTCGGCACTAGGCGGACTCCTTCAAAGCCGGAGCTTGCGCGATCGCCGTCTGATAGATTGGGCATATCTACATGGGCCGCTTCTGGCGCAAAGCGGAACCCTGCCTCTCGCCACAACAACTTATACGGAATTATTGTTTCCTGGATAAAATGAGATAATTGAGAGTCGTGAGCCATTACATGGGCATGTGCCGCGCCAGCGGTTGTATCTTCCTTCTGCTCGTTGCAACCTCAAACGGCACACGGCAGCTGATGGCGCTTAGCGGACTCGCGACGAGGGCGACATTTAGTTTGTCGACGTAGCGCCACCTACATGATCGACGTCTTCCGTGCCGCTGAGTTGGCGCCAATCAGCGCGCCTGAAACTGACGAGGTATCAGCTTTCCAGACATTGGTGCATGTCAGACGATCCGCCGGGAAGTCGAAGGCGCATCCAGATCGAGGCCATACGATTCTGAGCTAATCAGGGTACCTAGGGGCTCTGCCAGCTCCGTCTCACGCACATTTTGCGGCCGGCTCTTGCGATCCTACCGCCGAATCCCTGGCAATCAAGGTCGGACCAAGCTGTGAATTAAATGGATCGATGCATCGAGCAGGATCGCCGTCCGTTCGCGAACGGCGCGCGAGCAGAAGCCGGATCTGGGCAGATTTTGATCGTGGCGCTATACAACGGACGCCGGGCGGTACCTATTTGTGAACCCTTGGTCCACGAATGCAAGGCTACTCCTCATGAACAAGCGCTGGTTTCTCGTGACCGGTGCCTCCACGGGTATCGGGCGCAATCTCCGAACGGTTTGCTGCCGAAGGTCACGCTGTCGTTGGAATTGCCCGAAATCCGGACCCGACCTTCCCGGGGGAACTGGTCTCCCTCGACCTCGCCGACGGAGACCGTGCTGGCCACGCGCTTGACGCGCTTGCAGAGAGGCATCGTTTCGACGGCCTGGTCAACAATTTCGGCACGGTCCGTATGCACCGCTTGGGCGAGATCAAGCTCTCCGACCTGGATGATATCCTGGAGGCAAACATATATCCCGTGGTGCAGGCCACCCAGGCGGTTCTCCCTGGCATGAAGGATCGCGGCTTCGGCCGGATCATCAACATCTCCAGCTTGACCGTGATCGGCATTGCAGGTCGTTCCGCATATGCAGCGGCAAAATCCGCGGTTAACGGCCTAACCCGCACCTGGGCAATCGAGCTCGCCGAGACCGGCGTGACCGTGAATGCTGTTGCGCCTGGCCCGATCGAGACGGCTCTGTTCCGGAAGAACACGCCGACCGGCAGCGACGCGGAGAAGCGCTTCCTCTCCTTGATCCCGATGCGCCGCCTCGGCCAGCCCGACGAAATTGCCGCAGCCGTCTCTTATCTCGCGTCGGAGGCCGCCGGTTACGTCACGGGGCAGACCCTCTTCGTTGATGGCGGCGGTTCGATTGGGCGTAACGCAATCTAGAATGAGTGTGTGACACCGAGCGGCGAAAAGGTCGGACCACATGCTTAGGTGCGGGACGGAGGTGATAGACACGGCACATCAACGGCCGTGGAGATCCGGTTCTACGGTTGGTTCAACATTTTCGCACCCTATCTCAGGGCGAAGCGAGACCAGACGAGATACGCGTGGCGGCTCGACTGCAGGACTTTACAGAGACCTGCGGCCTAAGTGCTGGGTTTCGAATCTTGTCCGTCCAGCAATGCACGCGTCGCCGCCGCGACGTCGGGTTGTCGCATCAGAGTCTCGCCGACCAGAAAGGTCGAGGCGCCCACGCGATGCAGCTGCTGGAGATCAGCACTGTTCATGATCCCGCTTTCGGATACCAAGATGCGATCCGGAGGCACCCTCGGACCGAGCTCCTCAGTGACCGACAGATCGACGGAAAGCGTTTTGAGGTTGCGATTGTTGATGCCGACGAGGCGGGTGCCCAGTTGAAGAGCCCGGTCGAGTTCTGCGGTATCGTGCACTTCCGCCAGAACGTCCATCTTCAATTCGTCGGCCACAGCAACGATATCCCGCGCCGCGGGATCGCTGACCGCTGCCATGATCAGAAGAATACAGTCCGCGCCGATGGCTCTTGATTCATGGACCTGATACTCCTCGAGTATAAAATCCTTTCGAAGAAGTGGGAGATCAACAACCGTGCGGACCTCTGTTAGGAAAGCATCTTCTCCCTGAAAGTAGGGCCGATCGGTAAGAACGCTTAGGCAGGCTGCTCCGCCGTCGCGATAAGCTCTCGCCAGGGCAGGAGGGTCGAAGTCTGCGCGTATGAGGCCCTTGGATGGTGAAGCGCGCTTGATCTCGGCGATGAGACCGAACCGTCCCGAAGCCAGGAAGCGCCGCAATTGTGCAGCAAAGCCGCGCGGAGGGTCGCTGCGGTTGCGTGCATGCGCTGCGGCCATGATGTCGGAAGGAGAAACGCGGCGTTTGCGTTCGGCGATATGCTCGCGCTTGTCCGAGCAGATCTTCGAGAGAATGTCGCTCATGGGCTATTTCCGAATTATGGGAGCGAGTGGAAGTCTGCGCGGATCGGGTTGCGCGCAAGGCGGCTTCAAACTCTAGGCCATTCTGCAAGAGCAGCTGATTTTTGGAACTGTGCGCGCTGGTGGGCCGTGACGTCGCTGCGGGGCGAAATCCGGAAGCGGGAGGGCTCCTCCGGAAAGTCGACGCCACGGCCACTCCGAGAAGGTACGCCTGTCCTTGACAGCAATGGCGTTCAGCGGTGCAAATCCGAGCAAATTTTTGATGTAGACACGTCTGGAGACAGCTCTCCAAAGCCGCTCGGGGAGGCATCACCGGCGTGCTCAAAGACGCGGCGACTCCAGCGCGGCGCGGTGCCGACCGGAGTACATCCGTTTACAAGTGTTCACGCGGCTTTATTCGGCGCGGATGGTGCTTTCCGCTACCTTTGGATCAACCAGAGTGTTGGGTCGCCAACGAGTTCTTCGCCGGCTTCCGGCGTGAAACCGGCGACCCGACGCACCCAGTCCAAGGGAAGCATCATGCCGGTGATCACGACCAACGACGGAGTGGAGATCTTCTACAAGGATTGGGGAAGTGGTGATCCGATCATGTTCAGCCATGGCTGGCCTCTATCCGCCGACGACTGGGACAGCCAGCTGCTCTTCTTCCGTTCGAGGGGATTTCGCGTCATAGCCCACGACCGGCGCGGACATGGCAGATCAAGCCAGGTCGACGACGGCCACGACATGGATCACTACGCCGACGACCTCGCCACGCTCGCGGCGCATCTTGGTCTGAAGAAAGTGACGCATGTGGGGCATTCAACCGGCGGCGGCGAAATTGTCCGCTACCTCGCCAGGCATAGTGAAGAGCGGGTTGGGAAGGTGGTTCTTATCTCCGCGGTTCCTCCCCTTATGGTGAAGTCACCGTCCAACCCGGGCGGGCAGCCGAAGTCGGTTTTCGATGGGTTTCAGAGCCAGCTCGCATCAAACCGGGCGCGTTTCTACCACGATGTCGCGTCCGGACCGTTCTACGGCTTCAATCGTCCCGGCGCTACGCCTTCGGAGGCCATTGTTCACAACTGGTGGCGCCAAGGCATGGCGGGCGGAGCGAAAGCGCATTACGACGGAATCGTTGCCTTCTCGCAAACCGATTTCAGCGACGATCTGAAGAAGATCACCGTGCCGGTCCTGGTGATGCACGGCGACGACGATCAGATCGTGCCTTACCCGGACAGCGCGCCACTGACCGCGCAGCTTCTGCGCAACGGCAGGCTTAAGACCTACAAGGGATATCCGCATGGTATGCCAACCACCCATTCGGAGATCATCAACAGCGACATCCTCGAATTCATCACCGAATAGATCTGGCGATTGCCGGCTGATTTCGGCCCCGACGCGACGGTAATCCGCGAACATTCGATCGCGCGGATAGCAACGGATGAAAAGCGACGAGAAGCCTCATGGAAAACACGGAAACAGATCTCAATAGGGCGATCCGCGATGCGCGCGCTACGTACGGCGCTGGAGAAGAAGATCTGGCCTCCAGCACGCCTGCTGTTTCCGACATCCCGAAGGCGGTCGGCTTTGCCGTCGTCGGCGCGTTCGGTGCGGTCGTGCTCTGCTTTATGCTCTTCTTCAGCGGCTCGGCGCAGTCACGGTTCGTCACCGTGGTGACGCTGTGCTTCTGCGCCGTCTACTTCGCGATACCGTTCATCCTCATTGTGCTGCAGCCGAAGTCCGCGCGGCGCAGCGCATGGTCCAGCTTCCGGCGCAATGGCCTCTCCGTCAGAACCGGACATGTCGGAGGCAAGGAGGCTCTGCTGCAGATTTTCGTTCTGCCAATCTGCCTGTTCGTCGCCGCAGTCGGGATGGGCGTTATATGGGCGCTCTACCGCTGAGCCCAGCCCCCCAAAATCTCAGGAAAAGCTCCCATCAGGAAGAGGATCCGCATGACCCCCTATCTCGGTCGCTATCGCGTACTTGGAACGCCCTACCAGCGCACACGTTCTGCTGTCATCGTTGCGGCCTCGCTTACGATGCTGCTCGGTTGCATCGTCATCTGGGGTGTGGGCTTCTCGCCCATCGCAGTCCTTCACAATGCGGCCCACGATGTCCGGCACTCGAACGGGTTTCCCTGTCACTGAGGATGTAGCGATCATGACCCTATTCAGGCGGATGTTCCTGGCCGCTTCCCTGGCCGGGGTTCTCTCCGGTGTCTTCATTGGAATTCTCCATCAATTCACGACGGCCGAGATCATCCGGCAGGCGGAAACTTTCGAGCGCGCGGCCGCTGAGCACGGGTCGGGGGAGGCGGCACACGACGATCCCGACCAAGGTTGGGAGCCCAGCGACGGACTCGAGCGGATGTCGTACACCATCCTTGCGGACGCTTTGGTGGGTGTCGGCTTCTGCCTGCTTTTGATCGCGGGTTACGCCATTCTGAATGCCCGCATGGACTGCCGCACCGGCTTCTACTGGGGCATTGCCGGATTTGCGGCCGTAATGGTGGCTCCGAGCCTTGGGTTGCCTCCCGAGGTGCCCGGGACGGCCGCGGCGCCGCTCCAGGAGCGCCAACTCTGGTGGCTCGGAACCGCGGTTGTGTCGACTGCCGCGCTTCTTCTGCTGTACCTGCGGCCCAGCAATTCACTCTCCTACATCGCCGCGCTGGCAATGGTGGCGCTGCCCCATGCGATCGGGGCGCCGGAGCCAGCCGATTATCACAGCGCGGCGCCGCAATGGCTGCAGCATCGTTTCGTCGTTGCGACCGTCCTGTCAGACCTGGCGTTCTGGTCCGTTGCGGGCACCCTCAGCGGTGTGCTCTACCATAATCTGGTGCAGCCGGTCGTTCTGGCGCGTTCATTCATCAACTCTTTCTAGCACCGGGGATCGCCGGGTCCCGGCGACCCGACACGACCCCGCACCGATGGGCAGGTGCCAATGGACGCTTGCAAACCAAATTCGACTGGTCCCGTGCGGCTGGAGAGCGCTTTTGGATTCGGCGATGTACTCACCCGCTTGCGCTCAGAACTGGAAATGCATGGCTATAGCATCATGGCCGCGATTGACCATCGCGCCAATGCGGAGCCAATCGGGCTGGCGATGCCGGCGACGACGGTCCTCTTTTACGGCAATCCGAAAGGCGGCACGCCGTTAATGCTGGCCGCTCCCGACTTCGCACTCGAGCTGCCATTGCGGCTCCTTGTCCGCGAGGGCGAAGGCGGGCGGACATTCGTCGCCTTCAATACCGCCGCCTCGCTGGAGGGAAAGAATGGACTGCCGGGCGGTATGGCGGCACGCCTCGCGCAGTCGGAAGAGATCATTCGCAGGGCCGTGGCCGGGCCCGGCTTGTCAACCGGCCGAAATCACCAGCAACCGCATGGAGGCAAGAGCGATGGTCGATAAGGTGTTTCAGCGGCGCGGCGCAGCCCTGGGCATCGTGACGGCGGCGGGCGAGGTGGCTCCGTTCATGCCGGGCGACCGGATCCGCATCAAGCATCGCGTCCCGATCGGGCACTATCGGGTGCCGCAATATCTTCGAGACAAGGTCGGTGTCGTTCAGTCCATCGTCGAGCCGTCCGCTATCGACAATGAGGAAGAAGGGTACGGACGCAACGCCGGGTCCCGCCTCCACTACTACAACATCGCCTTCCCCCTGGCCGAGATCTGGCCTGGCTACGGCGCCGCCCGGGACAGACTTCAGGTCGACGTATTCGAAACCTGGCTGGAGAAGATTCGATGAAGGATTCCCACGATCACCCGCACGCGGAAACCGGCGCAACCGGACGCCCGGGCTACTACGATTTCCTCGAATCAGCGGTCCGCGAACTGCTGATCGAGAAGGGGCACTTGGCGGCGGGCGAGATTCGACGCCAGATCGAGGTGCTGGATTCAAGGACGCCGGCGGTCGGCGCCAAAGTGGTGGCAAAGGCTTGGTGCGATCCGCTGTTCAAGGCGCGGCTGCTGGCAAATGGGCGCTCCGCCTGCGAGGAGCTCGGGATTTCCTTCTACGACGACACCCAGGTAGTCGTACTGGAGAATACAAGTAGCGTGCACAACCTTGTCGTCTGCACCCTCTGTTCGTGCTATCCGCGGCCGATCCTCGGTCTTCCGCCCGATTGGTACAAGCAAAAACCCTACCGGGCACGGGCGGTGGCGGAGCCTCGTGTCGTCCTGGCCGAATTCGGCACCATCATCCCGGATGACGTCGAGATTCGAGTGCACGATTCGACGGCCATGGTGCGCTACCTGGTCATGCCGCAACGGCCCGCCGGGACGGAGAGCTTCACGGAAGAGCAGTTGGCCGAACTTGTGACGCGTGATGCCATGATCGGCGTCATTCGAGCCAACCAGCCCGCGGCAAACGAGCCCTGAGGAGAGACGTATGACCGATACCGCAAATCTGGTGCAGCGCTTGCCGAACGACATTGGTGGCCTTTCCGCTGGCAAGATCGAGCAGGTCGACCACGAATTGGAGCCTTGGGAGAAGCGCTGCCACGCTCTCGCCGATGTGCTCGATTTCCACAAGATCATCAACACCGAGGAGAAGAGGTGCGGCGTTGAAGCTCTCGGCGCCGAGATGGTGGCGAAGCTCTCCTACTATGAGCGCTGGATCGTCGCCTTCGCGAACATCCTGTTTCGGAAGAGGATTCTGACCCCGACGGAACTTGCCTTGAAAATGCAGGATGTGCAAAAGCGCTGGGATGCCTACGACAACGGCGTGCACGCGCACGGGCCGGATGACCTGGGCGATGGGCCGGCATAGCGCAAAGCCGACCTGCTTCGTCGAGCAGGACCCTGGAGCGAGCCTCCTGCGGCGCGCCGCGGCGGAAGCAATCGGCACCTTCATGCTGATGCTTGTCGTGGCAGGATCCGCGGCCCGGGCGCACGACCTTGGGCATGTTGCGCCGGCCTTCGCATCATCGGTAGGGGCCGTGGCGGTCTCCGGTTCGCTGGTCGGCCTCATCCTAGCCTTCGGTGCAGTATCGGGCGGCCACTTCAACCCGCTGATCACCATGTTGCAGTGGCTCGGAAAAGAGAGGTCTCTTCGCTGCACGGCCGTCTATCTCGTGGCGCAGGTGGCGGGCGCATTGAGCGCGTGCATTCTTGCCCGGATGGTTTTCGATGCGCCTCTCGCCGCGGCCGCGCCGCCTACGCTGTCTTCAGCGCTGGACGAGGCTGTCGCAAGCGCCGGCCTGATGATGATCGTGCTCGGTTGTTCCCGCAGCGGCCGGTCGGCGACTGGACCTTTCGCCGTCGGCGCTTGGCTCGCTGGCGCGATTGTCGCGGTGCCTTCGCTCTTCTACGCCAATCCAGCGCTCGCGATCGCGGCGAACCTCACGTCGCGAGACATCGATCGCTTCTTTGCGGAGACGGTGTTGGCTGTTGCGATGGAAGTGCTCGGTGGACTGGCTGCCTTCGTGGCAATCCGTCTCACCTTTCCGCGAGCTGATCAAGTCTCCCCTTAGAGGAAGACGTTCATGGCGAGATCCATTCTGGTTGCGCGGGGGCTTGGCTGCTTTGGCCAAGCGGCGGCGTTTGCCTTGGCACAGGAAGGCCACAAGGTCTTCATCGGGTTGCCGCAGCTCGGAGGTCCAGCCTATCGCCAAACGATCGAGTTTGCATTGAGCAGCAGCCTTGATTTGCATCCAGTTCAGCTGGATCTCTCCGATTTTGCCTCCATCTCCCAGGCTTTAGAGCTGGTGTTCGGTGAGACGTACTGCCTGGACGCCTTGATTCACGAAATCGAACCGGCGAACCCGCCAGCCACGACGCGGGCGAATGGCATAACCGAGAAGCGGATGAATTGGTTTCAGAGGAACCTTGGAGGCTCTCTGGAGCAAGCCGTCATTGCGCACATGTCCCGGCGACGCTGCGGCTTGCTGACCAGGATCGAGAATCCGAGTGCGGCCGGATCCCCGCCGCCACAGCCGCTCTGCATCGGTGCCGAAGAAGAGTCCAACTTGGCGCAAGTCGCCCGATGTGGAGTCGAGTGCTGCACGATTCTGCCGCGCTTGCCGCTACACAGCCGAGATCCGGAAACTGAGATCAACGCCTCCTATATTGCGAAGGTGATTGCCGAGCTCGTCTCACGGCCGAAAGGGGAGAGGCCACAGCGGGTCTTCGTGTTAGCTGGGGCGCAGAAGATCAACCAGGCGGCGAGAGGGCGGGTGTTCAGAAGGTGCGCGCGGATTGCCGGACCGCAACATGCAAGGCCGACGATAGCCGCGGAGTGAGTTTCAACAGGAGCAGAGCGGTGTCGGTCGCCCGACGCCGCTTCGCCAGCCGCAGAAGCACTCTATCCATGCCAATGGGATCCGCGAATGATCCGGCAGAAGTTCGCCCGGACGAAGGTCGGGTCCTTGTCGGCCAGGACATCGGCTTTCACGTTCCCGAAAGTCGTCTCCGGCTTGTGCTTGATGCCGTTGTAGAAAGTCTGGATGATGTCCTCCTTGAAGTGGGGCGTCCGCGGGAAGGCGGCGACGACTGCGTCGCGTTGCGCCTCGGTGAACGATTCATACGCGATACCCAGAACATCCATTTCAACGCCGGCGGTCAGGAGTGCGATCACCGGGTGCATGAATTCAGGAATGCCAGGCGTCGTGTGCAGCGCGATGGAAGTCCAGACCGTGTCCAAATCCCCTTCGTCGATGCCGCGGCTCTTCAGGAATCCACGGGCGAAGTTCGCACCGTCCACTTCGAAGCGCTTGTCCGCGCTGCTGTGCGCCTCCGTTAGTCCCATGTCGTGGAACATGGCGGCGGCATAGAGCAGCTCGGGATCGAAGCGGAGGTCACGCCTTTCACCGGTCATGGCTGCAAACTGATAGGTGCGGCTCGAGTGATTGAACAGCAGCTCACTCTCCGTATCCCTGACCACCTCCGTGATCTCGAGGCAGAGCTTGCTGTCGGGAATGCGGACCGAAGACTGACGGGTCATGCTAGGCTCCTTTCTAAGTGTGCAAAAAGCTGAATCCGGCTTGCGCGATTGTGGACTCGCTAGAAGGCGATCTGGCTGCGCAGGGCGACGTTCCAGAAGTTTTGGCCAACGTCCGCCTGATTCTCGTGCCGATCGACGTCGACATAGTCGCCCTGCAGGATGAAGCGTACCGATGCGGTCGGATACCAGCTCAGGGCCAGGCCATAGACTCGCTGGTGGCCGCCGTCGATGTCGGCATCATTGAGATCGGCGACGCTGTAGCGCGCCGCGAGTTCCCAGGCACCCCAGCCGCGGTCCCCGCTGAAGGGATTGAATGGATGGTCCGGAGACGGCCGCGTCCAGGCTGCAGAACCGGTGTCGTACTTGCGGCTTTCTCCGGTGATCACCCAGCTGCCCTCCACGTAGCCACCTTGGAAATGGAGATGGCTTCCTCGATTGCGATCCACGTCTATCCGGACATACTCGCCCTGGAGCAAAAAGTTGTGCCAGTTTCCCCCCAGCTCGAATCCCCATGTGTCAGCGTTATCCGTGCTGATCGGACCTGTATCGACGAGCCGATTCATGTCGATGCGGAGCTCAGGGCGATCGCGCAGCTGAATATTGTCAACGGTATCGCCTGGCTGCCGCGCGTTTGACTGGCCCGGGCGCAACAGCATCGAACCCGAAAAGCCCATATGCAGGTTCCAGTCTTCGCCGTGCAGCGGACGCGCGGCGAGGCGAATGACGCCGCCCAGCTGCTCGTCGTTCTCAAGGCCAGCGTTCTGGTCGCCCCAGTTGCCGCCAGTCAGGTACGCAGAAGCGAAGTAGTCTTCGGTCGAGGCCCTGACGCCAAGGGAGGCGCGGGCATCGCCGGCGGCGACGTTTCGCGCGATCTCGATGATGCTCGGCCGTTCCAGAAGGAGGAAATCGCTCGAATTTGTCGAATCCTGCAGGGTGTACCACGGCTTGAAGTAACCGATCGTTGCCGTGAACGGCTTGAAGCCACTGTAGTTCAGGTTGGCCTCGTAGAGACTGACGGTCCCGTCCGACGATCCGCCGAAATCCGGCGTGAAGTTCGCCGTCCAATCACCGTACTTTCCGACGATGAAAACCTTGCCGCGCCGCAGATTGCTTCCGTCGTTGAGATCACGCGCGGCCGGCGGCTGGATCTGGTTGCTGCGATTGTCCTGAAAATAGCCGCCCATGTCGAACTGAAGCTGCAGCCCGACGGCCAGAGAAGCGCTGTTATCCGGTGCGCTGATGGTCGGGCGACCCTTTGGAAATGTTAGCAGTGGCACCGCTGCGGCCGTCCGCTCTGATTGGTCTTGTGCGGCGCGAGCCTGGTCTTGCGCGCGCTTGGCCTGATCTTGGGATATTTGGAGCTGGTCGTTCGTGTTATCCAGTTGGCTCTTCAGCTCTTGCAACTGATTCTTCAAAGCGTCGATCTGGCTCTCGATTGCTGCGATGCGTGGGTTTGAGTGCGCTGGGGCAGTCGATTGCGCGACAGCCTCGCTTGAGCAGAGTGCGGAAGGAATCGCGCAAATCAAGAGTCGGATGAAGTTCCGCTGTGTCATCGTCTGTGCTCGCGTCTAGCAATTGCTCGCTTGATCGTGGCACCGTGTGACCCACTGCGGGTGTAAATACGGGCAAACGGACGCTTATTTGCATGCACTCGCGCCGCTTCACGACGAACGGGTCCAAGGAGAATTCAGAATGGCAGCGCAAACATCGCCCCGTCGAAACGTCGGATCCTTGTAGACGAGGTAGTCGTCGTTCAATGTTCCGTAGGTCGTCTCCGGTCGGTCCTTCAGGGCTTCATAGAAAGTGTCGATGATAGCCGCATTGAAATGTGGCCCACGGGGGTAAGCAGCCAGAACGGCGTCGCGCTGCGTTGGCTCGAACTGATCGTAGCCGCGTCCGACGATATCCATGACCGCACCGACATTGACGAGTTCAACCTCCGGGCTGAGATGCTCCGGGATACCCGGCGTCGTGTGAAGGGCGATCGCCAGCCAAACCTTCTCGATCTCCTGCTCCGAAATGCCGTGGCTGCGCAGAAAGTCGCGTGCGGCATTGGCGCCATCCACCTCGAAGCGAAGGTGGCTGTTGTGAAAGCGATCGACGAGACCATAATCATGAAACATGGATGCCACATAGAGCAGCTCGGCGTCGAACCGCTTCTGGTTGCGCTGCCCGGCCAGGGCGCCCCAAAGAAAGACCCGCATGGAGTGAAGAAAAAGCATCTCGCTCTCGGTGGTGCGGATGAATTCAGTGAGTTCGCGCGCTATTTTGCTGTCCGGAATCCTCACGCCAGAGATGCTGATCATGACTTCCTCCATTGGGCTCTAAAGGGAAAGTAGGGGTGGCGACATTCTGGCCGGGCTCAGCGTCTTGTCTGTCGGCAGAGCCCGCCTCAATCTGCGGCGCAGCCTGCGCGTTCAGTGCGCCGATTTCGACCGCACGAAGAGCTTGATCAGGTTTGGAACACGAAAAGCCGCTTCAGCTTGGTCGGCAGTCGCCGCAATCAGCGAGTGCTCAAGCAGTCGCGACAATGCAAGAGCCACCTCACCATGTGATATGGCACGGCTGGAGGTCTCGGTCTCAGCCTGTGCGACCGTGAAGGCGTCGTTCATTCCGGAGACCTGGTCAAGCACGCAGCGCTCAACCTCATCCAGGAGGTCGTAGCTCCAGCCGATCATCGACCCGATGGATCGATGGCGTTGTTGTTGTCCATTGAGCGCCTGCGTCATCAGCCACCAGGGATTGTCGATAAGTCCGGAGGTTCGTTGCAGTCCATGCGTGGCCACCCGCCTGGCGACGATGCCGATGGCCAGCGGATTTCCGTCCAACCGACGGCATATCGATTCGATAAGGCACCGGTCATCCGCCGTCGGTTCAAGTCTGAGCCCGCCGGCCTGGGCAGAGGTCAAGAAAATTTGCTGAGACGAGGAAAGACCCAGGCGTTCGCGTGGAGTGTCCGGTGAGGGCAAAACATAGACCGCCTCCTGCGGGGAGCGCAGCGCTTGCCGGCTGGTCAAGAGGACATGGGTCTCCGGTGCGGTCATCAACAGCCAGTCTGTCAAAGCCGCCACCTGTTCTACCAGGTGTTCGCAGGTGTCCAGGACGATCAGCATCCGGCGCCCGCTGAAGGCATCGGCACTCAAGCCATGGGATCGGCCGAGAACAGGGCGGCGCAGCGATGCGCCGAGGAACCGTGCCAGGTCATCGGTGGCCAACGCGCCGCCGAGATCGACAAAGTGGGTCTCTTGAAAGTGCCCTAGCATCTGCTGCATCAACTTGCGGGCAACGGTGGTCTTCCCGATGCCACCGGGGCCGACGATGGTCGTCATCCGGCAGGTTCGCACCAGATGAAAGAGGTGAGACAGATCCTGGTCGCGGCCGATCAGGGATTCGGGGGGCATCGCGGCGTCGGCGCAAGGGATGGGCGTTTCGAACGCGAGAGGCCCATTTCGGAACGACGTTCGCCGAACCGGGCTGGTCATCGCATAGCCTCGGGAGGGGACATTGGCGATGCATGGCCTAGAGCCGGCGCCAGACGCGAGCACTCTGCGAAGCGCGGCGATGTGGACGCGCAAATTGGCCTCCTCAACCCGCAAGCCTGGCCAGGCACGCGCTATCAAGGTGCGGTGGGGAACAATCTCCCCGGCATGATCGAGAAGAGTGTGGAGGATATCGAATGCCCGACTGCTGATGCGCACGGGTTGGCCATCGCGTTCCAGGCACCGTTCGGTCGGATAGAGAATGAATCGGTCGAAGCAAAACGCCGGCAAGGGCAAATCCGCCTCTTCGTCCGGGCGTAGTGGGACCACCATGCCCGATGAAGGTTCTCGCGCAGCGCTCGCGGGATTCGGCTGGCTCATCTCTGTGCTGATCGCTTGTGCTGGTGCCATATTGCGACTCCGTATCGCGACGACCCGGTGGCCGAGCTAGGGTGACCTCAGACCTATCGCAGCTGACCCGATCCAATTCGATCGAGCATTTGTCGGAGCGCTGCGAGAGGGCTCGGCCGTTCCCGATCTCAAGTTGCGCCGGGATTGCGTCCGCGATCCATGGGACATTGGTATCCCCAAGCAACGCCCCAGATCTGCGCCAAAACGGGTCAAAGGATGGCAGGGAGGAGAGATAAGCCGGCCGTATCCAATACCTAAGTATAATACGTGGACCGGATGCTTCAGCGCATGCTCGGGCCGCCTGCTCCCGACAACCCTGCAGGAGACCGACATAAATCGAAACGGAAGAGGCTCCGGGCAGGCGAGGCGGTCGATGTGGCCGACCAACACATCGCATTCGGTCGGCACTCGCCACGCGCCGGCTTGCGGCACCTGGCGACCTGGCTTCTGGCAGGGAGACTGCACCCGGCGGTCCACAAGGCCGCCAAACTGGAACATGGTCGAACAGAGTCCCCGCACATGAATCAAGAACGGCCCTTCATCGCGGTTGTGGACGACGATGAATCCGTGCGCGCAGCGCTACCCGAACTGATCAAGGATTTCGGATATGAGGCCGTCGTCTTCGCGTCGGCCGAGGAATTTCTGCTTTCGAATTTGGTCTCGCGGGTTGACTGCCTGATCGTCGACATCACGATGCCGGGGATGTCGGGGATTGAGCTGCAACAGGAGCTGCAGCGCCTCTATGGCGGAGTTCCGGTAGTGTTCATAACAGCGTATGGCAATGAGGATCTCCAGAAAAGGCTGCAAAAGCTCGGGGCCGCAGCTTGCCTGCTGAAACCGTTCAGCGATCTTGAGCTTCAGTCGGCCATTGTAGCGGCGCTCAAGAAGCCTTAGGAGCTGGCGAAAGATTGCGTTCTGCGCCGAGATCAGGATAGTAGGATGACGGTGGCTGGCGAGAATTTTGAGATGGAGATCTCGACCACAGTCCGGGACGCGAAAATCGTCTATATCGTAGACGATGACGTCTCCATGCGCGAAGCCATCACGGCTTTCATAGATGAGGCAGGCTGGCAACCGATAGCATTTGCATCAGCAAGGGAGTTTCTCGCATACCCGCGAGCCCGAGTCCCCAGTTGTCTCATCCTGGATGTGATGCTGCCCGACCTCAATGGTTTGCAGCTTCAACAAGAAATTGCCTTCGACCAGCCGACAATACCGATAATCTTCATCACAGGATACGGAGATGTTCCAACATCCGTTCGAGCGATGAAGGCCGGCGCCGTGGAATTCCTGATCAAGCCATTCGACGACAGTGACCTTCTGGATGCCGTGCGAGGGGCACTGGAGCGCAGCGCCGCCACGATGGGCGAACGTGTTAAGAAAGACCTGTTGCGTCGTCGTTATGCGTCACTCACGGAGCGCGAGCGCGAGGTTATGCAGCTTGTCGTCTGCGGCATGATGAACAAGCAGATCGCCGCTGAGCTTTCAATCAGCATTGTCACGGTCAAGGCTCATCGCGGACAGGTCATGCGAAAGATGAACGCCAGATCGCTGGCCGAGCTGGTTGACTTCGCGGGGGATCTCCAGTTGCCGCGGCGCGGGCAACGATCTTAGCTTTGCGACCAGACGCGTTGGTCGATTGACCGCTGGCCTCGAACGTCTCCTTACAGTCATTTACAAACGACAACTCGCGGCTGCGTCCTGATGGGCGCAGTGTCCTGAACCGGAAAACACCGGCACAGGCACGAGATCGATCGATGGTCATTCACAGGATTCTCGGGACGGACCGCCACGGCAGCCATCCAGTGTCCCCCGCTCTGCTGCGGCGATCTGTTCCATCCGGCGACGCGGGCGCACGGCTCCCCCAGCCCGCGTCGCCCCTTCCTATGCCAGAGAGAACGACAGGCTCCTACACTTGGGGAAGCTCTTTCGAGGCTTGGCCGGCGGCTGGTGGCGGCATGCTTGTCGGTGTTTTTTCTCGCGAGCTGGCGGGGGCATGTCTGCCGCGACCTTCACTGAAGACTGCTTTCCTGAAGGTCGATTGGGTTGGCTGCTGCACCGTCATTTTGCCCTATGTCTCTCTGGAGGACGAAGCCGCCGCCTGCGCCGGTGCCCTCGTGGGTGCCGAGTTGGGGCAAACTGAGCCCGTCCCAGTCAAGGATGGCGCCGCAACGCATCCAGGTCGTCGATCCGATGGGCAGGGCACGCTAACGGATCTTGTACCGCAAGCCGAGCGCGCACTTTGCATCCTCGCGGCAAGCGTCCGGTCCATGCTGCTCGCTGCAGCCGCGCAGCGTTGGCGCGTCGGCGTGAGCAAATGTCGAGTGGCCGAGCGCACCATCGTCTCGCCATCCGGCAAGAGGACATTCCACTTTGCTGATGTCGTCCAGGACGCCGCTTTCGAGACACTGCCGCGCGCCGTCCGCTTTGCTTCAGGAATCGAAGTCAAATTGCAACCGTAAACGCACAGGCCAGTCCGATGCCACTGCCGGCGCAGGACGCGGAGCATGACATGACCAGCTATCCACGCAGAAGCAATGGACACGATGAGATGTCGGCGGAGTTCGAGATCCACCGTGTCGTCATAGAGGATCTTCGCCTTCGGGTGGCTTCTCCCAAGGTGTGGTCCCTGGGCGTCGGGAGCCGATTGCCGGACTTCCTGCTGCCAGACACGGAAGGGGCGCCAGTCGCCTCAAGCGAGCTTCTGAGCATCGGCCCGTTGGTGGTCACCTTCTACCGAGGAATGTGGTGCCCATTCTGCAATGCCGAGTTGCTCGCGCTCGAAGCGATGGCCGATCGCATTCGTCGATGCGGAGCACTGCTGGTCGCGGTTTCGCCCCAGTCAGTGGAAAACAACAGGCGAACTGCGCGAGAGGTCGGGGCGACTTTTCCGATATTGAGCGATCCTGGAGCCGAGCTCGCGCGATCTTTCGGCATCCGCTGGATACCTTCGCAGGCGGTGCAGGGCGTCTACCGGAATTTCGACGTGGACGTGGGAAGTTTCAATGTGCGTAACAGTTGGGCGCTTCCTTTGCCCGCTCGTTACGTAGCGGCGCAGGACGGCACGATCTTATATGCGCGCGTCAGTCCGAACTATATCCAACGACCTGAACCTGCAGACGTTCTCCCTGTCCTGGACTCGCTCCGCCGCGCCAGGACATGAGCGCCCACTGGCCGGCATCGTCTCACCACATCCGAAGGGAGGTTGCAATGCGAAGACGGATCCGGTGCGCCCTGGCTGCAATTCTCTTCGCCTTGCTACCCGACGCGCTGCTCGCTCAGGTTACGGAGAAGAAGGCGATGACGCTGGCCGCAGCGGAGAGGATTGCTGCAGCCGCACAGGCGGAAGCCGCTCGCAGAGGGTGGCCTGGCGTGATCGCGGTTGTCGATGACGCCGGCTGGCCCATTCTCATCGTGCGCATGGACGACGCCAAGCTGCTGGCTGGCGTGGAGCTTGCGCCGGGCAAAGCGCGCACGGCGGCCTTGTTCCGGAAACCGAGTGAAGCACTGGAGGACGCGATCAATCACGGGCGTATTGCCGCGACCACCGCTCCGTTCATCGCCATGAAAGGCGGCTTACCCATCGTGCTAGATGGCGAGATCCTGGGCGCCATCGGTGTCAGCACCGATACGCCCGATCACGATATCGAAATTGCAAAGGCCGGACTCGCGGCATTTCTGCCCTAGGCGCCTGTTCCGACGTCAACATTGGAGTGTATATGAGGAAAGTCATCGCCATCATCGCGGCCTGCGTTGTGTTCAGTGCCGGCGCCGCAGCCGAGAGTGCGCACGAGACAGTCACCCCGAACTTCGCGCATCCGCTGCCCAACGCACCCGGAAAGGTCCTGCGAGCGGTAATCGTCGATTACCCGCCCGGTGCCGCGTCGCTGCCGCATTCGCACGCCAAATCCGCCTTCATCTACGCTTACGTCGTCTCAGGTTCTATCGAGACGCAGCTGGAGGGCGAGGCGGTCCGCGTTCTTCGTGCCGGAGAAAGCTTCTACGAACTGCCAGGATCGCATCATCTGGTCAGCCGCAATGCCAGTGCGACAGAACCGGCCAGGCTGCTTGCCGTCTTCGTCGTCGACGAAGGCGATACCGCCCTCACGACCCCGGACCACTAGGCGGGACGGCGTACGAAGAAACACTCTCATTTGATTCAGCCAAGGGTTTATCGAGAATGATCCGTGATACTTCTCTACGCGCGCCGCTTGAGACCGACGCAAATACCCCTGCGACAATGATGGCATGGCGAGTTCATTCATTCGGCTCGCCGAGCGCCATGCAATTCGAGGAAGTCCCCCGGCCGGCGCCCGGGCCCGGGGAAGTGCTCGTCAGAGTTCATGCCGCCGGCGTGGGCCCGTGGGACGGCTGGATACGGGGCGGCAAAAGTGCTGTCCCGCAGCCACTTCCATTGATCCTTGGGTCCGACCTTGCCGGTGACGTGGTCGCGCTGGGTACGGGCGTCTCCGGGCTCAGCATCGGCGACCAGATCTATGGCGTCACGAATTCTCAGTTCACCGGTGCCTATGCGGAATACGCACTGGCGTCCGCATCGATGATAGCCCTGAAACCGACGTCACTGACCTACGTGGAGGCGGCGTCTGCCCCGGTCGTCGCGGTCACGGCGTGGCAGGCTCTATTCGATAAAGCCCGCCTCAAGGAGAATGACACCGTTCTGATCCATGGGGCAGCTGGCAGCGTGGGATCCTTTGCGATGCAACTGGCCCACCGTCAAGGGATTCGCGTCGCCGCGACTGCCGCGGAGGCAGATGTCGGGTATGTCCGGGGATTGGGCGCAGACACGGTGCTGAACTACCAGACAACGCGGTTTGAGGACGTGGTCAAGGGCGCCGATGCCGTCATCGACCTCGTGGGCGGCGAGTCTCAGACGCGCTCGTTCGAGGTACTCCGCCCCGGGGGTAGGTTGATTTCCCTGGTCTCCAAACCCGATCCGACACTGGCGCAGCGGTATGGTGTCGAGGCCGAGTTCTTCCTGGTCAACGTCACAAGAGGGTATCTGAGCCAAATCGCGCGCCTCCTCGAATCAGGGGAGGTTAAGGTGCAGGTCGGCGCGGTCATTCCGCTCGCCGATGCGCGGGACGCGCACAGGATGCTGGAAGGGACGATGCCGCGACCGAGAGGGAAGATCGTGCTCACTGTGGATCACTAAACCCATCGAACCTGTCTACGTGGCGTCGCGCTGTGTTTTGCGAAAGTTTGCGGCGCTTAACTTCCGCGGTGCCACGTGTGGTGCAACACTCAGAGGCGAGAGCGCGTCGCGGCGGGCTTTCAGATCGAGGAGAGGGAAACAGTGGCGATCCATCGGCGAGATCTGCTCACAGGCGCTGCCCTTGGACTGATTCTATCGGCAACCAGCGCCAAAGCCCGGATTATCGCGGGGGCGCTACCGTGGGAGCCGGGCTCCGGGACACCGCCCATCCCGGTGGATGCCGGTCCATGGAAGTTTTTCACGGCCGATGAAGCCGCCGCCGTCGAGGCGATCGTCGATCGGCTCATTCCACCGGATGCGGATACGCCGGGCGGCAAGGAAGCGGGATGTGCCGCCTTTATTGACCGCGAGCTCGCCGGCACCTATGGCTCGGCCCGGCGCCTTTATATGCGCCCACCTTTCACGGACGGCTCGCCGGAGCAGGGGCCCCAATCTCCGCTGACTCCCGCGGCTCGCTACCGCCGGGGCTTGGCGGCATTGGACAAGTATTGCCGGCAGGCCTATGGCGGAAAGACCTTTGTCCAGCTCTCTGACGCGCAGCAGGACACGGTGCTTACTGGCATGCAGAAGGGGCCGATAGCATTCGAAACCGTAAGCGCGACGGGCTTCTTTGAGCAAATCCTGGCCAACACCCGGGAAGGCTTCTTCGCGGATCCGGCTTATGGCGGCAACCGCAACATGGTCGGTTGGAAGATGATCGGCTTCCCCGGTGCGCGCTACGACTATCGCGACTGGGTCGAGCGTCACAATGAACCTTACCCACTGCCCCCGATTGGCATCACCGGCAGACGCCCGTGACGAGCTCTCAGTGGAACCCAGCACAGGAAAATCAACATGACGCGCAGGCTGCCGCCGACGGATGCCGTGATCATCGGCCTAGGCTGGACAGGCTCGATCCTTGCCCAGGAATTGACGGCGGTCGGCCTCAACGTGGTCGCCATCGAGCGCGGTCCGTGGCGCGACACGGCCACCGACTTTCCGACGACCTATGCGCAAGACGAACTGCGGTACCACATCCGGCATGACCTCTTCCTGCGCCCGGCCCAGGAGACCATGACCTTCCGCAACAACGCCAATCAGACGGCGCTGCCGATCCGCAGCTGGGGTTCGTTCATGCCGCCGAACGGCGTTGGTGGCGGCGGGACGCATTGGAACGCCGAGACCTGGCGCTTTCTGCCTTCTGACTTCCGGCAGCGGTCACACAACATCGAGCGTTATGGGAAGAACTTTCTACCCGAGGGTATGACCATTCAGGACTGGGGGGTCACATACGAGGAGCTCGAACCCTATTACGATCGCTTCGAGTATCTCTGCGGGACATCCGGCACGGCCGGAAACCTGAAGGGCGAGATCAAGAAGGGCGGCAATCCCTTTGAGGGACCGCGTTCTCGTGAATATCCGACGCCGGCGCAAAAGCAGCCCTATGGGCCTACCCTGTTTGCCAAAGCGGCCATCGAGATGGGCTATCAGCCCTTTCCGCAGCCCTCCGGCAACCTTTCTCAGGCCTATACCAATCCGCTTGGAGTGACGCTTGGTCCCTGTACATATTGCGGATTCTGCGAGTGGTTCGGCTGCGGCAACTACTCGAAGGCCAGCCCCCAGACCACGATTCTGCCGATCCTCGTCAGGCGCCCGAACTTCGAAGCGCGCACGTTGTGCGAAGTAGTCAAGATCAATCTGGACCCGGCCGGGAAGCGTGCCACCGGGGTGACCTATGTGGACAGCAATGGCGACAGTTGGGAGCAGCCGGCAGAACTGGTGTTGCTCTGCGCATTCCAGCTTTTCAATGTGCAGATGTTGCTCTGGTCGGGGATCGGCAAACCCTACAATCCTTCCACGAACGAAGGTGTCATCGGCCGAAACTACTCGTATCAGGTCACGTCCAGCGTCAACGCCTTCTTTGACGAAGACAAGATCTTCAATCCCTTCATATCGTCAGGCTCGATCGGGATGTGTGTCGATGATTTCAACGGCGACAATTTCGATCATGGCAAGCTCGGATTCATCGGCGGAGGGTATATCGGAGCGGTGCAGACCAACGGCCGGCCCCTGCAAAGCACGTTGACGCCGAAGGGAACGCCGAGCTGGGGCGCCGGCTGGAAACAGGCAGTGAAGCAGCACTATCTACACGCCTACCAGACCGTCACTCATGGCGGTTGCTGCAGCTACCGCGATGCTTATCTCGACCTCGACCCAACCTATACCGACGCGTTCGGCCGCAAGTTGCTGCGGATCACGTTCGATTTTCATGAGAACGAATTGAAGATGTCTCAGCATCTTACCGACCGGGTCGCGGAAATCACCCGGGCAATGGGGCCGCGGCAGTTGGACAAGTTTCCGCGCACCGGCCACTACAACTCGACCATCTACCAGACCACCCACACCTGCGGCGGCGTTGTAATGGGAGACGATCCCCAAACCAGCGCACTCAATCGTTATCTTCAGAGCTGGGATGTGCCGAATCTTTTCGTCACCGGCGCTTCGGCCTTTCCGCAGAATGCCGGTTACAATCCGACGAACACGGTCGCTGCGCTCGCCTTCATGGCGGCTGACGCGATCGTCAATCAGTACCTCCGGTCGCCTGGACCACTGGTGCAGGCATGAGAAAGATCGCGCTCTCACTTCTTCTTCTCATCTCAGGCGGGTCGGCATACGCAGAAACCGACGGCCAATCGTTCGACCAGATTGCGCGCGGCCGCCAACTCGCGATCGCGGGCGACTGCGCCGCATGTCACACGGCGTCAGGGGGAAGGCCTTATGCGGGTGGTCGGCCGCTGGAGACGCCGTTCGGGACGCTCCTTGCCCCCAATCTCACACCCGACCGCGAAACCGGGATTGGCGCCTGGACCGACGACGAGTTCGTGCGGGCCGTCCGCGAGGGTGTGGGGCCGAGACACAACCTCTATCCGGCCATGCCGTATCCTTACTATACGAAGATGAGCCGCGCCGACGTCCTTGCAATCCGCGATTATCTCGCCACGCTCGATCCGGTCAGCAACAAGGTGGTGGCGAACCAATTGCCTTTTCCCTACAGCATTCGATGGAACATGTCGGTCTGGAACGCGCTGTTCTTCACCCCCGGCGAGTTTGCCGCAAAGCCGGAAAAGTCGCAGGAATGGAACCGCGGAGCCTACCTGGTTGACGGGCCAGCGCATTGCGGCGCATGTCACACGAGCAAGAATATTCTTGGCGCCGACGAGACCGGCAGCGCTCTCAAGGGAGGAGTGCTGCAGGGATGGTATGCGCCGAACATCATCAATGATTCCCGCGACGGCTTGGGCAGTTGGTCGGTGGATGACATCGTGACCTATCTCGCCACCGGACGGAACCAAATGAGCGCCGCGACCGGACCCATGGCCGAGGTTGTTGTCGATCAGACTTCGCAGATGTCCCGAGAAGACCTCCGCGCGATTGCCATCTATCTGAAGGGCGAGGGTGGAGACAGCGCTTCCCAAACCGTCCCGGTCCCGGCAAACGATCCGGCGATGCAGATCGGGCAAGCGGTCTATGCGGATCAATGCACCGCGTGTCACGGTCTCAAGGGTGACGGCATTCCCGGCCTGGTCCCTACACTTCGTGGAAATGCCGCGGTGCAATCGCCAGACGTTACCAGCCTGCGGCGGATCCTGACCGACGGGGCTCGGAGTGTTGCGACGGACGCGGCGCCGACCGGAGCCGCAATGCCGGCTTTCGGCTGGAAGTTGAATGGCGAGCAGATGGCGGCGGTTCTCACCTACATACGGAACAGTTGGGGGAACGCTGCAGCGCCGGTTTCACAGCCCTGAGACTGTGCATTGCCGCATGTGCACGACTCCGCGAACCCACCCCTGTCCACATCAGCCGGTCCATTCCGGGGCCTTGGGCAAGGCGTGTGCGAAGGCGGCGACCCGATACCAAGGTACAATGGGCCGGCCACAATGCGACGCGCATTCTAGTACGCATTGAGCGCACAGACCCAGCCCGGCGAGATCGCGGCGACGACAAGGCCCACAGGAATATTGATTCGCCGCGATCAGTGCCCCGGCCATTGCTTCACCGGAGTTGAGATGAGCATGGCGGCCTCGTTCGTCATCCATGACGGTGTTCCGCGGAGCACAGTCGAGGCGATCCCGGTTCCGGCCGGCAGCACGGCGCCCCACGATTCTGAATGCCTCGCCGGCACGGTTCGGGACGCGGCGGCACGTGGATGGATCGTAGCCGAATTCATGGATGCAATACCCGGGCTTGCGTGGACTGCGCACAGCGATGGCGCAATAGAAAACGTCAACAAGCGCTTTAGGACCTATGTTGGAGCCTCACCCGACGAAATCGTGGGGGCAAACTGGCTGACCTTCGTTCATCTCGATGATCTCGCTGTCGCGAACCGGGGTACGAACCTTTCGGGTGCCGACGGCGTGGGGGATGTCGAGGCGCGGCTCCGCCGCGGCGATGGAACATATCGCCGGTTCCTATTTCGCGTCACTCCGCTCCAAGATGAAACCGGCAGAATCGTCAAGTGGCTCGGAGTCGGCTTCGACATCGAGACACGAAAGCGCCGCGAAACGGCGATGATGCATGAAGAGAAAGCGTTGGCAGAAAGAGAGCGGAAGTTCGAGGAGATGATCGACACAGTTCCTGCGGCCGTATGGTCGGCTCTTCCGGATGGCGCTTTGGAGTTTTCGAACCAAAGCTATCTGAGCTATGTGGGGTTAACGCTCGAGGAGCTGCAAGGCTGGGGCTGGACCACCTGTGTCCATCCCGACGACCTGCCAGGTTTGGCCGCCGCATGGCGCAAACTCCTGGAATCCGGCCGCGGCGGAGACATGGAAGCGCGCCTTCGCCGGCAGGATGGCAAATACCGCTGCTTTCTGATGCGTGCGCACCCTCTGTACGGCAAGACGGGAGCAGTTCGGAAGTGGCTCTGCGTCAGCACGGACATTGAAGATCGCAAGCGCACAGAAGAGATCCTGCGGGACGTTCGATCGGAACTCGATCACATGACTCGCGTGATGTCTCTAGGACAGATCAGCGCGGCTATTGCGCATGAAGTCAACCAGCCCATCGCCGGAATTATCATGAATGCCAGAACCAGTTTGCGGATGTTGAGCGCAGATGCGCCCAACGTCTTAGGTGCGCAGGAGGCAGCCCGAAGGACGATCCGCGATGGCGAGCGTGCCAGCGAAGCAATAGCAAAGCTTCACGGCCTCTTTGAGCAGAAGCAGATCGCCGCTGAGAGCGTGGATCTGAACGTGTCGGCACGCGAAGCTCTCGCAAGTGCCGCCACGGAATTGGCCAAGAGCAAAGTAAGCGTTTCCACCGACTTGTGCCTTGATCTGCCGCCGATCAGCGGGGACCGAATCCAAGTTCAGCAGGTTATACGGCATTTGATCCTGAATGCAGTGGACGCCATGCGCGGCGTAGGAGACCGCGTTCGCAACCTGACGATAACCACGACGCGTCAAGGCACGGATCAGGTCCGGCTTTCAGTCAAGGATGAGGGGATCGGCTTCGCTCCCGAGGCCCAGCAAAGTCTTTTCAGGCCTTTTTACACGACCAAGAGAGATGGCTTGGGCCTCGGCCTGTGCGTTTGTCGGACCGTAATCGAGAATCATAATGGGCGTATCTGGGCCGAAACAAACGATGGCCCTGGAGCGATCTTCCATTTCACTGTTCCGTGCGCACAGGAGACGACGATCGAGCTAAATGGCACGCGCGGCGCGCGATCGTCGTTCTTGGCTTGAATCTTGAGGCGACCAGATCAAATGTCCAGCCAATACCATACAAATGCCGATCGCGGCGGGCGGCGGAGGCACGGAGCGTGGGTCGATCCAGACCCCGGCTGCTTCGTACTCTTGGAGATCCTTGCAAAAGCCAACGGCGCGGTTGTTCCGAATAAGGAGCTGATTGCAAAAATTGACCCAGGCCGTCACGCGAGTGACGAGAGGCTTCAAGCATATGTCTCGGCTGCGCGCGCCGCTCTTGGGCCGGAAAGCGCTCGACTGAGGGAAGTCGCCGGCACGGGTTACTGCCTGGATCATCGCGTGGACCGCAGCCCGCCGGCCCTCGGCCACCGGATAGAAGGTGGCATGCCCCCTCCTATGCCAGCACTCATCGGACGCGAAGAATGTCTCGCAGAGCTGAAGGCTCTTCTTGCCCGGCGACGCCTCATCACAATCACCGGTACGGGGGGAATCGGCAAGACTTCTGTCGCACGGGCGCTGGCGCGTGACGTGCGATCTTCGCTACAGCTCGATAGTCATTTCGTTGATCTCGGCTCCCTTGTTGATGAGACATTTGTCGCATCTGCAGCGGCCCGATCGATGGATCTAAGGTTGGGCTTGGGTGAGATGTCAGAGGCGGCTGTCGTCAGGAAGATAGGTGCGGCGCGGGTGTTACTGGTCCTTGACAACTGCGAGCATCTCCTTGGCGCGGTGTCAGCCTTTGCGGGAAGGCTGCTCAACGGTTGTCGCAACATCCGCATCCTCGCGACGAGCCGTGAACCGCTGCACATCGAAGGCGAGCATGTCTATCGCCTTTCTTCGCTGAGTGTTCCGTCTCGCGATGAAGTAGACGAGGAAAAGATAAATGCATCCGCAGCCGCACGGCTCTTCGTCTCCAGGATGGGCTCAGCCAAGCGCGGAAGCGACCAAGAGCACCGATCGGCCGTCGCAATTGCAACGATATGTCGATGTCTCGACGGAATTCCCTTAGCGTTGGAGTTCGCGGCTGCACAAGCGTCCAATATCGGCATAGCGCAAGTCGCAGCCAATCTGGATGCGCGCCTTAAGTTCCTCGACGTAGGGGCCGCAAGACCGTCACGTCAGCAGACTCTGCGCGCGACCTTGGATTGGAGCTACGACCTGCTGAGCGAGGACGAACGGGCTCTCCTGCGCCGCCTCGCGGTCTTCCCCGGCGGATTCACGATCGATGCGGCCGCGGCCGTGTTGGACGAGCGGGCGGCCGCGCCGATCGTCGTCGTTGAGCGGATAGCAAGCCTAGCGTCGAAATCACTCATCACACATGATCAGGTGCCTGGTCGCTGGAGGATGCTAGAGACCATTCGCGCTTATTGCATGGAAAAGCTGAACGAGCGCGATGAAGCGACAAAAGCCGCGCGGCGGCAAGCAGTGTTTCTGCGTGACCAGTTTGTAGCGAGCAGCAGGTCCGGCATTGCCCGGGCATCACCGCGCATTCGTCGTAGCTTCGTCGCAGAGCTCGATAATGTGCGGGCAGCTCTGGAATGGTGCTTTTCAGAGGATGGCAATAGCGCTCTGGGAGTATCGCTCACGGCGGTCTACGCGCCAGTCTGGCGCCACCTTTTCTTGATGTCGGAATGTCGTGACTGGTGTACGCGGGCAATCGACAGGTGGCGGCCCGAGTACGATCCTGAAGAGCGCATGCTGATGGCGCTTTCGATCAGTAACGGCAAAGCAATGGGGTGGATGCTCAGCCCATGTTCGAATACCCAACTTGCATGTAAGATCGGACTGCGGATCGCTGAAAGGCTAGAAGATTCGGCAGCCGAAACGGAAGCCCTCTATACACTTTGGTCGACTCATTTCCTCAGCGGCAACATCCGCGCGTCCCTCGATGCAGGGGAGCGCCTGCTGCGGAACGGGTTCAAGCTATCCGACGATGGTGATATAGCCCACGCCGCCCGCCTTCTTGGCTCTTCGAAACAGTTTCACGGAGAATACCATGAAGCCGTGGTCCTGCTTGAAGGCGCGCTGGAACATGCCCAAAGGCAGCAGGTCGGCAACGAGATCCGGTCCGTTTTTGATGAGAGCGTCATGGCACGGGCCTTGCTCGGCAACGCCCTGTGGCCGCAGGGCTTGCTCGATCGCGCTTTGGTCGAGGTGCGGCGGGCCGCCGAAGCAGCTAAAACGGAGACTTGCGGCGTCACGTTATGCAACGCGCTGCGGCAGAGCGTTTGCCGGACCCAAATCATGACAGGACGGTTCGATTGCGCGCGGCGATCCGTCGATCAGTTGATGGAGTTGTCTCACCGCAACGGCTATCACCAGTTCAGCCTCACAGGGCTATGTCTGGAAGGCGCGCTGCTTATAAAATGCGGTGAGGCTGCTCGCGGCGTCCAAGTGCTCAGAGCTGGGATCGACCGGTCGGCTGAAAGCGGCTGGACCAGTTGGTTCACCGAGCTTCTGGCGATACTGGCCGAAGGCCTTGTCGCGCTGCAGCAGATCCCGGAAGCAGGGGTCGCCGTGGAAGACGGTATACGGCGAGCGGAGCAGGGCGGGGAGTTCTGGTACCTTCCGGAGCTCTTGCGCCTGCGAGGTGAGCTGGCGGTGCTTGATGACAATCGACTCGACTACCCCGCCGCTGAGGAATGGTTCCAAGAAAGCCTGCGCTTGGCAAAAGCGCAGCACGCCTTGTTTTGGGAAATCCGGACCGCAACAAGCTTTGCCCGGTTGCGGCAACGGCAGGGGCTCAGGTCCGAAGCGCGAAGGCTGTTGGAGCCGGTTTACAACCGGTTCACCGAAGGCTTCGGTGTTCCGGACGTCGCAAACGCCCGGGAGCTGACTCGTGCTCTCTGATGCAAGCTCAAAAACATTCTACCGCCAGTCTCCGCACTCTTATGTCGTGATCCTGGGCATCGCCTATATGCTGAGCTTCATGGACCGGCAGATCCTCAGTCTCATGGTCGAACCCATCCGCAGAGACTTTGGCATCAGCGATCTGCAGGTCGCTCTCCTGCAGGGAATTGCGTTTGCCGCACTCTACGCGGTCTCGTCGCTTCCTGCTGCCTATTTCGCGGACCGATGGAGCAGAACGAAACTCATTGCCGGAGCCATCTGGCTCTGGAGCGTGATGACTTTCGCCTGCGGGCTGGCCCGGACCTATCCGATCCTGTGGATCGCAAGGGCTGGTGTCGGGGTCGGCGAAAGTGTGCTTTCCCCAGCCACCTATTCCCTACTCGCGGATGTCTATCCGGCGCGCAAGTTGCCCCGCGCTCTCGCGGTCTTCACGATGGGGGGAATCATCGGCGGCGGGTTGGGCTACGTTTTGGGTGGATTCATCGTCGGTTATGCTTCCAACCGCGACGCCGTGACCTTCCTGGGAATCGGCGTCGTCCAACCATGGCAGGCGGTGTTCATGCTGGCCGGGCTACCTGGCATACTGGTTGGCCTGCTTGTCCTCTTCCTTCCCGAACCTCCCCGACGGGGTATTGCCACGGGCGCGGAGGGAGATGCCGGTCCCAGCGTACCGTTCTCGAGCGCTCTGGTCTTCGTTCGAGCACGCTGGAAGGCGTATGCCGGCATAATTGCCGGCGGATCGGTGCTGTCGATCTTCGGCTACGCGTTCCTCAGCTGGTATCCGACTTTGCTCATCCGGATCCATGGTCTTGCGGCCAGTTCCGCGGGTGTAAAGCTTGGCGTCCTGTACCTCTCCATTGGCCCCTTAGGTGCATATAGTGGGGCGAGACTTGTAGAGGAACTGCGAGACCGCGGATATGCCGATGCCTGCCCGCGCGCTTTGCTGCTGATAGCCTTGTGCCTCATTCCGCTATCGTGCGGCTTGCTTTCCACCAACGAAGCGATGGCGCTCATGGCCAGCGCGCCGCTGATCCTCGTCCTCGGTTCTTGGCTTGGTGTCGCCGCCAGCGCGCTTCAGCTCATTACACCGAATCAAATGCGGGGGCAGGTGTCGGCGTTGTTTCACATCTTTGTCAACCTTATCGGCCTCGGCGTCGGTCCCGTAGCGGTCGCCCTGCTCACCGGCCACCTTTTTCGCGCCGACGAGAGTATCGACAAGTCATTGGCGCTGACGATAGCGGCATGCGGGGCGACTGGAGCGTGCCTCTTTGCCTGTAGTCTTCGCCACTATCGCATTCTTCACACACAGGCCAGCGCGTGGCTTCACCGGTAACAGAGCACAGTAATACCAAGGTCTGCCGATACCTTGGTGCGATTGCTCTCCAAGCCTCGGATGACCATTTTCCGGTACGAACCGATGCGTCTACGGAGGCAACATGACAAGTCGCATTCGCGTCCGCAGGAGCTCAAGCGAGACAGGCAAGGGCGGGAAGCGCCGGGCCGGCAACCGGATTGACGATGATCCGTTCCCCGCGCTCCTTGCGGAGACCCATCCACTGCCAGCTGACAACACAAAGCGGCACTATTGGCACCGTCCAGGACAACCAACGAGCCGCGCCAAGTAGTGTCCATCCGGTGCATTTCTTTCTGCGCGATCAGGAAACTTCGCCCTCGAGAACCGAACAATGACCGCAAGAAAGTTGCAATCCGGCGGCGCTCGCCCGTTTGACAGGTCGGATACGGCACTGGTCTTGATCGATCCCCAGAATGATGTTCTCAGCGAGCGAGGCGCCAACTGGGACGCTGTCAAGGCGAGCGTCCAAGACAATCGCACCGTTGACAACATCGAGCGCCTCCTCAGGGCGGCCAAGGAGCGGGACTATCCGGTCTTCATTTCGCCGCACTATTTCTTCCCCACCGATCACGAGTGGCATTTTGATGGCCGCTTGAGAGCATCGAATTGTCGAACAACAGTTTTGCCAGAAAGGGGCCGCTCACGATCGACGGCTTCGCTGACTCGGGGGCGGACTGGCTGCCGCGTTTCAAGGCCTACATTGACGATGGGAAGACGGTGGTCGTCAGCCCCCATAAAGTGTTCGGACCGCAGACCAACGACCTTGTCTTGCAGCTCCGCAAGCGGCGGATCATGCGAATCGTGCTCGGGGGAATGCTCGCGAATCTTTGCGTCGAGTCCCACCTCAGGGAGCTTCTCGAGCAAGGCTTTGAAGTATCGGTTGTCAGCGATGCGACAGCCGGACCGCGTCATCCGCAATGGGGCGACGGCTATGCTGCCGCCCTTATCAACTTTCGTTTTTTGGCACATGCGGTCCTGTCGACCGAGGAAACCCTGGACGCGATGTCTCGATCTTGAAGGAACAACAACATCCGTCCGTGCGGCGCCACCTCCAACCTCAGCCTGTCGCGCATCCTCATCCGTGGCGGATGGGAAGTTGGTTTTAGGCGTCCTCGCCCGCGTCCGTGCCTGGTGGGAGGCTGAACTGGAACACCGCGCCATGAGGCTCGTTTTCCTCCACCCAAAGTCGACCGAGGTGAGCTTCGATGATCGACCGGCAAATCGACAAGCCGAGACCCATGCCATTCGATTTGGTGGTGAAGAAGGTTTCGAAAAGGCGTCCCTTGCTTTTCGCATCCAGCCCAGGCCCGGTATCCGATACGACCACGAGCACGCCGCCTGAATCACTCGGCGCCGTCCTGATGACAACCGCCCTAGGGCCATCGTGAACGGTGCTCACGGCTTCTATGGCGTTGAGAATCAGGTTCAGCATAACCTGCTGGAGCTGAACCCGATCACCACGAATTGGCGGCAGCTCATTCGCCAAATCGGCTCTCAGCACGACGCCGGCCTTGGCGGCCTCGGTGGAGACGAGCTCCAGCACCTGGCGGACGGGAACGTTGATGTCCTGAACGTCCATCTTCGGTGTGGTCTTCTTGATCATTTCTCGGAAACGATCGATGACATCTCTCGCACGCTTCAAATCACTGTTAATCTTGTCGAGAGCACTTTCGACGGCATCCAGGTCTGGGTCTTGCCGGCGCAGCTTGCGCAGGGCCGTCGCCGCATTGATGCGCGTTGCTGCTATCGGCTGTGTTACTTCATGGACGATGGATCCTGCCATCTGGCCCATGGTCGTGAGCCGGTTTGCATGGGCGAGTTCCGCGTGAACCTGGCGATAGCGGCGCTCACTTTCCCTGGCGTCGGCTTCGGCTCGCTTGAGATCGGTCAGATCGAGGATGTATGCGACGCCTTGGGTTGGCTTGTGCTCGAATGATGCCGCACCAATGAGGACTGGGACACGGCTTCCATCCTTTCTGTAGAACTCCTTCTCGCGCGCTTGCATGAGGCCGGTGGTCTGCAGTTCCTCCAACTCGGCGGTGGCATGAACTTCCTGCCAGTCCGGCGGCGTCATATCGAACCAGCGGAGGCCTGCCTCCAAATCTGCGCGATCATACTGCACCATTCGTAGAAAAGCGTCGTTGGCGTCAATCAGACGTCCGTCCAAATCCCAAATCACCACGCCGATCACATTTGAATCGACCAAGCGCCGGACTTGCCCTTCCCGTTCGGCCACTTCCTTGTACAATTGGCTGTTCTCAAGCGAGATCGCCGCCTGAGAAGCCAAGAAATTCAGAACGGCAAGGCGGCCTGCGTTGAATGCGTTCGCCACGAGATCGTTCTCAAGATAGAGAACTCCGATCGCTTGACCGCGATTCATCATCGGGATGCCGACAATAGAGTGGGCACCATGCTGACTGAGATAAGGGTCGGAAGAAAACTCGTTTTCTCTTGAAGCATCGGAAACAAGGACAGTCTCTCTACTCCTGATGACATAGCGAATGAGCGACTGAGGAAGCGCTGAAGCCGCTTGAGAATTCTCGCTGATGTCTACGGCGATGGCTTGGCCATCGACCTTGGCCTCAGCCGCCGATGTGGCTTCGCCGCCTCGGACCAGCAGAACGACAGCGCGGCGGGCGCCCGCATGCTCGATCGCCAGCCGCATCAACCTGTCGATCAGTCGTTCCAGAATGATTTCACTGGAAATTGCCTGGGAAATCTTGATGATCGTGGCAACATCCAGCCGTTCGATCGGCAGTACCGTCGTGTTCGTTGTTCCAGCTGCATCGTCTCGGTTGCCAAAATCATTCTGCACGATCTCCGGAAAGTGCGCCTCGAGCTGGTGCACCTTGGCGACGGCGCCCCATCTGAGGAAGCAATCCCGTCCAGCCCGTAGATAAGCCGTCGCGATCGTGAAGAGGCCGCGGCCCCTGTAGAAGCGAGCGGCCACCTCGAGTGCAACACCTTCATGTTGAACGAAGCCGTTGCGATGTGCGAGCTGAATACTCTCCTCGTAAAGGCTTTCGGCGTCCAAGACGCGACCTTCAAGTCTGGCAATCTCAGCGGCGATCAATGCGCGTTTGTCTGCGAAGGTCGCGGACCCGGTCTGCTCGGCCCAAGTCGCTATCTGCTTGTGATGACCGAGAAGCCGCTCTCGCCTGAAAGCGGCAGACTCACGCGGCGCGCTGTCGATGCTCGCGGCCAAAGCAAGGGCCGTGAAATAGTGATAGTCCAGCTGTTGGAGCAGCACTATCTTGATGTAGGGGCCAGGCGGCACCTTATCAGCGCTGTCCAGGGCCGCCTCGTAGTCGCCCGCCAAGAACTGGAGCATGGTCTTGCGCGTCCAATACCAGGAGACGACGACATGGACCCGGTTGCCGATCAGCCGCGCCTCGAAAGCATTCTGGTCGAAATCGTTCCCGTTCAAGTCGTCCAGCTTCTGGGTTCGCCCGCGCAGGCTGGCGATCGCCCGTGTCGTGCTGAGAACGAGATCCATTCCGTCGGGAAAACTGATGCTGCGCGCGAATTCCAAGTAGCCAAGACATTCGCTCTCGATCTCACTCAGAGGTCGCCCGCTTATGAACAGCTGCAGTGCGGCGTGAGCGCAGGAATAACAGGCAAAATAGCGGTCGCCGGCCTCTACCCCAAGCCTGTGTGCCTGTCTCCACCAATCAATCGCCACCGGAAGAGGCTGGCTCCATGAGGCGGTCAGCGCGACGGTATCGGTGGTGCGCGCCACATCGACGGGGCTGCCCTCTCGCGATGCCAGCTGCAGTGCCAGAAGAACGAGGCGATAACCGTCCTCGTAGTTGGCGAATACCGGACCCATCAGCCAGCCCAGAAGGGCGATCCCTTGTCGGGAGGCACTGGTAAGGCCATGGGTCAGCGTGATGTTGACCATCCGGCAAATGGCCATGGCCGTGAGATTGAAATCGGTGAAGTTCGCCGGCGGCCAGATCTCCGCCAGGAGGCGCATGACAGAGAGCATGCGTGGATCGGCCATCGGCGGTTGCTCGACGAGGCAGTCGATCGGACGACCTCCGAGCAGCTCCCTAATTGCATCGTACTCCTGTTGCACCGCGGCGATGTCCGGATGCGGCGAAAAATCGATGCCGAAGAGTCGAAGCGCCGTCAAGCCAGTCTGCACCGCCTCATCGTTCTGCGACTTTACAACGTGAAACTCGACCTTCAGCCGATAGATAGCCGCTTTATCGACCTCGTCCGCAGCGAGACGCAATGTGCCGTCGATAAGCGCGGCGGTTTTTTCTAGGTCGCCGCTCAAGAAGGAGCATTCGGCTTCCTCAAGAGCGATGGAGAAGATCAAACGATATGCGGCTGTCCATGCGCGCTCGCCGAGCAACCGGCGGGCATCGGTCAAATATGCCAGCGCCGAGCTATAGGCTGCGGAAGCCCGTGCCTTGCGCGCTGCCCGCAGATTGATCGAAGCAACCCAGGCCCTGGTCTCGAAAGAGGCGCCGGCAATGTCGCTTCGGCTCAACTGGCTAACGACGTCGAATATCTGCGCATCAAGCTCTGCAGTGCTCAGCCGTTCGGCAAGGCGCGTGCCAATGATGCCATGCATCTTGGACCGCTCAATGGCAGGCAGCAACGCGTAGACAGCTTCCTGAATGCGATCATGAGAGAATGCGTAGGTGTCCTCGTTGATGACAACGAGGCCGCTCCGTACCGGCTCGCTGAGGTGCGCCTCGACGGCGGCGGATGACGTGTCGAGCGCACGACAGAGCGTGGAAAAGTCCGAACGGTTGCCAAGACAAGCCAGATGCTGCAATGCGCGTAGGCTTTCGGATTGAAGGCGCAGCAATCTCTCCGTCATGAGGTCGACGACATTGTCGCTGATTTGTTTCGTCCGAATCCGGTCCGGTGCCCAGCGCCATGCCTTGCTCACCGTGTCAAAAATCAGGAACTCATCGTCCAGGAGCTGTCTCAGGAACTGTCTGGTGAAGAACGGATTGCCGCCAGTCTTCTCGAATACCGCTTCTGCGAGAGGCTCGATCCTTTCCGCTGACTCGCCGAGGGCCTCACCGAGGAGGCTGGCGACGGCACTTCTCTCAATGGTGCCGAGGGGAAACTCCTGCATGCGCACCTTGGACTCGCGCAAGGTCTGCAGGCAGTGCGCCAGAGGATGGTCCGGTGTAATTTCATTCTGCCGGTATGCTCCGACCAGCAGCACGTGCTTGAGATCGGGTTGTGTCGCCAGGTACTCGAAGACTTCCAGAGTCGCGGTGTCGAGCCATTGCAAATCGTCCAAGAAGAGAACGAGGGGGCGGCCAGGCTGCGCGAATACGCTTATGAACTGGCGCACCGTCTCAAGAAGCCGCTTTTTTGACTCCGGCCCCGAAACGTCCGGTACCGGCGGCTGCTCGCCGATAACCTGCGCGAGTTGAGGCACCAGATTTACGATGACTTGGCCATTCGCGGCGAGCGCCCCGGTCAGTCTGGCCATCCATTGGCTCAATTCTGCTTCATCGGCGCCGACAAGTCGCCGGACCAGACTGGCGAAGGCCTGCGCCAGAGGAGCGAACGGGATATCGCGGCTATACTGATCGAACTTGCCTGCCGCGAAGAGGGCGCCGTCCGCCGTCGCATTCTGGCGCATCTGATCGACCAAGGCGGACTTGCCGACCCCCGAGGCGCCACTGACGAGAAGGAGCTCTGACTCTCCCCCTATCCGGACTCGGTCCCAGGCAGCATTCAATCGCTCCAGCTCGCGCGAGCGCCCGTGCAGTTCGCGGCAGGGGTGCAATTGCGCGCGGCCATCCTGAGAGCCGAGGGGGAAAGGTTCAATTTCTCCTTTTCTGGTCCATTCGCCCAAGCAATGGCGGAGATCAGACAAAAGATTGCTTGCACTCTGATATCGTTCACCAACGTTTTTCGCCAACAGCTTGAGGACGATCGAAGAGACGGGTTCGGGTATGCCCGATGCTTTTTCCCTGGGATTTGGCGGGCGCCGAGCGGCGTGCGCATGGATCAGTCTATGTGGATCGGAATCGATGAACGGCAGTGTTCCAGTCAGCATCTCATACAGCGTCACGCCCAACGAATAGAGATCGCTGCGCATATCGACCGGCTGGATGATCCGGCCGGTTTGCTCCGGGGACATGTAGGCCAGGCTGCCGGCTATCAGGTCCGGCGGCGCCGGCGCTTGGGCGTCCCGAGGCGCGCGCAAAGCAATTCCGAAGCCGGTGAGCCAAGCCCGACCGGATTTCTCATCAAAGAGGATGTTTGCCGGCTTGATATCCCGGTGAATGAGGCCGGCCTTGTGCATCTCGGCAACCGCCGCGGCAATCGCCGTAGCACAGCGCAGGAAGCCACCAACGTCGGCAGAAGACCACTCAACCCAGGCAAGGAGGTCGCCGCCTGGGTCGGCCAGAACCAGAATGTCCCGGCCGTCATGAAAACCAAGCTCGATCGGCGTCGCCGCGAAGTCAGCGGCCAATTGGCCTTTCAGTGAGTACTCGTTCGCCACACGGGACCGGTACAGCGGCGACGGCACACTGGAGACGGGAGCAACGATCAGGACGGATTGCGGTGGCTCAGTGTCCGCCTTGGACCCTTGTAGCAGTGCATACTCACGCTCACTCCATAGAACGCGAAGTTCGGAGTATCCAGCACCATCCAGCCGAACCGGCACGTCCATAGTCATAAGTTTCGCTTCTCATGCCAGATGAGCTCCCATGCTACTCCACCAGATTTGCACTTGTAAGGCGTCGCAATTGCGGAAGCTCAACTCGGGAAATGGCGCCGCATATAAGCGTAACCTGACCCGTCTTCCTTGATGGAGTGCCACCGCATATTAACGGGTGGGTAAGCGCAGCAATTCGTCTGCGTTTGTTGTGTCAGGCCAGTATCCTATGGTGATGGCGGCATTTGCGCACGCAGAAGCGTGAATTGGCGTTAGGGGCGTGGGCTCTCGTGCAATTTCGGGCCACGCCGAACTGCCGGGATGTGGCTGCCGTGCTTCCCCTGGCCGTCTGGAAAGCCCCCATCGCCCGCCTCCTGTCCGGCCCTCCGACGCAAGAAGCGCTCTCACGATGCCAAATGGCACAAGAACGACGGTGCTTGGGGTTGACCAACCCGCCGCTGCGCCAGCGCCAACATCGGTCCTCAAGGTCTCCAGTGGGCGATGTCGTCGCGCGTGCAGGACGCCTGCGGACCATCGTCTATCTGAACAGCGCGCAGCCGAGACGCTGGACGGCGGCCGAGACGGCGTTCATGCAGGAAGTGGCAGAGCGGACGCGGCCATCATGCGCACTGGCCCAGGTGTTCAGGTACCCAGGCGCGGGACACCTTTTTACTGACAGAAAGCTCGAGCACTCTGATGAGGAAGCCACAAGGGCCTCCTGGGAACGAGTACTCCGCCTTCTGGCAAGCATCCAGCTCGGATCCTGAGGATCGGCACTAACCCGGTAGGTCCGTTCTTGGCGCTAAGCGGACATCCTATCCACGTCCGCGACTGAACGTGCTCGGATAGAGTCGTCGAGCTCCCGGATCAACGATTGCCATTGCGAGCGCCGCGACGACAACAGTGCCGCTCCCAATATTTGGCGCCTTGCTCGCTTGCTTGCTGCTGCTGCACGGCTATCCCGTCGGATTGTGTTGCTGTCGACTGCTGGCAGCCCGAGGCCAGCGGCGCTGCCAGTGCTACGAAGGCCGCCGTCGCGAGCGAGCTGACGCCGCGAGCCAACCTGACAGTTGAGCATCTCCAGGGCAAATGCGGTTTGGGACTGTCGTTCACTCCGGTAGTCCTGCCTTGCGCAAGCCGTCGGCGAACATGGCGAAATCAGTCTGGCGGCGTATCGGAAGCCAGTCCGCCAGATTCGAGAGTCGCAGCGCGGGATCGAGATTGCGGAGTTGGCTCATCGCACGCCCGGACTCTGTCTTGCGACCCGCCAGCGCGTGGCCGGCGGCGATGATACCGATGGCGATTAGGAAGCTCGGCAGATGTCGGAAGACCTGTTCGGCCAATGCGGTCGCCTCGTCGAAGCGCTCGCCGAACAGATGCGCCATCGCCAGTCCAGCTTGCATCCGGTACATCTCGGGATCGAATGGGCTTAAGCGCATTGCGCGATCGAAGTAACCCTTCGCACTCTCTGGATCGCCGTTCCAGACGCGCAGGAAGCCGCCGAGGAAGCAGGCGGAGGCGAGGTTCGGATTGAGCCGAAGCGCCCGGTCGGTCAGCGCAATGCCGAGGTCATTGTCGCGGACGAAATGGCTGAGCGCATGCCCTGCCCGGGTGAGCACGAGCGCGTCGTCGTCACCAAGCTCAAGCGCGTGGCGTGCAAGCCTTGTCCCTTCGGCGACCTCCAGAATCCGATCGACCATCCAGCCGTTGACCTTGCGCCATAGATAGCACCACGCCGCCATCGCATGGGCCGAGGCAAAATCCCCGTCCATCTCGATCGCGCGGGTGAAGTTGCAGAGCGCCGCCTCCGTCGATTCCCGGCTGCCGCGGTTCAAATTCTCCCGGCCCTGCATGTAGTGATCGTAGGCGTCGAGGCTTTCGGTCGGCTTGTGCTTGGCGCGTTCGATCTCGGCCTGCTCCAGCTTCGGCGCGATCTCGCCGACGACGCGCGCCGTCACCAGGTCCTGGAGCTCGAACACGTCTTCGATCCCGCCGTCAAACCGTTCCGCCCAGAGATGCGCCGCGGTCGTCGCGTCGATCAGCTGCGCGGTGATGCGGATGCGGTTCGGGGCCTTGCGCACGCTCCCCTCAAGGACATAACGGACGCCGAGCTCGCGGCTCACCTGCTTTATGTCGACAGCGCGCCCTTTGTAGATGAATGAAGAATTGCGCGCGATCACGAACAGCTGCCGGAAGCGCGAGAGTGCTGTAATGATGTCCTCGACGACCCCGTCGGCGAAATATTCCTGCTCCGGATCGCCGCTCATGTTCTGGAACGGCAGGACCGCGATCGATGGCTTGTCGGGCAAGGCCAGTTCTCCCGTGGCCGGTACCCCGTTCGCTGCGGGCCTGTGTACGACCACGCCGCCGGCCTGCAGCGAGTAGACCCGCATCGGCTCCGCGATATTCTTCAGCCGGGTTTCGCCGAGATCGCTGATCGCAAGCTCAAGCCTAGATTTCACCTGACGATAGGCATCTTCAGAGAGGCAGATGGCGCCCGGCTGCGCCACGCCTTCCAATCTGGCTGCAATGTTCACGCCGTCCCCCATCAGATCGCCGTCGCTTTCCTCGACGACATCGCCAAGATGAATGCCGATGCGAAACTCGATGCGACGCTCCGGCGGCAGACCGGTGTTGCGCTCGACCATCGAACTCTGGATCTCGATACCGCAGCGCACGGCCTCGACGACGCTGCGGAACTCCACGATCGCCCCGTCGCCGGTCCGCTTGACCATGCGTCCGTTATGGACCGCGATCGTCGGGTCAATGAGGTCGCTCCGGAGCGCGCGCAGCCGGGCCAGCGTTCGGTCTTCGTCGGCGCCGGCCATGCGGCTGAACCCGACCACGTCCGCCGCGAGCACCGCCGCGAGCTTGCGCGTCTCAACCATGCGCCGACCTGAGCATTATCGAACGGCCGGAGGCGAGGAAGACGACGGACGGCAAGGGAAGGAGCGCTGCATCCGCGGCGAGATCGGCATAGGCCGCCTGTCGCCGTGCGCCGCGCACCACGCCCTGCGCGATCACGCAGTCGCGTGTCGCCATGCGCCAGGCCTCGGCGGCGGCGGCCTTCAGGAGACTGCGCGCCGCCGCGGCGATCAGCGTCAGCCCCAGCTCGCAGGCCGGGCAGAGGTCCGCGATCATGGGCGCGGCGTCAGGATCGGCGACGCGATTGTCGATTGTGATCCGCGCGGGGGAGAGTTCCAACTCAGCGGCAATCAATTCCGCCGCGCAGGCCAGCACCTCTGGTTCAAGTCGGACATAGGGAATGATGACCGAGGCCTGGCCCTGCCCATCGATGCACAGGAACAGATTCTTGATGGGATGGCGCAAGGGTGCAGTGCCGGACAAGGCCGGCACGGTCATGCCCAGCAGCAATCCGCCGCCCACCGCCGGCCAGGCCTCCAGGGAGGAGGCCTGGACTTTGCCCGCCCGAGGGGATTGAGTGGGGCGGTCGGGGTGCGGGGCGCCGGGCATGCGACGGGCTTTAGAGCTTCGTGACCATTTCCGGATCGGCGGAAGCGAGCGCCGCCGCACGGTCGGGACGCGGCGGATAGATCCAGACCGTGTTGATCTGGGTCTTCGTCGCCTTTCCCTCAGCACCAGTCAATTCCACGATCCGGTCCCAGCCGCGGGTGAAGATAGCGCCGGCTTGGCCGAGATCGAGGCAAGTCGCATAGGCCTTCTGATGATAAGGCTGCGTCGGCAGGCCGAGCAGCTCCGCCGCGGCGTTGTTGCCGGCGAATGCGCCCATGCGGGTCGCGTGCTGGCAGGACATCAGCGCAAAGTTGCCGTCGTCGTCACAGGCGGCCTTGGCGGCGTCGCCGGTGGCAAAGACGCCGGCTACCTTGTGCACGCGGAGATCGCGATCGACCAGCAAGCGGCCGAAATTGTCGCGCTCGCCCGGGACCTGCGCGGTCAGCGGCGCGGCGCGCATGCCGGCCGCCCAGATCACCGTCGCGCTCTCGATGTGGGAGCCGTCGGAGAGTGTCACGCCCGCGTCGCTCAGCGCGGTGACACCGACGCCGACGCGGGTCTCGACGCCGTCGTCGCGCAGGGCTTGCTCGATGATCGGCCGCGGATTGAGGCCCATATCGGGCGCGATCGATGGGTTGCGCTCGACGATGATGACCCGAGTCTTCGCATCCGGGCCGAAGATCTTCTTGAGGCGCAAAGGCATTTCGGTCGCCACTTCGATGCCGGTGAAGCCGCCGCCGCAGACCACCACCGTGTCGCGCGCGTTGGAGGCCGGGCGCTTGGCGAGAGCATGCAGATGCTTGTCGAGCTTGATTGCGTCGTCGAGTTGATCGACGCTGAAACCATGCTCATCGAGGCCTGGAATGTTCGGACGGAACAGACGGCTGCCGCTCGCGACCACCAGACGGTCGTATTTCAAGGTCTGCCGGGTCTTGTCAGGGCCGACGACTTCGATGGTGCCGGCCTTGGTGTCGACCAAATCGACGCTGCCCTGGACGAAGGCGACATCGATCTCCTTCAGCACATCGCCCAGCGGCGCCGTCAGCGTCTCCGGGTTCGGTTCATAGAGCCGCGGCCGGACCACCAGCGTCGGCTCCGGCGACACCAGGGCGATCTCGAGCCCGTGACCGGAACCGTTGCTCGCCTCGCGCAGACGCGCCGCCGAAAGGGCCGCATACATGCCGGCAAAACCGGCGCCGATGATGACAAGTCGCTGTGTCATAGTTCCGTCTCCATTGCCTGATACTCAATGGAGCGGATGATCGCGCAGTGGCAGAGAGAGCCGATACTGTGCGGCAGGATAGGTTCGGATCGCCAAACGCTAGATGGACATGCGCCGAAGCATAGTCGGCGCCAGCGTCATGCTCCGGCGATAGGCAGTGTGAACCGGAACTGCGCGCCGCCAGCCGGATCGTTCGTGGCGGTGATCGTTCCACCATGCGCGGTGACGATGGACCGGCAGATGGTGAGGCCAATTCCCATGCCGCTCTTCTTCGTGCTGAAGAAGCTCTCGAACAGGCGCTCGAAGTCGTCCGGCGCGATCCCGGGCCCGCTGTCGCGAATGGAGACCGCGAGCATGATCGGCCCGGCTTCGATGCCGATTCGGATGTGCCGTTCCGGTGATTCTGCCTGGTTGATCGCTTGGATGCTGTTCAGCAGCAAATTGACGATAACCTGCTGGAGCTGGACACGGTCTCCGGCGATCTCGGGCAGAGTCTGCGGAATGTCGATCGAGAGTGTGATGTTCTTGGATTCTACGTCATGCCGGACGAAGGCCAAAGCCTCCGCGGTGACGGACTTGAGGTCCAGGACCGCGCGCTCCGGCTCGGCGCGGACCGCCATCAGACGGATGCGCTGGATGATGTCGCTGGCATGATAGGCGCTTTCCACGATCCGCGTGGTCAGCTGGCGGACCTTCGCGATGTTCACGTCATGCCGGTCCAGCCAGTGCAGAGCGGTCTCGCCGTTGGTCACGATCGCCGCCAGCGGCTGCTTCACCTCATGTGCGATCGAGGTCGCGACTTCGCCCAGGGTCGAGATTCGCGCGGCATGGGCGAAATCTGCCTGCAGCTGGCGGAGCTGCGCCTCGGTGCGCAGCCGCTCGGTGATGTCGGTGATGGTGATGAAGGTCGTGTCCTGCTGCTCCGGCGGCGTTGGATAAGTCACTGAGAAGATGACATCGCGCAGCTGGCCGTCGAAGGTGAGAATCTTCGCTTCCTCGGTGTAATTCCGCCAGCCTTCGAAATGCGCGACCATGACGCGCTTGGCCATGTCAGGCGTGCCGGCGAAGAGATAGCGCACCGGCCGGATCAGGTCGGCCGGACTGGGACCATGGAACAGCGCGACCGCCTCGCGGTTGACCTCGCTCACCAGCACCGTGTCCTTAGCAATCTCCACCAGCTCCGGATGCTGGTCGAGATAGGTCGCGATGTCGGTCAGGCCGTCGGCCTTCAAGCGCCCGAACACCTCGCCGGCAGCGCGCGAATCGACCTGCCACAGGGCGGTCGGCATGAAGAAGATCAGCTTGCGGTACTTATCATCGCCGGCGGCGCGGTTGCCGGCCTCGCCGCCGCTGGCAATGCCGGTACGATAATCAAGGGAAGGAGAGTTCTCAGCCATGTCGGTGGGTCCGCCTATGATCCTGCGCCGTCGTCCGGCTTATGCGCACGGCTCGCCTGATCGAGCGCGGCTGTCACGTGATTGATCAGCACCTTGTCGTTGAACGGCTTGGTCAGATAAGCAAAGGCGCCTTCCTGCATGGCGCGGATATGGTGGTTCGGGTCCAGAGATGAGGTGATGACAATGACCGGGATCGTCGCCCCTAGCGCCTTCAGGCGCTGCTGCAGTTCCAGACCGCTGATGCCCGGCAGATGCAGATCGGTGACCAGACAGTCGAACCGCCCGGGGGCGAACGCGGCGAGGAAGGCTTCGGCGCGGTCGAACGCACGGTAGGAGAGGGAGAACACCTCAAACAGCTCCGACAAAGCCTCGCGCATGGCTCCGTCGTCTTCGACGACAGCGATAACTGGCGGAATGGGCAAACGAACAGTCCTTACTGAAAAGAAGAAGCGCCCGCCGCTGAAAAAGGTCCGCCGGGAACGCAATCGCAGATCAATGGTCCCCAAATCCGCTGGTCATTGGTACCATACCAAGGTCTAGGTTGGTTCCTTCTCGCGCAGGCTGGCCGGCAGCGCCTCCCAGGCGCGGATGATGTCGCCGACCGAGGCCGCCTGCATCTTTCGCATCAGATTGCCGCGGTGCAGCTTGACGGTGATCTCGCTGATGCCGAGATCGAAGGCGATCTGCTTGTTGACTCGGCCGCGCGCGACTTCGCGCAGCACCTGGCGTTCGCGCGGGGTCAGCTCATTGTAGCGATCGATGTGCACCTGCGTCGTCTCGGCCGCGGCACGCTGGGCGATGTCCCGGTCGATCCCGACCATGACCGCGTCGATCAAGGTCTGGTCCCGCACCGGCTTGGTGAGGAAATCGACGGCGCCTGCCTTCATCGCCTGCACCGACATCGGGATGTCGCCATGTCCGGTCAGGAATACGATCGGCTTCGCATTCCCGTTCAAGGCCAGGTGATGCTGGAACTCGAGCCCGCTCACCCCCGGCAGGCGCACATCCAAGATCATGCAGCCTGGGCGCTCGGTCGCCGGCGAGTCCATGAACTCCCGCGCGGAACCGAAGCAGGCGGTCTCCAGCCCGACAGTGGCCATCAGCTCCGCCAGCGCCTCACGAACCTTGCTGTCGTCGTCGACAATGACCACCAGCGCGCTTTCGTGGTCGGCACTCCGGGCGTTCATGGAGCCCTCCTGCGCTTACGCTTGCTTGCTGGCTCAGATTTTCCGACCCTTGTGTCGGCGTTATCGTCGAGCCAATCTTTGACCACACCCCAGAACTCCGGCGGCGCCTTGCGACCGAACCTCTCCGCCACATCGCCCAGCGACTGGCCCGCCAAGGCCGCGCGCATCGCCTTCTCGGCCTGCAGCATCACCGCATGGATCGCGCAGGTTCCTTTGGCGGCCCAATCCGGCGGGTCCTTGCCGAACAGCGGGCATTGTAGTCGGACTTCGCGGCAATCGAAGAGTGGCTTTTCACCTTCGATCGCGTCGATAATTTCCAGAAAATTGATGTTCTTTGCCGGCTTGGCCAGAAGGTAGCCTCCGCGCACACCCTCTGAGGCGCGGACGATTCCGGCTTTCTCGAGCTTTGGAAAGATCTTGGCGACGAAGCTCGGCGAAACGCCGGCCAGTTCCGCCAGCTCGCGGCTGCTCATCGGCTTATCGTCCTGGCCGACCAGCCAGATCAGGCTGTGGACGCCGTATTCAACGCTCGCCGTGATATATGCCATAACGCGGATAATATGAGTCCGCGTTATAAATCACAAGTCCGAATTCCTGACGTTGCCTCAAGCCGTGGCGGCGGCCAGGGGCAGGGTAAAGGCGACGGTGGCGCCGCGGCTCTCGTTATTGGTCGTCCAGAGCCGGCCGCCATGGGATTCAACGATCGACCGACAGATGGCGAGACCCATGCCCATGCCGTTCAGCTTGGTGGTGAAGAACGGCTCGAAGACGCGGTCGGTGTCATTGAAGCCGGTTCCGGCGTCGCGCACCTCGATGCGGATTGCATCGTGACCGTCGCGCGCGGTGTGGATCTCCAGTGCCCGCGGCCCGTCGGCGACGCCGTCCATCGCCTCGATCCCATTTCGGATCAGGTTGACCAGAACCTGCTGCACCTGGATGCGATCCAGCGCCACCGCCGGCAGGTCGTCCGCCAGTTTCCGCTCGACCCGGATATCCTTGGCCGCGACTTCCTCCTCCATCAACCGGCAGACTTCGCCGATCAGGCGGTTGATGTCCTCGACGGCCTTGCTGTGCGGCGTATGGCGGAACAGGGCGCGGATGCGGCCGACCACATCGGCGGCCGCGTTGGCGTCGCGGTCGATGCGCTCGACCGTGATCTTGGCGCGCTCGATGTTCGGCACCTCGGCGCTGAGCCAGCGCCGGCAGGCATGGGAATTCGCGACGATCGCGGCCAGCGGCTGGTTGACCTCATGCGCGATCGAGGCGGAAAGTTCGGCGAGGCTTGCAGCCCGCGTCGCCTGCGCCAGCTTGTCGGAGGCGCGCCGCAGCCCGTCCTCGGCGTTCACCTGATCGTCGATGTCGAGACAGACGCCGTTCCATTGCACGATCGCATCGTTGCCGTCGCGCATGGCCGCGGCACGCGTTTCGACCCAGCGATACTGGCCATCGGCGCGCCGCATACGATGCTTCAGGGCATAGGATTCTCCGGTGGCCAATGAGCGGGCAAAGCGCGTGCGGACCGCGTCCGCATCGTCCGGGTGGATGATGGCGCTGATCACGCTCTGGAGCCGCGGCGTGCCTTCGGCGTCCTTGGCCTCGACGTCGAAGCCGATGAAGTCGCGGAACTGCTCGCTGAAATAGATCGGCTTGCCGCTGGGGTCGGTGCACCAGATCTGCGCCGGCACCGTCTCGACGAGCCGGCGGAGCGCGCGCTCGCTTTGCCGGGCGGTGATCACCGCCAGATGATGCTCGCGGGAAATGGCGGCCACGATCAGCGCCGAGATCGCCGAGACCGCCAGGAACAGCTGCAGCATGATCTGCTTTTGCCGCTGCGATTCCGGGTCTCCCGCGAACTGGCCGGCGCCGCTGATCGTGAAGATCGCGGTGATCAGGGCGAGCAGGGTCAAGGTGACGGCGGCACCCTTGAACTCGAATCGCACGGCGGCCCAGAGCAGCGGCGGCATGATGATGTAGGCGTAGGGAAGGTGGCCGCCCAAGCTGAGCGCCGCGACGACGAGAAAAACCAGCCCGACAAGCGAGGCCTCTTTCCACCGCACGCCGGAAAACCAGGCCTTGCCGCGCCAGTTCTGGAGCACGACCACAGCCAGCGGCGCGACAATGAGGACGCCGGTGGCATCGCCGATCCAGAACAGCGGCCAAGCGCCCCAGAAAGTCTGGTCCAGCATGCCGAAGGCGGAGACCGTCGCGGCGCCCACCGTGGCACTGACCAGCGGGGCAAGGCCCGCGCCCTGGATGGTCAGCGCGAGCACCTCCCGGACTGTGTCCAATCGCACCGGCCGACCGCAGGTCTTGAGCACCAGCCACGCGCCGACACAGGCTTCCAGCGCATTGCCGAGGTAGATCAGCACCGCAGCCGGCAGCGGCGAGTGGAACCAGATGAGGTTGGCGAAGAGCTCGGCGAGGAACCCGACCAGGATCCACCACGGCCAGGCGGGCCGCCTGGTGAGAATCAGCGTTGCCATGAACAGTCCGCTCGGCGGCCAGATCGAGATGCCGGTGCCGGGCACGATCGCCAACATCTGTGCGAAGCCGCAGCCCAGCACATAGGCCGCAAAGAAAAGCCCCAGATGCATGAAGTGAGGTCGGTGCGACCACACGCTGGTCATTGGCTGCTCCCGCCGAACCGAGAAATCCTAGGGTTGCGGCGGCACGCAGTCCAGCATTTGTCAGTGTGCGCCGATGGTCAACGCGTTGTTGCGCCGCGAACGCGAATCCTCCTCGCTGCACATCATGTAGTGCAAGTCGGTGCGCCTGGCGAGGGATTCACGCCGAAGGCGAGGCCACCCTACCGATCGGAGCAACCGACCTATACCCATGCATGATTTCGAGCGCGCCGCACATTCGTCACCCTGCCTGCATCGACGTTTCAAACAAAACGGCAGATGGAGGAAGCACCATGAAGATCGTTGTCATCGGCGGGACAGGGCTGATCGGATCCAACGTCGTCGCCCGGCTGCAGCGGAAGGGACACGACGTCCTAGCCGCATCGCCCAGCTCAGGCGTCAACACGCTCACCGGCGAAGGCTTGTCCGCCGCGCTCGCCGGCACGCAAGTGGTGGTCGATGTGTCGAACGCGCCCAATTTCGAGGACCACGCGGTGATGGAGTTCTTCCAGACCTCGGCGCGCAATCTGCTTGCGGCCGAGGCCATGGCCGGCGTGCGGCATCACGTGGCGCTCTCGGTCGTCGGCGCCGATCGCCTGCCGAAGAGCGGTTATATGCGCGCCAAGGTCACCCAGGAGAACCTGATCAAGACCGCGGCCATCCCCTACACCATCCTGCGCGCGACACAGTTTTTCGAGTTCGCGGGCGCCATCGGCCAGTCGGGCGCCAACGGCCAGACAATCCGGTTGCCGAGCGCACTGATGCAGCCGGTCGCGTCGGACGACGTCTCCGCGTTGCTGGCCAGGATCGCCGGGGTTGCACCGCTCAATCTGACGGTCGAGCTTGGCGGTCCCGAGCTGATCGGCATGGACGGATTCGTGCGCCGCTTCCTCGAGGCCAAGGGCGATTTCCGGCAGGTGGTGGGCGACCCGCAGGCCCAGTATTTCGGCACCGAGCTCGACGACGGCTCGCTGACGCCGGGCCGCAACCCGCATCTCGGGTCGATCCGCTTCGACGAATTCCTCAATCGCGCGCTGGTGGCGGCCTGACCGGCTGCCCCAACGTTCCTTCACAATAGGAGTTATCGATGTTGAACCGCTTTATCTGCGGCCTGGCCTTAGCCTGTCTCTTTGCCGCGCCGACCTTGGCCGAGGACGCACCCAAGTCCAAGGTGAGCATCGTCTTCGACCATGTGATCCCCAATGTTCCCGGGAAGAGCCTGCGCGGCGTGCTGGTCGAATACCCGCCGGGCGGCGCCTCGGCCGCGCACACCCATCCGCATTCGGCCTTCATCACCGCGACCGTGCTGGAAGGCGCCGTCACCAGCAAGGTCAACGACGGGCCTGAGACGGTCTACACCGCGGGCCAGAGCTTCACCGAGATGCCCGGCGATCATCACGCGGTCAGCCGCAATGCCAGCGGAACGGAGCCCGCACGCCTGCTCGCCGTCTTCGTGGTCGACACCGACGACACCAAGCTCGTCACCGAAGACGCGCAGTGAGAGACGAAAAATGGACCGCATGACCCTCCGCAACCACGCGTTTGCGATGCCGCCGAGCAGCCCGGCCTATCCGCCGGGCCCATATCGCTTCGTCAATCGAGAGTACTTCATCATCCGCTATCGTACCGAGGCTGAAGCGCTGCGTCGGGTGGTGCCAGAGCCGCTGGAGATCGTGGCGCCGATCGTGAACTACGAATTCATCCGCATGCCGGATTCGACCGGCTTCGGCGACTACACCGAGAGCGGCCAGGTTATCCCGGTCCGCTTCCAGGGCGAAACCGGGAGCTATACCCATCAGATGTTCCTGAACGACCATCCGCCGATCGCCGGCGGCCGCGAGATCTGGGGTTTTCCGAAGAAGCTGGCGCAGCCTTCGCTCAAGGTCGAGACCGACACCCTGGTCGGTACGCTGGATTACGGCTCGGTCCGGATCGCCACGGCGACGATGGGCTACAAGCACCGCGCGCTCGACATTCCGACCGAGATGCAGGGCATGAAGGCGCCGAACTTCCTCTTGAAGGTCATTCCGCATGTCGATGGCGGTCCGCGCGTCTGCGAGCTGGTGCGCTACCACCTCGAGGATGTGACGGTGAAGGGCGCCTGGGCTGGACCGGCGTCGCTGCAGCTGAACCCGCACGCCTTGGCGCCGATCGCCGACCTGCCGGTTCTGGAGATCCTCTCGGCCAAGCATGTGCTGGCCGACCTGACGCTCGGTCTCGGCGCCGTCGTCCACGACTACCTCGCTTAAGGAGAGAGTGGCATGCGCGCCTTGCGTTCGAAGCCAGTCCCTAGCACGACCCCCAGTACGGCTACTGCGATGGAGATTCCGCCCTACGACACCACCGCGCTGGTCCTGCAGGGCGGCGGCGCGCTCGGCGCCTACCAGGCCGGCGTCTATGAAGGCCTGCACGAGGCGGGCATTCGGCCGAACTGGATCGCCGGTATCTCGATCGGCGCGTTGAACGCCGCAGTTATCGCCGGTTCGCCCGAGGGCGAACGGATCGAGCGGCTGCGCAGCTTCTGGGAAACGATCTGCGGCGTGCCGGTCGATTGGCCGGATGCGCCGGACCTGATCGCCGGGCTGCCGTTTGCGATGTCGTTCCGCCCGATGCAGAACGGCGCCGCGGCGATGCGCGCACTGTTCGCCGGCCAGAACGGTTTCTTCAAGCCGCGTTTTCCACCGCCATACCTCTCGCCGTTCTCCGGCGACCCGGCGACCAGCTTCTATGACACGGCGCCACTCAAGGCGACCTTGGAGCGACTGGTCGACTTCGAGCGGCTGAATTCCGGCGAAACCCGGGTCAGCGTCGCCGCCGTCAATGTGCGCACCGGAAATCTCGTCTACTTCGACAACGCCGAGCGCCGGTTGCGTGCCGAGCATTTCATGGCTTCCGGCGCGCTGCCGCCCGGTTTTCCCGCGGTCGAGATCGACGGCGAGTATTACTGGGACGGCGGCGTCGTCTCCAACACGCCGCTGGCGCGGATTCTCACCGCCGAGCCGCGGCGCGACACGCTCACCTTCCAGGTCGATCTCTGGTCGGCGCGTGGCCGGCTGCCCACCGACCTGCCGGAAGTCTTCAGCCGCCAGAAGGAGATCCAGTATTCCAGCCGCACCCGGGCGATCACCACGCATGTGATGGCGATGCAGAAGATGCGCCAGGCGCTGCAGCTGGTGCTGGAGAAGCTGCCGGATTCCGCGCGCGAGGATCCAGAAGTCGTCAAGATCACCGACCTCGCCTGTCACGGCGCGACCAACATCATCCATCTCATCTACCAATCCAAGGCCTTCGAGGGGCACTCGAAGGACTACGAGTTCGGGCCGGAAGCCATGCGCGAGCATTGGCAGAGCGGTCTCGAGGATATCCGCCGCACGCTCGCCGATCCCGGCCGGCTCGACCGGCCGGCGGCGGGGATGAGCGTGACCCACGACATCCACCGCGACGAGCGCCTGCGCTGACAAAAGGAAGGTTGTGAAGATCATGTTGAAGGGAAAAGTGGCGGTCGTCACCGGATCGACCAGCGGCATCGGCCTCGGCATCGCCAAATCGCTGGCCGCGCAAGGCGCCGAGATCGTGCTGAACGGGTTCGGCGACGCTGCCGAGATCGTCGCGATCCGCAATGACATCGAGCGGACGCATGGCGTGGGCACGGGCTACAGCAATGCCGACATGTCGAAGGCCGACAGCGTCCGCGGCCTGATCGAATCCGCGGCCGAGCAGCTCGGGCGCGTCGATGTCCTGGTGAACAATGCCGGCATCCAGTTCACCGCGCCGGTCGAGGAGTTTCCGGTCGCGAAATGGGACGCCATCCTGGCGATCAATCTTTCCGCTGTGTTCCACGGCATCGCTGCCGCCCTGCCGGTGATGAAGCAGCAGGGCTGGGGCCGCATCGTCAACATTGCCTCGACCCATGGCCTGGTCGGTTCCGCGCATAAGGCGGCCTATGTGGCCGCCAAGCACGGCGTGGTCGGTCTCACCAAGGTGACCGGGCTCGAGACCGCGGGGACCGGCATCACGGTGAATGCCGTCTGTCCCGGCTGGGTGCTTACGCCGCTGGTGGAGAAGCAGATCGCCGCGATTGCCGAAGAGCGCAAGCTCGATCACCGCCAGGCCACGGCCGAGCTCCTGGGCGCGAAGCAGCCATCGGGGCATTTCGTGACGCCGCAACAGCTCGGCGAAACGGTCGCCTTCTTGTGCTCTTCAGCTGCGGACCAATTGACTGGCACGACCATCGCGGTCGACGGCGCCTGGACCGCGCAATAGCGCGGTCAATCAAGGCGTGACCGCGCAATAGAGAAGGAACTGGCATCATGGCGAAGCCCGGCGGCAAGAAGATCATCGGTGCGCTGCTGTGCCTTGCCGCGGTGGCAGTGGTCGTCGTGGGATGCGTCTGGGCTCGCGAGAGTGCCGAGACTTCGACCGACAACGCCTATATCCGCGGCGACGTCACATCGCTCGCCCCGAAGATCGCGGGCTACGTCATGGAAGTGGACGTGGTGGACAACCAGACCGTCCGCACCGGCGACGTCCTGTTCCGGATCGACGACCGTGACTACAACGCCCGGCTTGCCGAGGCTGCGGCCAACATCCAGGCCGCCCAGGCGCGCCTCGCCAATGTGGATGCCGAGATCCAGCTGCAGCACGCCTTGGTCCGGCAGGCCGAGGCCCAGAAGCGCTCGACCGAAGCCGAGATGAGGCGTGCAATCAAGGCTTCCGATCGCCGGCGCAAGCTCGTCGTGACGGGCGCCGTCGGCCAGGAAGCGGTCGATGACAGCGACGCGGCGCGCTCGAGCGGGGCTGCGGCCGTATCGGCAGCCGCAGCGGCGGTGGACGCGCAGGAGCAGCGGATTGGCGTGCTCGCGGCCGAGCGCGAGGCCGCGATTGCCGCCCTCGCCCAAGCCGTCGCCAAGCGCGATCTCGCGCAGATCGATCTCGACAGCACCGTGGTCCGCGCACCGGTCGACGGCGTCGTCGGCAACCGCCAGGTCCGTGTCGGCCGCTATGTGACACCGGGGACGCCGCTGCTCGATATCGTTCCGGTGCAGGACCTCTGGCTCGTCGCGAACTTCAAGGAAACCCAGGTCGAGCACATCAAGCCCGGACAGAGCGCCACGATCACGATCGATGGCTATCCGGAGGCGCAGCTGGAAGGTGTGGTGGACAGTTTCGCACCCGGCAGCGGATCGGCATTCAGCATGCTCCCCGCCGACAACGCGACCGGAAACTTCGTCCGCGTCGTGCAGCGCGTCCCGGTGAAGATCCTGTTTGCGAAGAATCCATTGGCCGGCCGTCTGGTGCCGGGCCTCTCCGCGCGCGTCGAGATCGCGCGCGCTAATCATGACTGACGCCGCCGCCACCGCCGCCTCGAGCCGCGCCCGAGCTGCCACGGGCAGCCTTCTCCTGGCGGGCGTCGTGCTGGCGGTTCTGACGGAGGCGATCGCCGGCACAGCCCTGTCGCTCGGCCGCGACGCCATCATCGGCGATACCCATGCCACGCCCGACGAGTTCGCCTGGCTCGACTTCGGTTACGTCGCGCTGAAGATGATCGGATTCATGATCGCGCCCTGGCTCACCACCCGCATCAATGCCCGCAGCCTGGTCATCATCGCTACCTTCGCTATGGGGACCGTCAGTGCCCTTGCCGCGATGACGGCGGGGCTGGAAATTCTGGTGGTGCTCCGCATGATCCAGGGTTTTTGCGGCGGCGCTTTGCTGGTCGCGGGCCAGGTCGCCATCTTTCTCGCCTATCCGCACGCGCGCCAGCCGCTGCTGCAAGCCTGCTTCGCCATGGGATCGGTCGTCGCACCCGCATCGCTCGCTCCGGCGGTCGAAGGCTGGCTGCTCGACACCCTCTCCTGGAACTGGATCTTCCTCTGCATCGTGCCGCTGGTCTTGGCGGCGATCGGCATCCTCCTGCTCGCCGATGCTCCGCCATCGCCGCAGATCGCGCGTCGTCCCTTCGACTGGATCGGCGCCTTGCTGAGTTCGGCCGGCCTCTTCTCCGTCACCTTTGTCTTGAGCCAAGGCAGCCGCTGGGACTGGTTCGAGGAACCGCACATCCTCTGGCTGGCGGTTCTGGGCGTCGCGTCGATGCTGGGCTTTCTCGCCCGGCAAGCCTTCGCCGGCGCGCATGGCCTCATCCGGTTCACACCATTTGGGGTCGAGGATTTCTCTTTCGCCTTCATCGTCAGTTTCGTCGCCGGCGCGGCCTTGTTCGGCAGCGCCTTCGTCATACCGATCTTCGCCCGCGGGGTTCTCGCCTTCACCTATACGGAAGTCGGCACGCTCCTCCTGCCCGGCGCCGCGGTCTTCAGTGGCTCGCTGCTGATCGCTGCCTTCTTCTTCCAAGTCTGCCGGGTTCCGCCCATCGCCACGGTGCCATTCGGCATCCTGATGATCATGACCGCGATGTGGATGTTGTCGGGCACGACCAGCGAGAGCGGCGCCGGAGACATGATGGCGGCGGTCCTGCTGCGCGGCTTCGGCCTCGGCTTTCTCTTCCTTTCGATCACCCTGACCGCCTTCATGAAGCTCGACAGCCAAAACCTCGCCTCCGGCATCGCGCTCTTCAATGCCGGTCGTCAGCTCGGCGGCCTCATCGGCGTCGCGGTGCTCGAGACCTTGATCGACCATCACGTCGCCGGAAACGTCTCGGTGCTCGGCGCCAGCGTAAGCGCCGGCATGCCGGCGGTCGGCGAAAGGCTGACGGCTTTGCGGTCGGCGCTGGCGGAGCATGGGCTGGAGGCCGCGACGGCCGGTCGGGCGGCCATGGCCCTGCTGGATCGTGCCCTGATCGGCGAGTCCACCGTGATCGCTTTCAATGCGGCCTTCAACGCCGTCGCCCTGCTGTTCGTCTTCGCTGCGCCGTGCTTGATCGCGATCAAGATGATCCTCCACCGGGCGCACCACCAAGCAACCGCCCATGCGGCAGTGCTCGCTCCGGCGGAGGTGGATGTCTCGCTGGGCGGGGATCCCTCGCAAGGCCTGCCCGAGCGCGCGGCCGCTGAATGACCTCACCCGCCGGCTGACCTAACCTTCGGTATAGGGTGCTTACGGCCCTCGATCGGTGGCACCCTCAAAATCCCTCAGCTACCCTCTGGCCGGGGGAAGGGTCTTGATAAACCGCCCAGCCGGGGTTCGCAGAATGCAAACGCACCATTGCCCGTCGAAATCACGTGTCCAGCGTGGCTTCGGTGCGTGGATCCTGGGGTTCGTGGTTGCCCTGATGGCCTCGCTTGCACCCGCCGCGGCGCAGGAGGTGTTGCGTATTCCCCTGGCCGCCGACATCGGCAGCTTCGATCCCGACAATGGTTTCGAGGTCGCCGCGATGAGCGCCATCGACAATGTCTATGAGGGCTTGGTCCAATACCAATCAGGCTCGACCAAGATCGTCGGTGCGCTGGCGCAGAGTTGGGAGATCTCCGACGACGGGTTGGTCTACAGCTTTCATCTGGCGACCGGCGTCCGGTTCCATGACGGCACGCCGTGCAACGCGGCGGCGGTGGTGAAGTCGTTCGAGCGCCGCCGCGACCACAAGCTTGTCCTCAGCTATTTCCTTGCCAATGTCGCTAAGCTGGCGGCACCGGACGAGGCGACCGTCGTCCTCACCTTGAAGCAGCCGCAACCGTCGTTCCTCGACAGCCTCGCCAGCCCCTGGGGGCCGAAGGTCATCAGCCCGGCGGCGCTCGACCAGCACGAGGCGGGGGATTCGGCGACCGGCTGGCTGACCGAGCATGCGGTCGGCACCGGCCCCTTCAAGCTCACGGAATTCCAGCGCGGCGAGCGCTATGTACTCACCCGCAACGATGACTACTGGGGTAAGAAGCCGTTCTTCAACGAGATCCGGATCCCGCTGGTGCCCGACATCAGCCAGCAGATCCTGCAGCTCCAGGCCGGCGAGATCGACGCCGTTCCGGTCAATTACCCGATCGCGCAGCTGGGGCGACTGCCGGAAGGTCTCGAGATCACCGCCGCGCCGAACATGAGCCAGTTCGATCTCTTCACCAAGCCGGGGACGGTCCTGGACGATCCGGGGGTCCGCAACGCGGTGCTGACCGCGATCAATCCGGCGCTCTGGGTGAAGGACGCCTTCGGTCCATACGCCACGCCGGCGAAATCAGTCTATCCGCAATCGATGCTCGACGCCGTCCACCCGATCACCTATCCGATCGACTTCGAAGCAGCCAAGGCGGTGATCAAGAAGCATGGTCCGGTCGCGCTCACGATCGGGCTCCATTCCGCGCAGCCGAGCTACCAGCGCGCTTCCGATCTCATGATTGCGCAGCTTGCCTTGATCGGCGTCCAGGCGACCGCCCATGTCCTGCCGTCCGGCGCGGCCTATGCCTTGAAGGGCGATGCGAAGGCGCCCGATCTGCTACTCACCATCGCCAGCCCCGACGCCGGACATCCGGAGAACCAGGCCAAGGTGTTCTTCACCAAGGATGCGGCGCTCAACTTCTATGGCCGCGTCTTGGCCGAAGCCGACGCAATTATCGACCAGGCGGGACTCGCGACAAACATCGCGGAACGCAACGCACTCTATGAGAAGGCCGGCCGGATGTACGTCGATGCCGGCTATGTCATTCCGCTGGCCGATGTCGACGACGTCGTGGTCCATGCCGCGGGCTTGAAGGATCTTGGGCTTCGCGCCGTCTTCCCGCGCGGCAACATCGACTTCGCCTCCGTACATCGGTGAATTCCCTTGGAGGCTCGCTGGCAATGACCGAGCCCGTCCTCAGCATCAGCGGTCTCTCGGTCGCGCTCAGCCGGAACGGTAGCGCCACCCGCGTGCTCGACGACATCAGCTTCGAGGCGATCCCCGGCGAGATCATCGCCCTGGTCGGCGAGAGCGGCGCGGGTAAGACCAGCATCGGACTGGCGCTCCAGGGATTGCTGCCGCGCGAGAGCCATCCGGTGGTGACCGGATCGATCCGCATCGCCGGCATCGAGCTGGTGGGCGCGCGGCCGAAGGTGCTGCGCGCGGCGCGCCGCGGCCTGGTGCGCGCGATCTCCCAGGATCCGATGAGCGCGCTCAATCCGACCATGACCATCCGCCGCCAGATGCATGAATCCAACGACGCGGATGATGCGGCGATCCATGACTGGCTCGGCCGGACCGGGCTTGCCGATCCGGAGCGCATCGCCGATGCCCTGCCGCACCGAATCTCCGGCGGGCAGTGCCAGCGGGTTCTGATCGCCATGTCGATGATGGCGCGGCCGAAGCTCCTCATCGCCGACGAGCCGACGACCGCGCTCGATCTCACTACCCAGGCGCAGATCCTTGACCTCCTGCGCGATCTGGCCCGCGCGCAGCAGACCGCGATCCTGTTCGTGACCCACGACCTCAATGTCGCGGCATCCTTTGCCGACCGCCTGCTGGTGCTCTATGCCGGCCACGTCGTCGAGATCGGCGACGTGGGAGATGTCGTGCGTCAGCCGGCGCATCCTTATTCCGCCGGCCTGCTCGCCGCCCGGTTCGATCTCGATTCCGACCGCACGCGCCCGCTCCCGACCTTGCCGGCGGAGCGCAACCGCATCGCCAATCTCGCGCATGCCTGTGTCTATGCGCCGCGCTGCACGATCGCCCGGCCCGACTGCATCACCATCCGGCCCTGGCTCCGGCCTGCACCCTTCCATGGTGGCGCGGTCGCCTGTCTCCACGCCGAAGAAACGCCCTTGCGTCCGGAGTCGAGCGCGCCGGAAGCGCCCTGGCCCAGCAAGGCAATCTCCAACGATGTCGTCGCGCTGGCGCTCACCGATGTCGGCAAGAGCTTCGCGACGGGAGAGCGCAGCTTCTTGGGCCGGCGCAGGCCGAAGTCCGTGCTGAGCGCGATCAATCTCTCGATCCGGCTCGGCGAATGCGTGGCGCTGGTGGGCGAGAGCGGGGCGGGCAAGTCGACCCTACTGCGGATCGCCGCGGGCCTGATCAAGCCGGATAGCGGCTCGGTCGCGCGCATCGACGTCATCCCGCCTCAGGTGGTCTATCAGGATGCGGTCTCGGCGCTGACGCCGTGGCTCTCGATCGGCGAGCAGGTCGGCGAACGTCTCAGACCTCTGGGGATCGGCGGCGACGAGCGGCGCCGTCGTGTCCTTGAAGCGCTGGACCTGGTCGGCCTCGATCCGGGGTTGATGAACGCCTTGCCGGCCGAACTCTCGGTCGGGCAATGCCAGCGTGCGGTGATTGCCCGCGCCGTCATCCTGGCACCCAAGCTGCTGCTCTGCGACGAGCCGATCAGCGCGCTCGACGTGTCGCTCTCCGCCACGACGCTCAATCTCCTTGGCGCGCTGCGGCGGCGGCTCGGCAC